>TARA_R110002050_G_scaffold206296_1_pt1 | contig 64686 bp, 60 predicted proteins | sample TARA_R110002050 | Tara Oceans TARA_R110002050 (sample SAMEA4396988) | marine metagenome | biome: Polar Biome; feature: [DCM] deep chlorophyll maximum layer (ENVO:01000326); material: water (ENVO:00002006), including particulate matter (ENVO:01000060) such as... | depth 25 m
GCATCACAGATGCCGGGGGAGGAGACCGTCCATGCTATCAGAACCAGTTTTGCGGCTGGCGATTGGTGCCGTCGGTCAGTGTCAGCATGTCGAACGCGCTAAGACCGGCGCCATAGGGACGCTCCATCAACACGCGGCCCCCGACGTCCGGAGCGGCATCCTGTAACGCGCCGGGCAGGCTCTCACGCAGATCGTAGCCCTAACCGGAGGAGGCGAAGAAGGGTGCAAAACCTGGCATGTACATTATCGTTCAACCGTATTTGTTTGAACGATCACGTACATGCATCATTTCAAAGTGTTACAGCGCGGCGCATCCGTCTTGATCAACGCACGCCAGAGCCGGCGCTTTCGGTCAGTGATTGAAATCACAGCCTCGCCCGCCACTGTAATACCTGGATGGCGCCCGCTTGGTACGGTGATTAGGCGATGTTTGAAGCTTGGCGGGTCGGGTGTAGTCCTGTTTCCGGCCTATAAGCGCGAGTTGACTATGATCGCTGCCTCATTGAAGGTCCAAGCCGACGAGCGGCAGGTTAGGTCAATCTCAATCGCTCCGCCTCCATCTGCGCCTCGGCCTTTCGAGCGAACAACTCGGCAGGCATCCCAGGCGGGATCGGGGGCAGATAGGAGACGGTGATTGTCCCGCCACGTTTGCTCGATCGGCCAAGCCCCCAGAATTTGCCGGAATTCACCAGGACGGGCAGCACAGGCGTCCCCAGCTTTGCATACAGCAGCTCCACTCCTCGCTTGAACTTGATCGGCTCCAGCTCCTTCATACGTGTCCCCTCGGGGAAAATGAGGATCGAACGTCCGCCAGCGAGCGCTTCACGACTCTGGTTCAGCATCGTCTTCAGCGCCTTGGATCCGGTCTCGCGATCGATGATGATCATCGGGGATTTTCGCAGATACCAACCGATGATCGGGATCCGCAGCAGTTCCTGCTTCGCGACAATCGCAACGTTAGGGAAGAGAACCAGAAACGCGAGCGTTTCCCAAGTGGATTGATGATTGCAGACGATGAGACATGGTTCTGCCGGAATCAGGTCGCGACCCGTCTCGACATAATCCAGCCTTACAACATGCCTGAGCCCGAACAGCACTCCGCGCACCCACAGGCGGGTTGTTGCCCTGATTGCCTTTCCAGGCGACCCAACCAGCCAGAAGCCCAGTACCCCCAAGGCGAACCAAACAGTCCAGCCAGCTAAGAACGCGTCGAACAGGTGCGATTTCACGTTGATGTGATGCATGGCGCGGTCATTTCAGTCAGTGAGAAGCCGCTGATTGAATCGGCAGCCACAGATAGGTTTCTTCGTAGCGAGAGATTGGCATGGGCCGCTCTTCTTTTCAATTCTCTTTCGGGTTGGCGTAGCAGTTCGACTCTCCAGAAATGCGGATATTGAGCGGACCTGACGCGATGTAGTTCGCCGAACGGGGTTGTTCAACCTGTCAAAACTGTCTGTGTGGTGGCTCAGGCTCGGCATAGCCATAGAACGGATCAAACCCGGAAACCCGCAACACAACGGCAGGCATGAGCGCATGCACCTCACCCTCAAGCTGGCGACCACAAAACCGGCTGGCGCCAACTTCCTCGAGCAGCAGGGCAAATTCGATGACTTCGTCGAGGTCTTCAACACCGAACGGCCGCATCAGGCCCTCGCCATGGCCGTGCCCGCCGACCACTACCAACTCTCACCGCGCCAATATCAGGGCCTGCCTGACATTGACTACCCCTTCCACGACAAGGCCGTCACCGTCACCACATGCGGGCGCATCTGCTTCAACCGGCGCAAGATCAATCTCAGCCAGGTCTTTGCAGGTCAAACCGTCGGCATCAAGCAGACCGACGACCGAATCTGGCTGGTCAGCTTCATGGACTACGATTTAGGATACTTTGATGATCAGACATGCAGGGTGAAACCGCTTCAAAACCCATTCGGGCCAAAACTGTTACCCATGTCTCCGGTATAAACCGTAACCTATGGGTCCGGAACTGACCCAATTTGAAGTGGTGCCCGGAGGCGGATTTGAACCACCGACACGCGGATTTTCAATCCGCTGCTCTACCAACTGAGCTATCCGGGCATCTCACCGGAACTCGTTTTACCGGGTTCCTGTCGCTCCACGGTGAAGGAATTTTCCAACGCCGAAAGCGAGCGGGTTATACCATCTTGAAAGGCCCTGTCCAGCACCCTTTTCGGCTTTTTTCGCTGCTTGCCGGTGAAACCGGAAAGCGCTCTGCGTGACGAGGATGACGAAGCCTGGTTTTGGCGAAAACCAGGGCAGACGAGAGACTTGCTCACTGCTATCGGGTCTGCCCCTTCGGCCAGGATCAGCCCTGCCTGTCAGCCGCGGTCGTCGAAATCCTCGTCCTGATTGTCCTCGACTTCGGTGACCGGGATGGCATAGCCGCCAACCAGCCAGCGATTGAGATCGACGGCGCGGCAACGCTCCGAGCAGAACGGATAGCTGTCGCGGGTCGACGGGCGTCCGCATTCCGGACATGGCTGCGCCTTGCGCAACGGTGTCACATTGCTGTCCGTCATATGCTCAACCCTCAAGCCATTTGAAGTGAACATCATAGCCTTCACCAGTCAGAAGGCCAACAGCCTCGTAAAGCGGCAGGCCGACCACGTTGGTGTAGGAGCCGACCAGCTTGACCACAAAGCTTCCCGCCAGCCCCTGAATGGCGTAACCGCCGGCCTTGCCGCGCCATTGGCCCGAGGCAAGATAGCTTTCGATCTCGACCCGCGAGAGCCGCTTGAAGCGCACCCTTGTCTCGACAATCTTCTGGCGGATTGTGTGGTCGGGCGTCACCAGGCAGATACCGGTGAAAACACGGTGATTGCGGCCCGAAAGCAGATAAAGCCCGTTCGAGGCCTCGTCGATCTGCTCGGCTTTGGGCAAGATGCGACGACCGACGGAAACCACGGTGTCCGCAGCCAGAATATAGGCATCCTTCCACGCCGGATCGAGCCGCGTCTCCCTGAGGGCTGCCTCCGCCTTCTCGCGCGACAGCCGCCGCGCCAGCGAGCGAGGATGTTCCGAGCGCTGAGGAGTCTCGTCAAGCTCCATCGGCATCAAACGGTCAGGCGCAATACCGGCCTGGTCGAGCAGTTCAAGCCTGCGCGGCGAACCGGATGCGAGGATCAGTTTTTGCGAACGCGCCATGGGATGGCCTCACCCCTCGCTTACTTGAAGCGATAGGTGATGCGGCCCTTTGTCAGATCGTAAGGCGTCATTTCGACCAGCACCTTGTCACCCGCGAGCACGCGGATGCGGTTCTTGCGCATGCGGCCAGCGGTGTGCGCAATGATCTCGTGCTCGTTTTCGAGCTTCACCCGGAAGGTTGCGTTCGGCAGCAGTTCGGTGACCACGCCGGGGAATTCAAGAACTTCTTCTTTCGCCATTCAGTGTCTGTCTTTCCAGTTTAAAGAGGCGGCGCAATATGCGCGCACCTGAAATTTGGCCGGAACCTACACAATGACAAGCCGTTTGTGAACCAAATTGATTCACCCGCCCGCAGCGGGGCGCGACCAGCCATTGCCCGAGCTTATCCGCAGTCTGAGCATGTCGCGAACCTCGCGATAGGCATCGAGAATGCGTTCACGGGTTCCTGTCACCACCGTCGGATCCGGTGTCGGCCAGTATATCACATCAACCGCATTGCTGCGGGTCAGTTCCAGCGCCCTGTGGTGGGCTTCCGGCGCCAGCGTGACGATGACATCGAAAAAGTCATCCTCGAGTTCATCCAGCGTTTGCGGCTGCCGGTGCCCGAGATCCAGATCTATCTCGGCGAGAACCGTATCGACGAATGGATCGCGCTCCCCCGGACGCACCCCGGCAGACGCAATATAGGTGCCCGCCGGCAGGATCGAACGGGCGATGATTTCGGCCATTGGCGAGCGGATCGAGTTCATGCCGCAGACAAACAGCAACGCACCGGGCGTGGCTCTGGCCGGGGCCGGTCTGGTGTCCGCCATGGCGGCCCTATCCGCGCCAGTGCAGCACGCAAACCAGCGTGAACAGCCGACGGGCGGTATCGAAATCCATCTTGATCTTGCCCTCCAGCCGGTCCATCAACGTCTGCGAGCCTTCATTGTGTATGCCGCGCCGGCCCATGTCGATGGCTTCGATCTGGCTCGGCGTGGAGGAACGGATGGCCTCGTAATAGCTCTCGCAGATCATGAAATAGTCCTTCACGATACGGCGAAACGGCGTGAGCGAGAGAATGTGGGTGGCGACCGGTTCCTCGCTCTGCGTGGAAATGGAAAACACCAGCTTGGAATCGATCAGCGACAGGTTGAGCTTGTAGGGACCCTTTGCTTGGCCTACCGGCTCGAAACTGTTTTCCTCGATCAGGTCGAAAATGGCGACCGCACGTTCGTGTTCGACATCGGGCGTCGCGCGTCCGATGGTATCATCCAGAACAACATCCGAGAGCCGTTGGGTTTCCTCAGCCGCCGTCATTCCAGCTCACGCCCCTCCTCCGGGTTGTCTTCCCTCGGGTTCACCCTGATCGATACCGAGCGCGCATGGGCATCAAGCCCCTCAGCCCTTGCCAAGGTTATGGCAGCAGGGCCGAGCGACTGCAACTGTTCCGGTCCGAGCCTGAGGATCGAGGTGCGCTTGACGTAGTCAAGCACCGACAGACCCGAGGAAAACCGGGCCGACCGCGCCGTGGGCAGGACATGGTTGGAGCCGCCGACATAATCGCCGATGACTTCGGGTGTATGGCGGCCGATAAAAATGGCGCCGGCATTGCGGATCCGCTCCGCCAGCGCTTCGGCGTCATCGGTGGCAATCTCCAGATGCTCGGCGGCAATCCGGTTGGCCAGCGGCACCGCGGCATCCCAATCCGGCACCACGATGATTGCGCCGAAATCAGCCCAGCTCTGCCTGGCCGTCTCGGAGCGGCCAAGGGTGACAAGCTGACGTTCGACTGCGGCGATCACCGCCTCGCCAAAAGCCTCGTCACGGGTCATCAGAATCGATTGCGCGCCGACATCATGCTCGGCCTGGGCCAGCAGATCGGCAGCGATCCAGTCGGGATTGTTGTCCGGGTCTGCCATCACCAGCACTTCGGAAGGGCCGGCGATCATGTCGATGCCGACGGTTCCGAACACCTGCCGCTTGGCAGCCGCCACCCAGGCATTGCCGGGTCCCATGATCTTGGCCACCGGCTTGATGGTTTCCGTTCCATAGGCAAGCGCGGCGATCGCCTGCGCACCGCCGATCCGGTAGATCTCGTGAACACCGGCGATGCGGGCGGCGGCCAGCACCACCGGGTTGAGCGCACCTTCACGCGCCGGCACCACCATGACGATCCGTTCGACACCCGCCACCCTGGCGGGCACCGCGTTCATCAGCACAGAGCTCGGATAGCTCGCCGTCCCGCCGGGAACATAGAGTCCGACCGCTTCGATCGCGGTCCAGCGCGAGCCGAGCTCGACGCCCAGGGCATCCACATAGTGATCATCCTTCGGCATCTGCCGCTGATGGTGGCTGACGATGCGGTCATGAGCGAACTCCAGCGCAGACACCAGCTCCGGCGCCGTCGCCTGGTAGGCCGCCTCGATTTCATCGGCGGTGACCGCAAGGCCGAGTTGGCGCGTATTGATGCCGTCAAAGCGCTCAGTGAAATCATGCAGCGCGGCGTCGCCGCGTTCCCGGATCTCGCGAATAATGGCGCGCACATCGTTTTCGACGTCCTGGGAAACTTCGCGCTTGGTGGTCAGGAAGGCGGCAAAACGGTTCTCGAAATCCGACTGCCGGTAATCAAGCCTCAATACCACTGCCTTGCCCCCATCATCATGTCCATCGGTCTGGTCAGCCGGCGACCGGATGGCGCGGCTTGAATTTCGTTTCCCAGCCGCCGCCGATATCGGCGAACTGGACTTCTATGCAGTCAACCTCCAGGCGGATCACCGCGCCGCCGGACAACACCAGTTCGATTGCACCGGCCGGTGCTTCAGCGCCGGCGACGAAGGTCAGGGCCAGCAGCGACTGTACGGCGTCGGTGTCCTTGAGATTGATGCCGCGGGATTTGACGGCCAGAACCTGCTTGACCGCAAGCACCGCCCGGCGGCGTTCCAAAGCCTTCTTGTTCTTTCCCTCTTCCCAAACAAAGCGATTGCCTTCAAGCGTGAAGGTTCTGTCCTTGCCCGCGAAGGCGGTGTCGCCGGTCTTGAACACGGCGTCCTGCAGACAGGCGGAGATAACAGCCAGATCCGTTTCGTCAAGCGCGATCAGTTTCAGACTGTCCATGATATTCCTCGGTTAACTGTGGCGGGACGCGGTTCACCGCGAAGTATGTGCTGCACTGCAAGGTAGGTGCGGCAAGGCCAAAGCGCAATGAGCAGAAGGTTGCGGTCGTTGTTTGCGGACCGTACCAAAGGCTCAATCGCTGATGCGTTCGACCACGGCGCCGCAACTGGTCAGCTTTTCTTCCAGCCGCTCAAAACCGCGGTCCAGGTGATAGACCCGGTTGACGATCGTTTCGCCTTCGGCGGCCAATCCGGCGATGACCAGCGACACGGACGCGCGCAGATCGGTGGCCATCACCGGCGCGCCCCGGAGTACCGGTACGCCGGTCACCGTCGCGGTCTGGCCCGACAGCGATATCCTGGCGCCCAGGCGGGCCAGTTCCTGGACATGCATAAATCGGTTTTCGAAAATGGTCTCGGTGATGTGCGAAACACCGCTGGCGCGGGTCATCAGCCCCATGAACTGCGCCTGCAGATCGGTCGGAAAACCGGGAAACGGATCCGTCGTGACATCTACCGGCAGGATGTCCCCGCCATTGCGGCGGACGCGAATGCCGCCGGCTTCGGGCACGATCTCGACGCCTGCGCGGCGAATGGCAAGCAAGGCATTCTCGAGCAGGTCTACGGAGGTGTTTTCGAGCAGCACATCGCCGCCGGTCATGGCCACTGCCATGGCATAGGTGCCGGTCTCGATCCGGTCAGGAAGCACCCGGTGGCGCGCTCCGGAAAGCGAGGCAACACCATCAATGGTGATGGTCGAGGTGCCTGCGCCTGAAATTTTCGCCCCCATGGCGATCAGGCACTTGGCGAGATCCGCCACTTCAGGTTCGCGCGCGGCATTTTCAATCACCGTCTGGCCCTTGGCCAGCGTCGCCGCCATCAGCATGACATGGGTGGCGCCCACGGAGACTTTGGGGAATACGTAATGCCCGCCAGTCAGGCCCTTGGGCGCGCGGGCATTGACATAGCCGTTCTCGATGGTGATTTCGGCGCCGAGATGTTCGAGCCCGCCGATGAACAGATCGACCGGCCGGGTGCCGATGGCGCACCCGCCCGGAAGCGAGACCTTGGCCTCACCCATCCGCGCCAGCAACGGGGCGATGACCCAGAAACTGGCGCGCATCTTGGAGACAAGCTCATAGGGCGCGGTGGTATCGACGATGGTGCGGGCGGTAAAATGCACGGTCCGGGCATAGGCACCGTCCTGACGCTCGCGGCGGCCTTCCACGGCGATATCCGCACCGTGATTGCCCAGAATGCGCTGCAATTGCTCGACATCGGCGAGATGCGGCAGGTTTTCCAGCGTCAGCGTTTCAGCGGTGAGCAGCGAGGCGATCATCAACGGCAGTGCCGCGTTTTTCGCGCCTGAAATCGGAATGACGCCATTGAGCGGATTTCCGCCAACGATCCTGATGCGATCCATGCTGTCCTCTTGAAATAGTGACCCGCGCCTGTGCTTGGGCGAGGCGGCTTTGAAAGAAATCTGCGGCGGTGTTTAGACCATCATGGGGAATGCGGCAACACGAGGACCGGATTGGCGTCAAGCTCGATCGGTACCATTGCCATCGCGCGACACCTTGCCGGCGGCGGGCAGACCTTCGGCCTCATCGGCGCCGCCCTCGCGCCGCGCCCTGGTCTGCGCCTTGCGGCGCTGCAGATTGGCGCGCAACTGTTCGGCGCTACGTTCGGCGCGCTTGGCGGCCTGGCGTTCGGCCTCGCTCTTGTGTTGCGGCGGTGTTTTCTGGCTCATGATCCGGTCTGGATAGCGCAAAATTCATGGAAGGTGAAGATCGCACCGCCGGGACCGGCTTTGTTCCCCGGCAATGGAAGCCCATGCGCGTCTGCGAAAAACCGGCATCCTTCCACCTGTCCGCACGAGGCCTCACAGGCATTTTCACGGTTGCCGGAACAATCGCCGGTTTGTGCTTGCACTCCTGTCCAAGCTGTGGCAATAGCGGGCCGCTTCAGTCGTTTACAGCCTTTCGGGAATGACGATAGCGGATCGCGAACAGCGGCCGACCGAGACAATCCTCTGGTTGGACCTCGGGCCGGGCCTCTGGCCTGGATCGCCGATCCGGAACTGAAGCAGAGGGCTGCCGTAGCTCAGGGGTAGAGCACTCCCTTGGTAAGGGAGAGGTCGAGAGTTCGAATCTCTCCGGCAGCACCATCATTTTCCCTGAAAATGCCGGGAATCCCAACTCTCCATTTCATCCCGTTTTTCACTTGCGATCCAATGATCAGCAAACCGGTCAATAAGTATGGGCCTATAGCCGCCCGGAAATGCCGCTATGGAATGGAATTTCCGGACAATCGGTGACTTGGAGAAAGATGTCCGCAATCTCCGGGAATGGTATGCAGCGGTAAACCTGTTCGCTATCATGTTCGCCGAGCGCTTCACGGCGTGACGGCATCTGACACCGCCAGGGACCGGGCCAGATACACAAAGTTCATGATGCTCGCAGCAGCGTCACAAATGGCCCGAAAGAATGCGATGCTTGACGTCCTGTATTGGTTTTTTGGCTTAGTGCTCCTGGTGACAATGACGGTGATTTTTTGCCGTCTTGTGTTTGCGCTTCCCAAATCCAAGGCGCGTTCTGATACAATTGCGAAGCCGGCGCCCGGATCCGGTCGACTGGCCGTTGCCCTGTCCAAATCCAGACCAGGCCATGAGGGACTGACCGGCATCGCTCCGCTTGAGGAAGGCGCAAATGCATTTGCGGCACGGGTCAGTCTCGCCGATGCAGCCATATCATCCATTGATGCCCAATATTATATCTGGCACAACGATCTGACGGGATATCTGCTGCTGGACGCATTGCAGCGCGCAGCAGATCGTGGTGTGCGGGTCCGGTTGCTGTTGGATGACAACGGAGTTTCCGGACTTGATTGCGAGCTGGCACATCTGGATGCCCATCCCAACATCGAGGTCCGGCTCTACAATCCCTTCAACCTGCGGCGGCTGAAGCGGCTGTCATACGGGTTTGACTTTTTTCGGCTGAACCGCCGGATGCACAATAAATCCTTCACGGTAGATGGCCATGCGACGATACTGGGCGGGCGCAATGTCGGTGACGAGTATTTCGGGGCAGGTACATCGGCGCTTTTTGTCGATCTGGACGTTCTCGCGGCAGGCAAGGCAGTGTCCGACGTTTCAGCTGATTTTGATCGTTACTGGGCGGCCCCATCAGCCCACCCCGCAGGCGCGATCCTTGGCAAAATCAAATCGGAAAATCAGATTTGCGAAGGGCTGGCCCGGCTTCGCAAGAACCCGCGACCGAATGCATATCGCGAACTGCACGAAACACCTGACATCGTCGAAGCCCTGGCCCAGGGCGATCTGGAGCTGGAGTGGACAACCGCACTTCTGGTCAGCGACGACCCGGTGAAGGGTGAGGGCGCAGTGCCGCGTGAGGATCTTCTTGCTGTGCGTTTGATGAAGGCGGTCGGGGAGATTCAATCCCGGTTCGACGGCATATCACCCTATCTGGTGCCGAGCCGGGCCGGGGTCAGGGCTTTCAAGGCACTGAAGAAACGGGGCGTCGCAGTGCGCATGCTGACGAACTCGCTGGAAGCGACCGACGTGCTTCCGGTTCATGCTGGCTACGCAAAATACAGAAAGAGAATGCTTCGCGCCGGTGTGAAGCTGTTCGAATTGCGGAGCCAGGCAGCACCCAATCCACCAAGCAAAATGTTTGGGCATTTTGGGTCTTCAGGGTCAAGCCTGCACGCCAAAACCTTCGCCGTGGATGGCAAGCGCATCTTCGTCGGATCATTCAATTTCGACCCGCGATCGACAACGCTCAATGCTGAAATGGGCCTGCTGATCAACAGTGAACGGATGGCCAAAGGCATTCATGAAGCCTTCGATCGTGAACTGGCCGGCTTGGCTTGGCGTGTCGAACTGAACAACGGGCATCCCGCATGGATTGATCTCACGACAGGCAAAAAAACCGGCGAAGAACCGGGTTCAAATACGTTCAAGCGAATGGCCCTGGCGGTCATCGGCTGGCTGCCGGTTGAGTGGCTTCTCTGAGCGGAATGTCGCCGGTTAAGACATGTCGCGCAAAAGTGCGCCGCAATTCTTCGAGATACAAAACAAGGCGCTGACACGGGTTACCGGAACCGGTTTGCATGCGACGCGCGTCAGCTGGATGACCACTCGATTTTCTGCCGCATTTGCATGGCTGTTATTGCCTCGACGTTACGCGAAAACAGCGCAATTGACTGCCTTCCGGAACACTGGCAATTGCTCGAATCGTTCCCATATTCATTTGAATGGCGACACAGCCAGACCGTTAGGAGCCATGTCTGTATCGGAGAACAGCCGGTGTAAAACCGTGATGGGGCACGAACTGCGCTGCTGTCGCCCGCATCTGGCGCATGAACAGAGGAAATATTACTATATTTGATATGGCTCAAAATACGAAAACGGTGGACAATACAGCTACTTCGCTGAGCATTGCGACGTACAATGTTCGCAAGGCGATCGGCCGGGATTATCGACGAGACCCGAAACGTATTCTTGAATCCGTATCAAATCTGGATGTTGACATCGTCGCCTTGCAGGAAGCCGATTATCGCTTCAAGCAGCGCCAACCTATTTTCACCTCAGAACAGGTTCGGCATGTGACGTCGATGCACACTGTAGCATTGGATCACAGCCAGAACGGGCTTGGCTGGCATGGCAACATTCTTCTGGTGAACCCGAAAATAAGGATTGTCCACGCCCGTACCATCGAACTGCCCGGTCTGGAGCCCCGTGGAGGGCTGCTGGTCGATCTTGCCTATGACGGAAGGGAAATCCGGATCGTTTCCGCCCATCTTGGAATTTTCGCAGCCTATCGCCGCCGCCAGGTCGAGGTCTTGATGGAAGCCGCGGATATCGAATCGGGACGTACCACATTTGTGCTGGGAGATTTCAACTGCTGGGGGAAGTCACGGTGGAGCCTGAAGCCGTTTCGGGATTGCCTGCATGAGGCCGCCTGCGGCAAGACATTTCCCGCCGGCAATCCGGTCGCCTCGCTCGACCGGATCTTCTACACTGACCATGCGCAGTTGAAATCCTGTGGTCCGGTCTTGAACGGCTTGACCCGCATTGCGTCTGACCACTTGCCCGTGCGTGCGCAATTTGCCATCGCGACCGCACGGAACGAAGCTGAAGAACACGCCGTGGTCGAAAAGCCCAATGCCGCCGTATCGGGCATTGGACTTTGATCCCTAACGCACGTCGCATGCAAAGGGATTCAGGCGACGTGCGTTAGCTCTTTGTTTCTGCATATCGTTATCGCAAAACCGCAGGACACTTTTGCGCGACATGCATGAGCCCGGCTTTCATTCCCGCGGATGAGCTGCGAGGTGCTGACTGGCCGAGTCTAACCTTCCAAGAGTTCGCACGAAGCCATGCATCCAAGCCATGTCGCGTTCAGATGAAGTCACTCTGCCGCAGTATGGCTTCAGGCTTCGGCGAGCTTGTCGAGGACTGTCTCCAGCCTGGCGACCGTGCCATCGACATCGCCGAGCTTGTCGAGCCCGAACAGACCGATGCGGAAGGTGCGAAAATCGGCGGGTTCGTCACACATCAGCGGCACGCCGGCTGCAATCTGCATGCCCTCCGAGGCGAATTTCTTGCCGTTCTGGAATTCCGGATCGGCAGTGTAACTCACCACAACGCCCGGCGCCTCGAAGCCCGGCGCGGCGACCGATTTGCAGCCGTTTTCAGCAAGCAGCGCGCGGACCCTGCGGCCCAGTTGCCATTGCCGTTCGCAGGCGAGATCGAAACCGAAATCCCGGGTTTCGATCATCCTGTCGCGAAACACTTTCAGGGCATCGGTCGGCATGGTCGAATGATAGGCATGTCCGCCGCCAACATAGGCCTGCATGATGTCGTGCCATTTGCGCAAATCCACCGAAAAACTCGAACTGGTGGTCTCGCCAAGCCGTTCAAGCGCACGTTCGCCGAGCATGACAAGACCTGCGCATGGCGAGGCGCTCCAGCCTTTCTGCGGCGCCGAGATCAGCACATCAACGCCGGTTGCCTTCATGTCGACCCAGACGCAACCCGAAGCGATGCAATCGAGCACGAACAGGGCACCGACATCGCGCGCAGCTTCCGAGATCGCCTTGAGGTACTCATCGGGAAGGATGACACCCGATGACGTTTCCACATGCGGCGCGAAAATCACGGCCGGCCGCTGTTCGCGAATCCTGGCGGTGATGGTTTCAATCGGTTGCGGCGCGAAAGCCGAGGTGCTTTCGTTGCCGGTCTGGGTGGCCTTGAGCACGTCTGTCTGAGCGGGAATGTCGCCCATGTCAAAGATCTGCGTCCAGCGATAGGAGAACCAGCCATTGCGAAGCACCATGACATTTGCGCCGGTCGCGAACTGCCGGGCGACCGCTTCCATGCCAAAGGTTCCGCCGCCGGGCACGATGACCGCCGCGTCGGCCTGATAGACCTCGCACAGCATGGTGTTGAGATCGGTCATGACGCCCTGGAACGTCCTGGACATGTGATTGAGGGACCGGTCGGTGAAGACCACCGAAAACTCCATGAGACCATCGGGATCCACTGGTGACGTTGTCATGTTCATACCTCTTGTTGCTCCTGCTCCGTGCCCGACTTCGCACAGTCCTGCATCCGCTATAGCCCTGTTTTGGATATGTTTGAAGGCGTGGGCCTGCGATAGATCGTCCCTGAATGGCTCGCGAAAATTCCGGCTTGCTTTTTGGCCCGAGGCGAACGCTGACGGGGAATGCCGATTTTGTCCGACTGGCGGTATCCCGGCAGCAAACCAGCGGATAGAACGGGAGCGAAGGGAGACCATCATGACCTATAGCTGTTTCACGCTCGAGATCGCCGAGCATATTGCCCATATCCGCTTCAACCGGCCGGACAAGGCGAATTCGATGACCATGGAGTTCTGGAAGGAGTTGCCGGAGGCGATCGACAGGGTTTCCAACAGCGCCGAAGCGCGGGTTATCGTGATCTCCTCGGAAGGCAAGCATTTTACCTCCGGCATGGATATCTCGGTGTTCATGAGCGGCGGACTGGACACTGATCCAGCCAACAGCCAGGTTTCGGCGGAAGCGTTCCGCCACAAGATCAAGCTGTTGCAGCAAACCTTCTGCGCGCTCGAACGCGCGCGCCAGCCGGTGCTCGCAGCAATCCAGGGCGGTGCGATTGGCGCGGGCGTCGACCTCGTCACCGCGTGTGATTGCCGCTACGCGTCCGCGGACGCTTTCTTCGCGGTGCAGGAAACCGCAATTGGCATGACCGCCGACGTCGGCACGTTTCCGCGTCTCGTGCGGCTGATCCCGGAAGGGTGGGCGCGGCAAATGGCCTATACGGCGGAACGTCTTCCGGCGGAGAAGGCCAGACAAATCGGCCTGGTCAACGAGGTGTTTGAAACACATGACGCGCTGCTGGACGGGGTCATGGAGATTGCACGCAAGATTGCCATGCATTCGCCGCTGGCGGTTTCGGGGTGCAAGGCGATGGCGAATTACGCCCGCGATCATTCGACAGCGGACGCGCTCGATTATGTTTCGGTCTGGAATGCCGCCATGTTGCGCCCCGACGACATCAAGGAAGCGTTCATCGCGCGCGGAGAGAAACGACAGCCGGTCTTTGATGATCTCAAGCCGATCGGCGACTAGGCAGGCGCGAGACGGTGCCGCCTATGATTGCGGCATGACCGGAGCCTCAGGTTTGCTGATTGCTGCGCAACAAGGCCGATTCCCAGGCCAGTGCGCTGGCGACAATTTCATCGATATCGTCATGGCGCGGCGACCACTCGAGCACGGTGCGGGCCCGGGTTGAATCGGCCACGGAAGAGACGATGTCGCCGTCCCGCCGTCCACCCAGACAGATTTCGAAATCCCGCCCACTGATGCGACGCACCGCGTCAAGCACTTCGCGCACGGTGTAGCCGCGGCCATAGCCGCAATTGGCGATCAGGCTCTCGCCGCCGGCACGCAGATAGGTCAGCGCGTCGAGATGAGCCGCGACCAGATCGGTGACATGGATAAAGTCACGCACGCAGGTGCCGTCCCGGGTTGGATAGTCCGTGCCGAAAACCTCGATTCGGTCGCGCTTGCCCATCGCCGCTTCCGTCGCGACCTTGATCAGATTGGCGGCGCCGCGCGTCGATTGACCGGTACGCCCCTTCGGGTCGGCACCCGAGACATTGAAATAGCGCAGCGCCGCATAACGGAAATCATGAGCCGCGGCTGCATCGGCCAGCATGGTTTCGGTCATCAGTTTGGAAGCGCCATAAGGCGATTGCGGCAGGGTCAAGGCGGTTTCGGTCACGGGCTGGTCACCCTCGGGGTCGCCGTAGACGGCGGCAGTCGACGAAAAAACGAAATTCCTCACACCGGTCGCGATGGCGGTGCGGATCAGTCCGAGCGAATTGACCGTGTTGTTCTGGTAGTAACCCAGCGGATCGGTTATCGATTCGGGCACCGAGATCGATCCGGCGAAATGAACAATCGCCTCGATGTCGTGCGCCTTGATGATTTCGGCGATGGTTTGGGTATCCGCGATATCGGCGCGGACGAGTTTGGCTTCCGGCGCCACCGCCCACTCGAACCCGGTCGACAGCCGGTCGACAACAACCACCTGTTCCCCGGCGTCGATCAGCGCCCACACCATGTGGCTGCCGATATAACCTGCTCCGCCGCTCACCAATACCGTCATGGCGTTTCCTCACTGGGATTTTCAACCGGAGAATGAACTGCAACATTCAAGAAACCGTGAACGGTGCCGTCAGGCTCCGGAGCGGAACGCAATCATGTTCGATTGTTGCTAAAGCGAGGAAATGTAACCCGCCAGCCGGCCGGCCGCTTCCTCGACATGATCGAGCCGGCGCAGGAAGCAAGCGCGCAGGAACGTGTCGCCGCCGGCACCGAACGCCGTGCCCGGCGCCAGGCCGACGCTGGCGCGGTCGACAATATCGATAGCCGCGGCACGGGTGTCGGTGACGCCGTCAATGCGGAAGAACGCATAGAACGCTCCATCCGGCTTCTGGGTGACGACCCGGTTGGTGCCGGTCAAGGCGTCGCAGAACAGATCCCGCGCCGCCGTTGCCTTGGCAATCTGCGCATCAACATAGGAATCGCCCTGCTCGAGCGCAGCCAGCGCGCCTTTCTGCATGAACTGGGCAACACCGGAAGTCTGATATTGGATGCTGTTTTCGAGCACCTGAATGATCGATGGTGGCGCAACGATCCAGCCCACCCGCCAGCCGGTCATCGACCAGTTCTTGGAGAATGTGTTGACGAAGATGATACGGTCGTTGTCGTCCATGATGTCGAGAAACGACGGTGCCCGTCCGCCCGCATAGAAGAAGCGGGTGTAAATCTCGTCGGCGATGATCCAGAGCCCATGCTTGCGCGCCAGTTCGAGGATCGCGACGAGGTCCTCGCGCGTCGCCGTCCAGCCGGTGGGGTTGGATGGCGAGTTAATGAACAGCGCCCGCGTTTTGGGTGTGATTGCGCTCGCGATCCGCTCGGGATCGATGCTCCAGCGGCCATCGGCGTAATCAAGCGTCGCCGCCACCGGAACACCACCGGACAGTTGCAGCGCTGCAGCGAAGTTGGGCCATGCTGGAGTGATCTGAATAACTTCATCGCCCGGATCGACAACGGCCTCGATGGCGATCTTGATGGCCTGCATGCCCGAACCGGTGACGCAGAAAGCGTCAAGCGGCAATTGCTTGCCAAACAGCCGGGCATGGTAATCGGCCAGCGCCTGCCGGAGTTCGGGAATACCGCGTTGCCAGGTGTAGAAGGTTTCGCCCGCCAGCAAAGCGTCAGCGGCGGGCCGGCTGATGAATTCCGGTGTGGACTCGTCACCTTCGCCGGCCCAAAGCGGGATCAGGCCCGGCTTGAGGCGACCGTGATTGACCACGGTGACAATGCCGCTTTCAGGGGCTTGAATCGCGCGGCGGCTGAGACTGTCAATCTGATTCATGGCAAACTCCGTTTGCCTCTCATAACTGTTCTTGTCGATTGCCGCATCCATGACAGCGTTATCAATCGATGGATTTTTCTGATGGAACAAGTCACCGAACAAGAAAGGCCCCGGCAGTATCGCGCCGGGGCCGTCTATTCATTCTCGTCATTCACCTGCGGTTGCGCAGGCCGGCGGTGACAGCTTACTGCTTCTTCAGCAGATCCCTGATATCCGTGAGCAAGGCAATGTCAGCAGGTGGTGCAGCAGGAGCAGCCGGGGCGACTTCTTCTTCCCTGCGCATCGAGTTGACTGCCTTGACCATCAGGAAAATGATCCAGGCCAGGATCAGGAAATTGATCAGCACTGTAAGGAAATTGCCGTAAGCAAGCACGGCGCCCTGCTCCCTGGCTGCATCAAGTGTCGTCGCCGTCACACCGCTCGCAAGCGGGATGAAGAAATTGGAAAAATCGATGCCGCCGAAGATGGCGCCAACGATCGGCATGATGATGTCATCGACCAGCGATGAAACGATAAGACCGAATGCGCCACCGATGATGACACCCACGGCCAGGTCCATGACGTTGCCTTTGGCGATAAACGCCTTGAATTCGTTCAGCATATGCAATCACTCCGTTTGACGCGAATTGTCCCTCATTAAAAAACCGTGTGGTCCGCGCGCCTCGTCCAAACGGTTTTAGGAGTTTCTAACACAGCTGCACCGGCAGGTAACCGGCAAATTTTCATTGAAAAAGGATTGGTTACGCCGGGTTTTCCTCAACCAAAGGCTGCCTTGTCTGGCTGCATGAACGGTCTATGCTGCGGATTGGAGGATTGGTGGGGAGCGCGAACCAATGATGCCCGGCTGGCTGGTTTTTGGATCAGCCCTTTTTTATCTGCTGATGCTGTTCGCAATTGCGACTTATGGCGACCGCTCGGCACGTCAGCGGCGGCGGCGGACTGCGGGCCGTCCGATCATCTATTCGCTCAGCCTGGCGATTTACTGCACTTCATGGACCTATTTCGGTGGTGTCGGGCTGGCGGCATCGCGCGGACTGGAATTCACCGCAATCTATATCGGCCCTATCCTGATGTTCACGCTCGGTATGCCGATCCTGCGGCGTATCGTGAATTTGGCCAAGGCCGAAAAGCTCACATCAATCGCGGATTTCATGGCGGCGCGCTACGGCAAGAGCCCGCTGGTGGCCGCACTTGTCGCCCTGATCGCCGTCATCGGCACCATTCCCTACATCGCCCTGCAGCTCAAGGCCGTCTCCTCATCGGTGGCGGTGATGGTGGACGTCGAACAGTTGCACAGGGTCACCGAGACCTTCTTCCTGTCGGACATTTCCTTCTTCGTCACCCTGGTTCTCGCGGCTTTCGCGGCGATCTTCGGCACGCGCCATACCGATGCGACCGAACACCAGGACGGCCTGATTCTCGCCATCGCCATGGAATCGCTGGTCAAGCTGCTGGCCTTCACGCTGATCGGACTGTCGGTGATGTTCGTGATGTATGACGGTCCCTGGGATCTGCTTGCCGCGGCAACCGCGCAAGCCGACGTGATGGCGGCGCTGACCTACGAGACGCCGCCGTTGCGCTGGGGCCTGCTGATCGTGCTCTCGGCTTTCGCCATCATCCTGTTGCCGCGCCAGTTTCATGTGGCCGTGGTGGAGAACAGGACGCCTGGCGAGCTGCGGCTGGCCGGATGGCTGCTGCCGCTCTACCTCATCGCCATCAACATCTTCGTTCTGCCGGTGGCCATCGCCGGCGTGCTGCAATTCGGGTCTGGCGGCGCAAGCGACCTTTTCGTGCTGGCCCTGCCGATGGCCAATGACATGCCGATCATTGCCCTGCTGACCTTTATCGGCGGCTTTTCGGCGGCAACCGCGATGGTCATCGTCGCCTCCGTGGCGGTGGCCATCATGGTATCCAACGACATCATTGTTCCCGTGGTGCTCAGACGGCGCTCGCGGCGTGGCCAGAGCGGCGATTTTTCAGGGCTGATCCTGATCATCCGGCGCACCGCGATTGTCGCCATCCTGCTGCTGGGATTTGCCTATTACCGCGCCGCCGATATCAATGCGGGTCTGGCCTCCATCGGACTTTTGTCATTTGCCGCGATCGCACAGCTGGCGCCGTCGTTTTTCGGCGGATTGATCTGGCGTCAGGCCAATGCGCGCGGCGCGATTGCCGGACTGTCGAGCGGGATTGTCATCTGGGGTTATCTGCTGATGGTTCCGAGCCTGGGCGGGCCGGACAACAGCCATGTCGCCGCGGTAATCCTGGATTTCATCATTCCTGGCACTCACAGCTTTACCGGGCCCGGGTCGGATCCGTTGTTCAACGCGGTCGTACTCAGCCTGATCGCAAACTGCCTGCTTTATGTGCTCGGATCACTGTCGCGACGCCCCAAGTCCATTGAGCGGATTCAGGCAGCTATGTTCATTCCGGAGAGCCGGAGGCTGACCAATTCGGGCCGGAGCTGGAAGACCAAGGTGACCGTCGCGGACCTGAAGCAGACAATCAGCCGCTATCTCGGCCATGAGCGGACAGAACGATCGTTTCATTCGCACGAACGCGCCATTGGTCGCTGGATCAATGCCGACGACCCCGCCGACATGGGGTTGTTGCGGTTTGCCGAACAATTGCTGGGCAGCGCCATCGGATCGGCCTCGGCGCGACTGGTGTTGTCGCTGCTGTTCGAACGCGCCGATGACATACCCGGCGACACCGCCCGGCTTCTCGATGAAGCCTCCGAAGCGCTGCAATACAACCGCGATCTGCTGCAAACCGCGCTTGGGCAGATGAACCAGGGCATCACGGTTTTTGACAGCACCAACCGGCTGACGGTCTGGAACAAGCGATTCCGCTCCTTGCTGGAACTGCCCGAACAAGTGGGCCAGGTCGGATTTCCGCTGGAAAACATCATCTCGATGCTGATTGAACGCGGTGACATCAAGGCCGGCGAGGAACAGGACGTCGTCGATCGCTTTCTTGTCATGGATGCCGCGTTTTCGCTGACCATCGGGCCCGAAAAGAGGATCATCGAGATACGATCGAACCCGATGCCCGACAGCGGCATCGTGACAACCTATGCCGACATCACCGAGCGGGTCGCCGCCGACATGGCGCTCAAACAAGCCAACGAGACACTTGAACAAAGGGTCACCAAACGGACCGCCGAACTGACGCGGGTGAACCGCGAGCTGGAAAAGGCGCAACTGACGGCGGAAGAGGCAAATATCGGCAAGACACGGTTCCTGGCCGCAGCAGGGCATGACATCCTGCAGCCGCTCAACGCCGCCAGGCTTTATTCCTCGACGCTGGTGGAGCGGCTGGGCAATTCACCCGACCAGAAGCTGGTGCAGAATATCGATTCCTCGCTTGAATCGGTGGAAGCCATTCTCGGCGCGGTGCTGGATATCTCGCGGCTCGACACGGGCGCGATGAAACCGCAACTGGCGAGCTTCCCGCTCAATGAGCTGTTGCAACGGGTGGTCACCGACTTCGCGCCGGTGGCGCGGGAGAAAAATCTCCGGTTCACGGTGATGCCGACCAGCGTGTATGTGCGCTCCGATCCCAACCTGCTGCGCCGGCTGGTGCAGAATCTGGTGTCGAACGCGATCAAATACACCCGCGAAGGGCGGGTGCTGGTCGGTGTACGGCGCCGCGGCGACAAGGTACTCATCCAGGTCATCGACACCGGCATCGGAATTCCCTCGACCAAGTTCCGAACCGTATTCCGCGAATTCGCCCGGCTTGAGGAAGGCGCACGCACTGCCTCCGGACTGGGTTTGGGGCTGTCGATTGTCGATCGCATCGCCCGTGTTCTCAAGCATTCGGTCGATATTGCCTCACAGTCCGGAAAAGGCACCGAATTCCGGGTGGAGTTGCCGCTTGAAACCAATATCAAACGCATACAGGAACAACCCAAACGCGCCGGCGCGGATGGCGTGAACACCAACCTGAAGGGACTTCGGGTGCTCTGCATCGACAACGAGCCCAAGATTCTGGAAGGCATGGTGCTGCTGTTGAGCGGATGGGGCTGCGTGGTGCTTGCATGCGGTTCGTTCACGGAGAGCCTCAAGATTGCCGAAACCGAGGATGCACCCGACGCCATTTTCGCCGATTATCACCTCGACGACGGCACCGGGCTCGAGACAATCGTCGCGCTTCGCAAATTGTGGAAAACGGATATCCCGGCCCTTCTGGTCACCGCCGACCGGTCCCCAGAGGTCCGCGCCGCCGCCGAAGCCGACCGCATCGCCATCCAGAACAAGCCGATCAAGCCAGCAGCCCTCAGGGCCTTCCTCAATCAGGTCACGGTCACCCGGCGCACTGCCGCGGAATAGAGCCACAGCGCTGTACTTCCGGCCGGACAGGCAGCATTACGGATCAATCGGTCTGGTTGAGGACTTCCGCACCAATCTTGGAAAGATGGATGACCGCCTGGGTGCGGCTGTCCACGCCGAGCTTTTGCAGCACCGCCGACACATGCGCCTTGATGGTGGCCTCGGACACGCCGAGCTCATACGCAATCTGCTTGTTGAGCAGGCCTTCGGCCAGCATCCCGAGCACCCGGCCCTGTTGCGGCGTCAGGGTTTGAATGCGGGCAATCAGGCTTGCGATTTCCGGGTCGTGCTCTGATCCGAGATCGACGTCGGGCGGGGTCCAGATACCGCCATCAAGCACCGTGCGCACGCCCTGGCGGATCTCGTCGATGCTGGCGGATTTGGAGATGAACCCGGATGCGCCCAGTTCGAGCGCTCGCCGCATGGTTGGCGGATCGTCGGAGGCCGACACCACCACAACCGGCAGGCTGGAAAATTCCGCGCGGAAAGCAATCAGCCCGGACAACCCCGAGACCCCGGGCATGGTCAAATCCAGAAGGATCAGATCAGCTTCGGGGTGAACCCCGGCTTTCTTGCGGGCGCCCTCAAGATCGCCGGCTTCCAGAATCTCAATACTGTCGCCGATCCCCTCCAGGGCCTGGCGCATCGCCCCCCGAAACAATGGATGATCGTCGGCTATGATGAACGTCAATGGCGCCATGCGCTCCCCCCTCCCGACCGCGTTACCGCGGCGAACCCGGTCAAAGACACGGATTGTGAAAACACTCTAGCGGCGCGCCATGCATTCGCGCAAGTGTGGCAGACGGATGATGGACCAGAGAGCACTCCGGGCTATTGCCGGAGCTGGAATCGGCGGGATCGGGCAGAGTGCCGCAGGCGGTCGGGTGAACCCGGTTTCAGGTCCGGTCGGGGATCGGCTCTGACGGGATTTTCGGTTTGTCTTCAAAATCCCTTTGCAACTCTTCAACCATCCCGAAAAAGCGGCGCATCACTTTTTCCATGGCGCCAAGAGCCCGATCCAGTTCGGCTTCGTCGGGAATTTCGGATGTGCCGGCGGACGGAGCCATGGCATCAAGACGTTGCTCCAGTTCGCTGACGCGGGCTGAAAGATCTGTCAGGGTTTGCTCGAAAGCGCGGCGTTCGTCTGCGGCCAGTCTGCACACCAGTTGATCTGCCTTTTCGGAGCAGATCGACATCTCGCCGGTCAGCGTGTCCATGCGGACAAAGCCGTTTTCGGTCTTTTCCATGGTGAAACGGTTTGCTATCGGCTCTTGCGAGAAGGCCTGAGCGGATATCAGCAGCGCCAAAGCGGGGACACACAGCATTGCAAAACGGGTCATGACGGTACACTCCTGTTTAGCCTGTCATGGCACGCAATAACGACAGAATCGAGAACAGTTCCCGAAAGTCGCGCCCAAAAGCGTTTTTCAGGGGCATCGCAACAGACAAGCGAGACATTCAGCCATGCATGCGACAATCTACAAGATCACACCGGAGGCGCTCTGGCGCATTGCAGAAACCAAAGGCCGCTTTACCGGCGCGCCGGTGGACCTGGCCGACGGCTTCATTCATTTCTCAACCCGCGACCAGGCGATAGAAACAGCCAAACGCCATTTCAGCGGACAGACCGATCTGCTGCTGGTTGCCGTCGACGCCAGCGCTCTGGGCGAGAAGCTGGTCTTCGAGACCTCGCGCGGCGGCGCCCTGTTTCCCCATCTCTACGCGGACATGCCGCTTTCGGCGGTCAAATGGGTCAAGTCGCTGCCGCTCGGACCGGACGGACAGCATGCGTTTCCGGACATGGAGCCATGAGCAGCCTTTTCGACAGTGTTGCCCGCAAGGCCCTGTTCACGCTTGATCCGGAAACCGCGCACGGACTTTCAATCTCGGCCCTGAAGAGCGGGATGGTTCCCGGATGCGGCGCCGTTCGCGATCCGCGTCTGGCGGTGAACGTTGCCGGCCTCGCATTTCCAAATCCGCTCGGCATGGCGGCGGGGTATGACAAGAATGCCGAAGTTCCGTCGCAACTGACACGTCTGGGGTTCGGCTTTGTCGAAGTCGGTACACTGACCCCCAAACCGCAAGCGGGCAATCCCAGGCCGCGGATTTTCCGTCTGGTGAAGGATCAGGCCGTGATCAACCGGCTGGGGTTCAACAACCAGGGCCATGCCGAAGCCCATGCCCGGATTTCCGGGCGGCGGCGCGAGGGTATTCTCGGGATCAATATCGGCGCCAACAAGGATAGCAGCGATCGTGCGGGCGATTATGTCGCCGGCATCTCCTGCTTTGCCGATGTGGCGGACTATTTCACCGTCAACATCTCCTCGCCAAACACTCCGGGACTGCGCAACCTGCAGTCCCGTGCGGCGCTGTCGGACCTCCTGAGCCGGGTGTTGGCTGAGCGCGACGCGAAGGCCAGACGGATTCCGGTCTTTCTCAAGATCGCGCCGGATCTGAGCGAACCCGACCTTGACGACATCGCCGCGGAATGCCTGGCGCAGAAACTCGACGGGGTCATCGTGTCCAACACGACGCTGTCGCGCACCGGGCTCTCCGCCGATCCGAAGACAGGCGAAGCCGGCGGGCTCTCCGGACGACCGGTCTTCACGCGCTCGACGATCGTGCTCGCCAAGATGCGGCAACGGATTGGCGCGGACATGCCGCTGATCGGCGCCGGCGGTATCGACAGTGCGGAGACGGCTGCGGAGAAGATGCGCGCGGGCGCTGATCTTGTTCAGCTCTACACCGGGTTCATCTATGGCGGACCGTTGCTGCCCGAACGGATCCTGCGGGGTCTGGCGCTGATTTGCGACCGCGAAACCCTGGCGCGGCTTTCTAACCTGCGTGATTTAAAAACCTCGCATTACGCCGCGATGGCCATTCCGGAGTAGGTCAGGCGGCGCCGAAGGCCCGGTCCATGCGGCGCGGCAGGATTGCCAGCAGTGTAAATCCTCGGGCAGCCAGAAACACATTCAGGGAGATCCAGAGCCCCTGATTGCCGAGGACTTCCGTCAGCGCGAGCGACAGGATGATGAACAAGGCGAGCGAGAGCAGCATCATGTTGCGCATGTCGCGCGACCATGTGGCGCCGATATAGACGCCATCCATTTCGAAGGCGAGCACACCCGCAAGCGCGGTCAGCGCCGCCCAGAACAAATACGTGCCTGCCTCCTGGCGTACGGATTGAAGCGTCGTCATCCATTCAACCACCGTTGCCCCGAACAGCAGGAAGAACACCGTGGTGAAACCCGCGAGTGCGAATCCCCAGACAAGGGTCAGCTTCACCGCCTTGGCGAAGGCCGGTCTGTTGCGCGCGCCGATCGCACGTCCGGCAATCTGCTCGGCGGCTGTGGCGAAGCCATCGAGATAGTAGCCCGCGACCATGAAGAAATTCATCAGGATGGCGTTGGCCGCCAGTGTGGTTTCGCCGAACCCCGCACCCATGCGGGTGAACCAGGCGAAGGCCGCGACAAGCGCAAACGAGCGGATCATGATGTCGCCGTTGAGCGCCATCAGTTTCATGATCGAAGACCTGTCGATGATCCGGTGCCAGGACGGGCTGTCGTGGCGGTCAAATCTGTGATGGATGATCCAGAAGCCAACCGCGCAACCTGTGATCTCGGCCATCACCGTGGCTGCGGCAACGCCCTTGAGGCCGAAGTCGAGGCCCAGCCCGAGCCAGATCGACAGCACGATATTGGTGCCGTTGATGACCGTTTGCAGGAACAGGCCGGTTCCGCCCATGCCACGCCCGAGCACGTAGCCAAGGATGGCGTAATTGGCGAGTGCCGCGGGCGCCGACAGCGCCCGGATGACGAGATAGGTCGAGGCGGCGGCGGCGACTTCACCCTCGGCCCCCAGCAAGGGCAGACCAACCGTCAGCAACAGTGGCGTGGCGGCAATGATGGCCAAACCCGCGGCAACTGAAATCATCAGCGATCGCCAGAAGACCGCCTGCTCTTCGGTCGGATCGCCCCGGCCCATGGCTTGCGCAACAAGGCCTGTGGTCGAAGAGCGCAGGAAATTGAAGGTGGTGAACACGAGATCAAACAGGATCGCGGCCATTGCCAGCCCGCCGATCAGCGCCGCATCGCCCAGCCGCCCGACGACTGCGGTGTCGACCAGCCCGAGAAGCGGTGTGGTGAGGAACGCCAGCGTCATCGGCACCGCAATGGCAAGCACCATGCGGTTGTTGACCTCAAAGGCTCTGATTTTCGGAGCCTCGGTCTGCGCGTCTTGAAGCTGCATGCAAATGTCCGCTTGCTGGAAATGATTCGGACTCAAATCGAGGAGAAAATAGACCGGGGGGAGCAGAAAGCCTATCGGGAGATATGGACGAATTCGCAATCGTGGGCCACAACACGGGTGATGCCGCACTTGCCGATTGTCCATGCTCCAGCCTATGACGCCGGATTTGCTCCGGGCCACCGGTTTCCCATGGGAAAATACACGCGGCTGATGGAATTGATCGAAGAAACCGGTCTTGGCTCCATGGCGAGGTTTCATAGGCCGGCGCCTGCGGCTGCTGCGTGGCTGGAGCTGGCGCATCACCGGCTCTATGTGGATCAGGTGCTGGCCTGCAATGTGCCCGCGCTCATCGAACGCGAGATCGGCTTTCAGGTCGATGAACGGGTGAGCCTGCGCGCCAGGCTGGCGACGGCTGGTACAGTCATGGCCGCGCGACTGGCGCTCGCCGAAGGCATCGCCTGCAACACCGCCGGTGGCAGCCACCATGCGCGACGTGCGCAAGGTGCCGGATTCTGCATCTTCAACGATGTCGCGGTGGCTGCACAGCTGCTTCTCGCCGATGGCGAAGCCGGTCGGGTGCTGGTGCTCGATCTTGATGTGCATCAGGGCGATGGCACTGCCGAAATCTGCAATGGCATCGAGGCGATCCGCACCGTTTCAATGCATGGAGAGAAAAACTACCCGGTGCGCAAACAGATCTCGACGATCGATGTCGCCCTGCCCGATAATCTGCGTGACGAGGCCTATCTGGAGACGCTTGACTGGCTGTTGCCGCGAACGGTTGAAGGCTTCGTGCCGGATCTGGTTTTCTACAATGCCGGGGTCGACCCGCATGAAGAAGACCGGCTTGGTCGATTGTCGCTAACCGACCAGGGCTTGAGGGACAGGGACCGAAAGGTGTTTTCGTTCTTCCGTGAGCGCGACATTGCAATCGCATCGGTGCTTGGCGGCGGCTACAGCCACGACATCGACGCAATTGCCCGGCGGCATCTGCTGACCTTCGAGGCGGCGCTGGAATTCGTCTGAGACTATTTGCGCAGGCTGAACAGCCGGATGATGATAAAGACCGGGATCACCACGCCGGCGCCAAGCGCAAGATATCCGCCGAAGCGACCGAGTGCGGCAAAACCGGTTTCCCAGAGTTTGACCAGAAAATCCCGGACGATGAACAGGATGTCGACCGGGTACCAGTTGAAGGCGGCCATGACCACACCGACGACAAAGGATGCGACAAGCAGTTTGAGCGCGGTGCGACCGGGTGTGTCGCCCAGAAAACGTGTCAGACCATTGCTCATGCCGGCGATTCCCAGTTTGCGTTCCGCTTTCACTTAATCATGACAGCCTCGCCGGACAAGCCTGTTACCGCGGCGCGTCGATCATTGCCTCAAGCGTTTCAAGCCGGTCAGCCTCGCCGGGCGGCTTGTCCCAGCGCAACCGGCTGATGCGCGGGAACCGCATGGCGACGCCGGATTTGTGCCGGCTTGAGCGATTTATCCCTTCAAAGGCCACCTCGAACACCAGCCCTTTGTCCGGTCCGGCGCGGACCGAACGCACGGGACCGAAGCGCTCGATCGTGTTTTCGCGGACATATTTGTCGATCTGCAGGAGTTCCTCGTCGGTGAAGCCGAAATAGGCCTTGCCGACGGGCACCAGTTCGCCCGGCTCGCGCCAGACCCCGAAGGTGTAGTCGGAATAATAGCCCGAGCGCTTGCCGTGGCCGCGCTGGGCATACATCAGCACCGCATCGACGAGAAACGGATCGCGCTTCCATTTGTACCACTCCCCCTTCGGTCGGCCCGGCAGATAGGGCGAAGCCTTGCGCTTGATCATCACCCCCTCGATCACCGCAAAAGGCGGATTGGCGCGCAGTTCGGCAAGTTCATCCCAGGTTTTGAATTGCAGCAGTTGCGAGCAATCGAAGCGCATCGGATCAAGCCCCGAGACAAAAGCCTCGAGCCGTGCGCGGCGTTCGAGGAAGGGTCGAGCACGCAGATCCTCCGGACCGTCCTGCAGCACATCATAGGCGCGGAAGAACGCCGGGTGGTCGCGCAGCTGTTTGGCGCTCACCGTCTTGCGATTGAGACGCTGCTGCAGATCGGAGAAACTGCCGGTTTCGACACCCTCCCCGTTTGGTCGGGCGACCAGCAATTCGCCGTCGAGCGCGCCTTCAAAGGCAATAGCGTCGACCAGATCGGGAAATGTTGCGGAGATATCGTCGCCGGTCCGCGTATAGAGCCGGCTGACACCGCGCTCGGATGTCGCCTGCACGCGAATGCCGTCCCATTTCCATTCGGCCGTAAAGTTGGCCGGATCAAGCTTGTCAAAATCACCCGGGTCGATGGCGTGCGACAACATCGCAGGTCGGAACGGGGCGGCTGCCGCATTGACCGGTTTGGCACCAACTCCTTCCAGCCAAGCGAACAGGTCCTGATAAGGTGGCGTCAGCCCGTGCCAGAGCTCCTCGATCTCATTGACATCACCCCCTCCGAACCCGGCCAGCGCCTGCTTTAGCAATCGGCTGGACAATCCCATGCGGAAACCGCCGGTGACCAGTTTCAAAAGCGCGTAGCGGCCCTTCGGGTCAAGCCGGTCGAGCCAGCCCTCGATGAGGTTTGGACCTTCCCTGCGCGACGATGCCTGCAACGTCTCGACCACCTCGGCCAGACCCGGAGTGTCGTTACGTCCGGCCACAGCCTTTTGCTTTGACGGCCAGGCAAGCGCGATGGTTTCAGCCAGATCGCCGACATAATCATAGGAATAGCCGAACAGTTCGGGGTCCATGCGGGTGGAGATCAGTTCGCGCATTTGTGCCGGCTTGACCGAGGGAATGGCGAGGTCGCGGGCAAGTGCCGCCAGCGCATAACCGCGCTCCGGATCGGGTACGGTGCGAAAATAATCCTGCAGCAGCGCGAGTTTGGCATTGCGCGACGGCGTGAACGCCAGCATGTCGAGAAGATCGGCGAAGCGGTTCACGGTTCAATCACCCTCGTCTTCGTAGCCGACCAGATGCAGCGGCTTTGCCGGAATGCCTTGCAATTCGCACCAGCGCACCAGCGCTTCCTCGCGGCCATGGGTCACCCAGACTTCGCCGGGGGAAACGGCCTGGATTGTTTCGGCCAGTTCGTCCCAGTCGGCATGATCGGAAATCACCAGCGGCAGCTCAACGCCGCGCTGGCGAGCCCGCGCCCGCACCTGCATCCAGCCGGAAGCGAAGCTGACCAGCGGATCAGGAAAACGCCGCGCCCATTTGTCGCCGAAAGCAGAAGGCGGGCCGAGCACGATCGCGCCGGCAAAATCCCCCTTGGCGCTCGCTTCCACCGTGGCCGGGCGCAGATCGCCGAGTGCGATGCCCTGGCTTTGGTAATAGTGACAAAGTTTTTCAAGCGCACCGTGAATGAACAGCGGCTTGCCGTATCCGGCATCGCGGATCAGACGGATCACCCGTTGCGCCTTGCCCAGCGAATAGACCCCGACCAGATGCGCCCGATCCGGATTGCGGTTGACCGAGCGCAACAGGCGCTGAATTTCAACTGCAGCATCAGGATGACGAAACACCGGCAAGGCAAAGGTCGCCTCGGTGATGAAGACATCGCAAGCCACCGGCTCGAAGGTGGCACAGGTCGGATCCGGCCTCGGTTTGTAATCGCCCGAAGCGACAATGCGCAGCCCGTCCTTCTCGACCGCGATCTGGGCTGATCCAAGCACATGGCCTGCCGGATGGAACCGCACGGTCACATCCTTGATGCGGATCGCTTCGCCCAGACCGGCGGTCTGGGTGGTAGTCGCATGGTCCGCGCCGTAGCGGATCGCCATGATGTCGAGTGTCTCGGGCGTGGCCAGCACATGACCATGACCGGCGCGGGCGTGGTCAGCATGGCCATGGGTGATCAGCGCCCGGTCAACGCTGCGCACCGGATCGATGTAGAAATCGCCCGGCGGACAATAAAGCCCCTCGCGGCGGGGAATGAGCAGTTGGTCCGGTCTGAGCGTCATCCCATCAAGTTAGGGCGGCAACAGGCCAAGCGAAAGGGCTTGCATTTTCCAGCGCTCGGCAGCATAGGCTGAACGGCAATTCCGCATCCGGTTCCTACATGACATCCTGCCAGCTTTCCTCGGGCGATCTGACTGCTGATCGCCGCGCCCATTATGCTTTGCAGTATGCAGAGGGCGGTGATCTGTGCGCAGCCATCGACCTGCAGACGCAGGCGCTGGAACTCGCCCACAGCTGGGCGGCGGGCTGGCACCAGCTCGCGCGGTTCCGCGAAAAGGCCGGCGACTTGACAGGCGCGGCGGAAGCCTGGCGCACGGTGCTGGCGTTGTCACCGGTCGACATATTCGGCGCGGGCCTGAAACTGTCGTTGACCGGACAGGCCGAAACACCGCCGGTCCCGCCGGCTGAATATGTCGAGGCGCTGTTCGACGGCTATTCGGATCGCTTCGACACCGCCCTGGTGAACAATCTGGGCTACTGCGTGCCGCAACGGCTGATGGCGCTGCTGAGCGAGGTCGCGGGCGCCGGCACCCACTTCGCCAAGGTAATCGACCTCGGCTGCGGCACCGGATTGTTCGGCGAGCGAATCCGGCTCAAGACCTCCTGGCTTGACGGCTATGATCTGTCGCAGGGCATGCTGGCGAAAGCCGCTGAAAAAGGTGTCTACGATCATCTCGGGCAAGCGGATATCGGCTTCGGTTTCCAGCCGGACGGACCTGCCTTTGAGGTCAAGGCCGACCTGGTGGCTGCCTCGGATGTGTTTGCCTATTTCGGTGATCTGGACGGCGTCATCGGCATTGCCTCGGGTCTGGTCAGACCCGACGGACTGCTGGCTTTTTCCTGCGAAGCGGGACGCGAGGGAGCCGACTGGCTGCTGCAGACCTCGTTGCGCTACAGCCATGGCGAAGCCTATTTGCGCAATCTCCTGGACCGGCACGGCCTGATCGTCGAACGGCTGGAGCGCGAACCAATCCGCCGCGATGGCGCGGAGACGATCGAGGGCTATCTGATCATCGCCCGCAGACAACCCCAACAGAGGCCATTTGCCGGCATCTTGCCGGAGATGATCGCCGGCTCTGAAGAGTCGGCTGACTTGACGGATCAATTGTCAGTGTTGATCAGTCCTTTCTGACTGGATCAGACATCTGGCAACCGCGACCGGAGCAGTTCGGCTTGGAGTGGCCGCATTGCTGCACTACATTGAACGCCGTGATAGCCGATTCCGCACCAGTCACCGACACCACCGGTTTGCAACTGTCCGAGCCGTTTCGCGGTTGGTTCACCAGTCGTGGATGGCAGCCGCGTGCGCATCAGTTGCAACTGCTGGCCGAAACCGCCAAAGGGCGGTCGATGCTGCTGATCGCACCCACCGGCGCCGGCAAGACGCTGGCCGGTTTCCTGCCGAGCCTGACCGAACTGACCGCGCGCGGCAAACCCAAACCCGGTGCCGCCGGGTTCAGATCGCTGCACACGCTCTACGTCTCGCCGCTGAAGGCGCTGGCGGTGGACATCGAGCGTAATCTTGCACGCCCGGTCGAGGAGATGGGTCTGCCGGTGCGGATCGAGACCCGGACCGGCGACACGCCGCAATCCAAACGCGCCCGGCAGCGCAGCGATCCACCCGACATTCTGCTGACCACGCCGGAGCAGGTGTCGTTGCTGATTGCCAATCAGCACGCCGAACGGCTGTTTTCCGGCTTGCGCTATGTGATCTTCGACGAGCTGCACTCGCTGATTGCCTCAAAGCGCGGTCATTTGCTGTCTCTGGCGCTGGCACGGCTGCGCAAGCTCGCTCCGGGCCTGCGCACCATCGGACTGTCCGCGACGGTTGCCGATCCTGAAGAGCTGCAGCGCTGGCTGGTGCCGCAATCGCCTCTCACTGATGCGCTTTCCGGACGGATCACGGTGGCCGGCGGCGCCAGTCCGGTGATCACTATTCTCGAGAGCGCCGAACGCATACCCTGGTCAGGGCATTCGGCGCGCTACGCCGTCCCCGACATCTACCAGACCATCAAGGATCATCGGACCACACTGATTTTCGTCAACACGCGCAGCCAGGCCGAATTGCTGTTCCAGGAGCTATGGCGGATCAATGACGACAGCCTGCCGATCGCGCTGCATCACGGGTCGCTGGACGCGGCGCAGCGGCGGCGGGTGGAAGCCGCCATGGGTCGCAACGAACTGCGCGCCGTGGTCGCCACCTCGACGCTGGATCTGGGGATTGACTGGGGTGATGTCGATCTGGTCGTGCATGTCGGGGCGCCCAAGGGCGCAAGCCGGCTGGCGCAGCGCATCGGCCGCGCCAATCACCGCATGGACGAGCCAAGCCGGGCGATCCTGACACCGGCCAACCGGTTTGAAGTGCTTGAATGCCAGGCCGCGATCGATGCCAATTATGTCGGCGCGCAGGACACGCCATCGGGCGGCGATGGTGGGCTGGATGTGTTGGCCCAACATGTACTCGGGATGGCAGCGGCTGCGCCTTTCGATGCGGATGAGCTTTTTGCAGAGGTCACCAGTGCCGCGCCCTATGCCTGGCTTGACCGCGACACTTTCGGCAAGGTCATCGATTTCGTCGCCACCGGCGGCTATGCGCTGAAAAGCTATGACCGGTATGCCCGTATCCGCAAGCGTGCTGATGGTTTGTGGCGGATCTCGAACCCCCAAGTGGCGCAACAATACCGGCTCAATATCGGCACCATCATCGAGGCGCCGATGCTCAATGTGCGGATAATCAGCCGCAAAAAAGGCACGCTGTCGGGACGTGGGGGCCCACCGCTGGGCAAGGTCGAGGAGTATTTCCTCGAAACCCTCGCACCGGGGGATACGTTCCTGTTTTCGGGAAAAATTCTCAGATTTGAAGGAATCCGGGAAAACGAGTGCCTGGTGTCGAAAGCCTGGGATCAGGATCCCAAGGTGCCGGCCTATGCCGGTGGCAAGTTTCCGCTGTCGACCTACCTGGCGGAGAGCGTCCGCGCCATGATCGCGGATCCGGGCAAATGGGGCGCCCTGCCCGATCAGGTGTCGGACTGGCTGCGGATGCAACAGCAGGTCTCGCAACTGCCGGCAGAAGACAGTCTGCTGATCGAGACCTTTCCAAGAGCCGAACGACACTACATGGTATTTTATCCCTTTGAAGGCCGCGTTGCGCACCAGACGCTCGGCATGCTGCTGACCCGGCGGCTCGAACGATTGGGCGCCCAGCCGCTCGGCTTTGTGGCAACAGACTATTCGCTTGCGGTCTGGGCGCTCGAGGACATGGGCGCAATGATCTCGGACAGGCGTCTCGATCTCGGCCAGCTGTTTGACGAAGACATGCTGGGCGACGATCTTGATGCCTGGCTGAACGAATCCTGGCTGCTCAAGCGCACGTTTCGCGCCTGTGCGGTGATCTCCGGCCTGATCGAGCGGCGGCATCCGGGCAAGGAGAAGTCGGGCCGGCAAGTCACGGTGTCGGCCGATCTGATCTATGACGTGCTGCGAAGCCACGAACCGGACCATATCCTGCTCCGCGCGACCCGGGCTGACGCGGCGCAAGGGCTTTTGGATATTCAGCGGCTCGGCGCTATGCTCAAGCGAATCAAGGGCCATATAAGGCACCGGGCGCTTGAGCACATCTCGCCGCTGGCTGTTCCGATCATGCTGGAAATCGGTCGTGAGCCGGTTGCTGGCGAGGCGCATGAGAGCATTTTGGCCGAGGCGGCGGAAGATCTGCTTGCCGAGGCGCGAAACCTGACTTGAACGGAGCACCGATGCACGCAGCCACCGCGGCGCTTAAAGCCGATGCCGGACCATCGGTTGTCGAGATCGATGTCAACGGGACCCTTGTGCTGTGTGACCGCGTCGGAGTGCTTTGGCTGCCGGCAAGCCGCGCACTGGTGGTCTCAGACCTGCATCTGGAGAAGGGAGCCGCCTTCGCACGGCGCGGCATGCTGTTGCCGCCCTATGACACCGCCGCGACACTCATCCGCCTTGGCGGGGCGATCGCCCGCTATGACCCGCGACTGGTCATCTGTCTGGGCGACAGTTTTCACGACCGTGGCGGATCAGAGTATCTGCCTGATCCGTACAGGCAGGATTTGCGGGCCTTGCAGCGGGGCCGGGACTGGGCCTGGATCGAGGGCAATCATGATCCTGAAAAACCGGTAGGGCTGGACGGTGCCTGGTACAGCGAACTCCATCTTGAAACCCTGGTGTTCCGGCATGAGCCGCAGCGTGGCGCGGCCGACGGCGAAATCGCCGGACACCTGCATCCGGCAGCGCGCGTGGTGCGACGCGGCAAGGGCGTGCGCAGGCCCTGTTTCGCCAGTGACGGCAAACGGGTGGTGATGCCTGCCTTCGGCTCGACCACCGGGGGGCTTGAGTTGCGCCATCCCGCCATGCGCGGATTGTTCGAGCAAAGTGCACTCATTGCCCATCTGCTGGGCAGCAAACGGATCTATTCCGTTGCGTTCAATCGCATGAACGGTTGAACTGGCGGCTTTGAATGCGGGGATCGCTTGCGCGCGCCCGTCGGCTCAGTCCTTGCGGAAGATCACGCTTGCAAGCCACCCCGTTATGGTCGCCAGAAAAACGGCGAAGACGCCGTAGGCCAATCCGTAGAGATGCGCGAAATTGTAGATGAACTGCTCGAGGCCGGTTTTGACCACCCGGAGCGGAATCACCTTTTCCATGACAAACTGATTGTTCTTGTACAGAACCGCGCGGACCGTGTGGACGCCGACGGGGATGTTGGCTGGAAGCCGCACCGAGGCGCGGAACAGGGATTTGGAAATGAAGCGAACGCCGGTCGGATCGCGCTGATAAAGTCCGGAAGTCTGCTTGATCCGGCGCAACGCATCGCGGAATTCGCTTACACGGGATCCATCTCCGATGCCGCCGGTTGGAACCAGGCGAATGTTGTTGATGCCGATATAGCGTGACCCAAGTTCCATCGTACTGGCCACGTTGGCCAGAGGCCGTGTGCTCGACATCGAATAGGACGCCGGGATTGGTTCGAAACTTATCGAATGCCGGTTGATCCAGATCCCCGCCACTCGTTCCTTGCGGCGTACGGTGGTGGCTTTGCGCGGTCCTTCAAGCGCCACCACGACATCATAGGCCCAGGTGGAAAGCAGCAATTCATCGGCGCCGTCGATTGCGCCGAACACGGTGATGTCGGCGCCGGAAAAATCCGAGGAGATGGCGATCTCGTTGGTGGAGATGCCAATATCGATCCGCTCGGAAAATTTGTCGTTGATCGTGACAGTCGGATCGGCGAGCTGGGCCGCTGCCGGCAAGCACACGAACAGGGAAACTGCAATCGATAGAGCCGCGGAGCGCATCAGAAACCTATGCTCCCGCTGACTACGGAGTATATTTCATCGGGCGGCAACACCAGGCCCAGTCCAAGACGGATACCGACACCCAGCACAAGCAGCGCAAGGCCGGCGCGCAATTGCTCTCCGCGCATTTTCTGACCTACCCGGACGCCGTATTGCGCGCCGATGACGCCAGCAGTCATCAACAGCCAGGCCAGCACGATATCAACAGAGTAGTTGGTCGCCGCCTGCACGATTGTGGTGAAGGCGGTTACGAAAATGATCTGAAAAAGCGATGTGCCGATCACGACATTGGTCGGAATACGCAACAGATAGATCATCGCCGGCACCATGATAAAGCCGCCGCCGACACCCATGACAGACGTCAGGATGCCAATCAAAAACCCGAGCAGGATCACCGGTATGACGCTGAGATAGAGCTTTGAACGCTTGAACCGCATTTTGAACGGCAGCCGGTGCACCCAGTTGTGCTGTCCTGGCTTGCGCATCGACACCGGCTGGTTTTTGGCGGCGCGGCGCAGCGAGATGACGCTTTCCCACAACATCAGTCCACCGATCGAACCCAGGAACACCACGTAGAGCAGCGAGATGATCAGATCGAGCTGACCAAGCCGGCGCAGCATCGAGAAGATCTGGATGCCCACGGTGGCGCCGGCCAGACCGCCGACCAGAAGCACAAGCCCGAGTTTGATATCAAGCGTTCCCCGGCGGAAATGAGACAGCGCACCTGAAATCGACGACGCCACAACCTGATTGGCGCCGGTGGCGACGGCCACGACGGGCGGTATGTTGTAGAAAATCAATAACGGTGTAATGAGAAACCCGCCGCCAACACCGAACATGCCGGACAAGAAACCCACAGCCGCGCCCATCCCGAGGATGACGAAGATATTGACCGACAATTCAGCGATCGGCAGGTAAATTGTCACCTTGCGCTCCCGGACGTCAAAGGCTGGGAAAAAGGGTTAAGCCAGGCAACGCCTGATACATTCGTATTGCGCGTTTCGACCGCTCAAGTCAAATCGGAATGGTCAGTATCGCGTTGAAACGGAAGCTTTTTGCGGATCTTTTCCTGGCCGCTGACAAAGATCACTGGCCGCGGCAGAGCAGATCCCTCGTTGTGAAATCTCCAGCCGCGGCGGAACGCCTGCCACACCCTGTCAGAACCCCCGCGAGCACACCACGCTTCCATTGCCGCGAAGGCGACGTCCGGCCCCGGACGCCGCCTCAAATCGGGGTGGGTTCGGGACAGCAGGCAGGCAAACCTAACTGTTGCGTTCAAGCAATTCCTTGACCAGTTTGTCGTCGATTTCTCCGGTGACTTCCATTCCGATGGAGGATTGGAATGCCTTGATTGCCGCCGTGGTCTTCTTGCCCATAACGCCATCCGGCGTGCCTGCGTCAAATCCGTTGTTGTTGAGGATGGCCTGAATGTTGCGAACGGCTTTTTTCATGTCAACCGACGCGGTTTCGTTGGATTCGCCGCCCCATGAGGCAGGCACTTCCACCGAGTTCGCATCCGGGTTGATTGGCTTTGCTGTCCAGTTGGCGACAGCCGCGCGGGCCGATTCCACCTGTTCGGGCCGCAGGGCGTTGAACACCTCGTCGCGCTTGACCGCAGCATCCTTGTCGCCGTCATTGGCGGCGATCGCGAACCATTTGTAGGATTGCTCGAGATCCCGCGGGACACCGTCGCCGCGAGCATAGAGGATGGCGAGATTGACCTGGCTGTCGCGGACGCCCACTTCTGCCGCGTGGATGAACCATTCTGCCGCGTTGTCGAAATCGGGCGCCGGCCCGGCCGTGGCATAAAGCACGGCAAGATTGTGCATGGCGCTGGCGTTGCCCTGCTCAGCAGCCATTTGATACCATTTCTTTGCGGCATCCAGATCGCGTTCAACCCCGCTGCCCTTTTCATAAAAATTCGCGACCCGATATTGCGAAGGAGCATGTCCGAGATCTGCGGCGCGCTGATACCAGGTCGACGCTGCCTCAAGATCAACCGGTACGCCACGTCCCTCGGTGAAGCGTGCGCCGATCTCGTAGAAGGCCAGCGGATTGCCTGCAGCGGCGGCGGCCTTGAGCGCACCGGATGCCGCACCGTTGGGCAGGCCATCAAGCTCGCTGGCGAGCGAGTCGTCGATCGGCGGCGCCGGTTCAGTGGCCGTGATGGCCGAGGTTTCTTCTGGCGACGTGACCACCGGTCCCATATCGGACATGGCGACAGAAGCATCGTCGGTCGAAGCAAATGTCGATTGCGCCTCCGTCACCGGTCCATCCGCGCCCGGCTCGATCACCCGGACTGCCGGCAAGCGCACTTCGTTGGCGACTTCCCGATCCTGTGCATCCAGCACGGTCGTGTTGTCGGTGGCGGGCGTAGCGGTTTGCTCAAGCACGGGAGCAGGCTCGACAATTGCCGGTTCAGTCGCGGCCAAGTCTTCACTGCCTCCCGACAGCAGGCCAGTAACAAGCGGGAACGACATGATCGCCAGCAAGACCGCACCAGCCGCCATCAGAATCGGACGCCGGCGCGATTTGAGAACCTCCAGCAAACCGCTGCCGCCGCTTTTGCGGCTCTTGCCGATCGTTTCCACTTCGGCGGCGGCGGCCATCGCGGCACGGCGCGCGGAGGCAAGGAACTCCGCCTTTTCCGATCCGTCTTCAGCCGGCTTGCCGCCACGCTGGCGTTCAGCAGCCTGCGCCTCGCGCACCTTTTGCAAGATGCGATTGATATCGGGTGCGCCGGAGCCCGGTTCGAGTGGCATGTTCGCGGTTTCCGGGTCCATCTGCATGGAGGGGTCGAGCGGCGGCGAATCATCTTCGGTGAATTGAGGTTCGGCCGGGGACTTTGACGTTTCCCTGCCCGGTCGAATGCGGGCAGCCAGTCCCGACAGGAACGATTTTTCGGTTGTGCTGTCCGGGGGCAGCTGGGCCTCGTCACTCTCCGCCCCGGCTTCCTGGCTGGACGCAAATGCTGCGGCAAGTGCTGCAGCCTCTGACGGTGTCCGCGCCGACTGACCATGCTGGCCCGGACGGCTCCGGTCCGTGTGCGGCGCCTCGGCGTGGTACTCGTCGCGCGGCTCCAGCACATCGTCAATTTCGGCGGTTGAAGCCTGGGGCATTGCCGTTTCGATGGTGCTGCGCGCATCGGCGACCGCATCGCGCATGTCATTCAGTCCAGCCTGATGCAGCGATGAGGGGGTGACATCGAGGCGCTCCAGGCGACCGGCGATCTTCAACAGCGTATCCTGCACGGCTTCAAAGGCGCGCATGGTCCGGTCATCGGTTTTGCGGCTGAGGCTTTCAAGTGCCTTGAGATCATCGGCAAGCGCGGTGATGATTTCAATATTGGCAATCGATTGAGGAGACTGCGCGCCGCCGCCAATCTGACCGGAATAGGCACTCAAGGCTGCTTCGGCAGCCTGTCGCGCGGCTTCGACAACAAACTCGTCGCTTGTCGCCAGATGCTCCTCGATGGAGGAGAACCTTTCATCGAACGCCTCGAAGCTGGCGCCCTGAGGCGCCGAACTGACAAGACGCGACAGGTTGGCGATCTGGTCTTCAAGGCCGCGCAGCGCATCATCGCTGGGACCGACCTGGGTATTGCTGGACATGTCCAGACGATTGGCAATGTCGGCGAGCCTGGCTTCGAGACCCTCGATACCCGGGATCATCATGGCCGACTGGTCGGGGGCGGGGCGATCAAGCCTGGCGGCAATGTCGGCCAGTTGGGCCTCGACATTTTCAAGCCCGCTCATCGGCTGCATGGCAATACCGGCGGCGGTCAATTCAGCCTGTTGAAGCTTGGATGAAATATCAGCCAGCTTGGCGTCCAGGGTTTCCAGCCCCGGCAGCGGGTCAACCGTGCGCGAGGCGGTGGCTTCGGCACGGCCGATCAGCGCTTCGAGGCGGCCTATGACAGCCTCCGGCATGCCGGAGGGCTCATGCGCGGGAACCGACAGGCTGTCGATCTGATGGGCCAACTGGTCAAGCCGTGCAATCAGCGTCTCGTCAACGCCGCGCGCATCAAGAGCCTCGATCTTGCCAGAAATGTCGGTCAGGTAATCCGTCAGTTCCGGCATCCGGTCGCCGTGAGCACCATCCTCGATCAGAGCCTGCAGACGTTCGATCCGGGCATCCAGACGGGCGACGGCTTCCTCGTCGGCCAGTTGCGCGACGCGTGCGGCCAGGCTTTCTATACGATCACCAATGTCGAACTGGGCCGATGCGGGCTCCATGTCGTCGATCTTGCGGGCGACAGACGCCAGACGAGCTTCCAGCCGCTCAAACGGGGCATTGTCGACCGGCGGAGCAACGGGAGCAGGCATCGCCGCAATGGCGCGGGTGATTTCATCAAGACGCGCGCCGAGCAGATCAAACTGGTGCGGCAGCTGCCGGGCTGCTGTATCCGGCTGCCGCGTCATCGCTTCGATGGACTGGGACAGCTCGGCGATCTTGTCTTCAATCGCCCTGGCCTGATTGTTGGCCGGCATGGTGCCCAGGACTTCGCGAATGTCGTCGACGCGGTAGGCCAGATTTACGAGTTCGTCACGCAGGCCCGTCATGTCGAGGCTGGAGACCTGCTCCTCCATCGACTGCCAGCGCGACTCCAGCGCCTGAACGCTGTCTTCGCGCGCCAGCCGATCGACCATCGCGCGCATTGAATCGAGCTCCAGCCGTAGCGCATCCGCGCCACCATCATGGGTTCCCAGCGCATCAATCGAGGCCGAAATGCCGGCCAGATCGCGGCGCAATTCCTGCGGCAGCGCCTGGTCGCGGGCTTCGGCCCGCAATTCACCCATCTCGCGGCGCAGGGCGGCCATTTCCTTGATCAGGACCTGGCTGATGTCCGTGTTCGGCTGCTGCTCCGGCGCAGCTTGCGCTTCGGGGGCAACAGTCCGGGCTGCGGCTGCCTGGGCGGGATACCGCCGGGCTTGCTGGTCAATCCCGGGAGCATTGATGTCCGAACTCGTCATGGAAGCGGGTGCGGGAGCGCGACGGGCGCCCTCAAGCACTCTTTGGCGCGCGCGGATACCGTCAAGAAGATCGGCGCCAGCGCCTTCGGGCTGAGACTGTCGCGATGTCGGCGGATACCTGCCTGCGGCGGCATTGCCTCCGCGGCCGAGGATGTCTTCAATTCGCGCTTCCAGACCCTCTATTGTGCGATTGAGCGCATCCAGAGAGGATTCGCCCGCACCAGGCCGGTTTGAATAAGATCGCGATCCGTTCATTGTCGTTTCCGCTTCGCGTTGTTGCCAGGAGCTCTCGGCTCCGCCCCCATCCGCAGTCAATCCGCACCTCTCTTCGATGGATGGCGCGATATCGCCACACGTCAAAGAGCCAGACTTCAAACCGGAAAAAACAAGATACAGGGAATCCAGGCTTACTGCTCGTAACCCGCACATTCCGCGAAACGTGGTAAACAACCCGTTAACCAAGGTTACTTTTCTTCTCCGCAACGCCTGTAATTTGCCGCGACTTGACGTTTCGAAAGGTTTAATGTCACACCCCGGTCCTCATTTGGGGCAAAACAGAAGAATGACGGTTTAGCTAGCGATGAATGACATGACCGACACAAGCGAGGGCCACGACGAGCCGATCTACAAGATCGGCGACCTGGCGGATGAGTTCGGCGTCACTCTGAGAACCCTTCGGTTTTATGAAGACAAGGGCCTGCTCAAACCGACCCGCGCCGGGGTGACGCGACTGTTTACCAAGCGCGACCGGGCCAGGCTCAAGCTCATCCTGCTTGGCAAGCGCGTCGGGTTCTCGCTGACCGAAGTCAAGCGAATGATCGACCTTTATGACCCGCGCGGAAAGAATGTGGCCCAGTTGAAAGTGGCGCTGTCGAAGGGTGAGGCGCAGATGCGGGTGCTTGAGGAACAGCGCGCCAGCATCAACACCGCGATCACGGAACTTGACCAGACCATCGCGGTGGTCAGGGGCATGCTGCACGAAGCGGAATAGACGTCAGCGCCATCACTAAAACAGCCATCAAGACCCCCGCCCGCCCGCAAGGCGGGTTTTTGCTGTTCGCCGCGCGTCGACAGGCTGGAATGGCACGTGAATTTGACTCTTCCGAAAAACCGGGAGCCAATTTTTTCGATTTTTTTCGACGGAGACGTTGAATATTATCGCTTTTCGGCCACTTTTTTGGCTTTGATGGTTGTTCTCTCTGCATTTCTCCATATTTTTACGTTTACGCGAACGTCAAAATTGAGTAAGCAATCAAGCGAGGATCGCCGGGTTATTGTGCCCGATGCGACAAACGTACAAGGGATGAGGATCCATGCCAGTCTTCAAGGCGCCGGTCGATGATACGCTTTTCATTCTCAACGATGTGCTCGGATACGAGCGCTACATGAATTTGCCCGGGTTTGCCGATGCAAGCCCGGACATTGTCGAGGCCATCCTGCAGGAAGGCGCGCGAATTTCCGAAGAGGTGATGCTGCCGCTCAACCAGATCGGCGATCAGGAAGGCTGCACCCGTGATGACGACGGGACCGTATCGACACCGAAGGGCTTCAAGCAGGCCTACCAGCAATATTGCGAAGGCGGTTGGCTCGGCCTTGCGGCGCCCACCGAATATGGCGGCCAGGGCCTGCCCTACACGCTGCACACCGCTGTCTCGGAATACATGATCTCGGCCAACCTGTCGCTGTTAATGTATCCCGGGCTGACCCAGGGTGCCGTCGCCGCGATCAACGAACATGGCACCGACGAGCAAAAGACCAAATACCTGCCGAAGATGATCGAAGGTATCTGGACCGGCACGATGAACCTGACCGAACCGCATTGCGGAACGGATCTGGGTCTGCTGCGCACCAAGGCAGTGCCGCAAGACGATGGCAGCTACAAGATTTCCGGCCAGAAAATCTTCATCTCGGCCGGCGAACACGACATGTCCGACAACATCATCCACTTGGTTCTGGCGCGCATCGAAGGCGCTCCGGAAGGGGTCAAGGGCATCTCGCTGTTCATCGTACCGAAGTTCATGGTCGGCGATGACGGCTCGCTGGGTGATCGCAACCCGGTGACCTGCGGATCTCTCGAAGAGAAGATGGGCATTCACGGCAACGCCACCTGCGTGATGAACTACGACGAGGCCATCGGCTATCTGATCGGTGCGGAGAACGCCGGTCTCAAGGCGATGTTCGTGATGATGAACGAGGCGCGCCTCGGCGTTGGCCTGCAGGGTCAGGCGATGGGCGAGATCGCCTATCAGAATGCCGTGGCTTACGCGCGGGAACGGCTGCAGGGCCGGTCGCTGTCCGGCGCCAAGTACCCCGACAAGAAAGCCGACCCGATCATCGTGCACCCCGACGTGCGCCGCACGCTGCTGACCATCCGCGCCTTCAACGAAGCCGGACGCGCCTTCATGCTGTGGACCGCGCTGAAATCCGATGTGGCGCACAAGTCCGAAGTCGAAAGCGACGTTCAGGAAGCCGACGACCTGCTCAGCCTGGTTACTCCGGTGGTCAAGGGTGTGCTGACCGACAAGGGGTTCGATCACGCAGTAATGGCGCAACAAATGTTCGGCGGCCACGGCTACATCGAGGAATGGGGCATGAGCCAATATGTCCGCGATGCCCGTATTGCGATGATCTATGAAGGCGCCAACGGCATTCAGGCGCTCGACCTGGTCGGTCGCAAGCTCGGATTGAATGGCGGCCGCGCCGTGATGGCGTTCTTTAAGGAAGTCGGCGACTTCTGCGAGGAAAACCGCTCCAACGAGGAACTGGCGCTCTATACCAAGGCGCTCAAGAAGGGGCTTGGCGATCTGCAGGCCTCGACCATATGGCTGATGCAGAACGCCATGGAAAAGCCCGACAATGCCGGCGCTGCCTCGACGGATTACATGCATCTGTTTGGCCTGGTGTCGCTTGGCTACATGTGGGCGCTGATGGCGAAAGCCGCAATCGAAAAGCGCGCCAGCGGAGCCGATGGCAAGGAAGAATTCCTGGCGTCGAAGCTGCTGGTCGGCAAGTTCTACATGGAGCGTATCATGCCGGAAACGGCACTGCGCAAGACACGGATCGAGACCGGCAGCGACACCATGATGGAGCTTTCAGAAGCTGCATTCTAGACCAGTTTCGCAGTCAGGTTTTGCGGCGAGCGAATTCCTTCGCCCGCCAAATCGGGTGGGAGAAAGACATGGCGACTTTGCCGTCGGAAGTTCTTGGAGTGCCGCGTCCGGACTGGATGGATGACGACGTCTCGATGCTGGAGGACATGGCCTACCGCTGGCTGGAAGCCGAGGTGGCGCCGCACTACGACCGTTACGAGAAGCAGGAGATGGTTGACCGCAGCGCCTGGGAAGGCGCAGGCGCCGCCGGTCTGCTCTGCGCCTCGATGCCGGAGGAATACGGCGGTTCGGGTGGCACCTACGCGCATGAGGCGGTAATTGCCGAGGCGCTCGGACGCACCGGCACCGACGGCTTCGGCATCGCCCTGCACAATGCCATCGTCGCACCCTACATCCTGCATTTCGGCTCGGAAGAGCAGAAGCAGAAATGGCTGCCGAAAATGGCGTCGGGCGAACTGATCGGCGCCATCGCCATGACCGAACCGGGCGCAGGCTCCGACCTGCAGGGCATCAAGACCACGGCCCGGAAAGACGGCAATCATTACGTCATCAACGGTTCGAAAACATTCATCACCAACGGCCAGCACGCCAACCTGATCATCGTGGTGAGCAAGACGGATCCGTCCAAGGGCGCCAAGGGCGTCTCGCTGATGGTGGTTGAAACCGATGGCGTCGAAGGTTTCCGCCGGGGCCGCAATCTCGACAAGGTCGGGCTCAAATCCAACGACACGTCGGAACTGTTCTTTGACAATGTGCGCATTCCCACCGCCAACATGCTTGGCACGGAAGAAGGCCAGGGCTTTGTACAACTGATGACCGAATTGCCGCAGGAACGATTGCTGATCGCCAATCAGGGGATCTCGATGATCGAGCGGGCGCTGGCGATCACCATCGACTATGTCAAGGAACGCAAGGCGTTCGGCAAGGCGATCATCGATTTCCAGAATACCCAGTTCAAACTTGCCGAGCTGAAATCGGAAGCGGTGATGGCACGGGTGTTCGTCAATCACTGCATCGGCGAGCACCTCAAGGGCCAGTTGTCCACCACCACGGCGTCGATGGCCAAGTACCTGGTCTCCGACTTGCAATGCAAGGTGGTGGATGAGTGCGTTCAGCTGCATGGCGGCTATGGCTACATGAACGAATATCCGGTGGCGCGGATGTTCCGCGATGCCCGGGTGCAGCGAATTTATGGTGGAACCAATGAGATCATGAAGCTGTTGATCGCAAGGAGCCTGTGAACCGATGACCGATTTTACGCTGGATTGCTTTTTAGAAAGCGGCAATGCCTACAAGGCGGCGTTGATGCTTGAGCTGTGCGGCGCCGGCTGGGCGCCCCGGCGTGTCGCCTTCTTCACAGGCCAGACACGCTCTGACGAATTCCGGGCGCTCAACATCATGGGTGAAGTGCCGGTCATGACCCATCACAAGGTCGACGGCGATGTGGTGCTGAGCCAGTCAGGCAGCATTCTCGACTACCTGTCACGCGAGTTCGACCGGTTCGGTCCCGCCAACGAGGACGAGCGCCGGGAAATTCTGCGCTGGATCCTGTGGGACAATCACAAGCTGACCAGCTACACCGCAACCGCGCGGTTTATGAGCCACTTCCAGAAAAAGACCGACGATCCGGTCACGCTGTTTCTCGCGGCTCGCGCAACCAACGCCTGGAAAGTTCTGGACGCACATCTTAAATCCCGCGACTTTGTCGCCACCGGCCATCCGACGATCGCTGATCTGTCGTTGTGCGGTTACCTGTTCTGGCCCGATGAGATCGGCATGGACATGTCCCAGTACCCGTCAATTGCCGCCTGGCTGGACCGGATTGCCGCCCTGCCCGGCTACAAGCGCCCCGAAGAGCTGATGCCGAGCGGAATCGATGCCGCCACGGCAACGGCCTGACACGAACACGTTAAACCTGGAGATCACCGCAATGGCTGATGTATTTGTATATGATCACGTTCGCACCCCGCGGGGACGCGGCAAGAAAGACGGAAGCCTGCACGAGGTGCCGTCGGTGCGGCTGGCCTCGCACATGCTCACGGCGCTGCGCGACCGCAACGGGCTCGACACCGGCAAGGTCGATGACATCATCATGGGCTGCGTCGATGCCATTGGAGAGGCCGGCGGCGATGTCGCCCGCGCCGCGACATTCGAAGCCGGATACGCCACCGAAGCCCCCGGCATCCAGATCAACCGGTTCTGCGCCTCCGGGCTTGATGCAATCAACATGGGCGCCGGCAAGATCGCCTATGGCGCCGACGATATCGTCATTGCCGGCGGCGTGGAATCGATGTCGCGCATCGGCATCGGCGCGCAGGGCGGCGCCTGGTTTATGGATCCCTCGGTCAACATTCCGGCCTATTTCATGCCGCAGGGCGTTTCGGCCGACCTGATCGCCACCAAATACGGCTTCTCGCGCGATGATGTCGATGCCTATGCCATGGAAAGCCAGAAGCGCGCCGCCCATTCCTGGGAAAAGGGCTATTTCGACAAGTCGGTGGTGCCGGTCAAGGACATCAACGGTCTGACCATTCTCGACCGTGACGAGCACATGCGGCCGGGCACGGACATGCAGGCGCTCGCCAGCCTCAACGCATCGTTCGGCATGATGGCCGATATGGGCGGGTTCGGCGCCGTCGCCATTCAGGCGCATCCGGAAATCGAGAGCATCAACCACGTTCATCACGCCGGCAATTCGTCGGGTATCGTCGATGGCGCCAGCCTGGTGCTGCTTGGCTCCAAGCGCGGCGGAAAGACAATGGGTCTCGAGCCCCGCGCCAAGATCCGCGCGTTCGCCAATATCGGCTCCGACCCGGCGCTGATGCTGACCGGCCCGGTCGATGTGACCGAGAAACTTCTCAAGCGCGCCAAGATGAAGATCTCGGACATCGATCTGTTTGAACTCAACGAGGCCTTCGCCGCGGTGGTGCTGCGCTTCCAGCAGGCCTTTGACATTCCGTCCGACAAGATCAACGTCAATGGCGGCGCCATTGCCCTGGGACATCCGCTCGGAGCCACCGGCGCGATGATCCTGGGCACGGTACTCGACGAACTCGAACGCCGCGACCTCAACACCGCCCTTGTAACGCTGTGCATCGGCGCCGGCATGGGCACCGCGACGATCATCGAACGCGTCTGATTTTGGAGAATTATTATGAGCAGTGAGATTTTCACAGTCGATATCGACAATGACGGCATCGCGCTTGTCACCTGGGACATGGTCGGCCGGTCGATGAACGTGTTCACGCAGGCAGCGCTTGAAGAGCTTGACGGGCTGGTTGACCGCTTCATCGCCGATGACGCCGTCAAGGGCGTTGTCTTCACCTCCGGCAAGTCATCCTTTTCCGGCGGCGCCGACCTGACCATGATGAAGACCATGCTGACCAGCATGGCGGATGAAAAGCGCAACAACCCGGACAACGCACAAAAACTGCTGTTCGATATGGTCGGCAGGATGAGCTGGCTGTTCCGCAAGATCGAAACCTGCGGCAAGCCGTGGGTCTCGGCAATCAACGGTGTGTGCATGGGCGGCGCATTCGAACTGTCGCTGGCCTGCCATGGTCGGGTGGTCGCGGATTCGCCCGCAGTCAAGCTGGCGCTGCCCGAAGTCAAGGTCGGGATTTTCCCGGGCGCCGGCGGCACCCAGCGCGTGCCGCGGCTGACCAATGCGCAGGATGCGCTGCAGATGATGACCACCGGACAGTCGCTGTCACCGGCGCGCGCCAAGGCGATGGGTCTGGTGCACGAAGTGGTGGAGCCCAAGAAGCTGGTAACCGCCGCCAAGGCGATGATCAAGGGCGGGCTTTCCCCGGTTGCTCCCTGGGACGTCAAGGGCTTCAAGCTCCCCGGCGGCAAGGTCTGGTCGGTGCAGGGCGCGCAGCTCTGGCCCGCTGCCTCGGCGATCCTGCGCCGTGAAACCCAGGACAACTACCCCGCCGCAAAGGCGATCCTGCAAAGCGTGTTCGAAGGCCTGCAGGTGCCGTTCGATACCGGACTGCGCATCGAGCAACGCTATTTCAGCCATATCCTGCAGACACCTGAAGCGCAGTCGATGATCCGCTCGCTGTTTGTCTCGCTGCAGGAAATCAACAAGGGGGCTCGCCGTCCCGAGGGCATCAAGCCGACCAAATTCCGCAAGATCGGCGTTGTCGGCGCCGGTTTCATGGGCGCGGGTATTGCCTATGTGACAGCCAAGGCCGGCATCCCGGTGGTGCTGATCGACCGCGACCTGGAAGCAGCCGCCAAGGGCAAGGCCTATTCCGAGGATCTGGTCAAGAAGGGCCTTCAGAAAGGCAAGACCACCAAGGAGGAAGGCGAAAAGCTGCTCTCGCTGATCACCACCTCAGCCGATCACGCCGATCTGGCTGACGCCGATCTGGTGATCGAAGCGGTGTTTGAGGACCGCGACGTCAAGAAGGCGGTGACCGAATCCATCGAAGAGCAGATCCGGCCGACCACTGTCTATGCGTCCAACACCTCGACGCTGCCGATCACCGGACTTGCCAAGAACTCGAAGCGGCCGAAAAACTTCATCGGCATCCACTTCTTCTCGCCCGTCGACAAGATGTTGCTGGTGGAGATCATCCTGGGCCGCAAGACCTCGGACAAGGCGCTGGCCGTGGCACTCGATTATGTCGCCGCGATCAAGAAGACCCCGATCGTGGTCAACGACACCCGTGGCTTCTTCGTCAATCGCTGCGTGCTTCGCTACATGAACGAGAGCTACAACATGCTGGCAGAAGGCGTGCCGCCGGCGATGATCGAGAATGCGGCGAAAATGGCCGGCATGCCGGTCGGCCCGCTGGCGCTCAACGACGAAGTGGCGATCGACCTGTCTTTGAAGATCCTGCGGGCGACCGTGACCGATCTGGGCGAAAAGGCAGTTGATCCGCGTCATCTGGCGCTGGTCGAACGCCTGGTCGAAAAGGAAGGCCGGCTCGGCCGCAAGAATGGCAAGGGCTTTTACGATTATCCGGCCAAGCCTGCCAAGAAGCATCTCTGGCCTGGCCTGAAGACGCTCTACCCGCAGCTTGATCCGGCCAAGGTCGATGTGCAGGAGTTGAAGAACCGCTACCTCGCGGTGATTGCGCTGGAAGCCGCCCGCACGGTCGAGGAAGGCATTGTCACCGACCCGCGCGAGGCCGATCTGGGCACCATCCTGGGCTTCGGGTTTGCGCCCTACACCGGCGGCGCTCTGAGCTACATCGACAGCATGGGCGCGAAGGCCTTTGTCGACATGTGCAAGGGTCTGGCGCGCAAATACGGCAAGCAGTTCCGTGCACCGAAGCTGCTGATCGACATGGCCGAGAAAGGCGAGACCTTCTACGAGCGGTTCAATCCCTACCGCGAGGACAAGGCTGCGGCGTAAGGCACGGCCCGCACCCATGCAGTTTCAAACGGGCCTTCGGGCCCGTTTTCATGTCAGGGTTTTGCCGCAACCAGTGTGTAGCACAGCGGCAATTGTGCGGCGTTGCCTTCATAGATGCTGTACTCCACCTCGCGGTTGGAATGCGGATATTCCACCAGTTCCACGATTTGCAATCCTGCACTTACGCACCCGGTGACGATGTCGCCCATGGTCTGAAAATGCCAATAGGACGGAGGCGCTTTTGCCGCTGGAGATCCGTCATAGACAATCTCGTCATCGGTAATGAAGGGTTCCTTGCGGAAATAGGAATAGTGCGGCAGATGCGGATCGTTGGCATGCGGTTCAAACATGTCGAGAACCGGGTGGGTTTCGTAAATCACCAGCCGGCCGCCGGACACCAGCAGCGAGGCGGCGACTGTCAGGAAACGCGACAGATCCGGCATCCAGTTGAGAACACCGATGGTGATCAGCGCCAGATCGAACCGCGCTTCAAGGTCGCGCGGCAGATTGTAGACATTGGCGTTGACGAAGCTGCAGTTGGAGCCATGCGGGGAGACCGCGCGCAACTCCTCCGCCTGGGCAATGAAAGCGTCCGATTGGTCAATTCCCGTGGCATGGGCCGCGCCCAGCGCCAGCATCGACAAGGTTTCGCGACCATTGTTGCAGGCGATCTGCACAGCACGAGCGTTCTTCACCCCGTTGCTGGCAAGCGCCCGCGTGACGACCGGATCGAATGTGGAGAATGCGCCATCGGCAAAACCCGAGATCTGGCGGCGCCATTCCTCGCTCTCGCGGTGGCGGACGGCCGAGGCATTCCAGGCAAGCCGGTTGGCTTCAACCGCAGTGTCGGTGTCGCGTGTCATTGGTGGTTTCTCCCTGAAACGCCCGACAGATCCCTAAGATCCTCGCTCGCCAAGCAATGCAGATAAAACAAGACCAGCTCGAACGCCAGCCGCCTGCCGGTTTCGCGGCTGCGAACCAGCTGAAAAGCCTTGCCCGAATGCCCGCTCTTCTCCAATGTCGGGACGAGGAGAATCGTCCAATGGCAGAAATCGACTACTACTTCTACTGTGCGTCACCGTTTACCTATCTAGGGCACAACAAGATTTGCGAAGTGGCGGAGCGCCACAAGGCGACGCTGAACTACAAGCCGGTCAATTTGCACGCGATCTGGGATGTTTCCGGCGCGGTGCCGCCGGGGCAGCGTCCGCCGGTGCGGCAACGGCAGCGCCTGGTTGAACTGCAGCGGCTTGCCGCCTGGCGCGGCCTGCCGATCAAGACGGAGCCGAAGCACTGGCCGGTTGACGCGGCGCTGGCCGATCGCGTCATCATCGCGCTGGTCGAGGCGGGACATGACCCGCGCTATTTCATGAGCAAGGTTCTTTCGGGCGTATGGGCCAATGACGACAACATCGCCGACGAGGCCGTGCTGACATCGTACCTGTCGCAGGTCGGGCTTGATGCCCTGCCGGCGCTGACAGATGCAAAAACCAGCGTGGTTGCCGCCATCCGGGACCGGAATTCACAGGACGCCATCACTGCCGACGCCGTGGGGGTTCCCACCTATGTGCTCAATGGCGAAGCCTTCTGGGGTCAGGACCGCATAGAATTGCTCGATGAGGCGCTGACGACAGGCCGAAAGCCGTTTCACCCGAAATGATCGAGACCGGTTGGTTGAGAAGGCACATGCGCGAGTGAGGATATTTTTCCTAACCGGCTTTACTCGACCCCGGCTGATCATGTAGAAATGCATCACCCGGGCATGCCAATGCGTGCCCGGATCTGTCCTGAAACAGCGGGAACTTCGACCATGCTCTCGCATGAACGCATCTGGTCAGCGCTCGACGCGCTCGCCGAACGTCACGGGCTTTCTGCCTCGGGACTGGCCCGCCGCGCCGGGCTGGATCCCACCGCATTCAACAAGTCCAAGCGGTGCGGGGCAGATGGCCGCGACCGCTGGCCCTCGACTGAATCCCTTGCAAAGGTGCTCGACGCCACACATTCCTCGCTCGAGGATTTCATGAGTCTTGTGCGGGGCGAACAGGCACAGGGCGAAGCGCTTTTTCCTGACGGGGCTTTTCCGCCCCAGACCGGGTCTATTCCGCTTTTGGGATTTGCCCAGGCAGGCTCGGGCGGGTTCTTCGATGATGGCGGCTTTCCCGCCGGACAAGGCTGGGACATGGTGGATTTTCCCGCCCAGCCATCCGAAAGACCCGGCGTCTACGCGCTTGAAGTCCAGGGTGACAGCATGCTGCCGCTCTATCGCGATGGCGATATCCTTGTTGTCGAACCCGGGGCGCAGATCCGCCGGGGCGACCGGGTTGTGGTGCGCTCGCGCGAAGGCGAGGTGATGGCCAAGGTGCTCAACCGGCAAAGCGCCAAATCCATCGAGCTTGTCTCGCTCAACCCCGATCATCCCAACCGCAGTTTCGAGTTGAGCGATGTCGACTGGATGGCGCGCATCATCTGGGCAAGCCAGTAGGAGCCGGCGCTCGGGTTTGAAGTGCTGCTGCAGAATACCTAAATGCAGCATGCGCAACTTGTGAAGCCGGACCCGAGTTCTTATTGTCGCGCCAAATCAAGAGGAATTTCGATCCATGTCTTCGCATATCTCCACCCACGACGCTCTCATCTATCTCATGGTCACCATGTCCGCCGTCGACAAGGCGATGAACGATGCCGAACTGGCGCGTATCGGGCGTTTGGTAACCTTTCTGCCGGTGTTTGACGGATTTGACGAGGAGCGGCTGGTGGAAGTCACCCGTGCCGCGGCAGAACTGCTCAACGGGCCGGAAGGGCTCGACATCGTGCTTGAAGTGCTGCGCGATACCGTTCCGCACAAATTCTACGACACCGCCTATGCGCTGGCGGTGGAGATCGCCTCCGCCGACTACAATATCCAGCAGGAAGAAATCCGGCTGTTGCAGATGATCCGCGACCGTCTCGGCCTTGATAAGCTTACTTGCGCGGCGATCGAACGCAGCGCCATCGCCCGGTTCAGAAGCGCCTGACGGGTAGGCCCGCGCCATCGTGTCGCAGCCATTCACCTGATCGTGTTTCGCCAGCAGTCGCAAGCTGTGGCATGAGAGCGTCCTACCACGAAACGGAGGCGCGGAATGACACTGTTTAGCCTGTCCGAGCCGGTGATCCGGCTGCTGGCGTTTTCAACCATTTTTGTCGCACTCGCCGCCATCGAATTGCTGGCGCCACGGCTTGAGCGTGACGAGATGCGTGGCGCGTTCAAATCCCGCCGATGGGTGACGAACCTTGCCATGGTCGTGCTGTCGTCAGTGGCGCTGAGGATCGTCTTTCCGCTTGCCGCCGTGGGCACCGCTGTCTGGGCGCAATCGTCTGGATATGGCCTGTTTCCGTTTCTCGGCCTTCCGCTCTGGGTAGCGGGCATTGTGGCTTTCATCGTTCTGGATTTCACGGTCTGGCTCGAGCATGTGGTGAGCCACAAATGGCCCTGGCTGTGGCGCATCCACCGCATGCATCATGCCGATACAGGATTCGACCTGACAACAGCGTTGCGGTTTCATCCGCTCGAAATCGTGCTGTCCATGGTCTGGAAAGCGGCGGTGATCGTCGCGCTCGGAGCGCCACCGGTAGCGGTTCTTGTCTTTGAAATCGTGCTCAATGGCGCCGCCATGTTCAATCACGCCAACATAAAGCTCCCCAAGGCCGTGGACGCCGTATTGCGGCTGCTCATCGTAACGCCTGACATGCACAGGATCCATCATTCAACCGACCACCGCGAAACCGATTCGAATTACGGGTTCAACCTGGCGATATGGGACCGGATTTTCTCAACCTATACCCATGTTCCGCGGCGCGGTGACACCGGTATCGAGATTGGACTGGCGGAATGGCGCGATGGGCAGACGGCCAATCTTGGCTGGGCACTCGCTCTGCCCTTCCGGTTTCCGCCGAAGACGCGACCTGAGCCCAAGACGGATCAATAAAGCCCGTTGGGAAACCAGCGCAAATAGAGTTCGGTGAAGCGGCCGTTTCTGGTCAGAGCGGCAATGGCCTGATCAAAGGCCGTGACCAGGTCGGCGTTGCGCGGGTTGACCGCTATCGCCAGCCCTTCCCCCAGGTAGGCCTGAGAAAAATACGGTCCGTCAAAGAACCGGCAACAGGCGTCTGCGGCCTGGCTTGAAAGCCAGAATGACAATTGCAATCCATCGCCGAACACCGCATCGATCTGGTTGGCTTTAAGCGCATCGAACATCCAATCCTGGCGGGAGAACGTGACCGGCTTGATGTCGGGAAACCAGTCGCGCAGCATGGCTTCATGCGCGGTGCCATCCATCACGCCAACCCGCCGCGCCTGAAGCGCACCGGCGCCAGGACCGCCGACAGCGGCGTCCTTGCGCAGGGCGAAGCGCGCCGGCAAGGCCAGATAAGGACGGGTGAACCGGTGGTTGGCCCGTGTCTCAGGCGTGATCGCCAGTCCGGAAATCAGCGCTTCGGCCTGTCCTGACGATAGCGCGCCATCAAGTTCGTTCCATGGCAGTGCCTGGATCTGGCATTTCGGCAGGACATTCAGTTCAGCGCAGATCGCGCGAGCGAGATCGACATGAAAGCCGGCAAGGCGGCTGGTTTGGTCGAGAAAATTGAACGGCGGGAAATCTACGGTGGTCACGAAGCGGATGCGGCTGACGGCCTGCAGATCGGGAACCGGAATGCGTTCGCGCGGTTCGATGTAGTTGGGAACAAGAATCTCGCTGGCGCTTGCCACCGGCAACGCAACACCAAAAAAAACAACCAAAGCGCAAGCAATGCGGGAAATACCCTTAATTGTTAGGGGTGTATTACTGCGCATTTTCACTACCATAGATTTAGTATCCCAGTGTCACCGCTATATGATTATCAGAGTCATGGCCCCAAGCAAAACCATCGATCAGCCTATCTCCGGCAATACATGGCCAGGATTGAGACTGGTTGGCGGCAAGCACCGCAGCGCGGACCCGATGGCCTCCGCGAAACCGGGCAAGCTGGGTGGAGACGGTCGCGACGAGGCACAGTTTTTCCTCAGGTGCGGCATCGGCAAACCGCATGTCGACGCCGCGACAAGGGCCGCGCGGATCAACGCGACCACCATCGAAAGAGAGCTGATAGCCGAAGGCCTGATTGAACCGAAACTCTATTATCGTTGGCTGGCAGGTGAACTCGGGCTCCAGCACATCGAGCACATCGACCCCGCAGAAGTGGTTCGACTGCCGAGTATGGACGTGCTGCTGCGCAGTGACGGACCGATCAGATTGTCGCGCCAGGACCGACAAATCACCGTGATCGCCCCCGAAGCCCGCCGGCTCGAAGAGCATAAGGCGCAGATAAGGGCGCGACCCGGATTGCAGCGCAGCCTGGCCTGCGCATCACCCGCGATCATCCGCGAAGCCGTGTGGCAGGCAGGCGCCGGCGACAGGGTGAGGCAGACAACGTTTCAACTGGATCAGGATCATCGCGACACCAGCGCCCGCCGGGTCATGACCGCCGCCCAGGGTTTTTTACTGGGGTTGGCGCTGTTTTTCAGCATGACCGGAATTTTGCTGTGGCCGTTCCTTGCCTTCACCATGCTGCATCTGGTGCTAACGCTATTTTTCTCCGGCTGCATCCTGCTGCGCCTGACGGCTCTGATCGCTTCCGGATTGATGCCCCAAAAGCTGTGTCAGGCCGACATTACCGATGGCGTCCGACTTCCCGTCTACACAGTGCTGGTCGCCTTGCACGACGAAGCCGCGATGGTGCCTGCGCTGGTTTCTCGGATTTCGGCGCTGCGTTGGCCCAAAAGCCTTCTGGACATCAAATATGTGTGCGAGGCTGATGACGTGGCCACCATTTCTGCCTTGCTGGCCCAGAATCTCGGACCACAATCAGAGATCGTCCGCACGCCGGGATTCGGACCACGCACAAAGCCCAAGGCGTTGCAATACGCGCTGCAGGGCGCGCGCGGCTCGCTGATCGCGGTCTATGACGCGGAGGACAAGCCCGCACCTGGTCAATTGCTTGAGGCCTGGTCCGCATTCTTTCACGGCGATGCACGCCTTGGCTGTCTGCAAGCGCCGCTGGCGATCGCCAATCTGCGTTCAAACTGGATCTCGGGGCTGTTTGCTCTCGAATACAGCGGATTGTTCCGCGTCCTGATCCCTTTCCTGGCTCGCGCGGGCATGCCCATCCCGCTGGGCGGCACGTCAAATCATTTCAGGCGGTCAGCGCTCGACGCGGTTGGCGGATGGGATCCGCACAATGTGACCGAAGACGCTGATCTCGGCATGCGGCTTTATGCGCATGGCTACCGCACCGGCACACTCAGAAGCGCCACAGTTGAAACGGCGCCGGTCTCGCTCGATGTCTGGATCCGGCAACGAACCAGATGGCTCAAGGGATGGACACAGACCTGGCTGGTGGTGATGCGGCGTCCGATGCGCACCTTTCGCGCGCTGGGACCGGTCGGCTTCCTGGTTTTCCAGCTGATGATCGCCGGCATGCTGGTTTCCGCGCTGGCCCATCCCTTGATGTTTGTTTTCATCGGACTGACGCTGATTTGGCTTGTCAGCGGCACGATGACGGCAGACCCGACTTTGTACAACATCCTGATGTGGGCCGATTTCATCAATATCAGCGGAAGCTACCTGGCCTTCATCGCCTTGGGCTTTCGGGGCTTCACCAAGCACGAACGCACCAGGATCCGGAAACGATGGCTGATGCTGACACCCGTCTACTGGCTGCTGATGTCATTTTCAGGCTGGCGCGCGCTGGACCAACTGATGACCAATACGCATTTGTGCGGTCTTATGTATCAAAAGCACCAACAAAACGCTGTTTAGATTCAACGCTATAAGCGATTATAGCGCATGCCCAGAGCCAAGCACAACATAGCCCGCCAACGCACACGCGGATACGCGATCACCATCAACGGCTTGTTTACAGCCAGGTCGAAGTGTTTGCGCTCGCTTCGGCTTGAGGATGGCGACATTGACACCATTCGGGCAGACATTGCCGCGATAGACCGCGTACTGGTCAACGTCCTTGGCTATAAGGGCGACATAGAAGCCGTCTCACGCGATTTCAAACGCAATCCGTCATTCGGGCGCGGCGAAATGCTCCGGGCTGTTCTGGACGTTCTGCGCAAGGCAGATGCGCCAATGCTCACGCGGGAACTGACTGTAGCGGTTTTTGAGAGCAAGGGGCAGACATTGCCACCCGGTCAGACGGGGCGCGACCGCATCAACCGGGTGCGCAAGATATGCCAGCAGGTGCCGGGGGTAGTTGAAGTGGGGAGTGGGCGTCAGGCTTGGATAATCCAAAGCGCAGATTTAGGAATGTGATGTGGAGCAATGAAAGCTCCACTTAAGGTAGCCGAGACAATGTGTAACATAGCCGTGATTCGTTTTCTCTTTATTTTGGCGTAAAAATGGCGCAATCTGACGGAAATACTGGCGCAAACTTTGAATGGGTTGGAGATCTCTTACAGGGATGGAACCCATACCTCGCCGCTGGCGTTCTAGTGGTAATCGCCTTGGTATGGCAGTCGCCAGCCATCATCACGGCCATGGGCGTTAATCGTAGAGAAGGGAAAAAGAACGATATTGAAGTCGCCGGTAGGAAAAAGCTCTTCGACACCCAATATAGATCACTGGAAGACAAGCGAAAACGCAAGAGAGAAAGGGCAAAAAAATGAGTGATGTCGTCTCCGCATTGTTGCTAGCATCTGTCTCGATTGCGGCAATTTTTGCTCTGAAAACATACATGCGGCTCTGCGCTGAAATGAAAATTCAGTACGGAGAGGCTGTGCGGCAATTCTACGATGCGGCTAAACCGTTGATTTCTGACGAGGAAACCCCGGATTCACTTAGAGACACAATCAAAGCAATGTCAGACACTATCGATGACAACCTTACTGTCATTGCTTTGTATAAGATTGTGGCAAAGCGCAGTATCCAATTTAACCGGTCAATGCCAGAACACGTCAAAGAGAGCCACGAGTTTTTTGCGCGCAGACCTGAGCTAGAATCTCAATTTGACTTGTCGGTGCTTAGTTGGTTCACCGCCATTACGGCTTTGCGCCCTCTTTATGGCTCCTTCGTAAGGGTTGCGACCTACAATCACAATGAACAGATGTACGGTCTTGCTCGAAAGACAATCGCAGACACCAACGCGAAGCGTCATGATAACGAGGTGCGCAAAGACCTTGCCGCTGCGGGCTGTTAAGCTTTCGACCGCTGCCAATATCCCTTCCAAACCCGGCTGACGCCATGAGCCATTGCCTTACCGAGAACATCGGCGGCATTTTCGCCGTTTGAGTTGCGGCGGTTGTCCTCGCACCATGCGGCGTGGTTTGCGTACTGGTGCAGGTACTGCGGCGAAACGTGGTGGTGCTGACCAGTGACCATACGGCGAAGGCGGCTGAAATAGCTCTCCACCCAATTGGTGTGCTTGCCGTGGTCGCTGTAAACTTCGGAGTGGTTGACCCGCTCGGTTTCCCAACCGGCATGCAGCATGTCCCAATGGCTTGCTTCGTCTGCATGCATGATGGCCAGACGGTCAACGTGACGCTTTGCCAGTTCAACGCCCTGTGCTTCTGACATGGTGACGAAAGGACGGGTGCGGCCCAGACGCTCACGGAAGGCCACCACGACGCGGCGCTTGCCTGTCTGGTGTTCTGCCAAGCGGCGGTCAATGCGGTCTTCCTTGCGGTTCTCCGGACGGATCTTGCCGCCGAAATAAGCGCCATCAACTTCCACGTCACCCTCAAGCGGTTCGTTGTCCTGAACCTCAAGAGACAGGGCTTCGCGCAGCTTGTGAGCCAATACCCATGCAGTCTTGTACTGAACGTCCAGATCGCGGGAAAGCTGGAGAGCGGAGAGGCCCTTTACTGCGTTGACGAAAATGCAGACAGCGCCCAGCAGATCCGTGAAGCCCATCTTGCGGCTGGCAAAGATGGTGCCCGAAGTCACGCTGAATTGAGCATGACAGGCAGCGCACTTGAACTTGCGGCGGGTGTTGATTTCGTAATGGTCAAGGCAACCGCACTTCGGGCAAACCGGATTGCCGCCTGTCGAAGCCCAACGGAGCTTTTTGAACACCTGATAAGCCTTGTCCTCGCCACCCTTGTAGATTTCCTTGAGGGAGAGTGTGCGGGCTTGAGCCGAAAGGAGAAAGTGTTGAGCCATTGTCATCGTATCCGGTGATGTTATGCATCATATATGGATACTTGAATCACCGTTGTCAAGGGTGTATATCATCATAAACGATGATAAATGGAGACAGGCCAATGGCGGCACGCAAAGACAACCCGGCAAACGTCGAATACGAGACGAAGGCCAAGAACCTCTTGAAGGGGGAATTGAAGCGCAAGGGCGTAACCTATGCGCAACTCGCTGAAAAGCTGTCAGGACTCGACATTCACGAGACAGAGCGTAATCTGAACAACAAGATCAGCCGGGGGGGATTCAGTGCTGCGTTCTTGTTGCAATGTCTAGAGGCTATTGGGTCGCGGGAATTGCGCTTGGACTGATCATCTCTTTAACCATTTGGTATGGCTGGAATAGCGTAAGAATATACCAAATTGAGAAAGCTGAACAACGCCAATCCGTAGCCAGAACAGAGGCACGCAATATTCATGAGTGCTTCAGTAGCATCGAGATGCCGGCATTTATTACGTGCCTTTATGAGGTTACCCAGTCCGATCCAGACGCCGAACGCTCCGACTATGATTTGCAAGCCCAACAGGAAATGGCTGTATGGGCGTACGCGATGCTTCTTTCCTCCATAGCCGTAATAGTCATTACAAGCATTGCCGCTGTTTTTGCGTGGCAACAGGTCATTGTAGCTCGGGGGATTGGAGAAGCGCAGACCAGAGCCTATCTCGCTGTTGAAAAAATTGGCATGAAATGGGACGGGACGGGCGCCGAAGACGAAACGTTGCGCTTCGGGGACATACAAGCCACATGGAGGAATGACGGGGCAACCCCCGCCCGAAAAATTGGCCTGGTCGTTCACATGGTAACGATTGCGAATGATAAATGCGGTGAACCGATCGAAGAATTCACAAACAATAGGATTGATGTGCAGTTCGGAGACGGATCTCTCGGTTCGCATGACATAACGCATGTCGGGCACGCGAGAGACGGCGATAAGTGGTTGTCTCCCAAGGAGACCAAAGAGTTCATTAACGGTCGTCTCACCCTGATCACTTGGACGTGCGCCAAATATATAGATATCTTTGGCCGACCTCACACCACCGAAGAATGCCAACAAGCTCTCCACTTCCCCGCGAAAGGCGATGAGCGCGCGATGGTGCGTTTCAGAATTTACCCACACCATAACAAGAGCGATTAATGCCACGGCCCACGCCGCGCGCATCCTCACGCCGCCGCCCCTACATCACGCCCTCCCTCGGGGTTCGGGGGCTTGGTGCTTTTGATACATAAGACCGCATTTGTGGGAAAAGACGCCGCATCACCCCACTCCATAAGGCCGGGCCATCGCCTGCCCCCGTCAGCACGATCAGGGGCCTGACACACACAGGGGACCGGGAAATGGGACGATGGAGCGGGTGAAGGGAATCGAACCCTCGTCGTAAGCTTGGGAAGCTTCTGCTCTGCCATTGAGCTACACCCGCGCGCAAGAACGATCCATGGCGTTCACCGGTCAAACTGTCAAGCGCCAACAATGGACGAAACCGGCTTGACCAGGCAAGGGCGCGACCTCATATGACAACGGTTTGCACGTGAACCCGATGGCTTTTTATGATTACACTCCAGGCCTTTCTTACCTCGCGCCGGTTTGAAACATTCATCACCGCGCTGATCATCGTCAATGCCATAACGCTCGGGCTTGAAACCGTGCCTCAGGCAACCGAGCGGTTTGGTGGCCTGCTGAATGTGCTCGACCGGGCCATTCTCGTTGTCTTCGTGCTCGAAGTGGCGGCCCGGCTGGCGGCCTGGCGGCTCGATTTCTTCCGTGATCCCTGGCGTATCTTCGATCTTCTGGTGGTTGGTGTGGCGCTGATCCCCGCGACCGGCAGTCTTTCTGTCTTGCGGGCGCTGCGTGTGCTCAGGGTGCTGCGGATGATCAGCATGGTGCCCTCGCTCAAGCGTGTGGTGGGCGGCCTTGTCGGTGCTCTGCCGGGCATGGGATCGATCATGCTGCTGCTGACTCTGGTGTTTTACGTCTTCTCGGTGATGGCGACGAAACTCTACGCGGAAACCTTCCCCGAATGGTTCGGATCGATCCCGGCCTCGGCCTATTCGCTGTTTCAGATCATGACGCTGGAAAGCTGGTCGATGGGGATTGTCCGGCCGGTCATGGAGGTGCACCCGATGGCCTGGGCGTTTTTCCTGCCGTTCATCCTGTGCACGACATTCACCGTGCTCAACCTGTTCATCGGCATCATCGTCTCGGCCATGCAGGAAGAGCATGAAGTCGAAGCCTCCGCCGACCGGGAAGCGATGGCAACAGAACAGGGCGAGATGCTCAGGGAGCTCAAGGCGATCCGCAGGGAACTCGCCGAACTGCGCACAACCGCGAAAGAGAAGGCCACGGCATCGGAATAGCGCAGGCGCCCGCCGGAAACCTGACTGCGGTCAGCCGCGAAAGTGCTTGGACAGCTTCAGGCCCTGCGCCTGGTAATTCGATCCCAGCCCGGAGCCGTAGAGTGCGGCGGGACGTTCGAGCATGTGTTCATAGACCAGCCTGCCGACAATCTGGCCGTGCTCCAGGATAAACGGAACTTCGTGGCTGCGCACCTCAAGCACCGCGCGGCTGCCCGCACCGCCAGCCTCGGTGTGTCCGAAACCGGGATCGAAGAAGCCGGCATAATGCACCCGGAATTCGCCGACGAGCGGATCGAACGGCGTCATCTCGGCGGCATAGAGCGGCGGCACATGTACCGATTCACGGCTGGCCAGAATGTAGAATTCATCCGGGTCGAGGATCAGGTCGGCGGAACCGCGATTGTGAAGCGGTTCCCAGAAATCGAAAATGTCATGAACCGCGCGCTTGTCGACATCGATAACCCCGGTGTGGTGCTTGCCACGATACCCCACAAGGCCATCGGTGCCGTGTCCCATCAGGTCGATCGACAAGGCAATACCGCCGCCCGACACATTTGGCGTATCGGACGCGACGAGGGTTTCGTCCCGGTGGAGGCGCGACAATTCCTCTTCGCCAAGCACCGCGTGGCCCTGTCTGAAGCGGATCTGCGACAGCCTCGATCCGGTTCGCGCCACGATCGGAAAGGTCCGAGGGCTGACCTCGAGCCACAGCGGGCCGTTGTAGCCGGAAACGATCTTGTCAAATTCCTGACCATAGTCGGTCATCACACGCGTGAAAATATCGAGCCTGCCGGTCGAGCTTTTGGGATTGGCCGAGGCCGATATCCCTTCGGGCAAAGCCAGGCTTTCAAGCAAAGGCACGATGTAGACGCAGCCGGTTTCCAGCACGGCACCGGCCGAGAGATCAATCTCGTGCATGCTGAGCCGCTTGAGTTTGTCCTCAACCCTGGCGGACGGGCCGGGAAGGAAACTGGCGCGAACCCGGTAGGCGCGCGCGCCGAGCCGGAGATCGAGGCTGGCCGGCTGGATCTGGTCAGCATCAAGCGACCGGCCGGAAGCAAGCTTCCCACCATCAAAAAGCGCCCGAATAGCGCGGTCCGAAAGAATACCGGCGCCCAATTTCTGCGTGCTCCATTTCACCCATGCCTTGATGGCAAGGTGAGACGATTGACGCAAGCGCGGTGACACACTAAAAGACACGTTATCCCGTGGTGATTTGGCCGACCGGCTTGCAGCCACGTTAAACAAGTCGCTAAAAAGGTCGGGTTGCAAAACCGGCTGGCGACTTGGCGAGCCGGTTTTTTTTGTGTTGGACCTCGACAATGACAAGCAACCGACAATTCCGCCCCGCCACCCAGCTCGTGCATGGCGGAACCACCCGCTCCGGGTTTGGCGAGACTTCCGAAGCAATTTACCTGACCCAGGGGTTTGTCTATGACAGCTCGGAAGCCGCTGAAGCGCGCTTCAAGGGCGAAGATCCCGGTTTCATCTATTCGCGTTACGCCAACCCGACCAACGACATGTTCGAAAAACGCATGTGTCTGATGGAAGGTGCTGAAGACGCCCGCGCCACCGCGTCGGGCATGGCCGCCGTTTCCGCGGCACTGTTGTGCCAGCTCACGGCTGGCGATCATGTGGTTGCAGCGCGCGCGCTTTTCGGTTCCTGCCGCTGGATCGTGGAAAAACTGCTGCCTCAATACGGCATCGAGTCGACGCTGGTCGATGGCCGCGATCTCCTGAATTTCGAGACCGCCATCCGTCCCAATACCAAAGTGTTCTTTCTCGAGAGTCCGACCAACCCGACGCTTGAGGTGGTCGACATTGCGGGCGTTGCCAGGCTTGCCAACCAGATCGGCGCAAAACTCGTGGTCGACAACGTGTTCGCCACACCCTTGCTGCAGAAACCGCTGGAACTCGGCGCGCATGTGGTGGCCTATTCGGCGACCAAGCACATCGATGGCCAGGGCCGCTGCCTCGGCGGCGTGATCCTGTCTGACAAGGACTGGATTGACGAACACCTGCAGGATTATTTCCGCCACACCGGGCCATCGCTATCACCGTTCAACGCATGGACACTGCTCAAGGGTCTTGAAACCTTGCCGCTGAGGGTTCGCCAGCAGACCGAAAACGCCGGCAGGATCGCCGACTTCCTGGCGGATCATCCGGCGGTCGCACGGGTGATTTATCCCGGGCGGGCCGATCACCCGCAGGCGGAGATCTGCGCACGCCAGATGAAGGGCGGATCAACCATGGTGGCCTTCGATCTCAAGGGGGGCAAAGACGCTGCATTTGCCATGCAAAATGCCCTCGAGGTGGTCAAGATCTCGAACAATCTCGGCGATTCAAAAAGCCTGATCACCCATCCGGCGACGACCACCCACAAGAACCTTCCCGATGAAGCGCGGGACGAACTTGGCATCGGCCCCGGCATGGTCAGGTTTTCGGCCGGCATCGAGGATGTCGCGGATCTGGTCGAGGATTTCGAGCGGGCGCTGTCGGCTCTCTGAAGCTTCAGTTTCCGGCGGGGTGGCCCGGACAGGTTCCGCCCGCTGAATTCTTGTATCAAGGGACGGCTTCGCAAACGCGCCACGTGGGCTTGAGTGTACGCGGCGCGCTTCAGTTCGGAAACTCGGCCCGTGCCTGGACGATGCGCGAGAGCGCTGTATAGAGGCAGATTGCGGCGAACACCCAGGCTACCGGCGAGAACCATGCCGGCCAAATGCAGAATATCGCGAACACGACAAAGGTTTCGCCGGCCTCGGCGAGACCGGTGGTGAAGTAGATCGATTTGACGCCGCGTTGCGTCGTGGACAGCCCGTGTTTTTCGGCCATGATCGCATAGGCAAGAAAACTTGCGCCATTGATGTAGAACGAAAAGATCAGCGCCGCGCCGGCCAGTCCATTGGCGGCAGGATCGTGGATGACGAAGCTGAGCGGAATGGCGCCGTAGAATACGAAATCCAGTGTGATATCCAGAAAACCGCCGAAGTCGGTCTTTTCGGTTGCCCTGGCCACCGACCCGTCAAGTCCGTCACCGATCCGGCTGATGATGATCACCAAGAGGCCGGTCATCATATACCCCGATACGATCAACCATCCTGCAGCAAGGCCGAGAAGGCAGGCGACCACTGTGACATGATCGGCTTTCACACCATGCCGGGCGAGCCACAATCCGGTCCGGTCCAGGCTTGGCTCAATCATTTGACGCGCGGTTCCGTCAATCATGCCGGGAACTCCTTTTTCAAGCTTCGTGATAACGCGACGTTTCGCATCCGTCACGCCCTCTGCCGGTTCCCAGCCATCACAATAAGGTCAACCCAAATTGATGGATCGTCCGGTTTGCCGGCGTCGAAATGCTTGACGCAAGCACGGCGCTGTACAATGAGTATCGTAAGGAGTGGCAGATGTACCGCGCGCTGACCCGTGACATAGAAGTAACCGTGGATCCGTATTATCTCGAGGACCAATCGGACCCCGAGGACGGGCGCTATGTGTGGGGCTACCGCGTCGTGATCGCCAACCATTCCGACCAGATTGTCCAGCTTCGAAGCCGGCACTGGAAAATCACCGACGAGAACGGTCTTGTCGACGAGGTTCGCGGTCCCGGTGTGGTGGGCGAACAGCCGGTGCTTGGCCCCGGGGACACCTATGAATACTCCTCCGGTTGCCCGCTGGATACACCGTCTGGGGTGATGGTTGGGTCCTATCAGATGCAATCCGCGGCCGGCGAGTTTTTCGATGTCGAGATTCCGGCGTTCTCGCTTGACCTGCCGGGCCTCGCAAGAACCCTGAATTGACCGACCTCACCGAATTTCGGCCTGTCATGCTGGTGACCGGCGCCCTGGTCGCCACACTCGGCGCAGCCATGCTGTTGCCGGCCCTGGTTGACCTGGCGGCCAATAATGACGACTGGATGATCTTTACCAGCGCGGCGATGGTGACAATGCTGTTCGGCCTGGGGCTGTTTGGCGCCAATCGCGGTGCGCCGAAGGGACTGTCCACGCGGCAGGCGATGCTGATGACAGTGATTTCCTGGGTGGCGCTTGTGGCCTTCGGGGCATTGCCATTTCACTGGTCGGGCATTGTGCCGACCTATACGGACGCCTTTTTTGAATCGATGTCGGGATTGACCACCACCGGCGCAACCGTGATCACCGGTCTCGACACCGCACCGCCGGGGCTCCTGTTCTGGCGTGGCCTGCTGCAATGGCTCGGCGGCCTCGGGATCATCGTCATGGCGATCGCCGTGCTGCCGATGCTGCAGATCGGCGGGATGCAATTGTTCAAGGCCGAAGCCTTCGACACTGCCGAGAAAATCCTGCCGCGCGCCACCCAGATTTCGACATCCATCACGCTGGTTTTCATTGCCATGACCGGGATCTGCGCGATTGCCTACATGGCGGTGGGCATGGCCGCCGATGACGCAGTGATCCATGCCATGACCACGGTCGCCACCGGAGGGTTTTCGACCAAGGACGACTCCATCGGCTTCTTCAACAACCCCGCTGTCGAATGGATCGCGATCATATTCATGTTTCTGGGTTCGATCCCCTTCCTGCTGTATGTGCAGATGATGCAGGGGCGGTTCCGCACAATCCTGGCCGATGACCAGGTCAAGGCATTCACCGGCTTTCTCGCCGTCGCCATCCTTGCCGGCTGGATGATGGCCCATTTCAGCGAGTATCACATCGGCCTGGAAGGCTTGCGACACTCAGCCTTTAATGTGGTCTCTATCGTCACGGGAACCGGATATGCCTCGACCGATTATGGGCTGTGGGGATCGCACGCAACGGCGTTTTTCTTCATCATCATGTTTGCCGGCGGCTGTGCCGGCTCCACCTCGTGCGGCATCAAGATCTTTCGCTTCCAGGTTCTGTTCGAGGCGGTGAGACAGCATATATCGCAGGTCATGTACCCTAACGGGGTATTCCGCGCCCACTTCAACGGAAAACCGATCCAGGATCGCGTCGTTTCCTCGGTGATGAGCTTCTTCTTTCTTTTCATGACATCTTTCGTGGTGCTGTCGATCCTGCTCAGATTATCCGGCCTCGATACGATCACGGCGCTGTCCGGCGCGGGAACAGCGCTCTCCAATGTCGGGCCGGGACTGGGCGATATCATCGGCCCGTCCGGCAATTTCCAATCGCTGACCGACACGCAGAAATGGTTGCTGGCCGGCGGCATGCTGCTTGGCAGGCTTGAGCTGTTTACCGTGCTGGTGCTGTTCCTGCCGCGCTTCTGGCGATCCTGATTGCCGCCAGCCATGTGCTGAGTGTGGTTTCAGGACTGACGCACGATCTGGCGGCGGCCATAGAGCAGGGACAGGGCACGGGCAAAGTCATCGCCGATGCCGACAAGAGCGGGCACGAGAAACAGCACCAGCAGCGTGGTCATGGCAAGGCCGAAGACAATGGTGATCGCCATTGGCAGCAGGAACTGTGCCTGAAGGCTTGTCTCATACAGCAGTGGCAACAGCCCGCCGATGGTGGTCAGCGAAGTGAGAAGAACCGCGCGAAAACGGTCACGGCTTGCACCGACAGCGGCCTC
>TARA_R110002050_G_scaffold289710_2_pt1 | contig 64144 bp, 56 predicted proteins | sample TARA_R110002050 | Tara Oceans TARA_R110002050 (sample SAMEA4396988) | marine metagenome | biome: Polar Biome; feature: [DCM] deep chlorophyll maximum layer (ENVO:01000326); material: water (ENVO:00002006), including particulate matter (ENVO:01000060) such as... | depth 25 m
CGGATAGCAAAAATAAATATTTTTTTGCTATTAATGATAAAAATACCCTGCAATATACTTTTTAGGTTGAAATAAATGTATAAATTTGCACCTCGTTAAAAAATTAGATCACCTTTTACACTATAAAACAACAAGTTAAGCATGTCTAACCCCATTACAGAAGCAAAGATTTTTTCTTGTACCCAAAGCACTGACCTAGCTGAAAATATTGCAGCTGCTTATGGTACAAGTTTAGGCAATGTTATTACTTCAAAATATAGTGATGGTGAGTTTCAGCCTTCGTATGAAGAGTCTATCAGAGGAACGCGTATTTTTATTGTGGGATCCACGAATCCTGGAGCTGAAAATTTAATGGAAATGCTGCTCATGATTGATGCCGCAAAACGAGCTTCTGCAAGACATATTACTGCTGTGCTTCCATATTTTGGATGGGCCAGACAAGATAGAAAAGATAAGCCAAGGGTGCCAATAGCTGCAAAATTGGTGGCAAAAATGTTGGAAACTGCCGGAGCAACCCGAATTATCACCATGGATTTGCACGCCGATCAAATACAAGGTTTTTTTGAAAAACCGGTAGATCATTTATTTGCATCTACTATTTTTCTTCCTTATTTAAAAAGCTTGAATATTGAGAATTTAACCATTGCGTCTCCTGATATGGGTGGATCTAAAAGGGCATATGCCTATTCCAAAGCCTTAGAATGTGACGTCGTTATTTGTTATAAGCAACGTGCTAAAGCAAATGTGATTTCGGTTATGGAACTGATTGGTGATGTTACAGGAAAGAATGTCGTATTGGTTGATGATATGGTTGATACGGCAGGAACATTAACAAAAGCGGCTGATTTAATGATGGAGCGTGGTGCATTAAGTGTAAGGGCTATTTGTACACATCCACTTTTGTCTGGTAATGCGTATAAAAAAATAGAAAATTCTAAATTACTAGAACTCATAGTAACAGATTCTATTCCACTTAAACAAAAAAGTGATAAGATTAGAGTTTTAACCTGTGCAGATTTGTTTGCGGGCGTGATGCATAACGTTCACTATAACAGATCAATAAGTTCTAAATTTATAATGTAAAGCTCCACAAGTTTTAAATATTGAGGAGTCATTTAAAGAGAGTATTAATAAATAAATTATAAATAAATAATGAAATCAATTACAATCAACGGATCTCAAAGAGAAAGCGTGGGCAAAAAAGCAACAAAAGCCTTACGTAATGCTGGTCAGGTGCCTTGCGTATTATACGGAGGAGATAAACCAGTTCATTTCTCATCAGAAGAATTAGCTTTCTCTAAACTTGTATACACACCAAATGCGCATACAGTTGTGATTGCTTTAGAAAATGGTGAAACCTACAATGCAATTCTGCAAGACATACAGTTTAACCCTGTTACTGATAGAATCATGCACGTAGATTTTTATCAATTATATGAAGATAAAGAAATAACCATGAATATTCCATTGCAGTATGTTGGAAATGCACGTGGTGTGAAAAATGGTGGTGTATTGGGTAAAAACAAAAGAAGTTTGCGTATTAAAGCATTACCTGCTAATTTACCGGACTTTATAGAAGTTGATGTAACGCCACTTAAAATTGGTAGCAAACTGTACATTACTACTTTAGAGAATGACGCATATAAATTTATGCACCCAGAAAATACAGTGGTGTGTCTTGTAAGACGTTCTAGAGCTTCCATAGAAGAACATGAAGAAGAAGAAGAATTAGCAGCAGCTGAAGCAGCAGGAGAAGAAGGAGTTGAAGGAGCAGAAACTAATGCACCAGAAGCTACTCAAGAATAAGCATACTAAAATTAATTATGAAAAAGCATCCTGTATTATTCAGGATGCTTTTTTATTTTTACATAAATTAAACTTTTATGTATTCAATTTTTAGAATTTTTTTTAGAAAGAAACAATATATTGAAGTACAAGATGTTATGAAAAAATACTTAATTGTTGGCTTAGGGAATTTTGGCGAAAAATATGCGAATACACGTCATAACATTGGGTTTAAAATTTTAGATGCTTTTGCCGACCAAGAAGATTTAAGTTTTGAAACCCAAAGACTAGCCGATGTTTGTAGTTTTAAATTAAAGGGTAAAACACTTATATTAATAAAGCCAAATACCTACATGAATTTAAGCGGTAAAGCCGTTTTATATTGGTTAAATAAAGAGAAGATTCCGATAGGGAATTTGTTAATTATTACGGATGATTTGAATTTGCCATTCGGAAATATCAGGCTTAAAACCAAAGGAAGTGATGGCGGTCATAACGGGTTGAAAGATATTCAAGAAAAATTAAATACGACCAATTATAATCGATTCAGGTTTGGAATCAGCGATGAATTTAGTAAAGGACGACAAGTTGATTATGTTTTAGGTGATTGGGATGAAGAAGAAACAAAAGCCCTTAAAGAACGTTTGGATATTTCAACAAAACTGATTAAATCTTTTGTTTTAGAAGGTGTTAATATTGCCATGAACACATTTAATGGAAAATAATGTTACTCAATAACCATTTTTTTCTTCGTTGTAATAGTTCCGTTGTTAATAGTTAATATATAAATTCCAGTTTGCAAACCATTCAGTTTTATTTCTTCTCTAAAAACGTTTCCTAGATTAGGATAATTATTATTTAATATTAGGCGACCTCTAATATCAAATAACATAATATTTATGTCTATATTGGGATTAGGATTAAAAGCAATCCAAAAATTACCATTATTGGGATTAGGAAACACTTTTACCCCATCAATCTCCTCTTCAATATTTGGGTTTGTTAAAGAAGTAGTTTGGGTACAAATTTCTAAGGACCAAGAATTCAGGGTGCCATCATCGCCACTGGCCAAATCCTTTACAGAAATTTTCCAATCACCAACAGCATTTAAACCATTAAAAGCATCCAATAATTCGGCAGGTGCATAGGTGTTTCCATTTCCTGTTAAATTACAATTTATATTATTTCCTTGGTCGTCAAAAGTCATAACAATATTGCTTTCAGAAGCACAGTTTCTATTCCAAACTTTAGTCGATGTTGTTCCATTTGGATGCGTTATTGTTACAACCAAATCATCTATATAAGTATGCGAGATATCAACATTTATGTTTACATCACTAATGACACCTTGGTCTGGCACATTAATAGTGTGTATAGCTTCAGTAGTATCATTAATGTCTAAATTTAAGTTAAGGGGAGAATTATATATATCGCAAGTTGTATTTACGGTATAATTAACAGAAAAATCATCATCGTTTATACTATAAAAGATATTGTTTACAGCTTCCACCATAATTCTGCAAAACGGAAAAGAAATAAAAGGAACGCTAATGTTCTCACTTCCATCATTAGGAGTATTGGCTAATAAAGTGGTGGAATATGTTTGACCTCCGTCTGTTGATAATAAAATGTTTACCTTGGAAACATTCACACTACCACTATTGGTGTTGGCGACATCCCATGTTATGGTTTCTATTGTTCCTGGAGCCCAATTAATATTAGTAGCAGCTTGAGAAGTCACCTTGAAAGGGCCAGAATTAGCATCTACAGTTATAGTCGTGGTATCATAACTTGTTTGTCCATTTTGAGTCACTGTTAAGGGATCTCTATCACGAACTGTTAACGCCCAATTGAGTGCTCTGGATACTGTGGATACAGATTCCCATGAACTTCCTATGGTTGGATTAGACTCGGTCAATCGTCCACTAAGTACTCTTTTGAGATTTGGAATATATCGATTTGGCGACGATGATGGCATTAATGAACGGTTTGTGGATCCGGTTGTTAAACTTGAGCTAAAATTAGCACTAGTTACCAAACCGCTATCTATCTGTTCCCAACAATAGGTTAAATTATCTCCACTATCCGCATCCGTAGCGCTTCCTCTTAAAACGTAGGGAGTGCCTTGAGGGATTGTATAATTGCTTCCTGCATTTGACAATGGAGGGGAATTAACAATTGAAGAGGTTGTTTGACAGGTTTTGGTGCTTAAATTATCTAAAATTTGCTTGATGCTATAGTAATGAAAATAAGCATCGCTGTTTAATTGTACATCATTTTCATCTGCAACGCCAGCATATGCCATAATGGTGGAACCACTGCCAGGTTCTGCATTAACTCCGGTTTGTTCGCCTGAATCAAAAGCATAGGTATGATTGGCACCCATTTGGTGGCCTATTTCATGGGCTACAAAATTTAAATCGAACGTATCGCCTTCTGGAATGTCATTAGCTGGAGAAGTGTAACCACTTCCTTTTGAATTATCAATACAAACACAACCAATACATGCTGAGTTTCCACCTCCTCCTGTAGCACCAAACAAATGACCAATATCATAAGAAGTCTCCCCAATTACACTAGTTAATGTGCTTTGCAATTCTGAATTCCAATTATCTAAATCAGCCGCATCAGAATAAGGATCGGTTGAAGCATCAGTATAAATGAGTTGTGTAGCATCCACAAGTTCAAATGTTACGGCCATGTCCGTTTCAAAAACCTCATTCACTCGATTTAACGTAGCGTTTATAGCTGCTAAAGCATCTGGAATGGAATCGCTTACATAATGATAAGCCGTATATTCGGCGGTGGTTGAAATAGCTATTCTAAATTTTTGCAAGGTTTGGTCATTAGCACCCCCTTCATTGATTTTAGTAGAAGTGCTTTTATTGAATGTTCCTTTTAAGTCATCAATGGTAGCACAATCAAATTTATTGGTGTTGTTTCCTTTTGACTTTTTATCATATAGTACATACTCATTTGCACCTTTCGTAACAGGTTGCATAAAAAGAGTGGGTTTATCAATGGAAGAAATCATGGTTTGAATGCCTTGAGGGGATACACTCATGCGCAATCGTTTCCCTTTATTATTTATACTAAATCCAACGTAGGATTTAATATTGGGATATTTTTTTGCCAGGGACGGAGAAAATACAGGGGCTTCATAGACTTTAAAAGCTTCTAATTCACCATGCTGTGAAGGCAAATAAACAATAGTTTCAGGATGTTTATTTGTAGAAGTTCTTAATTTGGCTGATGACAAGTTTTCCTCTAGCGAGAGTTTGTTAAGTTCAAAAAAGCTTACATTTTTTTTGTTTAAATGAAGTTTAGATAACGCCACCGTGTTTTTTGATTTTTCAATTTTTTCCCAAGGAGAATTTTGAGCGTTTATTGAAAAGACAAACAAAAATATTGTCAATGACAAAACAAAATGTAGTTTTGCTTTCATAATAATTATTTAGGGCAATTTCAATGTTCAGAATAAACAAATCTAACTTTTTTTAATGAAATCTCCAATTTGAATTTTTATGGGTAAAGTTAAAAACATTCAATTATATAAATCTGGGGAACCTACCGTGGTTACCATTGGCACCTTTGATGGGGTTCATATTGGGCATCAAAAAATCATTAATCGTTTAATTAAAACAGCCCAAAAAGATGATTTAAAATCGGTCATTCTTACTTTTTTTCCGCATCCAAGAATGGTGTTACAAAAAGACTCCCATATCAAACTTATAAATACCATTGATGAACGCCGCCAAATTTTAGAAGCTTTAGGGATAGATTACTTACTTGTAAAAAAGTTTACGGCGGCATTTTCCAGACTTTCTGCACAAGATTTTGTGAAACAGGTTTTGGTGGATAAACTGAATGCCAAAAAGGTTATTATTGGGTATGACCATAGATTCGGGAGAAACAGAAACGCCAATATTGCAGATTTAAAAAAATTTGCAGATTTATACCATTTTGAGGTAGAAGAAATATCAGCTCAAGATATAAATGATGTATCTGTAAGTTCAACAAAAATAAGAAAGGCATTACTTGAAGGGGATATTGCTAAAGCCAATGCGTATTTGGGTTATCATTTTATGCTAACAGGAACCGTTATAGAAGGAAAAGGATTAGGCAAACAATTAGAGTATCCAACAGCAAATATTCAAATTAAGGAAGATTATAAACTCATTCCAAAACACGGTTCTTATGTTGTTAATACCATAATAAATAAAAAGGTGGTTTATGGAATGATGAATATTGGAATGAACCCAACAGTTAATGGTGAGAATGAGAGTATTGAAGTGCATTTTTTCGATTTCGATAAAAATATTTACAATAAAAAAATTCAGATAAATCTATTATCCAGGATTAGGGATGAATACAAATTTGATTCTGTTGAATCTTTAAAACTTCAACTTAAAAAAGACAAGGAAACAGCACTTTCATATATTCAATCATTAAAAAATTAAATAGCTTTTTGAAATAACCAGTAATCCTATTTTCGTTTCAAATAAGCTTCTAAATTTACAGCATTCAATCTAAAAACTTATTACTTTTGCCATTTACAAAAAGTTTCTTAAGCTTAAAAAAACGTATTAAGGAATGAATGCTGTAAAATTTGAAAAAGTCAAAAAATTTATAACATGTTACAAGTAGCTTTTATTAGGGAAAATAAAGATTTGGTCATTGCTGGTTTAGCAAAACGCAATATGAATGCCACAAAAATGATTGATGAAGTCATTGCTGTAGATGAAGAACGAAGACGTATTCAAACAGAACTTGACAATATTCTGGCCGAATCAAATACCTTGTCTAAAGAAATCGGGAATCTTTATAAATCTGGCGAAACTCAAAAGGCAACTATTTTAAAAGAAAAAACAGTTAAGTTAAAAGATGCATCCAAATTACTTAATGAATCACTTAATTCTACTGAAGCAGCCTTAAATCAGTTATTGTATAAAATCCCTAATGTCCCTAATGATATGGTGCCTTCAGGAAATTCTGAAGAAGATAACCAAGAAGTGTTCAAAGAAGGAGATATTCCACAGTTATTTGATGGTGCCTTACCACATTGGGAATTGGCCAAAAAATATGATATCATAGATTTTGAGTTAGGTAATAAAATTACGGGAGCAGGATTTCCGGTTTATAAAGGAAAAGGGGCCAAATTACAACGGGCTTTAATAACCTATTTTCTTGATAAAAATACAGATGCTGGATACACTGAATATCAGTTACCGCTTTTGGTAAATGAAGCATCCGGTTTTGGAACTGGGCAACTGCCGGATAAAGAAGGGCAGATGTATTATGTAACTGAAGATAATTTATATTTAATTCCTACGGCTGAAGTACCCGGAACCAATATTTTTAGGGATGTATTGCTTAATGAAAGCGATTTACCTATCGGAATTACTGGATATACACCTTGTTTTCGGAGAGAAGCTGGAAGTTATGGTGCCCATGTACGCGGTTTGAATAGATTGCATCAATTTGATAAAGTTGAAATTTTACGAATAGAACACCCAAGGAAATCTTATCAAGCACTGGATGGGATGGTAAATCACGTTAAAACCATTTTGCAAGAATTAAAATTGCCTTATAGAATTTTAAGATTATGTGGTGGCGATTTAGGGTTTACATCAGCCTTGACGTATGATTTTGAAGTGTTTTCTACAGCTCAAAACCGGTGGTTAGAAATATCTTCAGTTTCTAATTTTGAAACCTTTCAAGCCAATCGGTTAAAATTACGTTTTAAAAACAGTGACGGCAAAAATGAACTGGCACATACACTCAACGGAAGCTCCTTGGCTTTGCCAAGAGTTCTTGCCGGAATTCTGGAAAATTATCAAACAAAAGACGGTATTGAAATTCCGGAAGTGTTGCAAAAATATACGGGGTTTTCACGAATAGATTAGTGCCAAAAAATCCGTCAAAAAAGTAGTCTTTATTCTACAATAAATTTTCACATTTCACACTTATCCGACGAAGTGTTTTTAACGCGAGTCGTTCAACGATTTTCTGTGAATTTTTTTTGTGAATTCAAATTAATTTTCGAAGTTAGCCCAGCCTAATCTATTTAGCCTACAAATTATGAAGAATCTTAAAAGGATTTTACTTCTTTTACTACTTGTATTTATTGCGAGTAAGGTTTTGTTTTCAGATTTTCATTTAACCAAATCTGAAAATAATACAACAACAGTAGTAAATAAATAGGGATTTATTTCTTTTGAAGATTGTCCCCAATCTAGTAATTATTTCGTTTTTAATTGAGCGGATATTAATAGGTATTTTATTTAGGTTGGTAAATGCCCGAATGATATTCGGGCATTTTTTTTATAATAACATTTAGAATATCAACTACACACATTTGTTATCTTTACCATATGAAACATCCATTACGTTTTCTAAATAAACATCAGAATGATTATATAAGGATGTAACATCTGACAGTAAAGAAAAATTAAACAAAAACAGATGAAATTCTTTTTTATTTTATTGGTATTACTAGGTGTCAACGCGTTTTCACAAGACGACATGTTTGCTAAAGATTTTTTTGAAAAAGGCGAGTTTGAAAAAGCATTATTTGAATACAAAAAATTATATGCACAATCACCATCAAATATTATCTATATCAATCAAATTGTAATTTCTTACCAACAATTAGAGCAATATGATGAAGCAGAACAATTTTTATTGGAACTCCTATCAAAAATTAATTACGCCCCTTTTTATATTGATTTAGGGTATAATTATCAATTAAAATCCAATTTAGAACGCGCCAATTTTTATTACACAAAAGCACTTGAAAGTTTAGACATTAACGTTAATAATGTCTTTGGTGTAGCAAGAGGTTTTCAAAATCATTCACTTTTAAATGAAGCCCTTGCCGCCTATGAAAAGGCTATGGCACTAAATCCGGATTTTAATTTTAATCTGCAAATGGCGCAAATTTATGGTGAACAAGGTGATATTGAAAAAATGTTTAATAGTTATATTGATTTTGCTCAATATAATGAGTTGTCACTAAACAATATTAAACGGGCCATTAATGATTTTATAAGTGAAGATGCTTCCAATGAAAATAATGTCCTCCTAAAAAAAATTCTACTTCGCAAAATGCAACAAGAACCTAATATCGTGTGGAACGACATGCTTAGCTGGTTATTTATTCAACAGAAAGATTTTAAAAAATCATTCATTCAAGAAAAGGCGATTTTTAACAGGCAACCGGAAAGTTTAGATAGAATAGTTGAATTGGCAAATATTGCAACCAATGAAAACGAAAATGAAGTAGCCAAAGACATCCTAACCTATTTAATTAATACGGCACAAGATGTAGATACCCTATTAAACGCACATTATAAATTACTTGAAATAGAAACAAAAGAAAGTTTAAATAATGAAGGAGAAAGTTTAAATAATGAAGGTTTAGAAAAGATCAACACAAAATACTTGGCATTATTTAATAAATACGGCACCTTTTCACAAACCTTGAATTTACAAAAAACATATGCTCATTTTTTGGCCTTTTATATGAACGAACCAGATAAAGCAATCCCCTTTTTGGAAAATACTTTAAAATTGCCTTTAAATGATATACAAAAAGCAACTGTGAAATTGGAACTTGGAGACATATTTTTGCTAAAAGAAGAGTTTAACAATGCCTTGGTATATTATACACAAATACAACGGTCTTTAAAAAATAGCACCATATCGCAGGAAGCTAGGTTTAAAGTTGCTAAAGCAAGTTATTTTAAAGGTGATTTTAAATGGGCAGAATCTCAATTAAAAATTTTAAAATCTTCAACATCACAGCTTATAGCTAATGATGCATTGGATTTAAAACTACTTATTTCAGATAATAAATATGATGATTCTTTACATGTTGCTTTAAAGTTATATGCCAAGGCCGATTTATTGGCATTTCAAAATAAAAACGATGAAGCCATTTCATTGCTGGACACCATTATAGATAAACATAAAACCGAAAACATTATAGCTCAGGCATTATATAAACAAGCTCAGTTATTTGAAAAGAAAAAAGAATATCAAAAAGCAGAAGCTAATTATTCCAATATCCTAATTAACTATAAAGATGGTATCTTAATGGATGATGCCAGTTTTGCATTGGCGGATTTATATGAAAACCATTTATTTCAACCTGAAAAGGCCAAGGCATTGTATGAAGATATTGTTTTTAATCATGCAGATAGTATTTACTTTGTTGAAGCCAGAAAGAAATATAGAGCACTTCGGGGTGATGCTATTAACTAGTTTTTAAAATGATAATTGCTGAAACAGAGCGTCTGTTAATTTCTGGATTTTCTTTGGAAGATGCCCCCTTTTTTTTGAAGTTGGCAAACACACCTAACTGGTTAAAATATATTGGAGATAGAAATCTCAAAACTGTTAAGGATGCCGAAGCTTATTTAACAAATGGCACCATAAAAAGTTATACCGATTTTGGTTTTGGAAATTACAAGCTTAAATATAAACAGGATAATAAAATTATTGGCTCATGTGGCTTAATAAAAAGAGAACAATTAAACGATGTTGAATTAGGATTTGCATTCTTACCGGAATTTGAAGGAAAAGGGTTTGGCTATGAAGCTTCAACAGCCGTAATTGATGCAGCAAAAAATGAGTTTCATCTTAAAAAACTGACTGCAATAATACTACCTATAAACACAAATTCTATAAAGCTTATAAATAAGTTGGGGTTTACTTATGAAAAAAGAGTAAAACCTTTTGAAGATGACCAAGAACTCCTGTTATTTGCAAAAACCTTATGATAGGTTAAAATTTAAAGAATGATGATAATTTACAATGTAACCTCAAATATTGATGAAAGCATTCATGAAAAATGGCTGGAATGGATTAAACATCACATTCCACAAGTATTGGCAACAGGCCATTTTACAGAAGCCAAATTCACAAAAGTACTGGTAAAGGAGGATGTTGGCGTAACATATTCCATTCAGTACAGGGCAAAATCAAGAGAAGCCTTGGAAGCCTATTATAAAAATGACGCCGATAGATTACGTCAAGATGGTTTAAAAAATTTTGGGGATAAGGTTTTATCCTTTAGAACAGAATTGGAAATCATTGACGAATACACTGTAAAATAAGGGCACATTTTACATGCCAATAAATCAATTATGAGCGTTAGAGCAAAAAAATATTTAGGACAGCATTTTTTGAATGATGAAACCATCGCTAAAAAAATTGCAGACACCCTGCAGTTAAACACGTATAGCACGGTTTTGGAAATTGGTCCAGGTATGGGTGTGTTAACAAAGTATCTTCTTGAAAAAGACAAAACCATTTTTGTTATAGAAATTGATCCAGAATCTGTGGAGTTTTTAAAAGCAAATTTTTTAAACCTGGCCCCAAGGATAATTGAAAAAGATTTTTTAAAGTATGATTTAAATGAGGTTTTAAAAGGTGAACCTTTTGCCATCATCGGGAATTTTCCATACAATATTTCTACCCAAATCGTTTTTAAAACACTGGAGATGCGTGACCAAATCCCAGAATTTTCAGGCATGTTTCAAAAAGAGGTGGCGCAACGCATCTGTTCAAAAGAAGGCAGTAAAGTGTACGGTATTTTATCAGTATTATCCCAAGCTTTTTATGAAGCAGAATATTTATTTACAGTGCCACCATCGGTTTTTAATCCTCCACCAAAAGTGGAATCAGGTGTTTTAAGACTTACCAGAAAAGAAAATTACACCTTGCCCTGTGATGATGCCTTATTTTTCAGAGTTGTAAAAACAGCCTTTCAACAGCGCAGAAAAACACTTCGTAACAGTTTAAAAACCTTCAATTTAACTGATAGTTTAAGAGAAGATGCTATCTTTGACAAACGTCCTGAACAATTATCTGTTGAAGCATTTATTTGGTTAACACAATTGATTGATAAGGATGAATAAAATCTATAAATTTTATGAATTTGGTAGAGCAAAAAAACAACGTTCAGTTTGAGTTAAGTGAAGCGCTTGTTGAGCAAGTAGAACTTTTAGTAGCACAACAAAATAACAAAGAGTTACAAAAACTTTTAGTTGAGTTTCACCATGCTGATATAGCCGAAATTCTGGACGAGTTAAATCTGGAAGAAGCTGTATATGTTATAAAATTACTGGATTCTGAAACCACTTCAGATGTCCTCATGGATCTTGATGAGGATAATCGGGAAAAAATATTAAGAAACCTTTCTGCAAAAGAAATTGCCGAAGAAATTGAAGAACTTGATACAGATGATGCCGCTGATATCATTGCAGAACTGCCTGAAGAACGCCAACAAGAAGTTATCTCCAATATTGAGGATGAAGACCATAAGGCTGAAATCAGGGAGCTTTTGGCCTATGATGAAGATTCAGCTGGGGGGCTCATGGCAAAAGAATTGGTAAAGGTATATGAAACCTGGACAGTTGCCGGATGCCTGCGTAGAATACGAGGGCAAGCCAAAGAAGTAACACGGGTGCACTCCATATATGTGGTAAACAAACAAAACAAACTTGTTGGAAGACTTTCTTTAAAAGATTTGATTGTCGCTAAAAACGACCAAAAGATATCTGATATATATATAAAAAGCGTAGATAGTGTGAATGTGCATGATGATGTTGAAGATATTATCAAAGTGATGCAAAAATATGATTTGGAAGCCATTCCTGTGGTTGATAATCACCAAAGGCTTTTAGGTAGAATTACCATTGATGATATTGTGGATGTCATGAAAGAAGAAGCCGAAAAAGATTATCAACTGGCAGCAGGTATTACCAGTGATGTTGAGGCAGATGATAGCATTTGGGAACTCACCAAAGCAAGATTACCATGGTTATTAATAGGGATGTTTGGAGGTATTGGAGCGGCAACCATCATCACAAATTTTCAAACCGTTTTAAATGATTATAAAATTCTTTTAATTTTTGTTCCTTTAATTCAAGCAACAGCCGGAAATGTTGGGGTACAATCGTCAGCCATTGTTGTGCAAGGTTTGGCCAATGATACCATAAAAGGTGAAATTTTTAAACGTTTGTTTAAAGAATTTATACTGGGCTTGGTTAATGGTATAGCAATCGCATTTGTGGCCATTATAATCAGTCATTTCTTTTTCCGTACAGATTACTTGGTGTCCTTAACTCTTGGTGCGGCATTAATTACCGTTATCATTATAGCTGCTTTAATAGGTACATTTATCCCTATATTTTTAGATAAACGGGGTATAGATCCTGCCGTTGCTACCGGACCTTTTATAACAACAAGTAATGATATTTTCGGGATTTTATTATATTTTTTAATTGCAAAAGCTATTCTGGGGTTTTAATACTTGGACGTTCCCACTCCTGATAGCCATCTGGAGGGGTGCGCTTGGAATTTATCTTGAGCCCAGACGAAAGGTTACAATCTTTTTAAAACGTCATAGCGAGGCGTGAGCAACGGGGCTATCTGTTAATTATATATTTTTATTAAGTTTTAGTTCACAACAAGTTTTAAAAAGGATTTTCACTGCAAATGCGTAGCATTCACGATTTCAAATTAATTAAAATAAAATGCATGAGTAATCGCTAACGCAAAACTTTGTGATTTTTGAGATGTTAGCTTTTTTGTTGAAAAGCATAATTTATGCATTTAAAATTGTTTCAATAAAACAGTAACTTAGTCCAAATAAGTTAAGTATTTTGTAATTTCGCAAAAACCTTGTTCATGCCTCACAAAAAGCTGCTTTCAATACTCAAATTTTCACCTAAAGAAAACGCCTCTGGAATATTTTTAAAAAAATATACTACTGGTTATGTTATTGAAGTAGATTTTGAAAAGAACACATTTTATTTTGGAGGAAAAATAAAGGTAGGCGAAAAAGAATCTCAAAATATCACAAAACCAGAAGATTGGGTTGTTTTAGAATGTGTTGATAGATTGCTTGAAAAAGGGTATAAACCAGACAATATTTCATTAGAAAAAATATATCCAGCAGGTCATGGTTTTTCTGGGAGATTGGATATTTGTGTTACTCGCGATGATGGTTCTGAATACTTATTGATTGAATGCAAAACTTACGGCAAAGAATTTGACAAAGCATTTATTCGTTTGAAAAAGGACGGTGGACAATTATTTACTTACTTCAAGTTTAGTAACAAAGCAGATGTTATTATGCTTTATGCTTCAGAATTAAAGGGTAATGAAGTGATTTTTAGAAACGAAATTGTAAAAATTGAAGAAGATTACAGAACGGGCGATGTAAAGGATTTTTATGAAAAATGGAACAAACTGACCAAAGATAATGGCGTTTTTGAAAGTTGGGTTAAACCTTATAATTTTGAAAGTAAGGCATTAACAATTAAAGACCTTGTAGAAATTCGTCAAGAAGATAGTAGTTTTATATTTAATCGTTTTCTAGAAATTTTACGTCATAATGTAGTTTCAGATAAAGGAAATGCTTTTAATAGAATTTTCACTTTATTTCTTTGTAAAATTTATGACGAAAAGGACAAAGAAGATACTCATAAAGAATTAGAATTCCAATGGTTTGAATCCCCGTTCACTTATGATGGTGTTTATTACGAAAAAGACAATCATAAAAGTTTTCAGATAAGATTAACCGATTTGTATAAAAAAGGCATGAAATCCTTTTTAGAAAAAAATGTTACAGATTTTTCTGAAACAGATTTTAACAATAAATATTCTTATTTAACAGAAGACCAGCGCGCCCCTATTTTAGCAGACATAAAAAAGCTTCGTCTAGAAAAGAATAATGAATTTGCTATAAAAGATGTTTACGACGAAGAGTCCTTTAATGACAATGCCGTTGTGGTTAAGGAAATCGTCGAGTTGCTTCAAAATTTTAAAATTAGATACACCAAAAAACAACAATACTTATCAGACTTTTTTGAATTGCTTTTAACCACAGGTTTAAAACAAGAATCAGGGCAATTTTTTACCCCTGTTCCCGTGGCTCAATTTGTTATTAAAAGTTTGCCATTAGATAAAATTATTGAAGAAAAACTTCAAAAAGGAGAGAAAAACGAGTATTTGCCATACATAATGGATTATGCTGCAGGAAGTGGACATTTCTTAACCGAAACCATGCATGAAGTACAACGAATTATTGACAAAGGTGAATTTAAAGACATAAAAGCTGATGTAAAACGATTTATTAAACAAGCAAAAGAATATCATTTTGATTGGGCTTTTGATTATGTATATGGCATCGAAAAAGATTACCGTTTAGTAAAAGTTGGTAAAGTAGGTTGCTATCTTCATGGTGATGGTTTGGCTAATGTGATACATTCTGATGGGTTAGCACGTTTTAATCATGATGATTATAAAGATAAATTAAAACATCAAGACAAAGATTTTCCAAAGGAAAACAAACAGTTTGATGTTATTGTATCAAATCCGCCGTATTCGGTTTCGGCGTTTAGAAATAATGCGTCTAAATATTACAATCAAAATGAATTTGATTTGTATGAAAAACTAACCGATAATAGTAGTGAAATTGAATGTTTGTTTATAGAACGCACCAAACAATTATTAAAAGATGGCGGCGTTGCAGGTATTATTTTACCAAGTTCTATTTTAAGTAATACAGGAATCTATTCTAAGTCCCGCGAACTCATTTTACAATATTTTGATATTATTGGTATTACAGAATTAGGTTCTAATACATTTATGGCAACTGGCACAAATACAGTTACCTTGTTTTTGCGACGAAGAAATAATTACGATTGCGAAAAAATTAAAACCTATATCAACCGTTTTACAACAGATTTTATTGACAATACGGTTCAATTAAACGAAAACACAAAACCCATTGAAAAACCAGTTGCTAAATATGTAAACCATGTTTGGGAAACTATTTCTTTTGAGGATTATGTTTCTTTATTGAAAAAAACACCAACAAAAGCAATTATAGAACACGAAATTTATAAAGAATATCGTAAAAAAATAAAAGCTAAAAACGACAAAGAATTTTGGAGTTTAGTTTTAGAAAAAGAAACTGAAAAACTCTATTATTTCATTATAGCATACCCACAAAAAGTAGTATTGGTAAAAAGTGGCGAAAAAAATGATGAAAAGCGCTTTTTAGGGTATGAGTTTAGCAACCGACGAGGTAGCGAAGGCATACACCCCATACAACGTGGTAAAAATATTGAAGATTGCACAAAATTGTTCGACCCCGAAGTGTTTGATAACTCCACCAAAGTTAGCACCTATATTTACAAAGCTTTTGAAGGCAATTTTGATTTTGAAATTGACCAAAGCATGCAAAAAAACGTAACACGCCACAACTTGGTAGATATGTTAACGTTTGATAGAGTAGATTTTGAAAAAAACATGTCTACTTCTGTTAAAAAAAAAGTAAAGATTGAAAGTAAGTGGGATATTAAATCTATCAAAGAGTTTGTTGACCTCCAAAATGGCTTTGCTTTTAAAAGTTCTGATTATATTGATAAATCAGAAACATTAAATTTTAGACAAGCAAACATTAGATTGGAAGGAGTTTTAGATATTGAATATAAAAAAACTTATTTACCAGATAGTTTTCAGGAAAAGTATAGCGACTTTATTTTAAAAGAAAATGATGTTGTTATTGCTATGACAGATATGAATAGTGAATTAAATTTATTAGCAATACCGACTATTTTTAAAAACTCTACTGAAAAGATTTTTTTACTCAATCAAAGAGTTGGAAAATTTATTAATTTCAATTTAGAACTTATAAATCCTTTATACTTAAACATTATTTTAAAATCTCAAATCAGCAGAAATCAACTTAAACAATTGGGATTTGGTAGTGTACAATATAATCTTTCAAAAAAAGATTTAATGGATTTCAAAATCCCGCTTCCACCAATAGATATTCAACAAAAAATAATTTCAGAAATAGAAGTTTTAGAAGAAAAAGAAAAGCAAGCGAAAGAGGAAATTGAAAAGTTGCAAGAAAGTATAAAAAATGTAGTCTCAAAAATTTCTGGAGAAATGATGTCGTTATCTAATATAACTTCTAAAATTGGTAGTGGCGCAACACCTAGAGGTGGTGAAGGCGCATATAAACCAAGTGGAATTTCTTTAATAAGAAGCCAAAATGTTTATGATAATGCATTTTATAAAAAAGGTTTGGCATATATTGATAACGAACAAGCCAAAAAATTAGATAATGTAACCGTTGAAAAAAACGATATACTTTTTAATATTACTGGAGCGTCTATTGCAAGATGCTGCATTGTTCCAGAAAAGTATTTACCCGCAAGAGTAAATCAACATGTATCAATAATTAGAGTTACTGAAAAGGCATTGCCAAAATATGTGCAAACTATTTTAATTTCAGACAACTATAAATCCCAATTATTAGATATTGGAGATAATTCGACTTCAAGAGAAGCATTGACAAAACAGCAATTAGAAGATTTTAAAATTCCACTTTCACCACTTTCCGAGCAACAAAAAATTGTTTCCGAAATTGAAAAAATAGAAGTAAAAATAAATGTTTTGGAAACCGAAATAACTGCCTTACCAAAACAAAAAGAAACTATTTTAAAAAAATACTTATAAAAAGTCCTTTCCTTTGAAAAGGATTTAGGATAGACCTATGAAAATCCTTCATTTAGATACCAATCACCCATTGTTGATCAATCAACTCAATGATTTGGGATTCACTAATCATGAAGATTATTTGTCTTCAAAAGAAATTATTGAATCTAAAATTTCTGACTATGATGGCATTATTTTACGCAGTAGGTTTACTATTGATAAACATTTTCTTGATGCCACATCCCGGTTAAAATTTATTGGACGTGTTGGTGCCGGCTTGGAAAATATAGACTGTGATTATGCTGAAAAAAAAGGCATCACTTTAATAGCCGCGCCAGAAGGTAACCGGAATGCAGTAGGCGAACACACACTCGGGATGCTATTATCATTATTAAATAAACTCAATAAAGCCGATGCTGAGGTTAGACAAGGCAAATGGTTGCGTGAAGACAACCGTGGTATTGAACTCGATGGAAAAACGGTGGGCATCATAGGGTATGGCAATATGGGAAAAGCCTTTGCAAAAAAACTTAGAGGGTTTTCGGTTGATGTGCTTTGTTATGATATTAAACCAAATGTTGGAGATATCAATGCAGAACAAGTTCCCTTAAATATATTTTGTAAACAAGTTGACGTTGTAAGCTTGCATACCCCACAAACACCATTAACCTTAAATATGATTAATGCAGAGTTTATCAACCAATTTAAAAAACCGTTTTGGTTCATAAATACGGCTCGCGGTAAAAGTGTGGTGACCAAAGATTTGGTTTCAGCTTTAAAATCGGGTAAAATTCTAGGTGCCGGATTAGATGTTTTAGAATATGAAAAAGCGTCTTTTGAGAATTTATTTAAAAGAGATCTCACATCGAGCGCAGTTGAGATGCCTGAGCCTTTTCAATATTTAATAAATGCACAAAATGTTATCCTGTCTCCTCATGTTGCTGGTTGGACTAAGGAAAGCAAAGAAAAGCTAGCGCAAACCATTGTGGATAAGATAAAAACAAAATTTTGTTAATTTCTATTCATAAGAGTTAAATTATTTCTCGTACTCCGGAATGCCTACTTTACCCATAAAACAAATGGAACCTGTTTCTTTTTCGGTTATGACAAACAAAAAAGGGCGGTTCAATAAAAATTGTCTTGTTTCACCAATAGATGTAACTTCTATTCCCACAGCCGTTACTGCAGCAGCTTCTGAGCCTTTTTCGTTAACATCTATAAAGGTTTTTTGCAATACAAACGAGATTTGGGTATTTATATCGCTTAAACCACTAAAATTTGCATTTTCGGTAAACGCTATGCCTAAACCTAAGTTGGTAAGGGCATCGTTAAATTGTTTTTCATAGGAAAATGTAAACTTGGGCAAGGTGATTTTTATATCTTGAACGACATAGTTGTTCTGCCAATCCATCCAATTTTCACTGTTCAATATGGCTACAATATCATCTACCGTTTTGTCGGTATGCGGTAGCATAAGCATCATGGTGTATTTGTCGTTTTTATAAGGAAGCTCTACAGAAGAAAATAGGGTGTTGGATAGGAATTTTAAATCTTGTTCCATAGACATCATATCTACTTGCTTTACCGTGCCATTATCGAGTTGAAAAGGGAGTGACTTGGTGTCCTCTGGACTAAAACGGAACTTCCAATCGCTTTTAAAATAAAGGGCATTAATAGCGTATAGCACTGCATTTGGCGATATGTCATTTAAAACACTTGGTATTTTTCCATTGGTTTTATTGGATACCCAATTGTTTATGGTTTCCAAGGTTTTAGGATCGTTGAAATCTTTATTTTGTACTTCTGCAAAATAGTATGTTTCATTAGCTTTCAAGAATGTTTCCTTCACAGGAAAGGAATTATTGACCCAAAGTGAATTGGCAATTTCGAAAGTTGTTCCAGAACCTGTACGGGTTAGGTTTTCTATAATATTTTGGTTTACCAAATTGGTTTCTTCTAACGTGGTATTACCATAGTTAAATATATTGGCAAAAGCCTGTTTGGTTTCTCCATTTGCACCATTATAAACCATACCCAAAGCCAGTGATGCACTTACTGGCGAAATCATGAAATTGTTTTCAGTTTCGGTTTGGGCAATTTCTTTAAACAACGAAAACGCAAAATCGTTATTTGAGGTTACAATTTGTTGTGATTTAGCAATGGAATCAAAAGATGTTAAGGGTTCGTCATCTGTGGTGCTGCAAGATTGAAAAGTAATTATACAAATTAAAAAGGGAAGCGATAATACATGCGCTAATTTCATGGCTATACAAGTTTTGGTATTGTTTGTAATGTTAAGATGCAAAAAGGATCATAAGGTTGCGCTTAATCATAAAAATAAGCATATTTAAAAATAACGAAATTTTGTTAACTTTAGAAATCTAAAAGTGACATCATGCAATACAAAGCCAATTCCCCTGAAGATTATATAAGTCAATTACCAAAAGACAGGCAATTGGTTATGGGTAACCTTAGAGAAATAATAAAAGAAAAAATCCCCAAAGGCTTTCAAGAAACCATAAGTTATGGCATGATTGGTTATGTGGTTCCGCATTCTAGGTATCCAGACGGGTATCATTGTTCGCCAGAATTACCTTTACCATTTATGAATATTGCTTCCCAAAAAAACTTTGTGGCAGTTTATCATATGGGGGTTTATGCAAAAAAGGAATTGCTTGATTGGTTTACTAATGAGTACCCAAAACATTGCAAACGTAAACTTGATATGGGAAAAAGTTGTATCCGTTTTAAGTATATGGATGATGTTCCTTATAAATTAATAGGAGAATTAGCCTCCAAAATGACCGTTGATGAATGGATAGGTATGTATGAATCAAACCTAAAAAAGAAATAGTATAATAAATAACCAACTAAAAACTAAAACCATGAAATTAGGAGCATTTTCAGCAAGTCTTAGTGTTAAGGACATTAAGGTTTCAAAAGAATTTTACGAAACATTAGGATTTTCTGTGTTTGCAGGTCAAATGGAAAAAAACTACCTCATCATGAAAAATGGCAATGCATTAATTGGCTTATTTCAAGGGATGTTTGAAAACAACATTTTAACCTTTAATCCGGGTTGGGATGAAAACGCTAACAAAGTTGAACCTTTTGATGATGTGAGAGTTATTCAGAAACATTTAAAAACAAATGGAATTAAATTGGAAAGTGAGGCAGATGAAAACACTACGGGTCCTGCCAGTTTTGTTGTTTTTGATCCGGATGGGAATACTGTTCTTTTTGATCAACATGTTTAATTTTAAAATGAAAAAATGAAAAAACGCGTTACAGGAATTGGCGGATTATTCTTTAAAACCACAGACCCTAAAACCAGTAAAGAATGGTATAAAAAGTATTTAGGATTTAATACAGATGAATATGGATGTACCTTTTTGTGGAAAGATAAAGAAGGCAATGAGTGCTCCACACAATGGAGTCCGTTTGCCCATGATACTAAATATTTTGGACCATCAAAAAAGGACTTTATGTTTAACTATAGAGTGGAAAACCTCAAAGAACTTTTAGATGTTTTAAAAGAAGAAGGGGTTACTATTGTTGGTAAAATGGAAGAATTTGAATATGGTAAATTTGGATGGATTCTGGATAATGATGGCAATAAAATTGAACTTTGGGAGCCTATAGACTCTGCTTTTTTGTAATTTTGTTTAAGTAATTCCACAAACTTTATTCCCTTTGGCATATTTAGACATCCTCCAATCGTACCATTTATCAGTATTGCAGTGGATAGCCATTGGTATGGCCATTTTTTTGTTGGGGCTAGCAAAAGCAGGAGTTAAGGGCATAGGTATTATCATTGTTGTGATACTGGCTTTTGTTTTTGGGGAAAAAGAATCTACGGGCATTTTACTTCCTATGCTAATTAGTGCTGATGTTTTGGCGGTTATCTACTACCATCGTCATGCGCAGTGGAAATATATATTCAAGCTATTGCCCATGATGATAGTTGGCGTTTTGGTAGGGGTTTGGTTGGGGAATGATATTTCAGAAGTGATCTTCAAACGGTTAATGGCTATCATTATTATTGGGTCTGTGATTCTTATGTTTTTATCAGAAAACAGAAAATCAACCAAAGTTCCCAACAATAAATTGTTTTCATGGATAGCCGGCTTTTTAACAGGCTTTACCACCATGATAGGTAATTTAGCAGGGCCTGTGGCAAACATTTATTTTCTTACCTTGCGATTTCCAAAAAACGAGTTTATTGGCACAGCGGCTTGGTTATTTTTCATCATCAACCTGTTTAAATTACCCTTTCATTTTTTTGTGTGGAAAACGGTAAGTCTGGAAACCCTGGTTTTAAATTCGGTTTTAGTTCCAATTGTTATACTTGGTTTTTTTGTAGGGGTCACCATTGTTAAATTAATTTCTAATTTAAATTACCGCCGTTTCATTTTAATTGTAACAGCCATTGGTGGTGTTATTCTGTTATTAAGATAATTTTCATGATTTATTCAATTCCTTTTTTAGTATCTTTAATCTTCTAACCAAAATATATAAATATGGCTGATAAAAAAAATGTAGGCGACGATCTAAATGATATGTTAGACGACGCCAAAGAAAAAACAAAGGAGTTTGCAAAAGAAGCCAAAGAAACGGCATCAGAGATTGCTGAAGACGCTAAACAAGTTTTAAGTGATGGTAAGAATGTGGCCATTATTGCTCATATAACAATAATTGGTTGGATAATCGCTTTGGTTATGAACAACAATAATAAAAATGAACTGGCTTCATTTTATATAAGACAGATGTTAGGGCTTATGATTTTTGCTCTTATATTAAGTTTTATTCCTATGGTTGGTTGGATCTTAAATTTAGGGGTTTTGGTGCTTTGGATTATTAGTTTGATAGGCGCTTTTGAAGGTGAAAAAAAATTAATACCCTTACTGGGGCCTCAATTTCAAGACTGGTTTAAATCACTATAGATGTAAAAAAGAGGCTGTCTAAAAAGTTGTCATTGCGAGTCCCGATAGCTATCGGGAGAAGCAATCTGTAAATTACAAGTTGTTGATTTACAGATTACTTCGAAATAAAAATTTCTCGTAATGACGGTTAACATATACTTTTTAGACAGCCTCTTTTTTGTAGGTTATAAATTAAACAGCATCAAAAAACACTATAGATGTTCTCCATTATTCTCCATAAACTTACGTTCCAATTCAGCCTGAAATTCTTCCATAACTGGTTTTACGGTGCTTTCGGGTAAGTCGGCAATTTTAATATACATCAAACCATCAACAGAATTATTAAACAATGGATCCACATTAAATGCAACCAAACGTGCATTTTGTTTGATGTATTTTTTCAGTAAAACAGGTAAACGTAAAGCACCTGGCTCAACCTCATCAATAAACTTGTCAAATTTGTTAAGATCATTTTCTGTACTGTCAAAAACAAAATCTTTATCAGCATCCTTGAGCTTTACTTTGAATTCTTTTTTAGGATGTACATATTGAGCAATATATGGGTCATAATAATGGGATTTCATGAATTCAATCATTAAAGATTTTGAAAAATTTGAAAACTGATTACTGATACTGACACCACCAATTAAAAATTTATGTTCTGGAAAGCGCAATGTGGTATGTACAATACCTTTCCAAAGTAAAAATAATGGCATGGGTTTTTGCTGGTATTCCTTGATTATAAAAGCACGACCCATTTCAATGGACTCGCTCATCATTTTATGCAATTCAGGTTCAAATCTAAAAAGGTCTTGAAGATAAAATCCGTCAATACCAAACCGCTCAAATATTCTAGAACCCAGACCCATTCTATAAGCCCCTGCAATTACTTTGTTTTCATCATCCCAAAGAAACATATGATGATAATAGGTGTCGAATTTATCAAGGTCAATAGCTTCATTAGTGCCTTCACCTATTGCTCTAAAAGTGATTTCGCGCAAGCGACCTATTTCCCTTAAAATATTTGGGATTTTATTGGCTTGTACTAAAAACACTTCATAATTCTTGCTTTGCAAGAGTCGGTAATCACCTTGTCTCAGTACCTCCACTTCTTTGTCCATAACATCACTAGCAATAGGAGTTACAATACGCTTAGGAATTTTAGAAACTTTAAATGAAGACTGAATATTATCAAGAATTTTTGGTTTCTCTTCAAACGCATTAGACAGCATATAGGTTTTACGTCTTAAAAATTCTGAAAAATCCTCCAGTTTTGTGTGCTCATTTTGGTCTGCTACTGAAATGGGTTTCCCAATTCTGACTTTAATGACGCGCCGTTTTTGGGTCAATAATTCAGATGGTAATTTGGCCGTTCTAAACGTATCACTAATCTTTGAAAGTTTATAAAACAATCGGCTATTTTTAGCATGAAAATAAATAGGGACCACAGGAACCTCAGCCTTTTTAACAAGCTTCATAGCGGCTTCTTCCCAAGGTTTGTCAACTACTAATTTCCCATCTCGGTAAGTTGACACTTCTCCAGCAGGAAAAATGCCTAAAGGATGGCCTTCTCTTAAATGTATCAGGGCATTTTTAAAACCCGTGACACTGGATTTTACATCTTTCCTGTCTTCAAAAGGATTTACGGGCATGATATAAGGTTTCATGGGTTCAATACGGTGTAACAAAAAATTAGCAATAATTTTAAAATCATCGCGTTGCTCTAGCATAAGTTTAAGAAGCAAAATCCCATCAATACCACCAAGAGGATGGTTTGAAACTGTAATATAGGCACCGTCTTTAGGCAAACGCTTTAAATCTTCTTCAGGAATTTCAAATTTAATTTGAAATTCATCTAAAATAGAATCTAAAAATTCTACGCCGGAAAGATGTTTATTTTTTTTGTAAAAATCATTAAGTATTGAAATTTTAAGAAGTTTCATAAGCAACCAACCAATAAACGTTCCTATAAACCCATATTTATCAACATTGATTACTGCAGCAACTTCCTTTGCTGAAACTAAGCCTTCATCTACTTGTTTGGTCATACCTACAAACGTAATGATTTTTTTTCATTTCTAATGCGCAAATAACACAGCGAACTTAATATTTTAAGCACGGAAATGTGATATAAATATTATAAAAAACTATACAGTAACTATTTGAACGGTGCCTTGTGTCAATTGCTTAAGTAAGATGGTTTTACCTTCTTCTAATTGTTCAATAGAATGGTTAGTATAATTTCTTATGGTGTAAAGAGCCACGTTTTCATGGCAGGTGACATTAAATTTTGCTTTTAAATGCTGTAATAATTGTTCCAGATTATTATAGATATTGTCAACGCATACCGAAAAGCTAATAGCTGAATTTTGAATCACATCAACTTTCATTTTATAAGCACTTAATAATTTAAAAATTTCACTAATATTTTCTTCTACGATATATGAAAAATCTAAAGATGACAGTGAAATTAACACTTGATTTTTCTTAACAATAAAACAAGGAATATTGGGTTCTAAAGGTGTCCCTTTTCCAACTTTGGTGCCGGGGTTTTCAGGTTTTAAAAAAGATTTTACATACAGAGGAATTTCTTTACGCTGCAAGGGTTGTAAGGTTTTTGGGTGCATCACTGAGGCGCCATAAAATGCTAATTCAATGGCTTCTCTATATGATATGTTATGAAGCAATTGTGCGTTTTCAAAATAACGGGGATCTGCATTTAAAACACCTGGTACATCTTTCCAGATGGTCACACTTTCAGCATTTAAACAATACGCAAAAATGGCAGCTGTGTAATCACTGCCTTCTCGTCCTAATGTGGTTGTAAAATTATTGGTATCACTACCCAGAAATCCCTGAGTGATATTAAGAACTTTCGCATTAAATTTTGTGCTAATTAAGTTTTGGGTGTCTTTCCAATTAACGTTTGACCTTCTGTAATAATTATCTGTTTTAATATAGTCCCTAACATCCAGCCATTGGTTTTTTAACCCAATGTCATTCAAATAGGCACTAATTATAGCTGTTGAAACCAATTCACCATATCCTATAATTTGATCATACACAAAATTGTAATCCGGTGATTTATTGCTGGTTAAAAACCTGCTTAATTCATCAAATAAATCAGATACTTTTTTAAAGGCCATATGGTTTTCATTTTCAAATAAATCTAAAAGAATGGCATTATGGTATTTTTTTACATCTTGCAATGCGCTTTGTAATTCACTTTTATTATTGAGGTAGTTGTTAATAACAACCTCCAGAGCGTTGGTTGTTTTTCCCATAGCTGAAACTATTACCAAAGTTTGTGAGTAACCTACCTTTTTTAATACAGAAGCTAAGTTTTTCACGCCATTGGCATCTGTTACAGAAGCACCACCAAATTTAAAAACCTTCATATTATAATTTTGATATATAATTTTTAATTCCTTTTTCGTCTAGGTGCACCACATTCCAATCCCGCTTAATAGCAGCTCCTTTTTTTTCGTAAAAAACAATGGCCGGTTCATTCCAGTTAAGCACTTCCCAGTTGATGCGTTTAACCCCTAAATTGTGCCCATATTTAACAACTTCATCTAAAAGGGCTGAACCCAGACCCAATCCTCTGGCGGCTTCACTAACAATTAAATCTTCCAAATGCAAAGCTTTTCCTTTCCAGGTAGAATACCTTTTATAAACCAATGCGATACCTTCAATTTTTGAATTTACTTCGGCAACAAAACAATGAAATAAAGGCGTTTTACCAAAACCATCTTTTTCCAAATCATCTTGAGTGACTTCAACGGCATCTGGCTCTTTTTCAAAATGTGCCAGTTCTTTTATTAAAGATAGCACTTGTTGCATATCTTCTTTTTTGGCATTGCGTATTATAAATCTCATAGTTTCAAAATTAATTCAAAGATAGATTAAAGTTCTTTATTTTTTAAATGGCATTATTTATCGAAATCGTTGTAGTTCATTTAAAAAAGCTGGATATTTGTAATGGAAAAAATACAAATTTATTATGATTCAAAAAATTCAAACTTTAGGGGAATTTATCATTAAAAATCAAACGGCTTTTAAATACTCTTCCGGTGAATTATCCAGTCTAATCAATTCCATCCGATTAGCTGCCAAAGTAGTCAATCACGAGGTTAATAAAGCCGGGTTGGTTGATATTATTGGTGCTGCAGGAGAAGTAAATGTACAGGGAGAAAATCAACAAAAGTTGGATGTATATGCCAATGAGAAGTTTATTCAAACATTAACCAATCGAAATATTGTTTGCGGTATAGCCAGTGAAGAGGAAGATGATTTTATTTCAATTAATAGCCAAGATAAAAACCATCAAAATAAATATATTGTGTTAATTGACCCGTTGGATGGTTCTTCAAACATTGATGTTAATGTTTCGGTGGGAACCATTTTCTCTATTTACAGACGCGTGACACCAGTGGGAACTCCAGTAACATTAAAAGATTTTTTACAAAAAGGAAATCAACAAGTAGCTGCTGGTTATGTGGTTTACGGCACCTCAACCATGCTAGTATATACAACCGGCGATGGGGTGAATGGGTTTACGCTAAACCCGGCAATAGGAACGTTTTATTTATCACATCCCAATATGCAGTTTCCTGAAAGCGGAACCATTTATTCGGTAAATGAAGGAAATTATATTCACTTCCCTCAAGGGATAAAAAATTATATTAAATATTGTCAAAAGGAAGAAGAAGACAGACCATATACGTCTAGATATATTGGTTCATTGGTGTCTGATTTCCATAGGAATATGATTAAGGGAGGCATATATATCTATCCTAAAAGTTCTAAAAATCCAAACGGGAAATTGCGTTTACTCTATGAATGTAATCCTATGGCATTCATTGCTGAGCAGGCCAATGGTAAGGCTAGCGATGGTTTTACAAGAATAATGGACATAGAACCTACTGAATTACACCAACGCGTACCCTTTATATGCGGCAGTAAAAATATGGTTGAAAAGGCCGAGGAGTTTATGCGGGAAGCGCAACAATTAAAATAGTGTTTATGAAAAAGAAGCTGTCTAAAAGTATATATTAACCGTCATCGCGAGAAATTTTTATTTCGAAATAATCTGTAAATGAACCATTTGCAATTTGCAGATTGCTTCTCCCGATAACTATCGGGACTCGCAATGACACCCTTTTAGACAGCCCCTTTTTAGTTTATATACTTAATGAGTATCTTTAGTGCTATTCTTAATCCAATTCAAACATGCTTTAAAGGTTGGAAAAATATGTTCTTTTGGAATTAAATCTGGAATAATATCAATCCGTTCCATCATATACCTTGGTTGATTTAACAAGCCTACAAACAGTACATTAATACCATCTTTTTTCAAATCCACTAATACATCTTCCATAGCATACAACCCAGATTGATCCATATACTGCATTCTTCCTAATCGAACAACAACTGTTGAAGCTGTTTTTGGGATTTGTTTTGCTAATTGCTGAAAATCACTGGTTGAGCCGAAAAACAATGGTCCCTTGATGTGTTTTATGAATACGTCCTCTTTCAGGTGTTCAGGAAAAACGGCTTCGTCGTCCCAAGCTTTTTCATGTTTTAAAGCTTTTACGTCTGAGCGTTGTGCCGTTAGATCACCAATTTTTTTCATAAACATCAATGAGGCTATCACTAGTCCAATTCCAACGGCATAGACTAAATTCCATAAACTTGAAAGCACTAAAACAACTAACATGATAAGTACTTCCGAGCTAATTTTTAATGGTCCAATTTTCATGTCCCTTGGCAAACTTGGTATAGCTTTCAAACCTTTATAATCCATCACACCAATACCCACAGTAATTAAAATTCCAGCTAAAACAGCTGCTGGTATTCTTGAGGCAATGGGACCCAATGCCAATAAAATAAACAGGAGTATAATGCCTGCAATCATTCCGGAAAGTTTAGTTTTCCCCCCAGAATTGATGTTTACAACAGTTCTAATGGTTGCTCCTGCACCCGGAATTCCCCCAAAAATGGCGGCAATGCTATTGCCTATACCTTGACCAATCAGTTCTTTATTGGGTTGATGTTTGGTTTTGGTCATATTATCTGCTACCACACTTGTTAACAAAGAATCAATGGCACCTAATAGGGCCAAAGTTAATGCTGTAAAAATATACGGTGTAATGCCACCTAGACTAAACCCTGTAATAATTTTTAAATTTGGAATTGGCAAACCCGAAGGGATTTCTTCAATAGGCCTGAAATCCAAATCAAAGCCAACAGCAATTCCAGAAACAACAAGCAAAGCTACAAGCGTACTTGGAATTGCGGTGGTAATGCGTTTAAATCCGTAGATGATAAAAATGGTTGATATGGCTAAAATAAACTCGAGCCAACGGATATTTTTAATAGCTTGGGGCAATACTTTAATAGCTCCTAAAACGCCTGAAGCATCATTGGCTGCAAGGGTTTTGGATTCCTTAAGAATATCGTTTTGAGACATATTTTCGGCTCGGGCAATGGTTCCTTTAAAATCTTCCAGCACCAAAATGCCTTCTCCGGCTTCTTCTTTTAAAATATTTTCTAAAATAATCTCTTCAGCTTGCGGTTTGAATTGACTTACATAAGCAGCATCTTCTTTTGGATAATACCCAATTGCCGGAAGGATTTGAGTAACCAGGATAATAACCCCAATGGCTGTCATAAATCCCGAAACCACTGGATATGGAATGTATTTTATATACTTACCAAATCCTAAAAACCCTAGACCTACCTGAATTAATCCCGCCAGTAAAAAAACCGATAAAATAACTGGAAGTGCTTTGTTAACATCACCATCATTTAGAGCAACAATACCAGCAATAACAACCATGCTTACAGCAGTCATGGGAGCCGTTGGGCCTGATATTTGTGTGTTGGTGCCACCAAAAAGCGCAGCAAAAAAAGAAAGGAAAATAGCACCATAAAGGCCTGCGCTTGGGCCCAATCCTGAAGAAACCCCAAACGCTAATGCCAGGGGTAATGCAACAATTCCTGCAGTAATACCTCCAAAGGCATCTCCTTTTAAATTTGAAAATAATTTTTTCATTTCAATTTTAAATTTTTAAAAGCACTAATTTAACCCATATGATTTTAATAACCCAGTAATAATTTTTTTTAAATAACTGGTTTTTTTTAAAAATTAACAAAAGTCATTATATTAATTTGATCTCTATTTCCCACTTGAAAAAATTGATTCATATAGCCTAGTTCAAAGCGAACCGTATGATTAAGTTTGAAACCAATACCATTGTACAACCGGTTTCTGTCAAACACGTCATTTTTTGTGTTTAAAAAGATTTCATTATAAGCTGAAAAATAAATTGTTTTATCAATCATTTCTTTTTTGCTTAATGGTAAATTTATTCCTAAAAAATAACGAAACCTTAATTTAAAATCAGCTTCAACAAAACGTTGTTCAAAACGGAAGCGATGTTGCAACCCAATGCGGTTATAGTTTTTTTTGGTAATGAATTGTTGATAAATACGATGTTCGTTAACACTTTCTTTTTTATTGGAACCGTCAACATAATTTTCAGATGCAATGTAACCATATCCTAAAAGTAGGTTGTTGTTTTCTGACACGTTATATCCCAACCCGGTTCTTAAAAGCAGTTGTTCTAAATCACCTACGGCATTATAATTTCTATATTGAACTTCATGGTGCCAATTCCATTTTGAATTGATTTTTTTGTTTCCAAAATAAATCAACCAATTGCCTAAATTACTGTCTTGACTTAACGCAAAAACAGGCAGCAACAATACCAAGATTAATGCTGACATACTTACTTTCTTTTTTATTTTCTTTTTTTCCATTAAGGATCTTTAATTACTCGTAAAATGTTACTGCACCAGTATTCACATCATACATCGCACCAATAATGATTATCTCGCCTTTATTTTGCATGTCAGCAAGAATATCACTTTCTTTCATAATTCTGTCGATCGTCAATATCACATTCTTTTCAGATACATTATCTACAAACTCACTGTTTGACGAGTTTCTTAAACTAACCTCTTTTGGCTCTGTTACCGCATTAACAGCAGGTGTTATTTTCTCTATAAGCTTTGTGAGATTTCCCATTTTAGCGTTGTCGCAAGCACCTTTTACGGCACCACAACTGGTATGGCCCAGAACTACAATGAGTTTTGACCCTGCTAGTTTACATGCAAATTCCATACTTCCTAGAATGTCTTCATTTACAAAGTTACCGGCTATACGCACGCTGAAAATATCGCCAAGTCCTTGGTCAAAAACCAATTCGGCAGATACTCTTGAATCTATACAGCTCAATATAGTGGCAAACGGGAATTGTCCGTCACTTGTGTCGTTCACTTGTTCCAAAAGATTTCTGTTCGCTTTTAAGTTGTTTTGAAATCTTTGGTTTCCTTCTTTTAAATATTGTAATGCCTTTTGGGGCGTCATGGTTGCCTGCGTTTCTCTTGTATGTGCTTTCATAATATTTTTATATTAATTAAATTATCTTGTTTGTTTACTGTTTTTTTAAGTGCTTTATTGGAACTTACGGTCTTGTCCGCCTGTTATCAAGATGGACACATTGAGGTTTTTAATAACATCATCAATATCAGACTTTATTAGGTTTTTTTTATTTACATCATTTTTCTCACCTCTATCTATGCATAACAAGTTTATATTGTTTTTTGATAGATAGTTAGAAAGGTTCTTGATGGTATTATCATTGTACTCAAACACATATTCAATAGTTTTTTTATCTTGAGGAATGTCAATTTCCATTAATGTATTTGAGTTTTTAAGGATCTTAAATGATTTTATTGGTTTTTGGGAATGATCTATCAAATCTTCTATAATCCTGGTGTTAATCGATGAATTTATGCCATTAAATATGCCCAATGATAATTCCTTATTTGGTTCCAAAGAATTTTGATTATCTACTATAACAATAACTCCAAGGAATTCTTTTAAAACAAAATCCATAATATTATTTCCGATAAAACCTAATGCCTTTGATTTTCGTTTTCCTAAAACAATAACATCAGGTGTGTTTTCAATAATATATTTTCCAATTTCATTTTTCACATTACCAAATGAATACGTATAATTTATTGTTACCCCGTAATCTTTGCAAATGGGGTTTATTAAATTTTGTATTTTCTTTTGGGTTATATTATATTGTTGATTAATAATACGATTTGCAGATAATTGATTCTCTTTTTCTATAACTTTAATGGGGTCTTTTACATGGAATAACTCTACATCTGCATTAATCATTTTTGCTAAACTTACAGTGCTTTTAATTATGTTGCTTGCAGAATTTTTCAAATCTGAAAGCACTAATATTTTATATTTGTCTATATTTTTTTCCATTATTTTTTAACTTAAACTTATTTTTGATTTGGGCCTAGTTTTAAAAAAATCAATAAAGCTCGATGGGTTTTCAACCACACCTCTTTTTGAAACTAGCTTAATATCAATATTTCTTTCTTTGGCTTTGAATGCAAAATCTTCAAGAATTTCAATAATGTCATTATCTAAATACCTGGTTTTAATCAGGTCAAGTTCCAAATAAGTATCTCTTGGTAAACTATCCAATTCCCTGAGAATCGCACCTTTATTAAAAAATGTTACTTCTTCTGCAAGAGTCATTTTTATTTTATGTTTTCCATTACTTTTGTCCTCAATATGAAGAAAATGGGAGTTTTGGTAGCTTTTCATTAGTATGACTACAATACCAACGGCTAAACCTAAACCAATTCCGTAAAGCAAATCGATAAAAACAATGCCAAGAACGGTTACAGTAAATGGTATGGACTGTTTCCAGCCTAAATCATACATTTTTTTAAATAAGGCGGGCTTTGCCAATTTATAACCAACAATAAATAATACTGCCGCTAATACAGATAACGGAATCATATTTAACAATCGCGGAATTAAAATTACCGAAATTAACAAGAAAAACCCGTGAATGATTGCAGACATTTTGCTTCTTGCACCAGATTGAATATTTGCAGAACTCCTTACAATTACTTGGGTAATGGGAAGCCCTCCTATCATGCCCGAAATAATATTTCCTGTGCCTTGAGCTAATAATTCCCTGTTAGTTGGTGTTACATTTTTATGCGGGTCCAACTTATCGGTCGCTTCAACAGATAATAAGGTTTCTAAACTTGCTACCAATGCAATTGTAAAAGCTACAATCCAAACATCTGGGTTTGTTATGGCGCTAAAATTTGGAAAACTAAATTGCCCCACAAAAGAGGCTGCATCTTCTGGAATTGGAACACTCACTAAATGAGTTTGTGATATAGCAAGTACTTCATTTGATTTCGTTATAACATAAAACACAATACCAACAACCACAGCTACAAGTGGGCCTTGTATGAGCTGAAATATTTTTCCCTTTTTAGACAATACTTTATCCCATAAAATCAATATGGATAAACCAATAATACCAATTAGTGTAGAACCTGGTTTAATGTAATTTATCATATTAATTAAATCTGAGAAGGTGTTTTTACTATTTACTTGAAAAAACGCAAAATCACCTTCTGGGTCTGCATCATACCCAAAAAAATGAGGGATTTGTTTTAAGACAATGATAATCCCTATACCGGTAAGCATGCCTTTTATAACTGAAGAAGGAAAATAATAGCCAATGATACCGGCTTTTAAAACACCAAAAAGCAATTGTATTATGCCGCCTAAAACAACGGCTACTAAGAAGTTTTCATAACTTCCTAAGGTGCCAATGGCGGCTAAAACAATGGCGGCTAATCCTGCGGCTGGACCAGAAACGCCTATTTTAGAACCACTTAATGAGCCTACAATAATTCCGCCAACGATCCCTGCAATTAATCCTGAAAAAAGTGGTGCTCCACTAGCTAATGCAATACCTAAACACAAAGGTAATGCGACAAAAAATACGACTATACTCGCTGGTAAGTCATTTTTAATATATTTAAACATTTTATAAATAGATTTGCTCAAGTCATAAAGACTTGAGAATATTAAACATTGAACTTTTTTAGGAAAACCCCTAAATCTGGTTTATGAAATGTTTATTTCTGGAGGAGGTGAAATAAGATTGAGATGTGGTTTAGAATATTTTTTATAGTAATATCCTGAATTATTTTTAGTATCAATAGATACTACATTTAATTCAACATGATTTATTTTGGAACATAAAATCTCAATGGTTTTATTTGTTTCTTTCCCTTTTTCTTCATCTTCAGAAGAATCATAAAAGCAAGAAATGTCTGCGGAATGGTCAATTGCAATAAGTATTGATGGCGCAGATATTATGGCCATAAATAATACTGTAAAAAAAATTGCAATGCAGTTTTTAATCATTTTTTTAGTTCGAAAGGCAAATATAATATTTAAATGACATTAAGTTGTTAATTTTTTTTTAAAAAACATTAAACAATTAAACCCTTGGTAAATCACTATTGTCTTTTAATGGTAAATTGGACTGTCCCATTAAATATGAGTCTATATAATAAGCTGCTTGTCTTCCCTCAGAAATTGCCCAAACAATAAGCGATTGCCCTCGCCTCATATCTCCAGCCGTAAAAATACCGGGAACATTTGTCATATAACTGTTTGTAGAGGCTTTAATATTAGATCTAAAATCTGTTTCCAGTCCTAATTGATCAATAAGAGTAGTCTCAGGGCCTGTAAAACCTAATGCTAATAAAACCAAATCGCAATCCCAATGTTTTTCAGTATTTGGAATTTCTTTCAATTGAGGTCTTTCACCTTCTTTAAAAATCCATTCCACTTCAGTGGTTATTAAGCCTTTTAAATTACCGTCTTTATCACCTATAAATTCTTTTGTTGAGATACTAAAAAATCGATCTACACCTTCTTTATGTGATGAACTTGTCCGCAGACGCATAGGCCAATAAGGCCAGGGTTGATTTGCAGGTCGTCCAGTTAAAGGTTTACTTAAAATTTCAAAATTTGTTACAGATTTTGCGCCCTGACGATTGGATGTTCCAATACAATCTGAACCCGTATCGCCACCACCAATAACAATAACGTGCTTATCTTTAGCTGTAAGAACTTCTTCAAAATTTGTAATGCCATCAACGCGTTGGTTATTTTGTTTTAAAAAATCCATGGCTTGATGCACACCTTTTAAATGCGCCCCTTTTATAGGAATTGGACGCCTTATTGTAGCACCACCACATAATACAATAGCATCAAAATCACCTTTTAAGGTTTCAATACTTATGTTTTTTCCAACGTGTGCATTATTTATAAAAACAATACCTTCTTCTTCTAAAACAGCAATTCTTCTGTCTATAATATGTTTTTCCAGTTTAAAATCCGGAATACCATACCGCAATAAGCCTCCCGACTTTTCATCGCGTTCAAAAACCGTAACGTTATGTCCTGCCCTATTAAGTTGTTGTGCAGCTGCCAATCCAGAGGGTCCAGACCCTATAACCGCCACAGATTTACCAGTTCTAATTGTAGGAGGTTCTGCAACAATCCATCCTTCTTTAAAGGCAGTTTCCACAATATTTTTTTCAATATTTTCAATAGTTACAGGGTCTTCATTGATACCTAGAACACAGGCTTCTTCACAGGGCGCAGGGCACAATCTACCTGTAAATTCCGGGAAATTATTTGTAGAATGCAATATTTTCGCCGCTTCTTTCCATTTCCCTTTGTAAACATTGTCATTAAAATCTGGAATTAAATTCCCCAATGGGCATCCACTATGACAAAAAGGAACGCCGCAATCCATACATCTGGCACCTTGATTTTTTAGAGCCTTTTCTTCCAGGGGCACTGAAAATTCCTTATAGTTTTTAAGCCTGTTTTCAACAGCATCATACTGTTCAACCTCTCTTTTATATTCCAAAAATCCCGTTATCTTTCCCATAGTATTAAAGTGTTATAAGGTTTTCTTTTTCTAATCGTAACAATGCTTGTCTATATTCTTCAGGAAGCACTTTTATAAATTTTGGCAATTCAATTTCCCATTTTTCAAGAATGCGTTGTGCTAACGGGCTTAAAGTTGCGTTATAGTGATTCTCAATGAGTCCTTTTAAAGTATGGATGTCTTCCGTTTCTGTAACAGGATCAAGATTTAAACCGTCTGTATTGCATTGTCTTTTGAAGGTGTTATTAGCATCATACACAAAAGCAATACCACCGCTCATTCCAGCTCCAAAATTTCGTCCTACTTCACCAAGGATAACAGCAATCCCACCAGTCATATATTCACAACCATGATCTCCAATACCTTCAACTACTGCTTTAGCTCCTGAGTTTCTTACGCAGAATCTCTCACCGGCTTTCCCGTTTATATAAGCTTCTCCTGCTGTAGCACCATATAATGCAACATTTCCTATGATTACATTTTTTTCAGGAATGATGGTTGCTTCTTCAGGGACTTTAATAATTAATTTTGCTCCTGATAATCCTTTACCTAAATAATCATTGGTGTTTCCGCTTACAACAAGAGTTAACCCTACCGTTGAAAATGCACCAAAACTTTGTCCGGCAGATCCAGTAAAGTTTATTTTTAAGGTGTTTTCAGGTAACCCTTGTGCGCCATAAATTTTTGATATTTCGTTACTTAAAATAGCTCCGAAAGCGCGATCCATATTGGTGATTTTAAAATCCAAAACGGTCTTTTCTTTTCTGAAAAGGGCAGGATGTGCTTTGTTTATGATTTTGAAATCCAAAGATTTCTCCATGTGATGTTCTTGGCGTTCCGTATTATACAATTTCACATCTGGACCAACACGAACCTTGTGAAGTATTGGGGTTAAATCTATTCCTAATGCTTTATAATGTTCAATCGTTTTATTTCGATTTAGTTTTTGTACCTGTCCAACCATGTCATTCACGGTCCTAAAACCAAGTTTCGCCATAATTTCCCGTAATTCTTGAGCAATGAAATACATAAAATTAACAACATGTTCTGGTTTCCCTTCAAATTTTTTACGTAATTCAGGGTTCTGGGTTGCAATACCTACAGGACAGGTATTTAAATGACAAACGCGCATCATGATACAACCTGAAGCCACTAAAGGTGCCGTAGCAAAACCAAATTCTTCAGCTCCGAGTAAGCAAGCAATGGCAACATCGCGGCCGGTTTTTAGCTGTCCATCACATTCTACAACCACACGATTTCTTAAATTATTCATCACTAAAGTTTGTTGCGCTTCAGCTAAACCTAATTCCCATGGCAACCCAGCATGTTTAAGTGATGTTAATGGAGATGCTCCTGTGCCACCATCATGACCAGAAATTAAGATCACATCTGCTTTGGCTTTAGCTACCCCTGCAGCAACGGTTCCTACACCAACTTCAGACACTAATTTCACATTGATTCTGGCTTCGCGATTGGCCGATTTTAAATCGTAAATCAATTGTGATAAATCTTCAATAGAATAAATATCATGATGTGGCGGTGGCGAAATCAATCCCACATAAGGGGTTGAATTCCTTGTTTTTGCAATACTAGGATTAACTTTCGGACCCGGTAATTGGCCTCCTTCTCCTGGTTTTGCCCCTTGAGCCATTTTAATTTGAATTTCAGAAGCATTGGTAAGATAATTGGAAGTCACTCCAAATCTTCCTGATGCTACTTGTTTGATAGCACTATTTTTCCAATCGCCATCAGCATCTTTATAGAACCTATCTTCATCTTCACCGCCTTCCCCAGAATTGCTTTTACCACCAATTCTGTTCATGGCAACCGCTAAATTTTCATGTGCTTCTTTACTTATGGAACCGTAAGACATGGCTCCGGTTTTAAAACGCTTTACAATTTCTGTCCAAGGTTCAACTTCATCAATGGATATAGGGTCATAATTTGTAAATTCAAACAAACCCCTGATAGTCATTAATTGACTGGTTTGATTATTTATAAGTTCTGAATATTCTTTGTAAGAACTGTGTTTGTTGCTTCTTACAGCTTCCTGTAATTTTGCAATGGTTAATGGATTGAACATGTGCTTTTCGCCGTTTCGTCTCCATCTATATTGACCACCAACTTCCAAATCTAAATCTCCAGCTATGGTTTGTTCTTTATAAGCATTGAAATAACGCTTGCTGATTTCTTTTTCAATTTCATGTAAACCAATACCTTGGATTCTTGTAACGGTATTCGGGAAGTAGGCATCTACAACATTGGTATTAATCCCGATACACTCAAATAATTGGGAACCTCTGTATGAGTTCAGTGTAGAAATCCCAATTTTATTCATCACCTTTAAAATGCCTTTTCCAACAGCTTTATTGAAATTTTCTACGGCTTCTTGAGATGAAATAGACACGTCTAATTCATTTATTTTTTCTTCAATAATCTCATTAACCATATAAGGATTAATGGCACTGGCACCATAACCAAACAGCAATGCAAAATGGTGTACTTCCCGTGGTTCTGCCGATTCTACAATCAGGCTCAGTTTTGAACGTTTGCCTAGTTTTCGCAAGGCGCTATTTATAAAAGAACAGGCTAAAAGTGCTGGAATTGGGGCAATTTCTTCATTGACATTCCTATCAGATAAAATAACAATATTAGTACCGTCATCAATTGCTTTCACAATAGAATTTAACAAGGTGGTTAAGGCTTCTTCCAATCCATTATGCCCTTTCTTTATTTCATATAGAATTGGGAATGAAGTCGCTTTAAAATCCTGGTTTTGATAACTTTTTATTTTATCTAAATCCTGTTTGGAAATAACCGGATTTTTAATTTTTAGTTTTTTACAGTGTAATTCATTAATGTCAAAAATATTGGAATCACTACCTAAAGTAAGGCTAATATCGGTAATAAGTTCTTCCCGAATACCATCCAATGGAGGATTGGTAACCTGAGCAAAAAGCTGTTTGAAATAATTATAAATTAGTTGTGGGCGCTCAGACAAAACAGCAAGAGGTGTATCACTTCCCATAGAACCAATAGGTTCCTTTCCGCCTTGTGCCATTGGTAAAATAATGGTGTTAATATCTTCTTGGGTATACCCAAAAATGACCTGCCTTTTATTTAATTTTTCTTCATTAAAAAATACAGGACAGTCATTATAAGGAATGTCTTTAAGGTGTACTAAGTTTTTATCTAACCATTTTTGATACGGATAGCGTGAAGCAATTTCTTCTTTTATTTCTTCATCATTTATGATTCTACCTTGGTTCATGTCAACTAAAAACATTTTACCAGGTTCTAATCGGCCATGATGCTCAATGTTTTTTGGTTCAATTTCAATAACGCCAGTTTCCGAAGACATGATAACATAGCCATTTTTTGTTACGGTATATCTTGATGGACGAAGTCCGTTTCTATCTAAAACAGCTCCAATGTAATTTCCATCTGTAAAAGGTATGGATGCAGGCCCGTCCCATGGTTCCATCAAACAGGAGTTGAATTCATAAAAAGCCTTTTTTGTTTCAGACATTTCAGAATTTTTTTCCCATGCTTCAGGAATAAGCATCATCATCACTTCCGGAAGTGAACGACCGGTCATTAAAAGTAATTCAACAACCATATCCATAGATGCAGAATCAGACTTACCTAATAATACTATAGGTAAAATATTTTTTATTTCGTCACCAAACCAATCACTTTTCATTAGTTCTTCACGTGAAAACATTCTGGCGATATTTCCTCTTAAGGTGTTTATTTCGCCATTATGGCACATATACCTGAAGGGTTGCGCCAAATCCCAAGTTGGGAATGTGTTTGTGGAAAACCGCTGGTGTACTAAAGCTAAACGTGTAACAAAAAGAGGGTCTGTTAAATCTTTGTAGAAAAGTTTAATGTCTTCTGGGACTAACAGTCCTTTATATATAATGATTTTAGTTGATAAACTTGGGAGGTAGAAAAAAGAGCTTTCTGATAATTTTGAATTATAAATTTCATGTTCTGCTTTTTTTCTGGCAATAAACATTTTTAAATTAAATTGAAAGTCGTCTTGCTTAGCGTTTTCTTTTCCAACAAAAACCTGTTTAATAAAAGGTTGTGTTTTGGCAGCCAATTCACCCAAAACTGATGTATCTACAGGCACGTTTCTCCAACCTATAATTTGAAGACCCTGTTCAATAAAATGTTTTTCGAAGATTGAAATACAAAATGTTTGTTGGTTTTCTTTTTTAGGTAAAAAAACATTGCTTACCGCGTAGTTTCCGGCTTTTGGTAATTTAAATTTACAATTTTCAACAAAAAAATCGTGAGGAATGTCAATTAAGATGCCCGCGCCATCACCTGTTTTTCCATCCGAACTAACAGCACCCCGATGCTCTAATTTTTCTAGAATTTCAAGCGCCTTATGTATGATGTCATTTGACTTAATTCCTTTTAAACTACAAATAAAACCAGCCCCACAATTATCGTGTTCAAATTCTGGCAAATACATTCCCTGTTTCTTCAACATAATCAGCAAATTTTAATTTAAAAACGTGACTTATCAAAGCGAATATATGTAGTTGATTTGAAATTCCAATAAGGACTATTTGATTATTTCGATTTCTGATGTAGAAGTAAGATAAAAATAATTATATAATAATTATATAGAGATTTTTTAATAAATACTCAATGAGAAAATAGCTATTAATTAATAAAAATTGTTGAAAGATGAATAAATAGCATGAAAAATCAATTTTAATAAAAAGAAAATCAGTATTAAATCAAAATAGTTAGGAATAATTCAAATCATTCATTTACTGAAAAAACAAAAAAACAAATAATAAACAACATACCTATAAAAAAATAGGGCAAAAATTTAAAATATAATAAAATTAGACAAAACAACCCTATTTTTTTTAGGGTCTAATATTTTTTTATATAAGTTTACGTCATATTAACAAAAAAATAACACATAAAACAATAACTTAAAATTACAATTATGAAAAAATTTATTACACTTTCAATGTTTTTGGTAGCCCTGAGTTCGTTTGCTCAAGAAGCGCCAGTAGAAGAAAAGAAATTTAACATAAGCGGAAGCGTTGATGCGTATTATAGAGCTAACCTTACAGCGCCTAATGATGAAAACGCTATTGCTCCTGGATCTTCATTTGCTAACTTACCTGGTTTTGCTTTAGGCATGGCAAATGTAGTAGCTTCTTATGAAGGCAAAAAAGTTGGTTTTGTTGCCGATTTGGTATTTGGTCCCAGAGGTGAAGATGCCGTTTTTGGTTCTCCTTTGTATCAGTCCTTAAAAGGTGGAATTGGTGGAAGCTCCCAAATAATCAATCAATTATATGTGTATTGGAATGTTAGTGAATCCGTAAAACTTACATTTGGTAACTTCAATACCTTTTTAGGGTATGAAGTTATTTCCCCTGTTGGCAATTTTAACTACAGTACATCGTATTTATTCTCTTATGGTCCCTTTAGCCATACAGGCTTAAAGGCAGATTTTGCACTGTCTGAAGACTTTAGTTTAGGGTTAATGCTCATGAACCCAACGGATGCAACAGAATTCAATCCTTCGGGAGACTACCACTATGGCGCCCAGTTAGGGTATTCTGGACAATACTTAAATTTCTTAGGATATTCAAATGCATTCCAAATTGACTATACAGGAGGTTTTGACGTTTCTGATGAATTTTATTTAGGATTAAACCTTTCGTATGCCGATCTGGATGGCCCTTCATTTTATGGTGCGGCACTATATCCTCAACTTGCTGCTTCTGATTCTTTTAAAATAGGTTTAAGGGCTGAATATTTTGCAGAGACCGAAGGCGGTGCAGGTGGCATAGGAGCATACGATACAAGCGGAGACGGTAATGTATTTGAATTTACTTTAACAGGAAGCTATTCAATAGAAAACCTAACTATTAAACCGGAGCTAAGATTGGATTCGGCTAGTGAAAATGCTTTTATCGACAATGATTTAGTTGGCACCAAAAGCTTAGGGTCATTTGTATTGGCAGCTATATATTCATTCTAAATTATAAAAAAATTAACCATGAAAAAAATAGAAGCAATTATTAGAAAATCTAAATACCGTGTAGTAAGAGATGCATTGCACGGTGTTGGAGTAAACTTTTTCTCTTACTGGGATGTAACCGGCTTAGGTAATGAAAAAGAAGGACATGTTTACAGAGGTGTTTCATATAGCACCAGTGATATACAACGAAGATATTTATCAATTGTGGTGAATGATGATTTCGCAGATGCAACTGTTAAAGCCATTCTTGGTTCTGCTGGAACTGGTGAAGTGGGTGATGGTAAAATCTTTGTATCCGATGTAGAAGAAGTTTATAGAATAAGAACAGGCGAAAAAGGCGGCGAAACCTTAAGATAATAATCATAAAAAACAATTTATTATGGAAGAAGTAGTAAAAGGAATGGCCGAAATAAACGGTGTTCTAGACATCATGTGGATATTAATAGCAGGTATATTAGTATTCTTTATGCAAGCGGGTTTCACATTGGTAGAAACAGGTTTCACCAGATCTAAAAATACAATTAACATTATCATGAAAAACTTAATGGACCTATGTATTGGCTCTCTTGGTTTTTGGTTAATTGGGTATGCCCTTATGTATGGAGACGATATAAGTAGTTTTATAGGTACACCTTCATTATTTTTCAATGAAGCAGGAGAAATGCACAATTTGTTCTTTCAAACAGTTTTTTGTGCAACAGCTGCTACCATAGTATCTGGTGCCATAGCTGAAAGAACTAAATTTTCAACCTATTTAATATTTTCTCTTTGTATGACCGTGTTTATCTATCCTATATCTGGTCATTGGGTATGGCAAGGTGATGGTTGGTTAACCGATTTAGGATTTATTGATTTTGCTGGTTCTACAGTAGTTCACTCTGTTGGTGGATGGTCTGCATTGGTGGCCGCCGCAATGGTTGGCCCAAGAATTGGAAAATACACAAACGGTAAATCAAATGCAATACCTGGGCACAACATGATGTATGGTGCATTAGGGGTATTTATTCTTTGGTTAGGATGGTTCGGATTTAATGCTGGTTCTCAATTGGCAATTTCAGGAGATAACGTTAGTGCAGTATCAAACATTGTTATAACAACTAATTTAGCAGCAGCAGCAGGTGCAATAGTTGCTATGTTGTTTACTTGGATAAAATATGGTAAACCAGATGTATCCATGACATTAAATGGTGCTCTTGCTGGGTTAGTTGGTGTTACGGCCGGTTGTGCTGCAGTTGATAATTTTGGTGCAACGGCTATTGGGATTATCTGTGGTTTAGTAGTGGTGCTGTCAATTGAGTTTATTGATAAAAAATTAAAAATTGATGATCCAGTTGGTGCTGTTTCTGTTCACGGTGTTTGTGGTGCAATTGGCACTTTGCTAGTTGGTTTATTTGCTATAGACGGTGGATTATTCTACGGTGGCGGATTTGGTCAATTAGGTGCACAAGCTGCTGGTGTATTTGGAATTGGTGCATGGGCAATAGCAACATCATTCATTATCTTGTTCATTCTTAAGAAAACAATTGGATTAAGAGTGTCTGAAAAAGAAGAAGTAGAAGGTCTTGATATTCATGAACACGGTATGGAAGCTTATCCAGATTTCCGATTAAATGAACATTAAATAATATTAGTTAGTTTAGTGAGTATTTTAAGGATGCTTTACAATTGTAAAGCATCCTTAATTTTTAAATTTTTTTGAAAATTATAACTGAACTTTCTAATTTGGAAATTGGTGTTTGAATATATTTAACACCGTTTACCATTTTTAAATTTTTAAATACTAACTAAATATATTTTATGAAGAAAATTGAAGCAATTATTAGAAAATCTAAATACGGTGCAGTAAAAGAAGCATTGCATAGTGTAGGGGTAAATTTTTTCTCTTACTGGGATGTCACTGGTATAGGAAATGAAAAAGAAGGACACGTTTACAGAGGTGTTACTTACAGCACCAGTGATATACAAAGAAGATATGTATCGATAGTAGTAAATGATAATTTTGAAGAAGCAACGGTTAAAGCGATCCTTAATTCAGCAGGAACAGGTGAAGTTGGAGATGGTAAAATTTTCGTTTCAGAGGTCATTGAATCATACAGAATAAGAACAGGGGAAAAAGGTGGAGACACTTTAAAATAACAATCAGCTAAATTAATTTATTATGGAATTATTAACAATAAATAATGTATGGATGATGATCTGTACAGCACTCGTTTTCTTTATGCACCTTGGGTTTTCATTTTTGGAAATAGGTTTAACGAGACAAAAAAACACTATTAATATTTTATTTAAAAATGTATTTATAATTACTATAGGCTTACTACTCTATTGTTTGGTAGGTTTTAACTTAATGTACCCAGGATTTGCTGAAGGTTCATCAGGGGTTTTTGGTTTTGCTGGTTTTGGTCTTAGCTCACCATTAACTCCAGATGGCGCTTTAGATTTAGCCTACAATGGAGGTTATACATATTGGACAGATTTTTTGTTTCAAGGCATGTTTGCCGCAACAGCAGCAACCATTGTGTCTGGTGCAGTAGCTGAACGTGTGAAAATTGTACCGTTTATGATATTTACTGTAATTTATGTAGGATTAATTTATCCAATTGCCGGTTCTTGGAAATGGGGCGGCGGATTTTTACAAACCCTAGCAACTCCTTTTTATGATTTTGCGGGTTCTACCTTAGTACACTCTGTAGGGGGGTGGGCTGCTTTAGTTGCAGTTTGGTTATTAGGGCCACGTATTGGTAAATTTAAAGATGGGAAGCCTCAAGCCATTCCAGGTCATAATCTTCCTCTGGCTACTGCCGGGGTTTTAATTCTTTGGTTAGGATGGTTTGGATTTAATGGGGGCTCTGTACTTTCAGCAGACCCAGCCTTAACATCATTAACATTGGTTACTACCTGTTTAGCAGCGGCTGCTGGAGGTGTTGTTGCAATGCTTGTTTCTACAGCTATGTATAAAAATTTAGATTTAACTATGTTTTTAAATGGTATTTTAGGAGGTTTAGTAGCTATTACGGCAGGTGCTGACCAAATGAGTCCAACTGACGCCATATTGATTGGCTCTATTGCTGGTGCAATTATTGTTTTAGCTGTTGCATTTGTTGATAAAATTAAGTTAGATGATCCTGTTGGAGCCATTGCAGTGCATTTAATATGTGGTATTTGGGGAACTTTAGCAGTAGGTATCTTTGGTGCTTTAGCTGGGTTGGAACAATTTGTAAGTCAATTAATAGGCGTTGGGTCTTATGCAGCCTTTTGTGTTGTTTCAAGCTATATAATACTTATAATTTTAAAGAAAACAGTTGGAATAAGGGTTTCTGAAAGAGAAGAAGTTGAAGGATTAGATAGTCATGAACACGGAATGGATGCGTACCCTGATTTTAGATTAAATGAGCATTAAAAATTAGTTAGTTTAGTTTATGCTTTAAAGGATGCTTTACATATGTTGTAAAGCGTCCTTTTTTTATATAAATACAAGTAAGCAATTAAAAATATATTACTAAAATTTTATAACTTTAGGATAAATACCATTAATTAGAATATCATGAAGAAAATTGAAGCCATTATTAGAAGATCAAAATATCGTGAAGTTAAAGAAGCACTGCACAATGTTGGTGTCAACTTTTTTTCTTATTGGGATGTCACCGGAATTGGAAATGAAAAAGAAGGACATGTTTACAGGGGTATATCATATAGTACTAGTGACATTCAGCGTAGGCATTTATCAATAGTTGTGAACGATGATTTTGCAGATGCAACAGTAAAAGCTATTCTAAGTTCTGCTGTAACGGGAGAAGTTGGTGACGGCAAAATTTTTGTGTCTGAAGTGCAAGAGTCTTATAGAATAAGAACCGGAGAAAAAGGAGGGGGCACATTAAAATAATGGTTAGGAAATATACTAGTATTACCTATAAAAAAAGCCTGCAATTTGCAGGCTTTTTTTATAGGTAAATTATAGTATTAAGCTGAATTTCTACTGGCGTTAATATTACCAAACAAAGAGCGGGTCACTATTTTTTCAAAAATTTTGATTTGTTCTTCATTTTTCTCAGGGTTTTTTTCTAATTCCTGAATCATTTTAAGTGCATATTGTTGAATGGTTAACAATGGCAGCACAATAGTTTCCCGTACATCTATAGATGCTTTTCCCGAAGGCTCATTCTCCATTAACTCTTTATACCCCGTTAGTTTTAATAGCAAGTTTTTCGAATTTAAATATTCCGCATGGATAATATTCCAAAAAGCACCAAACTCAGGGTCTTCAGACATATATTGGGTTAAATCAAAAAATGATTTGGTTAATGACATCATACTGTTTTCCAACAATGTTTTAAAGAATTTAGAGTTTTTATAGAGTTGTTCAACCTTATAGAATTCTCCTTTGTCATCATAAGCTTTTAAGGCTGTGCCTACACCAAAAAATCCTGGTACGTTCTGTTTTAATTGACTCCATGACCCAACAAAAGGAATAGCTCTTAAATCTGAAAAGATTAAAGTATCAGAATTTGATCGTTTAGAAGGCCTGCTACCAATATTGGTTTTAGCATAATATTTTAAGGTGCTCATTCTTTCTAAGTAAGGGATAAACATAGAATGCCCTTTAAAATCTTTATAAGCTTGGTAACTTATAACAGCTAAATCATTCATAACTATCCGGTCTTCATCAGATAAGGCAAGTTTATCTTTTCCTAACCTATTGAACATTCCAGAACTAATCAATTGCTCTAAGTTATATTGAGATGAATCTAAGGTTCCAAAGTTTGAACTAATAGTTTGTCCTTGTATAGTTAATTGTACTTCCTTATCTTCAATGGTTGGCCCTAAAGACGCATAAAATTGATGTGTTTTTCCGCCACCTCTTGCAGGGGGGCCACCACGCCCATCAAAAAATATAGCCGTGATATCATATTTTCTGGAAATTGTGGTTAGTAATTCTTTGGCTTTATAAATTCCCCAGTTTGCCATTAAATACCCACCATCTTTGGTACCGTCTGAGAAACCAAGCATAATGGTTTGTTTATGATCCCTGCGCTGTAAATGCGACCTATATTCTGGGTTTGAATATAATTGTTCCATCACTTTAGGAGCATTTTCTAAATCAGTTATAGTTTCAAAAAGCGGCACCACATCAACCGTTAATTCATCTTTGAAGGCAATCAATTTAAGCATTGCAAAAAGTTGCATGACATTTAAGGCCGTTTGGTTATTACTTATAATATATCTGTTGGCACCTTTTTCACCATTGGTTTGTTGAATATGCTTAATGGCTTCAATGGTTTTTAATGTGTTGTGAACCATTTCATCTTCAAAAACATCAATATCAATATTTGCTTCTGATACTTCTGACAGTATTTTGATTTGATCTTGTTCAGATAACCCGTGATAGTTTTTAGGGAATGAAGGATGTTCTGTTTCAATCAAATGGTCTATGACGGTTGTAAAAACCGAATGGTGAATTCTACTGTCCTGTCTAATATCAAGTGTTGCGAAAGAATATCCAAAAAGGCGAATTCTGTTTATTAAATTATTTATTTCAGAAACATATAACGATTGATGGTCTTTAACAATGGTGTTTCTAATAGCCAATAATTCATGAAGAAGTTCTTTTGAGGTTATGGGGTCAACAGAATTTAAATTGATACTAAAATTATAAATGATGGTTTCTAAATGAATGATGCGGTCTTCAACACCTCTAAAGGTGAGTTTTCTCCTTAAATCCTTAATATCGGCATAATATTTTTTTAAAATAGATTGTTTTAACCGTTCTGCTACCTGTAAAGTTGTTTCTGGCTTTACAAACGGATTACCGTCTCTATCACCACCTGGCCAAAAACCAATATTAATGATTTCATTATGTTTCTTGCTGTCATCATAAATATTTTGTTGAATGTAGTTGTATATTTCTCCAAACGATTTATAAAACACATTTTCCAAATACCAGATTAAACTTACGGCTTCATCATAAGGTGTTGGTTTTTCATGTTTAAAGAAAGGTGTTTTACCCAGTTGAGCGAATAAATTGGTAATTTCTTTTAAATTATTTTGTTTGATGGCCTCTGTTAAATCTGTTATAATCGCTAATACAGACCCTGGATAAAACTGTGTTGGATGTGCCGTTAAAACAATGCGGACTTTAAACTCATTCAAATAGTTTTTTAATTCTTCCAGTCTGTTTTCAGAAACGGCAGATTCTTTAAGGTTTCGTAGCGTACCAATACCTTCCATATTATTAACTATTGGAAAAGCTGCATCTTCAACAGCATCAAATAAAACCACTTGTCTTTCAATGTATTGTATAAACCTAAACAATAAATTTATTTGACTTTCTTTGGTACGTCTGTCCTGATATTTTTTGAAAAAAGTATCTACAATAGTTGTTGGGTCATCACCTTTTGCAAACCCTTTTTTACAGGTTTCATGAAATAGCGGAAGTAAAACACCTGTTTTGGTAATGGAGTCAAAAGGTAAGGTCATAAATATACTGTTGTAAATTTGATATTTAGACAATACGTTTTGCTTGAAACGTGATAATTTTGGTTCTACAGACATAACTTGTTTCTATTGTATATGAAATGTAAAAGTAATGAAGCTGAATGTAATCATGGCGTCTTGTAACAAGATTTATGGAATTTTAAAGTTTAAGGATTGCTGGTTATGAATAATTGAATAAAATGGGCAGTAATATCAAATCTTAATATATCGGTTTTAAAATTATAACCTGTCTAACAAGTTATTGCAAATTATATAACATTTTTAGATGGTGATTAATAGAACCTTCAACATTAAATAAGGCTATAAAACCTGAAATTATTACCATTGTTAATAAACTTATTAATAACTCATTTCGGTTGAGATTAAATCAGATTAAATAGTCCTTAGTTTTATAAATCATTAAAAGACCTTATAATCCTTTAAATTAATTTTTGAAATGAATTATTATGATTTTCAAGTCGTATTTCAAGAAGTTCCAGGAGAAATCAGCTTATGTTTTTCCATTTGTGGATGCCCATTAAGGTGTGAAGGGTGTCATTCGCCTTTTTTATGGAAAGAACAAAGTGGTTCGGTGCTAACTGCAAAAACATTTGTTTCTATATTACAACAATACAAAAACCTTGCCTCTTGTGTCCTTTTTATGGGTGGGGAATGGCACGAAGAACAATTAATTAATTTGTTAACCATTGCAAAAAGTGAACATTACAAAACCTGTCTTTATACCGGATTGGAACAGGTTTCTGAATCTGTTTTAAATGAACTTGACTGGATTAAAACAGGAAAATGGAATCCATTGTTAGGCGGATTGAGTAGCGAAATATCGAATCAAAAATTTATAGAAATTAAAACAAATACTATAAAAAACAACTTATTCATTAAAAATTAAACCTTATGATACGACTTACCAGCGCCCAAGTAAACCAAAAAATTGATTTTATTGATCACTATATACATTCTTCAAATGCTGCTGATGGTTCAAAAGTAGATGCTAATGCCAATGTGACTTCAAAAAACATTGCAACCATGGAAGCAGAGCTCAATAAAGATATCAATATACAGGTGAATAGAGAGCTGATAAAACGTAAAATAGCATCGCTTTTTGGTGATACTTTAGCGAATGAATATATACGGCAAATAGAATCTCATGAAATTTATATTCATGATGAAACCTCATTAAAGCCGTATTGTGTGTCCATTAGTATGTACCCGTTTTTATTTGATGGACTTACCAAAGTTGGCGGAGAAAGTAGGGCGCCAAAACATTTGGAAAGTTATTGTGGGGAATTTGTAAATCTGGTCTTTGCCATAAGCTCTCAATTTGCCGGTGCTTTGGCAACGGTTGAATTTTTAATGTATTTTGACCATTTTGCTTCAAAGGATTATGGCGAAAATTATTTAGAAACCAATAAAAAACTCATTGCCAATCATTTACAGCATGTGGTATATGCCATAAATCAGCCGGCAGCAGCAAGAGGATATCAATCCGTGTTTTGGAATATTTCAATTTATGATGAGGCTTATTTTAATAGTATGTTTGGTGATTTTGTTTTTCCTGATTTGACAAAACCACAATGGGAAAGCGTAAAAAGGCTGCAAGCATTTTTTATGAAGTGGTTTAATGATGAGCGCAATAAAGCCATTCTTACCTTTCCGGTAGTAACCGCGGCGATGTTAATTAGCGATGGAAAACCGGTAGATACTGAATTTACAAATATGTGCGCTCAAGAATTAAGCGAAGGGAATTCTTTCTTTATTTATCAATCTGAAAGCGCAGATAGTTTAGCCTCATGCTGCCGGTTGCGCAGTGAAATTACTGATAACACCTTTAGTTACTCATTGGGTGCTGGCGGTGTTGCAACAGGGTCAATAAATGTCATTACTTTAAATATGAACCGTTTGGTACAAAAAGGAGCAAATATTATTGAGGAAGTACAAAAAATCCATCAATATCAAGTGGCTTACAGAAAACTAATAGAAGAATATGAAGCTGCTGGGTTACTTCCTGTTTATAAAGCTGGATTTATAACCCTTGACAAGCAATTTTTAACTATTGGAATTAATGGTATGGTGGAAGCGGCAGAAAGCCAAGGTTTACAGGTTGGCAACAATAGTGAATACAAAAAGTTTGTCAACAAGTATCTAAAGGACATTTATGATGAGAACAAACTGGCAAAAAAACGCTATGGATATATGTTTAATACTGAATTTGTTCCAGCAGAAAATTTAGGGGTAAAAAATGCCAAATGGGATAAACAAGACGGGTTGTTTGTGCCTAGAGATTGCTATAATTCATACTTTTATAAAGTAGAAGACCAACAAACAAATACCCTTGATAAAATTATATTGCACGGTAAAGAAATTATAAAATATCTTGATGGCGGATCTGCCCTTCATTTGAACCTTGAAGAAAGTCCAAACAAAGACGGTTTTATTAAACTCATTCATGCTACGGCTGCTTCAGGTTGCAACTATTTTTGTTTCAATATAAAAATCACCATTTGTAATGATTGTAATGCTATTGATAAAAAAACCGCCTATGTATGCACAACCTGTGGATCAACCGATGTTGATCATGCCACAAGGGTTATTGGCTATTTAAAACGCGTTTCAAGTTTTAGCTCGGGTAGACAACAAGAACATCAATTAAGGCATTACCATTTTGATAAACCATCAAATAAGTTGGCTGATATTCGGGTAAATGCCTTTACTAAAGTACAAGGAGAGCATCATGAAACTCAACCGGAAACCATATTAAAATAGTTTTGTTTTGAAAATAGAGGTTATGGTTTTTGGATAAATATTCGCCATTGAGATAATTACAATGAACAATTTTTTCTTTACAAAACATGACTTTTGTCATGTTTTGTAAAGAAGTAACAACATATATTTGCAAATTAATTAGGTTAATAGCAATCAAAAATCATCGAACTTTAATTTTTCTATTAAAATCTCGATGATTTTTTTTAATAATAAATATTCTTGTTTAAAACACACATATGAAAAATACACATTCATTCCATATCCCAGTAATGGGAATTGGATTTACAATTGATACACCATTAAAAGTTGCTCAATACGGCATTGATTCAGTAATTTCTTTAGTTGATGATATTCTTTTAGAGAAACTCAGGAAAATGTATAGTGAGAAATTTGAAATACCCTATAAAGAGATTTCGAATAAAATGGACGATTTTAGAGCCAAAAGAATAACATCATATTTAAATTTAATAAGTGATTTAGCCGAAAAAAAATTTGAAGCTTTAAAAAATGTCACGATTGAAAAAAGTGATGACATTAAAACTTACATAAACTTGCTTCCAGATGGGTCAACTTTAAAGGCAGAGTTCAGAAAACTAACTGAGAACGGATTTAATATTTCTGAAATTAAAAGTTGGGCAAGCAAAAATTTGACCATGGGAAAAATTGATGTTAATATCATGACCAAGGTTGATAAAGACAATTATAAAAACAAAGTAAAGTTACCCGTTGAGTACAATGATGCCCATGCCGCATTACGAGGTTTTGCTGAAAGCAAATTAAAGTCGTCTGTAATCCTGTCTGCCGGAATGAACCCAAGATTGTATGCATATATGAGTCAGTTTGACGATTTTTATCCTAATGAACAAGGTGAGTTTAATAAGAAAATCATTTTAAAAGTAAGTGATTATCGCTCTGCTTTAATTCAGGGAAAATTTTTAGCCAAAAAAGGATTATGGGTCTCAGAATATAGAATTGAATCTGGACTTAATTGTGGGGGTCATGCCTTTGCCACAGACGGATATCTTTTAGGGCCTGTTTTACAGGAGTTCAAAGAAAAAAGAGAGGAATTACAAATTTCTATTCAACATATATTAAATCAAGAATTAGAAAATCAAGGAAGAGTGGTTTCTGAAAAACCCTTTTCATTTAAAATTACCGCGCAAGGTGGTGTTGGAACTGATGAAGAGCACGAATTTTTATTAAATCATTATGAATTGGATTCTATTGGATGGGGAACCCCATTTCTATTAGTTCCTGAAGCCACTACTGTTGATAAAAAAACATTAGACCAATTGGTTAATGCTAAAGAAGAAGATTTGTATTTAAGCGATATTTCACCATTAGGTGTTCCATTTAACAATCTGAAATCCAATACAAAAGATTTAGAAAAAGAAGCAAATATTGAAAAGGGAAGACCTGGAAGTTCTTGCCCAAAGAAATTTGTTTCCTTAAATAAGGAATTTAAAGAAACCGGTATTTGTACAGCATCTAGGGAATATCAATATTTAAAAATAAAAGAACTGGAAGCCAAACAATTGCCAGAACAAGAGCATTTAGGTGCTTTGAATAAAATAACTGAAAAAACATGTACTTGTGTAGGATTAGGAACGTCTGCATTATTGGCTTATAATTTAGATACCAAAGTAGAGGGAGAAGGTGTTTCTATTTGTCCGGGACCCAACATGGCGTACTATTCTAAAATTATGAGTCTAAAAAATATGACAGATCATATTTATGGAAGAGATAATATGATTACAAGAACAGATAGACCCAATATGTTTGTTAAAGAACTTCATATTTATATTGAGTTTTTAAAGAACAAATTGAATGATATCAAAGAGGTTATGAGCAAAAAGGAAGAAAAATATATGTTGACATTTGCAAATAATTTGGATGAAGGGATTTTGTATTACCAGAATTTATTTATGAATTTTGTTAACACCTTTGAAGAAATTAAACAGACTGTTTTAACTGAACTTGAACTGGGTACATTGGCATTGAAAAATATTCGATTTGAGATTGAAAGTTTGTCACTAATTCCAGTTGAAAACTAGCACTCTTATTAATTTTCTAAAATATCAAAATTCTTAAGTGATATAACTTTTCCGCTTTGCGTAATTTCAGCAACGTATTGTGCAATGGTTTTATCCTTAAAATTATCTAATAATTTTTGTTTAAAAGGAGACACTATAAAATGTACTGGACATGGATTATCATCACTGCATTCTGACAAGCCTAAGAAGCAATCATCAAATTTTGAAGTGCCATCCATGTTTTTAATAACATCCCAAATGGCATGTTCTTTATCTTTTTTTGATAAGTAAAATCCTCCATTGGGCCCTTTTGTTGAAGACACCAGATTTCCTTTATTAAGTTGTTGCAATAATTTTGCTAAAAAGGGTTGAGGTGATTCTAAGTCATCTGCAATTTTTTTAACACCAACTTTGTTGCTTTCATCTGTTTTAATGGCTAAATAAAGTACAGAGCGAATGGCGTATTTACATGCGTTTGATAACATAGATGATTTTATTTTCAAACTTAATAAAAAAAGATGTTTTAATCTTTAAATTGACCGGTTTTAAGTTTAAATTATAATTCAATTTAAGGCGATAAAAAATTTAATCATGATATTTGCACAAAATAAAAAGGTATTTTCAATTAATTCAAAAAAAGTCTAGTTTAAATGGATTTACAAGAAAAAATAAAGCGACTCAAAATAGAGAAAAACGCCATTATACTGGCACATTATTATCAATCCCCAGAAATACAGGATATAGCAGATTATGTGGGGGACAGTTTAGGATTATCTCAGAAAGCGGCTGAAACAGATGCTGATATTATTGTGTTCGCAGGTGTTCATTTTATGGCAGAAACAGCAAAAATTTTAAGCCCTGACAAAATAGTGGTATTGCCGGATTTAAATGCTGGTTGTTCTTTGGCAGATTCTTGTCCACCAAAAACTTTTGGGGAATTTATCAAACAACATCCTAATCATGTTGTCATTACTTATGTCAATTGTTCCGCAGAAATTAAAGCCATGAGTGACATAGTGTGCACATCTTCTAATGCTTTAAAAATTGTTGAGTCTGTACCTAAGGATATACCCATTATTTTTGCTCCAGATAAAAATTTAGGAAAATATATTAGTAAACAAACGGGGAGAGATTTATTGCTTTGGGACGGGAGTTGTATTGTTCATGAGGCCTTTTCAATTGATAAACTTTTAGAATTATATAAAAAACATCCCAGTTATAAAATAATAGCCCACCCAGAATCCGAAGAACATATTTTAAATACAGCGACTTTTATAGGATCTACATCAGAGATGATTAATTATGTGAAAGCCCATTCGCAAGAAAAATTTATTGTTGCTACAGAGGCTGGGATTTTACACAAAATGCAACAGGAAGTTCCCAATACAGAACTTATTCCGGCACCGGTGCATGAAGATAATACCTGTGCATGCAGCGAGTGTGGTTTTATGAAAGTTAATACGCTTCAAAAATTATATGATTGCTTACTTAATGAGACGCCACAGATTGATGTTCCAAAAGCTATTAGGGAAAAGGCATTATTACCCATTGAACGAATGTTAGAACTTTCAAAATAAAATGATTACCACAAATTATTTAGTCATTGGTTCTGGAATAGCGGGTCTAACATTTTCCGTTAAAATTGCAGAAAAATTTCCTGAAAGACGTGTTGTAATCATTACCAAATCAAATGAAGAGGAATCTAACACCAAATATGCCCAAGGAGGTGTTGCAGTAGTACTGGATTCAAAAAAGGATTCCTTCAAAAAACACATTGAAGATACCTTAATTGCCGGAGATGGATTATGTAATAGGGATGTTGTTGAAATGGTCATTAAGGAAGGTCCAAAACGGCTGAAAGAATTAATGTCCTGGGGAGCTAGTTTTGATGAAGATACAACTGGGAATCTGGATTTGGGTAAAGAAGGTGGACATTCAGAATATCGAGTGGTGCATCATAAAGATATAACCGGTTTTGAAATAGAAAGAGCCTTGTTAAAACGGGTACATCAATTATCAAATATCACCATTTTGCCCCATCATTTCGCCATAGATTTAATAACAAATCACCATTTAAAAAAAGCTGAATCTAAAACTTTATCATGTTATGGTGCTTATGTTTTAGATCAAATTACCGGGCATATTTTTACAATTAAGGCAGATAGCACTTTATTGGCATCTGGAGGAATTGGCTGCGTATATGGGCATACTACGAATCCAATTATTGCAACGGGTGATGGAATTGCAATGGCCTACAGGGCGAAGGCCAAAATTAAAGATATGGAATTTGTTCAGTTTCATCCAACTGCTTTATACGAAGCCAAAGGTGAGTCATCTTTTTTGATCTCAGAAGCTGTAAGAGGATTTGGAGCCTATTTACGAAATAGGGACGGGCATCGGTTTATGCCTGATTATGATGAAAGGGCAGAATTAGCTTCTAGGGATATTGTGTCTCAAAGTATAGATAGTGAGTTAAAAAAATCAGGGGACACCCATGTTTTTTTAGATTGTACGCATTTAGATATAAAATCATTTAAAAATCATTTTCCTAATATTTATGAAAAATGTTTAGAGCATCATATTAATATTGAAATGGACTGGATACCTGTTGTGCCCGCATCGCATTATTTGTGCGGAGGTATAGATGTAGACAAAGAAGGAAAGACCTCAATCATTAATTTGTTTGCTTGCGGAGAATGTTCTAGAACAGGGTTGCATGGCGCCAATAGATTAGCTTCAAATTCTTTATTGGAAGCGTTGGTGTATGCTCATAATATTTATAAATATCACAGTGAACATTTATATAAGTCTGAAGAAATAATAATTCCTAATTGGAGTGATGAAGGTACAAGTATTGCTAAAGAGCATATTTTAATACAACATAATCTTAAACAATTACAAGCACTAATGAGAAATTATGTGGGGATTGTAAGGAGTAACAATCGATTAAATAAAGCCATTAAACATTTAGATTTAATTTATTGCGAAGTAGAAGACTTATATAAAGAATCTAAACTCACAACAACCTTATGTGAGTTAAGAAATATGATTAATGTTTCACATTTAATTATTAAACAATCTTTAGAGCGAAAAGAAAATAAAGGTGGGTATTATAATATTGATAATGTAAAAAAATAAACAAGGCTGTCTAAAATATACTTTTTAGACAGCTTTGTTTTAATGATAGAATTTCAGGTTTAGTGCTACTTTCCAAGCATTAATAGTTCACTGCAAACTACTTCTGTGATGTAGCGTTTGTTACCTTCTTTATCATCATAACTACGTGATGTTAATTTGCCTTCAATGGCAACTTCTTTTCCTTTAGTCACATATTTTTCAATTATTTGAGCTGTTTTACCCCAAGCTACCACATTATGCCATTGGGTGTCTGTAATTTTTTCACCTTTAGTATTGGTGTAGCTTTCGTTTGTTGCAATGGCAAATTTTGCCAAGGTTTTTCCTGATTCAAGATTGATGATTTCCGGATCGTTTCCTAAGTTACCAATCAACTGTACTTTGTTTCTAAGTGTGTTCATAATTTTAATTTTATTTTTAAACAGTTAATACTATCGAGTTCTTATGTTTCGACACTGCAAAGATGTGATGGCTTCCAAATATTAGTCGGTTAATAAATGCTTAAACTCGTTTGTAAATGTTTGTAGTCGTTTGTAAACGGATATTATTTTTGTATATTGGGGAGCTACATACAAGTTTACACCAAATTAAAAAGTTTAATTTCGCACTTGAATATGTGCATTTTTTTTTGAATATGTAAGTTATCCAATTTACTCTATTGACCGCCACTAATTCAGCGATTCCAAGAATAGGCTATTGCCGATTAAATCAAATTAAAGGTTGTTTTATCTCAAATAACGTGTTGCACTTTCCAATAGTTATACTTCTGGAATACGGTCAAAACCGATGCTATTTTTTGTCCTTTGGCTTCTTTACCGAAGCTTTTAGAACATCGTCTAAAGAGCCTTTTATTACTAAATGCTTTTCTTTAGTTTTTTTTTCTATTTTCTTTTTCTTCTTCTTTTTTCATATAATAAATATAATGTTAATTTTTAGGATTATATATATTTTATATATACTTTTATGCAAAAGATTTATGTTAATAGGTTTTTTTTGTATATTAAAAAATTTGTATTACATTTGCACCCGTTTTAAAAAACAGGTTTTTTATAAAAATTTATACAACTTTATTAATTGATTATGGGACATTTTATAAAAAATAAAACAAAAAATTCGTCTTCAAAACTTAGGAAGATGGACGTTGCTTGCAATGTTGTTGTTGGTCATAAAGCGAGAGTTTTAACATCGGCAGATGTAGAAGCTAACAGAAGTAGAGCCTATACTTATCTTCCTTTGTAGGTAATACTTATCCCTTTGCTGTCTAATTATTTTGAATACACACATAAAGGAAAAAATAAAGTAAGGAGCATTTTTGAAGATATTTATACTTTCAAATGCTCCTTAAATGTTTCATATATTGTCGAAGTAGAACACCATCCGAACGATATTTGTATTGTAAAGTTTTATCAAAAAAACCATAGACACTCTAATAACAGATATTCATTACTTAATTCTCATGGATTTCTAAAACGCCATAAAACTAGAGGGGTTAAGAATTTCTTAATGATACTGAACACAATCATTAAAATTAATGTTGATATTTATACCGCTAATGATAATATGTCATTTGGTTTTATGGGTGCGCCAACATTGAAAGAATTAAATCCAAAAACATCTAAAAAGGTAATTAATTTAGACGGAACTGTTGCCGAAACAAAAAGATTTAGTACTTACAGTATATATGTCAAGAGGTATTTTTCACCTGAAAAATTTGAGCATATTGAAATTCCAACTTCTAGCAGTTATCTTGTAAAGAGTAGAAAAAACTTAGAACTAACAACTGACAAAATCGAAGCTTTTTTTGAAGATTACATCCTTGACTATTGCTGATTAGTCAATCTTTTATAACTCAATACACTTTCACTATCCAATAAAAACTTCTCAAATCTCTTTTGACTTGTCAAAGAACGTGTATTAAAACGTGCGCTATATTCATCTAAATAACGTTCTAAATGCTTATCACTTACTTGATGATAGATCCCGTATAAACCCCTTTTAAGCACACTCCAAAAATTCTCGATTGTATTGGTATGTACATGCCCTCAACATAAATATTTAAGGGTGTTTAACGTTATCATGTGTATAGAACTTTTTTAAATGAGTATATACTGGTGCTTCATCTGAATATATAGTAGAACCTTTAGAAACGTGTTTGTTGATGAAAGAACAGATATTGTTTAAATCAGTACTAGCAACGTGTTTAAGAACTACTTGACCGTTTCTTTCGATGATACCTACTACCATTTTTTTAGGCGCATAAGGTTTACCCTCATTAGTTAAAGTGTTATCTACTATTGAGCGTTTTTTACCGTAATGTTTAAACTTGTTTTTTCCACCTACATAGGTTTCGTCAACTTCTACCATATTTTTACCACCTAATAATTTAGGCTCTTTTACTTTCAGCATTTCTCTAACCCTATGCAATACAAACCATGCGGTTTTTTGTGGTATTCCTAAGTCTAAACCTAGTTGAACTGAACTAATCCCTTTTTTATGTGTAGTGGCTAAAAATATAGCGCCAAACCATATTCTAAATGATATGTTTGAGTTTTCAAAGATAGTTCCAACTCTCACTGTAAAATCTTTACGACATTCTTTATTACCACATCTATGACCTCTTTTTGTTTTATACACTTTCTCACTATCACAATGCGGACATACAGGATAACCATTCCAACGAACTTGCTCGTAATATTCAATACAAGTACTTTCTTCTTTGAAGTAGTCTAAAAGCTGTGGTAGTGATTTAAAATTCATGGTTTCTAATTTTATAGATACAAATATATACGTATTATTTTGTATATGCAAATATATTTGCAATTATTTACGTATTATATTGTAATTTGTTGTAAGTTTGCTAAATGATAAGAGACTTAAAAAGTTTATATACTGCGGTTGTAGATAATAAGGTTGTATTATTTGATACTAATCTTAAATTGTTTGTTAAAGGTTTAAACAAATTAGAACTTGAAACAAGGAATTATGATTACTATTACAGGGAATTTAAAAAGTCTCAACAACTTGTTTTTCAAAATAATAAAGGTTTAACTTATCATTTGCAAAAACTTTTATAAATTTGAAAAATAAAAAGACGATAGTTTTTAGGCTATCGCCTTTATAACCTGTTACCGCAGGATTTCAGAAGTGATATTTTTTAGGAGTGTTTAGTTCATTCCTTAATGAGAGGAAGTCTAACTTAACTTACAACCTGTATATGTTGGCAGGTCTTATTAAAATATTACAACCTTATATGTTAGGCATCCATTTTGGATGCTTTTTCATTTTCAAAACTAATATAAGTTGAGGTATTTTAAATAAACGCCTGCGTAGAATTTAACGGAATATAAGCGTACCATAAAGCGGTATACTACTGTTTACTTTTTGCAAATTGATAAGTGTTATATTTCTCTTTTGTATAGCAGTTATCGTATGTTTTTAATTTGGTATCTACTTCTAAATTGTATGGTTCTGAATTTATCCAGTCTCGAAATTTTTCAGGTTTAAAGGTGTCTTTAATCAAATTATCTTTAGACATCTGTCTATATATAAAGCTATAATTTGCAAGAGGGTTTTCAATATCTTTATAAATTGAATGTAGGTCATTGAACAAAACAAATGCATCCGTATTCACAAAAATATGTGGGTAAGGGTTTTCTAAAACCTCTTTTTCGTAAATATGTAACTCAATCATTTTATCTGATTTTTTAAAATTCAATGTGTCTTGTTCAACAATAACTAAAACATTTACCCTAGCAAGACGTGTTTTAAACTCGGATATTTCTCTAATCAAAACTTCTTCCGTTATTTTTTTTGAACTAGCGTCTGTTTTAATTATATCCTCTACTTTACCATTTATCCACGTTGTTATGTGCTCGTCTTTACCTTTTTCACTTATATAGTCTTCTAATCTTCCTTTTTCATTAATATAAACTTGATTTTCGGCTTCTTCTCGACTTATAACATTCACTTTTTGAACATCTTTTAAGCACTCAAACAATGCTTTAATGCCGTTTTTTAAATACTCTGTTTCGGAATTTGATTTATCCAAAACCATATAATTGCTTAATAGCTGTTCATAAGTTAATTTTTCCGATATATAAGGCATCGACAACCCTAGTTCATTTATTCTTCTCAATGCCCTTCTTCTCATATTAAAGAATCTCTGCATTTGCATATCAAAATCACTTGGATAATATTCCATAAATCATATTTTAGTAAACATAAAAATATGGAAAACATTCTTATTGATAGATTTTAATATATTTAGTACTTTGTGTTATGTTAATATTTGGTATCTGTTGAGGTTATGGTAAACTGTATATAGATGCCGGTATATTGCATTTTTAAATATCTTAAAACATGACGATTAGTAATATTATAAATCAATTTGAAAAAAATAAAATTCTATTTGAAAATTTACTAATAAATAAAAATGAAAAAGAATTTTTGTGGCGCCCATTACCTGAAAAATGGAATCTATTAGAAATTGTATGTCATTTAATTGACGAAGAACGTGAGGATTTTAGGGCAAGAGTAAAACACACCCTTGAAAATCCGTTAAAAGAAATGCCCCCGATTAATCCTGTAGGATGGGTTTTAGAAAGGGCATACATCTCACAAAATTATGATGATAAAGTCCTTGAATTTTTAAAAGAACGCGGTAATTCCATAACTTGGTTAAAAACACAAGTGGATTCAAATTGGGATAATGCCTATCTTCATTCTGCTTTTGGAGAAATGTCTGCAAAATTATTCTTAGCAAACTGGTTAGCCCATGATTATTTGCACCTAAGACAAATACTAAGGTATCAATATGATTATTTAAAAGAACAAACCAATATTGATTTACAATACGCCGGGAATTGGTAATCTGTTATTTATTAAAATGAAAATATTTAGAGAGACTGAAAGATTAATATTAAGGGAAATTGTATTAAGCGATGTTGATGGAATGTTTGAGTTAGATTCTAACCCAACAGTACATAAATATTTAGGGAACAAACCAGTTAAAACTATTGAGGAATCTCAAAAAATGATACAATCCATTCAACAGCAATATAGGGAAAGAGGTGTTGGGCGTTGGGCGGTTATTAATAAAAAGACCAATGAATTTATGGGTTGGTCTGGACTTAGACTTTATAATGCAACTGAATCTTTTAATGGTTTCACCAATTTTTATGATGTTGGTTATAGGTTTATTCCTAAATATTGGGGACAAGGGTATGCAACCGAATCTGGTTTAGCAGCTTTAGATTATGCGTTTAATGTCATGAATTTAAAAGTTGTCTATGGAATTACTGAAAAAGGAAATGACGCATCCCATAATGTGCTTTTAAAAGTAGGATTTAATTATATAGAAGATTTTTTTTATGAAAAAGAAAACCTTCAATTACGTTGGTATAAAATTGAAAATAATTAACTATGGCAAAACAATGTTTAGAGTGCGGCGAAAAAATTGTTGGCAGAATTGATAAAAAATTCTGTAGTGATGGGTGCAGAAACGCCTATAATAATAAGGTGAATAAGGATAGTAAAAACCTAATTAGGAATACAAATAACAGGCTACGGAAAAATTATAGAGTCTTGGAAGCTATGAATCCTAATCAAAAAACAAAAACCTCAAGAGCTAAACTGATTGAAAAAGGGTTTGACTTTAATTATTTTACAAGTATTTATACAACCAAAGCCGGCACTATTTATTATTTTGTGTATGATCAAGGGTACCTACCTATTGAGAATGATTTTTATGCTTTGGTAAAAAGAGAAAGTTAAAAGCTATTTTTTCCAAGTGTTACCTTGCAATGATAAGGCTGCTTTTAATATATCTTTTTGGCTAATTTGTCCCACTAATATACCGTTTTCAACAATGGGGAAACGACGTCTTTTAGATTCTAAAAATTTATTGGCTGCATCAAATATATTCATGTTTCCGTCAATAGTTTCAACATCTTTTATCATATAGTTTTCAACGGTATGGTTGTGCATGGGCATATTATGATACTGGCTTTCACTTACTTCCTTTATGCAATCTCCTTCTGATATCACACCTATTAATTCATGCTTTTCATTCACAACAGGACCGCCTGAAATACGATGTTTTATAATGGAGTTAATTACTTCATCCATAGGTTGATTAGATTTAAATGTCACCAAGTTTCTGGTCATATAATCACTAACCTTTAATGGAGCATCCCCAACAGACTTTTTTTTATTTCTTCTTGCTGCTAAAAAACTTTTTATTCCCATGATGTTTGTATTTAATATTTTTAAATGTAATTATTTTTTTTGAGTTTTCCTAGAAGTGTATTTCCACAGGTCATTAAAAAATTCAATTTACTGACTTTTTTAAGATTAACTTTATATATGCTGACATTAATAATTTGGACATATTTTTTAGAAAGGAAGTGTTTTATTCGCTTTAATATAAAATTATTAGCATGCTTTTAAGAAATTCAATGTTTATTTTTTATAGTTTTATCGCGTTCTAATTAAAATAAAAAGAAATAAAGATGAAACGATTAATAGTATTGATTTTATTGGTTGGTAGTGTTCAATTAAATGCACAAAATAACACAGAATTATTAAACCATTTTGAGGCGTATTATAAACAAATGAAATCACAGGGAGATGTTCAAGGGATTATTAATGGGATGACACATTTAAATGTGTTATCTCCTTCTCAAGCAAGGTTGGATACCTTGAGTTATATTTATATGAGTGATGGAAAATATTCACAGGCATTAAATACTATTGGAATTGATAAGGTTGTAAATGATTCTGATATTGCCATTCAAGTAAAAGCAGTGTCATTAAAATCATTAAATCAACCAAAGTTAGCCTTAGGCTTTTTTGAAGAAATGTTTAAAAGAACTCCTAACGCCCCAATAGCCTATGAATTGGCTGAACTAAATTTACAATTGCAGAACTTAACAGATACAGAAAAAAACATTGTTTATGGTTTAGCAAATTCAAAGGATGGTATGACTAAAACATTTTATGAAAGTCAAACGCCTTATGATGTGCCTTTAAAATCGGCATTTATGTATTTAAACGCTTTGGTAACTTACAATAAAGATAAAAAAGCAAACCTTGATGCTGCGGTTGATATTTTGGATGCGGCCTTAAAATCTGCTCCTAACTTTAATTTAATTCAGTTAACAAAAAATGAATTATTAAGGCAAAAACAAGCGTTGCAAGCTGGAGCTGCTCAACCTAAAAACTAAATAATTTACATAGTAAAAAAGGGTGTTTTCTCAAGAGAAAACACCCTTTTTATTTTACCAAATTTTAACGCGTTTACTAGGTTCAAAATACATGCTGTCTGTTTCTTTAATATTAAAGGCTTTATAAAAAGCATCAACATTTTTTAAAGGTTGTAAAGCACGATACATATTAGGCGAATGTGGATCTGTTTTAATTTGGTTTTTAAGAGCATCTTCTCTTGATAGAGTTCTCCAAACAGTTCCCCAGGATAAGAAAAAGCGTTGTTCGGCTGTAAAACCATCAATATCTTCTGGTCTACCATTTTGTTCAAAACTTAATTGTAACGCATCATAAGCTGCATTAATTCCTCCAAGATCTCCAATATTTTCACCTAAAGTAAATTTTCCATTAATATTTGTTTCAGGAAGCACTTCTATTTTATCATATTGATCTGCTAATTGCGCTCCTAACGCTTCAAACTGTTTTAAATCTTCATCGGTCCACCAATTGTTAAGGTTTCCATCTTTATCATAACGAGACCCAGAATCATCAAAACTATGTGATATTTCATGACCAATAACAGATCCTATTGCACCGTAATTCACAGCGTCGTCTGCTGTATAATTATAAAAAGGTGGTTGCAAAATAGCTGCAGGAAATACAATCTCGTTAAAGGCGGGATTATAATAGGCATTAACAACTTGGGGAGCCAGAAACCACTCGGTCTTATCGACTGGATTTCCTAAATCAGCCAAATCTTTTTTAAAGTTCCATTTTTTTGCATTGTACATGTTTTGAAGATATGTTCCGCCCTCTTCAACACTACTAGTTTCTAGTTTAGAATAATCCTTCCATTGGTCTGGATAAGCAATTTTAATTGTAATTGCCTGTAATTTCTCTATAGCTTTTTTCTTTGTGTCTTCACTCATCCATTCCAAAGCATTTATTCTAAGTTCATAGGCTTTTATAACATTACCTATCATTTGTTTTGCTTTTGCCTTTGCTTCAGGCGGAAATTTTTTGTCAACATATAATTTTCCTAATGCTTCACCAATTGTTCCGTTTAAAGTACTTAAGGCTCGTTCTTCTCGTGGTCGTTGTTTTTTTGCTCCTGTTAAGTCTCTACTGTAAAATTCCCAATTTGCTTTATCAATTTCAGTAGACAACAATCCTGCAGAACGATCTATTAATGACCATCTTAAATATTGTTTCCAATCATTTAAATATTTCTCAGATAAAATGGTGTTTAAGGCTTTAAAATATCCAGGATCTGAAACAATTACAGTATCTAATTGCTTAACACCAATTCCTTCAAAATAGTTTTTCCAGTCAATTACAGGTGTTATTAATCGTTTAGTCAATTAGTTCTTATAAAATCTCTACGCA
>TARA_R110002050_G_scaffold267266_2_pt1 | contig 64088 bp, 60 predicted proteins | sample TARA_R110002050 | Tara Oceans TARA_R110002050 (sample SAMEA4396988) | marine metagenome | biome: Polar Biome; feature: [DCM] deep chlorophyll maximum layer (ENVO:01000326); material: water (ENVO:00002006), including particulate matter (ENVO:01000060) such as... | depth 25 m
ACAATTCTCACGATAATAGTCTAAATCAAGTGCGGTACAAACACCTGGGTAGTCACCAGAATATTCTTTTATCTCTTTAATAATTTGAAAATGTAAATGAGGAGCATAATTCACATTTATATCTGGAGTACCCAAATATCCTAGAATAGCTCCTTGATTAATTGCTTTACCCACAAAAAGATCTTCTATAGATTCTAAAGACAAATGTCCATATAAGGTGTAAAATGATAGCTCGTTAATGTGATGAGATAATATAATAGTTGGTCCATAATCTCCTACAGCTGTATTATTCTTAAAACTATGTACGTGACCACTTATGGGTGCTAAAACATGAGTATCCGCTTTTGCCCAATAATCTATTCCTAAATGTATGTTACGCAATGCTTTAATATTTTTAGAAAAACTACTTTTATCGGCATATAGATTCCTCTTCTCTAAATAACCTCCATAAGCAACAAAAGCCTCCTTTTTTAAAAGAATTGTATTAATATAAGACTGACAATCGCTAGGGTTTGTAACCTCTATATCCAATAAATCTAAATTTGTATCCGATAAATCTAATGGTGTATACTTTTTTATAGGAATGTTGGAATCTAAAATAGGGATAGGCTCTTGCGAAATCGCCGTTAATAATTTTTCAAATACATTCATACTTCAAATATAAAATAGCCATAGCAATTTGATTGATTAAAAATTAAGTTCTTATTGAATTATTAAAAAATTAACATCATGAAGGGATATAAGTTCGTAAGTATTTTTGAATTTATACAACTAACCTTTAAAAACAGACTATGAACTATTTTAAAATTATCTTTTTTGCATTGTTAGCATTAACCGCTACTAGTTGCCAATCAAAAAACAAGGATCTTAAGAAATCGGATGTAGTTACTACGAAACCAACACAAGATTTAGCCAGCTACGAAACAGCATATTTCGCCAGTGGATGCTTTTGGTGTGTAGAGGCTATTTTTGAAAGTGTAAAAGGAGTAAAAGAAGTAATTTCGGGATATTCTGGAGGTAAAGAAAAGAACCCCACTTATGAAGATGTGGGTTATGGTAGAACAACACACGCCGAGGCTGTAGCGGTATATTACGATCCAAAAGTAGTTTCTTTTGAAACCCTTGTAAAAGTATATTTTGGTTCACATGACCCAACTACTGTTAACGGACAAGGGCCAGATATGGGGAAACAATACCGCTCCATAGCTTTTTATAAAAATGAAACTGAAAAGAAAATCATAGAAAATTATATGGTCAAATTAAAAGCAGATAAAACTTTTAATGGCCTCTTAGCTACCGAGGTTAAAAAATTTGATGTTTTTTATGATGCTGAAGATTACCATCAAGATTATGAAAAGAAGCACCCTGATAATTCTTATATAAGGAACGTATCTATTCCAAGATTAAAACGCTTTCAAAATAAATTTCCTGAATTATTAAAAAAACAAATGCATTAATACAAAATTATTCCAAGACAACATCACTATATTTTGATGTAATTGTAATGGACTTATCTGTGGTTTTATTCATGTTATACCCTTTATGCATTACCAAATTATAATTTTTTGTTTTGCTTAAATTTAAAGATGGTGGTGATGTTAATTTAGAATCTTCCCCATTTATTAAAATGGTAAATGGGGTTTCTGGTAATTGACAAAATAGCTCTCCATTTTTCATAGAAACATTCATTGTCGAAAAATCGTTCGCTATCATTTTAATATGGAGTGCCCCAAAATTATTTTCTGCAAAAACACTTTTCATTAAATTATCTATGGTAACCTCAGAGGAATTTGAACTTAAAGTCAAATTGTTTACTTGATTCAATACCACATTATCAGAATAACTAACCTTTAATTTCCCATAATTCCATTTTTGCACACTTACAGGCGAATACGAAGCATTAATTATGGTTTTATCTCCATCAATTATTGATGCTAGCAGACCTGAATACGAAAGGGTAGCATTTATGTTTCTCGTATTTTCCGCGAGCTTCACCTCACCATGTCTCACATTCATTTTCAGTGTAGCTGATTTGGGCATTTTTATTTTAATGTACTTTTTAACCTTGACCCTATCTCCTTTTCCTTTTCTATCTGCTGATAAATAATATACATTAGGACTAGTACTATGGAAATTCATAATCGTGTCTCTTCTAAGGGAATCTCCTCTTCTAATAAACAATTGTCCTCTTCTTTCTTCCGCATTATGTTTTAATCGTTCACGTAATTCTTGTTGCCGCTCTATCAAAGCCGCTTGACGATCTTCTGATGCGGCTCTTCTATCATTTTTTGCTATTTCATAAGCTAAACTTTCTTTAATACTTAACTCTCTAGCCTTTTCCCTAACCTTCTCATGTGCTTTACTGGCTATTTCTGCTTTAGCTTGCCACGCCTCCATTTTTTTTTCGAAATCTTCTCCAAAATTTTCATCAAATTGCTTCTGCCATTTTTTTAAATAAGCATCTCCATCTTTTTTAAAAGCTTCATAATCAAATTCAGGTACTGGCATTGGAGGAACAGGTGGCATATGAATACTATCTATAGTAAAATCTAAAAATTCGATTTTTGGAATGGCTGTAATTTCAGGAAAATTAAAATCCAGTGCATTCCATGAATTAGTGAGACTTCCTGTAGTGTGTTTATATAACCAGGCATTCTCAACACCCGTAGTAATATCAATCTGCTTACTATTTCCGCTAACTTTAACTTCATTTTGTTTAAAGTAGGCCTCCATGTCTTTACTGTTTGCACCTTCAATTTCAATAATAACTTCTATGGCTACTTGATTTTTATTCCAAGTTTCGAATTCAATATCGGTATGGGTGGTGTTAATATTTAATATTGCATTGTCTCCAACATTAAAATTTTCATTAAAAGTCTTTGTTTGTTTTTGAGCACTTATAAATGTTGCTGTAAAAACCAATAACATAAAAAATTTATACATTAATTGCTGTTTCATTTTCTGATGATTTTAATTCGTTCAATTTTTCTTTTAGTTTTTGCAACAACTGTAAACGCAACTGTAAATTTTTAATTAGAGCGGCTATTGTTTGATCGTTTGGCCCTACGGTATTTAATTCTTTAGTAAGCAACTGATATTCTACATTTAATTCTGCCAAACGCTCCATAAAGCCATCTACGAGCATTTTATTTTCCTGTGAAATTTTAAGCTGAGCTAATTCAATATTGATGTTTGCTACATAATATTGTTCCACTTTCTTTAAATCAGGCGATAAATCCCCTAATGATATTACCTCACTATTTGCTTCATTTTCAGCTACGCCAACAATAGTAGTTTCTATACCTGCATTTGGTTGTTGGTTTAGATAAAAATAAATTCCTGCACCAATCAACAAAAGAATAGAGGCTGCAATCTGCAACAGAAATCTATATGATTTGCGTTGCTGCGGAAACTCTTGTTCAAGTACTTTAAGAAAACGATCTTTATGCCCCGTTTTTAAAATATAATTCTCGGACTTTCTTTCTTCTTTGAATAACGTTCTAAGATCTTGCTCTTGTTTCATACTTATTCTTTATTAATTTCTCTTTCAAATAGCTTTTCCCTCTCATTAATCTAGTTCTACAGGTAGTCTCTGGAATATGAAGTATTTGTGCTATTTCAGAATGGTCATAACCTTCTATTAAAAAAAGCATCAACACATACTTATAGTTTTCCGAAAGTGTTTCAATTACTGATCGTACCTCATCAATGGAAATCTTTACATCTATTTGCCAATTATCGTCTTCTACAACATGTAATAAATTTTCTTCTAGAGGCACATGTACATTGCGCTTTGCTTTTAGAAAATCGATACTCTTGTTCACTACAATTTTTTTTAACCAAGCTCCAAACGTGACTTCTCCTTTATATTGATTAATTTTTTGAAACGCTTTTATAAATGATTCTTGCAAAACGTCTTCTGCATCATCACTGTTTCTTAAAAATCGCATGACGACACAAAACATACCATCACAATATTTCTCATAAAGCTTTAACTGTGCTTTACGATTGTTAGCTTTACATTGCTCAATTAAATCTGTTTGGAATTTTGGCAAATTTCCCAAGTTGGTTTTAGTTGTTGTTATATTAAAGACGATACAATTATTTACATGTTTCAAAAAAAGTTTAGTTTTATGATTTAAAAAACAGAACTCTTGAATCAAATTACAATTAAAAATAATAGTATAGAACTCACAGTCCTTGATTATGGGGCTATAATTCAAAAACTTGTCGTTAAAGATAAAAATGGAAATCCCACAAATGTCGTAGTCGGTTTAGAAAATTCTAATGCTTATTTAACTGATAACATGTTTTTAGGAGCCTGCATCGGAAGATATGCTGGTAGAATATCAAATGGAAAATTCACCCTAGAGGATGAAAAATATGTTTTAGCTGAAGAAAATGGAGTACACTTACATGGTGGAAAAATAGGTTTCAATCAAAAATATTTTACTGTGGATAAAATAGGCAATGGTAAAGAGCCATTTGTAAGGCTTTCTTATTTGAGTCCCGATTTAGAAGAAGGTTATCCTGGGAATTTAAAAATAGTGGTCACCTATACTATAATTGGATCTAGTTTAAAAATTACACACGAAGCTTCTAGTGATAAAACTACCGTAGTGAACCTAACCAATCATTCGTATTTTAAATTGGATACCGCTGCTGAAGTAAATCATTATGATTTAAAATTAAATTGTTCTAAGATTACTGAAACAGATGATAATTTAGTACCAACAGGTAAATTTTCACATGTACTAGCTAGTAAATATGATTTTCTTGAAAAGAAAAAAATTGGAGAGACACGCTTAGATACGCCTTTCGCAATTGATAGTGGCAGCAAAATTGTCGCAGAAGTACATTCAGAAATTTCCGGTATTACTATGGAAGTAAAAACGAATCAACCTGCAGTTGTAATATATACTCCTCCTACAACTGGATCTATTTGTTTCGAAACTCAAAACTTTCCTGATGCCCCGAATCACAAGCATTTCCCTTCTAGTGTTTTGCAACCAGGAGAAAAATATTTAAACGAATCTATATTTACTTTTACCATATAAAAAAGCCCGATATCAAAACAGATGTCTGGCTTTTCAAGGAAAGTAAAATCTAAAAACTAGTCTTCCAATAATAAATTAAGGGTCACTGTAATATTATCGCGAGTAGCTTTGCTATAAGGGCATATTTCATGTGCCGCATTCACCAGTTTTTCTCCTGTTTTTTTATCTACAGTTGGCAGATAAGAATCTAAAGTAGCCTTAATAATAAAACCATCTTCGTCTTTTTGAAAAGCTATAGTAGCGGTAACACTATAATCTCCCATATCATTTATTCCATGTTCTTGAGCTACTGCTTCTAAGGCACCTGCAAAACATGTAGAATATGCTGCAGCAAAAAGTTGTTCTGGATTGGTATATTTCTCCTCGATATTATCGTTGCCATTTGGCATTTTAACATCGAAATCTATTAAGCCACCTTCACTTGTAACATGTCCGTTTCTTCCTCCTTTATTTGTTGCTCTTGACTTAAATATTGTTTTCATTTAATTTCATTTAACAATTAAGGGTATAATATAGCAATAGAAGAACAGCTAGCGAAAAATGAATTATTAAATTTGTGTGAATGTTTTCATTAAAAACCTTAATTTTCAATTGAAGTGATTTAATAACCAATTTCTTGTCCATTGAAAAAATCTAAAAATAAATCTGCATTAGAAGAAAAAAACGGGATACAAGCTCCAGAAACCTCCAGTGAAAGATCTATTTCTAAAATTAGATCCTCACGCAAAGAACAACCGACTGCTGTAGAATTGATTAGAGGTATATTAATGGGGAATAAAACAGCGCTAAGTAGAGCCATTACTTTAATTGAAAGCAAGAATAAACTACATCTTCAAAAAGCTAATGAAATAATTGAAGAATGTTTAAAAAACAGAAAAAAAACCATTCGAATTGGCATTACCGGAGTCCCTGGGGTTGGTAAAAGTACTTTCATTGAAGTTTTGGGTAAATTACTAACTGAAAAAGGAAAAAAAGTGGCTGTTCTTGCAGTAGACCCAACCAGCTCTATGAGTAAAGGGAGCATCTTAGGTGATAAAACAAGAATGGAAGTATTAGTAAAAGATGACAATGCTTTTATTCGCCCTTCACCTTCTGGAGATTCTTTAGGTGGTGTAGCACGTAAAACGCGTGAAACGATTATTTTATGTGAAGCCGCTGGTTTTGATGTTGTTTTAATAGAAACTGTTGGTGTGGGCCAAAGTGAAACGGCTGTACATGGTATGGTTGATTTTTTCCTTCTCCTAAAACTTTCTGGAGCTGGTGATGAGTTACAAGGCATAAAAAGAGGTATTATGGAAATGGCGGATACTATTGTAATTAATAAGGCCGATGGTATAAATAAGCAAGCATCCAGAATTGCCGAAATAGAATTCACTAGGGCCCTTCATCTTTATCCGCCAAAAGAAAATGGTTGGATTCCAAAGGTTTTGCAATGCTCCGCCTTAGAAAACGAGGGAATTATTGAAATTTGGCATACAATCCAAGAATATTTAACGGAAACAAAAACTCATTTTATAGATAAGCGTAAGCAACAAAACAAGTATTGGCTAATGCAAACTATCGAGGATCGATTAAAATCTGACTTTTATCAACATAAAGCTATTCAAGCACAATTCACTACACTTTTAGAACAAGTAATCGAATCTAAAATATCTCCATTTATTGCGGCTGAGCAATTGTTAGCTTCTCACCGAAAAGAACTTAAATAAAAAGCATAAATTTGCAGCTTCAATATTTATGCTATGACAATTTTAACCGATTCACTTCTTTCTATTGTAGTTCCTCTATATAATGAAGAAGAGAACGTAGTTTTGCTCACCGATAAAATACACGAAAGCCTAGTAGGCTACAACTACCAAATTATTTATATTGATGATTTTTCAACCGATGCTACACGAAAAGTAGTGAAAGCAATGAATGATGACAAAGTTCATTTAATTGCTTTAAAGAAAAATTATGGCCAAAGTTTAGCTTTGGCTGCAGGTATCGATTATGCCAAAGGAGAATATATTATTACTATGGATGGTGATTTACAAAACGATCCTAGTGATATTCCTGAGATGCTTTCTTATGCTGTAAGCGGTGAATTCGATGTCATAACTGGAATTCGTCAAAAAAGAAAAGATTCTTTGGTTAAAAAAATTCCGTCTAAGATTGCCAATTTTTTAGTTAGGCGTGTCACCAAATTAGATATAAAAGATAACGGTTGTGCTTTAAAAGTTTTCACTAAAGATATTGCGAAAGACTTAAATCTTTATGGCGAAATGCACCGTTTTATAACCCTACTCGCACATCTAGAAGGTGCACAAATTAAACAAGTACCTGTAAAACATCATGCACGACATGCAGGTGTTTCAAAATACGGTTTAGAACGGGTTTTTAAGGTTGTAGCGGATATGATGTTATTACTTTTTATTCGTAAATATTTTCAGCGACCAATACATCTTTTCGGCATCTTTGGTGTATTATTAATTCTTCTTGGAGGAATTATAAATATTTATTTGTTGGTGGTTAAACTAATGGGAGAAGATATAGGCAATAGACCTTTACTAATTTTTGGTTTAATGTTTATACTTGCGGGTATTCAATTATTTACTATTGGAATAGTAATGGAGTTATTGATACGTACGTATTACGAATCGCAACAAAAAAGACCCTACCGAATTAAAAATATAGCTATAGGTGATAAAACCCAATAAAAAGCTCGTAACTGCACTTAAAATTATAATTAGTGTAGTTTTACTTTATTTTGTCTTTACAAAAATTGCTTTTGAAGATGTACTGAATACCGTAAAGAAAACCCATCCTATATACCTCAGTATTGCCATTATTTTTTTTATACTTTCAAAGGTAATAGCCTCTTTTAGAATAAATTTATATTTTCATCAATTACGAGTTTACCTCACACAATTAAGTAATTTAAAATTGTATTTATTAGGCATGTTCTATAACCTCTTTTTACCAGGAGGTATAGGCGGTGATGCTTATAAAGGGTATACTATTCGCAAACAATTTCCCATAGAGACAAAGAAAGTTGTGGCTGTATTAGTTTTGGATCGACTTAGTGGTTTACTCCTATTATTTATATACGCATGTATTTTAATTACATTTTTAGATGTAAATAGCATTCGCTATAAGGAAATATATGCCGTTTTAGGAATGGTACTAAGTAGTTTAATTTTTTGGTATTTGAATAAAAAATTATTTGGTTATGTTCTTCCTGTTTTTTGGAAGGCTTTTGGTTTATCAGCATTAGTGCAATTATTTCAATTAATGAGTGTATTATTCATTTTGAAAGCATTAGCTATTGAACTAAATACCGTTTCTTATTTATTTATTTTTCTGGTATCCTCAATTGTCTCGGTTATTCCATTAACATTAGGAGGAATAGGAAGTAGAGAGCTTACTTTTTTTTATGGAGCAACCTTATTAAATTTAGATAAAAATACTTCTATTGGTATAAGTATGGTATTCTTTTTAATCACTGCGGCAGTATCTTTAAGCGGAATTTACTACCATTTTAAAAAACCTGATTTAAAAACCAAATAATAATTATTCCCTTACTTCGAAAACGTGAATTAAATGTTTTTTATTTAAGGATTTTTTTCTTGTCACAGGGTTTAAAAATCTCGCTTGTAATCTTGTAATACGAAAATCGTTAACTGTATATTCTATATCCCAATCATAACCTGAATTATATAATACGGATAATTCATCTTCCGAAACGTAAATCCAGATATCTTTATCAGAATTCTTTAAGGAGTTTAAAGAAATAATTTTAAGTGGTTCTTGATTATAAAAATCTAAAGCCCATGTATGCTCTTCAGACAATTTATAAATATTATCCACAGGAATATTTTTATCCAATACTATTTTTGACATAGTAGAGCCTGCCTGATATTCTAAAAGGTTAGGATAAAAATGAAAATTCAAAACAGAATTTAATAATAGCGATGCTGAAACAGCTATTGTAATAATACGTACTGAATACGATTCTTGTTTTAGTGTAAAGTATATTGATATGATGCCAGCTAGTCCAAATAATAGGTAAGAAATAGTAGATTCAAATTCAAATATATAAAAACAGAATAGTGCAATAATTATAAAGACTACTGCAAGAATAAAATATTGTACTCCCAATAAAATTTTTATAGCATTTTTCTTTAAAAAAACATTTAAGCTGAAAAGATAGGAAGCGGTAAGAATTGAAAATAATGGAATAACTATATTCAAATAATGTGGCAACTTAAACTGCGCAAAACTGATAACTATAAAAATTAAAGTAATTCCACCCAACGTTAAAAACTCATACTTTGGGTTGTATTTAAATCTCAATTTAACAAAAGTCTTAAACCGGCAATAATATGCTGTCAAACCAATTATAGTCCAAGGTAAAAACACCCACAAAAAGGTGTGGAAAAAGAAAAAATAATCACTACTATTCTTTCCAACCCCCTCACCACTCATACGTTCAAAACTTTGTTCCCAGAGTATAAATAAGATTCCACTACGTCCATCACGGCCTCTAATTACTTTTTCTGGATGCAAATCAAACTGAAGGTAGTACGCATATAAAATTGGAGCAATCGTAATTACGAAAACTAAAACTCCAACACATACGCGCCAATTTATAAAACGAATCCATTTACGGGTGTATGCTAAATGACAAAGAATAGGCAAACCCAATACTACTAATGCAATCTGTCCTTTTGTAGAAAATGCTACACCCGCACCAAAAGCACCTAAAACAATATGTTTTAAAGAATTTTTATTAATATATGCTGTTAAATGCCATAGCCCAAAAATGGTAAATCCAGTTAAAACCGCATCAGTTCGTACATCTATTACCGAGAGCACAATTGTTTGGGACGTAAGAAAAACAAGTGCTGAAATTTTACCTACATTTTTATTATAAAGTAAGGTACCTAATCCAAAGCAACTATAAGCTCCTAGAAAGGTAGCTAATAATCCCGGAATTCTATAGGCCCAATCATGTAATCCAAATATTTTAAATGAGAGTGCCGCGAGCCAATAATGCATATGTGGCTTATCTAGGTATTCATTGGTTCCCTTAAAGAGATTGACAAAATCGTTCTCCTGAACCATTCGCATAGCCATTACTGCAAACTGAGCAGAATCATTTTCAAACAGTGTAGAAAACATTCCTGCGATATAGACCACAGCTATTAAAAAAATCAAAAACCAATACCTAGTATTAGATATCATAAGTCTATTTTATGAGTTGCAAATATATATAACTTTACAAAAAACCAGCTAAATATAAGTCCTATCACTATTCCAGTAAGTACATCTAGTGGAAAATGAACACCAATATATATACGGCTATAAGCTACTAAAATTGCCCAAGTTAGTAGAAAATAACCTATATATCTATATTTAATCTTTAAAAAATAAGTAAAGAAAAAAGCCACTGCAAAAGAATTTGAAGCATGTGCTGAAAAATAGCCGTATTTACCTCCACAAGAATTTTTAACTAGTCGCATTAGGCTATTAACCTCTTCATCATAACAAGGACGCAAACGTTGAAATCCATATTTAAAAAAATTTGCTATTTGGTCTGTTGTCGTGATAAGCAAAGCGATAATTACTATTAAAAGTATGGTTTTCTTAAGACCGTAATTTTTATAAAATAAAACAGCTAATATTAAGTATATAGGTACCGAACTCCATTTATTAGTGATAAATAACCAGAAACCGTCCCAAGAGGGTTTTCCTAAATTGTTTAAAAAAAGAAAAAATTCTTTATCGTAGTGTATTAACTCTTCAAGCATACTATTTACTCTTCATATCTAGACACTTCTCTATCATAAAAGGCTGTTGCCTCTACGATAAGATTTTCAGCTTCTTCCTCAAGATTTTTTTCATCTTCTTGCGTAAAATCTTCCAACCACTCTACTTCATCATTTTCTAAATTAATTATAAATCGTGGATACTCCGTATGTACCACAAATATTGCTGTCGGATAATCTGTATTATCACCTAATAAAAATTTAGGAAACTCCATATGCTTCTTTTTTCAATTTTGATAAAATTACTATTATTTGACTAATTATGAGCATTAATCAGAAGAGCTAAAAATTGCATTCTTTGCTATTAACTTTTTTGATAGCTTATTAAATCTAATATATAGCAGTACTGCTGCAGTGGTTAATCCAGCTAATAAGCCAATCCAAATTCCAGTACTTTTTAAATTGGTATACAAACATAAATAAAAACTTGTTGGAAAACCTATCAACCAATAGGCTATAAATGTAATAAATGTTGGCACTTTTACATCTTGAAGTCCTCGTAACGCTCCTAATATAACCACTTGTATACCGTCCGAAATTTGAAAAACAGCTGCTACTACTAACAACTGAGCTGCTATAATAATTACTTCTGTATTATCCATCTGGTTTGTTACATCATTAGTATCCAAATAAATTGTAGGTAGCCAACTATTAAATATAAAAAACAATGCTGCAAAAACTATTTCCAATATAAAGGTCAGAAAAAATATAGAAAAGGCAATCCGCCTTAATTCCTTAAAATTCAATAATCCTTTTTGGTTTCCTATGCGAATCATTGCGGCCACACCTAATCCCATACCAACCATAAAAGTCATACTAGACAAGTTTAATGCTATTTGATTTGCCGCTTGATGGTTTTTACCTAAAACTCCACTTAACCATACTGCAGAGGTAAAAATTGCGACTTCAAAAAACATTTGTAATGCGGACGGAAAACCTAGACTTATAATTTTTTTAATTACTTTTTTTTCAATTTGTCGAAAATTGAAGCCTGTAACATACACATGAAATTTCTTCTTATAGCTAAGTAATGACCAAATAAATATAACCATTACTACTCTAGACACCAAGGTTCCAATGGCAGCTCCCACAATTCCCATTTTAGGAAAACCAAAATTTCCAAAAATCAAAACATAGTTTAAAAAAATATTTACAACATTAGCTATAATCGTAGCATACATAGGGTATTTTGTCTGTGACAGCCCCTCAGAAAACTGCTTAAACGCTTGAAAAATAATTAAGGGCACTAATGAAAAAGCAACCAAATCTAAATAAGGCATCGCAAGTGCTACAACCTCATCTGGCTGCTTCATCATATACATTAGCGGTTTGGCTAATAGAATTAGACAAAATAAGGAGAAACCTAAAATTGTACATAACACCAATCCATGCTTAAGTGCACTTTTACCCTCTGATACCTTCCCAGAAGCATCAGCCTCAGCAACCAAAGGAGTAATGGCAGTAGAAAAACCGATACCTAGTGACATTGCTATAAAAACAAAACTATTACCCAATGATACAGCAGCCAGTTCTGCCGTTCCCAAGCGCCCTACCATTATATTATCAGCAAATGCCACAAAAGTATGTCCTAACATACCCAAGATAACTGGGATAGCTAAGGTTAGATTATATCTAAATTCTTTGGTGTATTGCTGCAACAAAATAAGATTATATTAAAGGGTTCCAAAGATAGGTCTTTACCCTCTTTTAATTAAGTATATAAAAGATAAACTTAGGCGCTCCAACTTTTAAATTATTATGTATATATTGAATAATATTCTTTGTCGGTCTTCCTAAATATAAAACGATTTAGTTACTTTATTTGTAGGAATTTTAGTTTATTTTTACTTTTTTTATTTGGGACAATAAAAAATAAGCAATCTTGCTGATATCTTATGAATACCAAACCCAAGATATTAACGTTTAAAATTAATAACAAATGAGCTACTTAAAAACAAAGCATCTAGAGTAACTCAAAAGAAAAATAAAAAATGAATAACCAAAAAGTTTTATGGGTAGTAGATGATGATGATATTTATAAATATTCAATCAATAGAGCCCTAAAAACGACAGATTTAGCTAGCAAAATAATTACTTTTTCAAATGGTGAAGAAGCAATTTTATTTATGATTGAGAATTTAAATCAAAATGAAAATCTACCTGATATTATTTTTTTAGACATAAATATGCCGATAATGGACGGTTTCCAGTTTATGGAAGAGTACATTAAAATTAAGCCTAGAGTAGGAAAAAAGATTACCATTTATATGGTATCGTCTTCAATAGATAAAGCGGATATAAATAAAGCAAAAAGTATTAGTGAGATATCTGATTATTTAATTAAGCCTATTCGACCGGAAGAACTAGCAAATTTATTAACTAATTTTGATGTTTAGCTTTTACTTTAGAAACCTTAATTTTTCTTTGCCTCTTCCCAAAACACATCCATTTCAGCTAACGTCATATCTTTAAGTTCTTTACCCAATCCTTTGGCTTTACTTTCTAAAAATTGAAACCTCCCAATAAATTTTTTATTGGTACGTTCCAATGCATTTTCAGGGTTAATTTTCAAAAACCTAGCATAATTCACTAAAGAAAATAGTACATCGCCAAATTCTGCTTCCATAGCATCTGTATTATTCGATTTTAATTCAACCTGAAATTCTTGAAGTTCTTCTTGTACTTTTTCTAGCACTTGCTCTGGTTTTTCCCAATCAAAACCCACAGCGGCTACTTTATCCTGAATTCTACTAGCTTTCACCAAAGCTGGCAAGCCTTTTGGCACACCCTCTAGAACACTTTTTTTACCCTCTTTAAGTTTAAGTTTTTCCCAATTTTGCTTTACCTCTGCTTCATTTTCTACTTTTACATCACCGTATATATGTGGGTGTCTATGAATAAGTTTATCACAAATTTCGTTCGCGACGTCAGCAATATCAAAATCATTCGTTTCACTACCAATTTTAGCATAAAATACGATGTGGAGCAAAACATCACCCAACTCTTTTTTCACCTCTTGTAGATCATGGTCTAAAATTGCATCTCCAAGTTCGTACGTTTCTTCTATAGTTAAATGACGAAGTGTTTCCATCGTTTGCTTTTTATCCCACGGACATTGAGCTCTAAGCTCATCCATAATGGTTAACAATCTATCAAAAGCCTGTAATTGATCTTGGCGTGAATTCATTTTTTTATGGTTGTAAACAAATATTAATGTTCCTCTTGTGTTTTAGTTGATAAAGAATTATAGTATAGCAACCCTCTTTTTTGCTGCTCCAAACTCCTGCATCATATCAACAATAATATTCTTAGCAGGTTTAATGTCATGAATAATAGCCGATACTTGGCCTATTTCTAACTCTCCCTCTTCCAAATCACCCTCAAACATTCCTCGTTTAGCCCTTGCCCGACCTAATAGCTGATTTAATTCTTCTACAGTAGCTCCTTTTGTATAGAGGTCTTGAATGTCATTATAAAATTTATTTTTAATGAGACGAACAGGTGCTAATTCTTTTAGGGTTAACTGGGTCTCTCCTTCTCCAATTGCTATGACTTTCTGCTTAAATAATTCATGAGAAGAAGCTTCCAAACTTGCTACAAAACGGCTCCCTACCTGAACAGCATCCGCCCCCAAAACCATAACTGCAAGCATAGCCTGCCCAGTTGCAATACCACCAGCAGCAATTATAGGAATTGTTATTTTTTCTTTTACGGATGGAATTAAAGTTAAAGTAGTTGTTTCATCACGACCATTATGCCCACCTGCTTCAAAACCTTCCGCAACAATAGCATCTACACCAGCTTCTTGAGCTTTAAGTGCAAATTTTACACTGCTCACCACATGCACGACAATGATTCCTTTTTCTTTTAAAAAAGACGTCCATGTTTTTGGATTACCGGCTGAAGTAAAAACAATTTTAACTTTAAGTTCAACCAGAATTTCCATTAACTTCTCAATGTCAGGATATAACATTGGAATATTTACTGCAAAAGGCTTAGCTGTTGCCTGTTGACACTTTTGAATATGGTCTCGTAAAACATCAGGATACATTGAACCTGCCCCGATAACTCCAAGTCCGCCTGCATTTGATACAGCGGAAGCTAATTGCCAACCACTAGTCCAAATCATTCCACCTTGAATAATTGGATATTTTATTTTAAAAAGTGCTGTTATTCTATTTTGCATATTATGAAATCACTCCAGAGCCAATAAGCTCATCGTTTATATACCAAGCTACAAACTGACCTTCAGTAATAGCTGATTGTTTATCTTCAAAATCCACATACATCCCACCATCTATTTTATACAACATAGCTTTTTGTAATTCTTGACGGTAACGAATACGTGCCATAACTGGCATAATTTCATCAATTTTTAATGCTAAATCTGGCCTTATCCAATGCAATTCATCATCAGTTACGAATAAAGTTCTTCGATACAATCCAGGATGATCTTTACCCTGCCCTGTATAAATAACATTTTCATTAACATCGGTATCAATAACATACAAGGGTTCTTTAGTACCACCAACATCCAAACCTTTACGTTGTCCTTTTGTGAAATAATGCGCCCCTTGGTGCTCCCCAACAATTTTACCATCTTGAACATGATATACTGGTTTTTTCGAATAATAAGCCAGCTCTTCAGATTTATTTGAAAATTCTGGAATACTATTTTGAAATACTTCGTATGTAGAAGGCACCTCAATTATGACTCCTTTTTTAGGTTTTAATTTTTGCTGTAAAAATTCAGGTAATCGGACTTTGCCAATAAAACAAAGTCCTTGAGAATCTTTTTTATCTGCAGTAATCAAATCATTTGCTGCTGCAATTTTTCGAACTTCAGGTTTTAATAATTCTCCAATTGGAAATAAAGTTTTAGAAAGCTGTTCTTGCGATAATTGACATAAGAAATACGATTGATCTTTATTAGGATCTTTCCCTGATAAAAGTTGATACGATTGGTTACCATCTTCTTTTTTAATAATTCCTTTTCTACAATAGTGACCTGTAGCCACATAATCTGCCCCAAGTTGCATGGCTATTTTCATAAAAACATCAAACTTAATTTCACGATTGCACAACACATCTGGATTAGGGGTTCTCCCTTTTTCATATTCAGCAAACATATAATCAACAATACGCTCCTTATACTCCGCACTTAAATCAACTGTTTGAAAGGGAATTCCTAATTTATCTGCAACTATCATAGCATCATTGCTATCTTCCAACCAAGGGCATTCATCTGATATAGTTACCGAATCATCATGCCAATTTTTCATAAATAGACCTATAACTTCATAACCTTGCTCTTTTAGAAGATAAGCTGCAACGCTAGAATCTACCCCACCAGAAAGTCCTACTACTACTTTTTTCATTATGCTATCAAAATAAGTTTACAAAAATACAAAAATTGAAATTCAAAACTGTAGTCGATAGGTATGCAAAAGCCTTGCTTTTAGAGCTACCAATTTTTTGTTAAATGCATCAAAGCAATACCATTCAAATTGAATTCAGATGATTGGCAATTTAATAATTTTGTTAAACTTTTATTAAAAAAGATTAAACAAATTCAACCATTTTAAAAAAATCATATCTTCATATTGTTTAACATTTAATTAAATACATTAAACAATTATTAATTTAAAAACCGCTATGATGAAAAATTTATTCCAATTAAAAAGTACTTTTCTAAGCATTATTCTACTATCATTTATTATTTCGTGCGATAAAAACGATGATAAACCAGCAGAAATGCAACAAAATATTGTTCAAACAGCTCAGGGCACTGATGCTTTAAGTAGCCTTGTAGCTGCTTTATTGAAAGCCGATGAAGCCACTTCCGCAAACTTAGTAGCCACTTTAAGTGGTACAGGTCCGTTTACCGTTTTTGCCCCGACAAACGATGCCTTTTCTACGCTACTAGCTAATTTAGAAGGGTACGATTCTTTAGATGATTTTAATACGCCTGAAAAAAAAGAACTCTTAGCTACAATTCTAACGTACCATGTTGTGGCAGGAGCAGCCGTAAAATCTACTGATTTAAGTGACGGCCAAGAAGTAACTTCTGTTCAAGGTGAAAAACTAACCGTAGCCATAACTGGTGGAACTGTCTATATAAAAGATGATAGTGAGCCAGATGCTAAAGTAATTATAGCGGATGTTGAAGTAAGTAATGGTATTGTACATGTGATTGACAAAGTTTTAGTACCAGAGGCAGCAGTAATCCAATTAGAAGCTATTGCTGCTTCTGAAAGAACACTTGTAGATATTGTCGTAGCTACGGAACCTCTCTCTATTTTAGAAGCTGCTGTTATAAAAGCAGATTTAGCAACGACATTAAGTAGCGCAGGACCATTTACGGTTTTGGCTCCGACAAACGATGCCTTTGTTGCATTATTAAATGCCCTTGGAGCTGATTACAATAGCTTAGATGATTTTGATACGGAAGCAGAAATAACATTGTTAAAAAACATCTTGCTCTATCACGTAATCCCTTCTGAAGTTCAAGCTTCCGCTTTAATGGCTGGATCAGTTGAAACGGCATTCACAAATAATAGTATAGAAATAATCACCAGTGGTAACACTTTTGTGTTAGGTGATGCTTCAACTGTGGATGCCAACATTACAGGAACAGATATTTTCGCCTCCAACGGTGTTGCCCATACCATTGATAAAGTACTATTACCACAAGCGGCGATTGACTTTATTGAGAGATTGACCAATGGAACATTGGTTGACCTAGTAGTAGCTACGGAACCTCTTTCTATTTTAGAAGCTGCTGTAATTAAAGCTGGGTTAGTAGATACCCTAAATAGTGCTGGTCCTTTCACCGTTTTTGCCCCTACAGATGATGCTTTTGTTGCCCTTTTAGACTTATTAGGACCAAACTACAACAGTCTTGAAGATTTTGATACAACTGATGAAATAGATGCTTTAAGAAACATCCTATTATATCACGTAATTCCAGCAGAGGTTACTGCAAGTGCTTTGGCTGCAGGTAGTGTTGACACAGCATATGCTAGTAATTCTGTAGAAATTATAGCTTCTGGAAATACCTATATTATTGGTGATGATACCGATACAGATGCTGGCATTACTGGAACCGATATTTTTGCTACAAATGGCGTTGCACATACTATTGATAAAGTACTATTACCGCAAGCAGCACTAACTACTTTGGGTCTTTAAAAAAACTAAATCTATCCACTTTAAAAGCTGCTATAGGAACAAATAGCAGCTTTTTACTTATTTAAAGATTAAATATGTTTTAAACATTTAATTCAAATTAATGAATCATAGTAACACTAAATGTGTTCCTCTTTATAGCTATTAATATTTTGTTAAAAACAAATAAAAAGAAGCAACCATTTGTCACAGTATCATCTTATTTAAAAAAGTTTTAATTCAAAATTAAATTATAGATGATTAAAAAACATGTACTAAAAAAAAGATCAAACCTTAAGATTTGTTTGACTTTACTAATCTTCGCATTAACTTTTACGGCTTGTGATTTATCCAATGACGATGGCGATAAATATGAAAATTACGACTCCATTATTAAGCTTATTGAATCGGATCCAAATTTAAGTAGTCTACTGTCTGCTCTTGATGTTGCAGATAGTAATTTACCTACTGTTTTTGGTAGCTCAGGCGCTTATACTCTTTTAGCACCTACTAATTCAGCATTTGAAACTTTTTTAGATGGTAGAACCTTGAGTGAGATTCCAAAAGCTGAATTAACACAGCTGCTTTTAAATCATATCATTTCTGGAAGGGTAACTACAACCGTATTTAATAATGCGATCGCGAATGATATACATTACACTACTACCTATGCTGAAAGTCCAGAAACTGATGACAACTCTACCTTAAGCATTTATTTTGAAAATGAAGAAGCTCTTACATTTAATGGTATTTCTAAAGTAATTGCCACTGGTATTGAAGCAAATAATGGGATAATATATAAAGTAGATGCGGTTATACCCTTACCAAGTATTTTAACCTTTATTACTGTTGATGATCAATTCTCATCATTGGAAGCTGCACTAACTGCGGAAGGACAACCTGACTTTATAAGTATATTGAGTACTGCAAATGGAACTTCACCTGCCCCATTTACACTTTTTGCTCCAACGAACGATGCTTTTACAGATCTTGGAACTTTACCGACTGGAGATGCATTAACAGCTGTACTACAACACCATGTTGTCACAAGCACCAATATCAGAGGAGAAGAAATTATAAGTGGTGATGCAATTAATGCAACGACACTTGAAGGAGATGATATAAGCTTTGAAGGTTCAGTAAATGCAATTTTTATTAAAGATGGCAGCGGTAATTCTGATTCAAAAATTATTTCAGGAAATATTCAGGGAAGCAATGGTGTTATTCATGCCATAACCAAAGTGCTTATTCCTGATACTACCAATTAGTATCTAAAACAATTTTCATAGTAGAAAAGGCTATTTCCGATTGAAACGGAAATAGCCTTTTTGCAATCAAAAAAATAAATAAAAAAATCTCAACATCAAAATTAACATTCTTAATATACAGTTTTAACCATTTCGCAACTATTATTATAAAAAAGCGTATTGATGTCGCATCTTTGACATCCCAAATCTTACCAAACCAACCTCAATAAAAAAGCTCCTAAGTAGAGATCACTACTAAGGAGCTTTTTATGTTATATCAACGTATTTACTTTTTACCTACTTTTTTTTGCGCTTCTGCTTGTTCCATCATCTCACGCATTTTCTTTTGAAATTTATTCTCTTTTTTAGGTTTCAGCTTATTCTCCTGAATTTGAGCATGAATTTTATCATCATCTAAAATAAATTTCTTAATTGCTAACATTATAAAAATGGTAATTAAGTTAGATACAAAATAATACAAACTCAATCCACTAGCATAAGTGTTAAAGAAAAACAACATCATTAAAGGCGACAAATACATAATAAATTTCATATTTGGCATTCCAGGCTGCTGAGTCATATTCTGCCCTGTAGTCATCATCATATAAAAGAATATAGCGATAGATGCTAATATTGGAAATAAACTTACATGATCACCATAAAAAGGAATCGTAAATGGTAATTGCGCTATAGTATCATAAGATGATAAATCATCGGCCCACAAAAACGCTTTCTGACGTAATGCAAATGATGTCGGAAAAAACATGAACAGCGCATAAAATATAGGCATTTGAATCAATGCAGGAATACAACCACTAAGCGGACTTACACCTGCTTTGTTATTTAATTTCATGGTCTCTTGCTGTCTTTTCATAGCATTATCCTTATACTTTTCATTAATCTCTGCTATTTCCGGTTTTAAAACCTTCATTTTAGCTTGAGATAAATAAGATTTATAAGTTACTGGAGACATCAATAAACGCACCAATATGGTCATAATAATGATAGCTATTCCAGCAGGAACAAAAGAACTTAAAAACGTAAACAAAGGCGTGAAAAAGTAGCGGTTTATTAATCCAAAAATCCCCCATCCAAAAGGAATAGAATCTTCTAAACCTAATTCTTTATACTGAGATAAAACCTTTACATCTGTAGGACCATAATACCAGTTCATAGTATAAGCCAATTCACCACCGTCTAGCTTCAATGGCATTTGTGACGCATAATCTTTCATGAATTTTTGAGTATGCGACTCTTCTTTTACTAGATTTTTAGAACTCAGTCTAGCAGTTTCGAATGGCGTTTTTGTGGCCAAAATAGAACTGAAAAAGTGTTGTCTGTAAGATAACCATTTTACGTCTGTTTCTGTCTCTTCATCTTCTTCACTACTATCAGACAACTTGCTTATTTTACCATCTTCATGGTTATAGGTCAACCTTGTATATCTGTTTGAATATTGAATACTTTTTGAATGGCGAATGGCTTTTAATTGCCAATCTAAATTAATAGGTTTTGAACTATTAATCATTCCATTTAATCCCTGTGATTTAATAGAAAAATCTATTAAATAATCGTTCGGTTTCATTTCATAACGATACTCTAAAAATTGGTTTTCAGAAACCTTAGCTTTCATAGAAAGTACAGTATTCTCACCGCTTTTTGATAACGAGGGCTCAAAAAATAAATCCTTTGTATCTAATATTCGATTATCTGATGTGGTAAAGTTAAGTGCAAATGAAGCATTCCCATCTTTTACTAAATAAACAGGGACAGAATCGTAAGTTCTAAAATTTTTCATTTTAGCTTCTACAATTTGCCCACCTTTATTACTGATTTTCAAAAAGACCAGTTTATTTTCTAAAACCGTAGTTTCATTTGAAGGTTTTGTAAAACCAAAAGCTCCGATTGTACTTTTATAATTTGCTACAGCAGTTGAGTCTTGTAGATTTATGATTGCAGGCTCTTGAACCTCTTCTTCAGCAATTTCACTTTTGTTTTCTTTAGCATCAATCTGTTCTTGCTCTGCTTTTTTAGCTGCTTCTTCTTCGGGTGTAGGTTGATTCTGCCAAAACATAAAAAGCAGTATTCCAAAAATTAATACAAAACCAATAATTGTATTAACGTCTATTTTTTTTTCTTCCATTTAAAAACTATTATAAAATATCTTTTACTAATTCGTATTCTATTGGATCAATAAAAATCTAAGTATTTAGATTTTTGTTAAACGTTTGCAAATATAGACCCAATTGTACAGTTTATGCCATAGTGGCATATATTCTTAAATTTTATGTTCAAGAGCTGCTTTTACAAACCCCACAAATAATGGATGTGGGTTTAATACCGTACTCTTGTATTCTGGATGGTATTGCACACCAATAAACCATGGATGTTTTGGAATTTCTACAATTTCAACTAGACCCGTTTCTTTATTTATCCCAGAAGCAATCATTCCCGCTTTTTCAATCTGCTCTTTATAATCATTATTAAATTCATATCTATGGCGATGACGCTCGGCTATTTGTTTCGCATCGTGATAGATTTTCTTAACCAACGAGCCTTCTTTCAACTCACAATCCCAACTACCTAAACGCATTGTTCCACCTTTATTAGTGATATTTTTCTGGGCTTCCATTAAATTAATAACTGGATGTTCCGTACTCTCATGCATTTCTGTAGAAGTAGCGTCTTTAAAACCAAGAACATTACGAGAAAATTCAATTACAGCCATTTGCATCCCCAAGCAAATTCCTAAAAACGGAATATTATTTTCGCGTGCATATTGTACGGCTTTTATTTTACCTTCTACACCTCTTTCTCCAAAACCTGGAGCCACAAGTATTCCGTTAAGTCCTTTTAATTTTGTTTCAAAATTTTTATCATTAATATGCTCTGAATGAATAGAACGAACGTTAACTTTTACTTCATTTACAGCACCAGCATGAATAAATGATTCTAAAATAGACTTATAAGAATCCTGCAATTCAACATATTTGCCTACCAAACCTATGGTAACTTCATGCTTTGGGTTCTTGTGTTTATTCAGAAATTCATTCCATTGCTCTAAATTAGGTCGTGTAGTATCTGGCAAAGCCAACCTCTGTAACGTAACCGTATCTAGGCCTTCTTGCTGCATTAAAATAGGCACATCATATATGGTCGATGCATCTATAGACTGTATAACAGCTTCTCTTTTAACATTACAAAACAACGCTAGTTTATGCTTAATTTCATCGGATATTTCATGCTCGGTCCTACACACCAAAATATCAGCCTTGATACCACTCTCCATTAATGTTTTAACAGAATGCTGTGTTGGTTTCGTTTTTAATTCCCCCGCTGCAGAAAGATATGGGACTAAAGTTAAATGTATTACTATACCATTATGATCACCTAGCTCCCACAATAATTGACGCACCGCTTCTATATAAGGTAATGATTCAATATCCCCAACAGTTCCTCCGATTTCAGTAATTACAATATCGTAATCTCCACTTTTTCCAAGAATTTGAATACGTTCTTTTATTTCATTGGTGATATGTGGTACTACTTGTACGGTTTTACCTAAAAATTCACCTCTACGTTCCTTTTCAATGACACTTTGGTAAATTCTACCCGTAGTAACATTATTTGCCTGCGATGTTCTTACATTTAAAAAGCGTTCGTAATGCCCTAAATCTAAATCCGTTTCTGCACCATCATCGGTAACATAACATTCCCCATGTTCATAAGGGTTTAATGTACCTGGGTCAACATTAATATAAGGATCTAATTTTTGTATGGTTGTTTTGTATCCTCTTGCTTGCAATAATTTAGCTAATGAAGCTGCAATAATACCTTTACCAAGAGAAGAAGTAACTCCACCGGTTACGAAAATATATTTTGTCTGTGACATGAAGCGTTAGGTTGATTTCTTAACGCAAGCAAAAATACAAATTGCTACAAGATATTTATGCTATTGTTTAGGAAAATCTTTTTGAATTTTACGAATGAGTCCTTCTAACCCATTAATTTTAATTTCAGTCATCGCTTTTAGCAATTCACCAAGCTTACCATCCGGAAATCCTTTTTGCTGAAACCATATTAAATAAGGTTCTGGAAGTTCAACCAAATAGCGTCCTTTGTATTTACCAAAGGGCATCCTATAATGAGCCAGCTCTATTAAATTTTCTCTATTGTTCATTAACATAATTCGACACATCCAAAGATAGGAACATTGCGTATATAGAAACGAGAAACATCTATTATTTTAAAAAAATCCAATTTTACAATCTTTTGAAAATGAAAAAAGTCTCAAAACTTATTATCCTACTTTTTATTTTAAATGCATGCAGTGCTGATCGTAATGATTTAATTGACGCTATTGCTGACCATAATAACCCGCCAATTGATGAATCAGCTATAGATACCGATGGGGATGGAGTTTTAGATAATCAAGAAGTAACTGACAATACAGATATTAACAATAGTTGTTCTTTAATAGTTGCGAGTCAAACTGTAGCTACCTCCGAAAATTGGAATGAGGCAGATTGCGATTCAGACGGTGTAAAAAATGCTATTGAAATCGCAGATGCAACCGATCCAGTTAACCCCGATACTGACGATGATGGCATCACTGATGGGGATGAAAAACAAGAGGGAACCGACCCTACTAAAAAAGATACCGATGAAGATGGTATTGATGATGGTGTAGAGAAAACAGATAAAACGGATCCGTTAAAAAGTGATACTGATAGTGACGGTGTATCTGATGGTGATGAAAAAGAAGATGGTACCGATCCATTAAATACCGATAGTGATGAAGATGGAGTTTCTGATGGTATTGAAAAAACAGATGGCACAAATCCACTCGAAGCTGATTCGGATGGGGACACTTTAACCGACGGTATCGAAAAACAAGATGGTACCAATCCTCTTAAAATTGATACTGATGCAGATGGTGTTACAGATAATCAAGAAAAATTAGATACTACCAATGCCTTAGACCGTTGTTCATTTGTTTTAAACAATCAACAAGAAATTCCAGATGCCATTTGGAATTCTACGGATTGCGATAATGATGGAATCACTAATTCAACAGAAATATCAAATGGCACAGATCCACTGGTTTATGATGAACAAACTCCTGTTGCATCTCCTATAGCTGGAGTATGGAATCTAACTGATGGTGTTATAAATGATGGCACTGGAACTACTGTATATTTAGCACAAACTTTTAACCTCACCTATACCGCAACCACGAGTGATGAAAATGTACAAGTTCAGTTTTCTGAAAATCCGGATTTGGTAACAAGCACAGGAACTTATACCATGCTACTAAATTTTAATTTCTTAGGTAGTGATTATCAAGATACACTTACTTCTGAAAGTCCTTTTTCCAATGGAGATTGGTCAATAAATGGTAATACACTAACTATTGATGCAAATACCACAGTAAATGGGAGTTACGACATCATAGAACTTACTGAAAACACGTTAATAATCAGCACCCCAGTAGATAGAGAAGTACCTGCAGGAGGACTTAACCTCAACGTTCAAGGAACGCTTATTTTAACTTTTACGAAATAAAAAGTATTCTCATTTGATTTAATTATTGTTATGGCATTTAGCCCTTTATTTACTTATTCCTTTAGGAGTTAAGCAAGCAATTGGGCTAAATTTTATATCTTTAAACAAATCAAAAAAAAACATGAAAAGACGATCTTTTATTGGCACCACTGCAGCAGCATCTATAGGAATTATTGCATGTAAAAGTTCACAAGAGTCTCTTCCTGAAAAAAAAGAAGATTTCAAGCTTAAAAACAACATAAATCACAGTGTTTGTCATTGGTGTTTTAATACAATTCCTTTAGAAGATTTTTAATAACATTAAATGAATTAGGTGTAAAAGCGGTTGATTTAATGGGCCCTAATGAATGGCCACTCCTTAAAAAATACAATATACAAAGCGCTATGTGTAATGGTGCTGAAATTAGTCTTACCGAAGGGTGGAATGACCCTCATTATCATGAAGTCTTAATTAAGAATTATACTGAAATCATTCCAAAAGTAGCGGAAGCTGGTTATACAAATTTAATTTGCTTCAGTGGAAATCGTAGAGGTATGGATGATCAATTAGGCTTACAAAATTGTGTTGCTGGTCTTTCTCAAATTATACCTCTTGCAGAAAAACATGGTGTTGTGATTCAAATGGAATTATTTAATCAAATAAATCACCCTGATTATATGTGCGACTCTTCAGCTTGGGGAATTGAATTATGTAAAGGTTTAGGCTCAGAAAATTTTAAACTACTTTATGATATTTACCATATGCAAATTCAAGAAGGGGATATCATACGGAGTATTCAAGATCATCATCAATATTTTGGACACTACCATACTGCTGGAGTACCTGGTCGTCATGAAATTGATGAAAACCAAGAATTATATTACCCAGCCATTATGCGCGCCATTATAGCTACAGGATACACAGGTTACGTGGCACAAGAATTTATTCCTGAACGAGAAGATAAAATTGATTCTTTAAAACAAGGCTTTTTAATTTGTGATGTTTAATCCCTTATTAGAATCTAAATATCAACTTATTGAATAAGAGCTTCCGCAATTGTTTTATTCCAAAATAATTGCTGTTCTCTATTCCGCGAAAAATTAGTTTCAGTATCATACTGATCTTGATACTTATTAAGTTCTATATTTATTTCACGATAAATAGCTTTAACTTCATTCTTAACATTACTTGTAAATTTCTGTACTTTTAAACGCCTTCGAAATTCTCGAGCATACAATTCTGTGATATCAAAATGCAATTGTTCATGGCTTAAAATAATAGTATCACAAACCTCAGGTCTATACCAAGATTTATCAGGGTAGAAATAAGAACTCACTTCGTAATCAATAGCGACAACTTCGCCATTTTTTTTTGTTGTTGAAAACTGGTAAGTTAACCCGCTGGCTGTTATCGCAGCGGCTCTATTATTCTCCGGAACCCCTTTAAAGTCAGTCCAATTTAATTTTCTTGAAGATTGCCATAGTATAGTTTCCTCATCTTGAATATCCATACTCAAAATAAAAACCAATGCTGTCAAGAAGATACTTTTTACAACTCCCAATTAAAGTTAATTACTTTTTCGATATCTGGATGTAAACTATAAAGAACAGGACTTGTATTTGCCGTATGTTCTACTATTGTTCTATTCTTTTCTGAAACTAAAGAAGGTAATTTAAGTAAAACTTCAATTTTAGAAATCTGTCTTGGATTAGCTGACATATGCTTAGTAACCTCAGCAGTGGTGTTGGTAAAATCTAAATCTAAGTTGTCGGCTTTTATACCCATCATCGTTATCATACAACCAGCCAAACCAATTGCAACAGTATCTGTACGGGAGAAAACTTGACCTAATCCATTATTATCTGAAGGAGCATCAGTAACAAAACTAGTCCCTGAACTTATATGTTCACAATTGGTTATTAAACCTCCGGTACACGTTACTCTCCATGTCATATACAACTTATTTAACTTCTTTTACCCACATATTTTCATAAGCCATAATATAACAAGAGGTGTTAAAATAACCAGCTGCAGGTTTTTGAACATAATTAAATTTATTGCCGCTATATTGTGTTTCTCCAATAAATTTTGACGCTTCAAATAAGTTATTTTTATACGCCAACTTTAATAAAACATCAAATGTAATATCAAAACCACGACGAGCATATTTATCAGGTGATTTACCTTTATTTAACCTTTTATAACTCGCTTCAAAACTATCATTCTTATCTTCTCCGTCAACTGATGGATAGGTAAATGCTAAATTTGATAAATGTGTATTATTTATTTTGTCGTTATCATAAGCTTTACCCTTATTGGTGGTAAATAATTTAATTTTTATTTTATCCGTAATTGAAGCGTTCAATACCGAGATAACACTATTAACCGTATTAAATTGATCCGCTTCTAAGAAAACCCAATTCTCTTCAGTTTCCGAAAGTAATGCTACAATTTTATCTTTCATAGCATATTTCTCTATAAGCTCTAGAGACTTCGCATTTGGAAATTGTTCCAGTAATAATTGCTTATTTACTTTATGCTCTTCATCAACAATCACCACAATATTTTCCAATTTCCGCTTTCTTTTTACATAGGAAAAAATTTGTTTTCTTAATTCATCATCAGAAGGTACAGAATAAAATACATTAGAAAGACTAATATCACTTTTAGCTGGTATTGGAGCTATTATTGGAACTCCAAATGACCCCATTCTAACCGCCACTTCTTGTAATGATGGTGAATCAAGTGGTCCAATTATTGCATTAGCTTTTGTCAATTCTGGCTTTAGCAACAATTCTTTAGTACGCTCAACATTTCGCTGAGTATCAAAAACTGAAACATTTACAGAAACTCCCAATTTTTTGATGGAATCTAAAGCTACTAAGGCTCCACTGTACAAACCTAGACTATAGTTAGTATCTTTTCTTTTATCTATAGAATTCGTTGCTTCTTCCTTATTATTTACATCTATAATATCTAATCGAAAAGGAAGCATGATTACTAAGTTAGGCTGATACGCTGTATTGATAGCACTTAAAAGATCTATATTTTCAATAACTAAAGAGTTTTTAACTTCAAAATTTCCATCGCTATCTATTGGTAGTTTTAAAACCATTCCTGCTTTTAATCCAGATTGCAACTCAGGGTTTAACGCGATCAGCTCACGATAGGTTAAACCTAATTTTCGAGTTAAACCATATTCAGCCTCCCCCTTTTTTACTTCGTAGAAAATAAAATTATCTGTATTTACAACTGTTGTTGACGCTTTCTTTTGAGGAATTCTGATTACCATCCCCTCTTTTAAGCCTCCTACTTTAAGCTCTGGGTTTAAAGCTTTTATTTCTGCTTCCGTTGCTCCAAATTCTCTCTCCAATGCCATAAATCCCTTTTTTGGAGGTACCGTGTATGAAACAAAAAGTTGGGTTGTTTGGTTTTCAGTTGTACTTCCCGCAAGCTTCGGCAAACGTAAATTTTGACCAGCCGCTACATAGGTGTTATCCTTTGGTAAATCTGGATTTAAAACCATAAGACTATCCATTGTAATACCATATTTATTAACAATAGACCATCTGGTTTCTTTAGGCTGTACCGTATACATTTCGAAAAGAGCGCTATTAAAAGGATTTTCCTCTGGCTTAATTTTACGGTACTTAGGAATTTTTAAAGTCATTCCTTTTTTTAGCTGTACCGAATACAACTCTTTATTGTATTTTTTTATTTGCTCTTGACTAACCTCAAACTTATCTGCCAATCTAAAAAGATTATCCTTTCTTTTCACTTTATAAGAAATAAAACTCATCGGCTCTTCTTGAACAACAACAATTTGATTGTCCGATGTAACTCCGTTGTTTTTAATCACAACATCTTTCTCTAGAGCCGCTTTGCTATCTAAAGGAATCACCAAAATTGTATTTGGCTTTAACTCATTCGGATTTTTAACCTCTTTATTAAGGCTTAAAATACTTGCAGGAGTAACTTTATACTGTCTAGAAATGCTTTGAATAGTTTCCCCTTGTTTAACCGCATGTGTAGTAAACTTTTGAGCAAAAGCAGATAAACTAAACAGTAGAATTAATACTGCTGTTGTATAATATTTTACTAATGATTTTTTCATAACTATTCCCATTCTATCGTTGCTGGCGGTTTAGAGCTAATATCATAAACCACTCTATTGACACCTCTAACTTTATTAATAATATCATTTGAAGTTTTCTGCAAAAACTCATAAGGCAAATTCACCCAATCCGCAGTCATACCATCTGTACTTTCTACAGCTCGTAAAGCTACACATTTTTCATAAGTTCTTTCATCACCCATCACTCCAACACTATTTACCGGCAAAAGCATTGCTCCGGCCTGCCACACTTTATCATAAAGTCCCGCTTCCTTTAATCCATTTATAAAAATAGCATCCACTTCTTGTAAAATAGCTACCTTTTCTCTAGTAATATCTCCTAGAATCCGAATGGCTAAACCAGGACCTGGGAATGGGTGTCTCCCTAATAATAAAGGATCTAAACCCATACTTGCCCCTACCCTACGAACTTCATCTTTAAAAAGCATTCGCAAAGGTTCGACTATACTTAATTTCATATAATCAGGCAATCCTCCTACATTATGATGACTCTTTATTGTAGCTGATGGACCACCAGTAGCAGATACAGATTCAATAACATCAGGATAAATAGTACCTTGTGCTAACCACTTTGCATCTTCTACTAAATGAGATTCATCATCAAAAACTTCAATAAAGACACGTCCTATAATTTTACGTTTTTTTTCTGGATCACTTTCACCTTCAAGTTCATCCAAAAAACGTGCCGAAGCATCAACACCTTTTACATTTAACCCCATTCCCTCGTATTGTTCTAATACATTTGGAAATTCGTTTTTACGTAATAATCCATTATTAACGAAAATACAATGTAGATTTTTACCTATTGCTTTATGTAAAAGCATTGCAGCAACAGATGAATCTACACCTCCTGATAAACCTAATATAACTTTATCTGTACCAATTTTATCTCTTAATTGAGCTACAGTTGTCTCAACAAAAGAATCAGGGGTCCATGTTTGCGCTACTCCTGCAATATGGACTAAAAAATTTTCTAGCAATTGCTTTCCATCTGTTGAGTGGTAAACTTCTGGGTGAAATTGAATGGCGTATGTTTCTTCTCCTTCTATTTTATAAGCGGCATTTTCAACATCATTCGTACTTGCTAATTTAACAGCTTTCGTAGGTAATACTTTTATGGTATCAGAATGACTCATCCACACTTGGCTCCCTATATTAACATTTTCAAAAAAAGCTTCATCTGATTTTACAAAAGAAAGATTAGCTCTCCCATATTCTCTCGTATTAGAAGGAGCAACATTACCACCTTTAAAATGCGCCAAATATTGTGCACCATAACAAACCGCTAATAAAGGTTTTTTACCTTGAATTTCAGATAAATCTGGATGAGGAGCATCTGCTGCCCTCACAGAAAATGGCGAACCTGAAAGTATTACCGCTTTGTATTCTGATAAATCTTCAGGAAGATGGTTATAGGGTTTAATTTCACAAAAAATATTAAGTTCTCTAACTCTTCTTGCTATAAGTTGTGTGTACTGAGAACCAAAATCTAAAATCAGGACGTTATTTTGCATCCGCAAAAATAGTAAAATGAAAATTTTTGAAAAGCTTCTTTTGAGTATATTTATATAAATATTTCAACTATTTTATTCTTCCTTGGAAGATTTGTTTTAAAAATCTCTTTTAATTTTTTTTTTGAATTTAATTATAGCGTCATGACAACTAAAATATTTCAAGATTTAAAAGAAGAATTGCAATTGGGTATTACCGAAAAAAATCATCCTTTTAGGTATTTTACCCTAGGCACTGTTGGCTTAGACAAAATGGCCAGATTAAGAACCGTTGTTCTGAGAAATGTTTCTGACACATTGAATCTCTCTTTTTACACTGATAAACGTTCCAAAAAGGTAATTCACATTACGGAGAATAATAAAGTAAGTCTTCTATTTTTTCATCCTCAAAAAATGATACAAATAAAAATTGAAGGCATAGCTACAATTATCAAAGACAAAAAAACTGTTGAAGACTATTGGAATACTATTCAAGAAAATTCACAAAAAGAGTACACCACAACAGCTGCACCAGGTAGTAGCATTGCTAATTATGAAGCTGTTGAGTATTTAGGGGAAGACAATTATTTTTGTGTAGTAACCATTGCCCCTCACAAAATTGAATATTTAAAACTCGAAAGACCAAATCATATCCGAATCAGATATTCCAAAGATTATGAAAATTGGAAAGGGGAATATTTAGTCCCCTAACGCATAGTTTCTAGAATTCCAGAAATATCTTTTTCTGTAGTATCAGGATTGATAAAACAAAACCGGGCTACCGTTTCATATTCGTCTCCTTTTTTCCATTTAGTAGGTGTAACTAACGCAAAGCCTTTTTTATGATTTTCATAAGTCCAATTTCTATAATCATCTGGTGACCACCCTTTTCTTCGAAAAATAACACAAGACAAACTAGGCTCCCGAACTAATTCAGTACATGACTCCTTTTCGATTAATTCCCCTGCAAGGTTTGCCAAAGAAATACCTCTTTCTACCGCCCATTTGTATTTATCTGTTCCGTGCATTGCCAATGAAAACCATAATGGCATTCCTCGAAGCCTTCGTGTTAATTGAATTTGATAATCAGCTGGATTAAAACCTTGTGCACCTTCATCTTTAAAAATTTCTAAATAAGAACCTTCTTGCGAATGTGCCGCTTTTGCGAGCTCAGGGTCTTTATAAAGTACTGCTCCGCAGTCATACGGTGAGAACAGCCATTTGTGCGGATCTATAGTAATACTGTCTGCTTTTTCCACACCCTTAAACAAATGTCTTACAGAATCAGCTACTAAAGCACCACCCCCATAAGCAGCATCAACATGAAACCAAAAATTATTAGCGCGACAAAAATCTGCAATCCCATCCAATTCATCTATAATACCCGCATTGGTGGTACCAGCTGTAGCGACTACGGCGAAAATTCTATTGCGTTGTTCAGCTTCAAGTTGATCGACCAATTTTAGTACATCAGCAGCAGTCATCCGATCTTCTGTAGGCACTAAAACTACCTCAGCATCCATAACTTTAGCCATTGCTTTTACGGACGAATGTGCTCCTATAGAGGCGATAATAATTCCTTTTTTATGTTTATTTTTTGAATCTTTTCTCCAATATTCTCGCGCTGTTACCATTGCTGAAAGATTAGCAGCCGTTCCACCACTGGTAAAAACTCCGAATGCACCTTTAGGCATTCCTGTCAAAGAAACTAACCATCGCATCGCTTCATTTTCACAAAAAATACCTCCCGCTCCTTCCATCCAATAAGCTCCATGGATACTGGAAGCAGAGGTAACCAAGTCGAACATTATAGCTGCTCGTGTTGGTGCAGCTGGTACAAAAGCCAAATGCCTTGGGTGATCTATCGGCACCGTTGCCTTTACTAAAACATCGCGAAAAAGTTGGAAGGCCTTTTCTCCTCCTATCCCATTATTGGTAATAGTTTCACCAACTAATGCTTTGAGTTCTTCTTCCTTTTTCGGTTGTCCTAATTCTGGAGAAGTATTCGTAATACGATGTATCGCGTATTTCATGACATCTAGTGTCATTTCTACCAATTCAATATCAATATTGTGCATAATTTAAATTTTAAATGACTAAATCATTTAACCAATTGTTTTTTACTTTCTATACGTTCTCTCAAAGAGTTAACACTAGCAAAACTATCTTTTAACCATCATTATCCTATTACTCTATCAATGATTTATTTTATTCTTAAGTAAAAAGTGATATTTAAAGAGTAAATAACCAACAATCATTATGGTTTTTTCCTACTTATAACTAACAATTTTTTAAATTAACACAACATTTAATCTCTAAAATGTAATATAATTCGTATTATTTACTATATCAGCTCTACTAATAAGTGAAACTAATTAAAAAAAAAACCTTAATTACCTTAAAGTTATGATCATTCTAATAGCTTTAACAACCTTAACGAACTGTACTGATAATAATGAACAATCATCTTTTCAAGAAGAGGTTAATGCAGATTCAAAAAATCTTACTTTCGAAACTTTTGAAGAGTATCAAAAACAATTAAACAATTTAAAATTACTCGAACAAAGTAAATTGGAGCAGTGGATTACAGAAAATAATCCAAATTCATTGTATTCTTACATTCAAAAGCATGAAGATTATATTAGAAAACTTCCCAACCATTATAAAGCCATATTTAATGAAAATTTCGAAATAAATTTGGACAACCAAATACTTTGGTTAGATTTTAAAAGTGGAAATCTTTATACATTTTCCGGAACAATTGATCTAAATCTTCAAAAAAAATAATATTGTGAATTTAGCTCCTTCTGGCTTTATGAAAACTACAATTATAAAATCTGAAATCATTAATACAGATAAAGTTATTCTTGCGGCTACGGATACTGATTCTAGACATACTTATTATATGAACAATGGCACTTATTACAAAGATAATTGTGGGTCTAGTAGCGCACAATTTAAAAATCATAGATTTAGATATCTACATGAATTTTATCATTTCCATGAATCCTATAATTGGCTACCATATCCAGCTGCTAATTCTGAATTACATCTGAATCTAAGATTACAATACAGATCAAGTAGATGGAGAGGCGCAGGAGAAAAAAGAAACATGACTGTTAATATTGGTCATAACATTAAATTTTATAATGATAATAATGGAATAGAATTACCACTTTATGGAGCCCATAACAATCAGCTTACATTTAATTGTTCAGGAGATGTGGATATTTTAGTTAAATGGACCCAAGGTTCGTATCTTCAAACTGGAATTAGTCCTAAATTTGAAATTGAAGCATGGGGTACAATCACTCATGAGTTTACTGGAGGCTATTCATATTGGAGTAATAATTTTGATTGGTAGAAATATTTGACAATTACAAAAGTGAGCGATTTATAATAAATTTCTCACTTTTTTTATAAGCAAATTTCAAACCTGATTATATATCTTTGACGTAAAATTTATTTTTAAGCCTTAAAGTAGAATCCTAATAGCCAAAATGCTTTTAAACAGAATTCAAAAAATACCCTTCGAAAAACTATCGCTTTTTACTGTTCTTTTATATATCATCTCTCTTTTCTATAATTTACATTTTGAACCATTAAGATTAGAAGAACCAAGACGTGCATTAGTTGCTTTAGAAATGTTACTTAATAATAATTTTATTGTTACTACTCTTTTAAATGAAACTTGGTATGACCATCCTCCATTATATAATATTGTTCTTGCATTAAGTATAAAAATTTTTGGCTTCAATACCTTTGCGATTCGTTTTCCTTGCGCCTTTTCATTGCTTCTTACTGGAATATTAGTTTATGTAATAAGCAAAAAGTATATCTCAAAAAACTTTGGAATTTTAAGCTCACTATTCTATCTAATTTCCGCGGACATCTATTTTTATTTTTCGACAATAGCTGAAATAGACATTTTTTATTCCTTATTAATCTTATTAACTTTTTTTAGTATTTTTCATTTTTATCAAAAAAAACAATATTATCATCTTTTCGGATTTGCTTATTTCTTTATTTCCCTTGCATTTTTAACTAAGGGTTTTGCTTCGTATGCTTTTATTGTATTAACATTAGTTTCTTATTTCTTGTACGAGAAACAATTTAAAAGACTTTTTAGCTTACCTCATATAATTTTTGGATTTAGCGCTCTATTATTTCTTGGTATTTATTTATACGTATATTCTATATATGACGATTTGCCCGCCTATATATCAAAAATGTGGGGACTTACCAGCAGCAGAACTGTTCTTGGAAGAGGTATTAGCAAGCTGGCTATTCATATAATTACGTTCCCACTAAACTTTATTGCTGTATTATTTCCAGCAACGCTATTCATCCTATTTATTGTCAAAAAAGGACAAATTAAAAAAATAAAAGAAAAACCTTTTCTAGTTTTTCTAGCCATTACGCTTATCGTAAACTTTAGTATTTATCTTATTTCTCCAGGGGCAAAAATAAGATACACTTATATGCTTTTTCCAATTGCCATCATTATTTTAACCTATCCATTTTATTTACAGATGAGTAGTGAGTCTTGGAGAAATAAACTTTTTTACAGCATAATAAAAATAGTAATGCTTTTGGTAGGATCTGCCCTAATAATAGCGCCATTTTTAAATATTTACGCCAATCCAACTTATTTAAATTTGAGTCTGCCTTTATTTGGTATTGCAGTACTCTCAACTTTTTATTTAAACATTAAAACAACTCAATACATTAAGTGCCTTTCCGTTATTTTATTTTTCGTGGTTTGCCGTCTTGCATTCGATCATATCGCCATGCCCATAAAAGCCAATATTTCAAAAAATAATCTTCATAAAAGTTATGCTGAAAAAATTTATAAGTTAATTGGCAAAGAAGAGCTTTATATTTTATCAAATGATAATATGACCCTATTTTTGGATATTCCTTTTCATTTTTACCAAACTGCTACTTATTTGGAAATGTATAAAAAACAAATTGTTTCTAAAGTGGCTACTATTAACAAAAAAGGATTTTATATTATAAATTTAGAGCAAATTCAAAACTACACTCCTTTATATATATTTGAAATTAATAAAACAAAACTTGCTTTAATAAAACAGTTATAAATGTTTTCATAGTATAGCAAAGCGTTTCTTGCAAGGTGGATGAGCGATTTATTATTTATTCCATAAACTAATTTAATGCCAACACTTCAAAATCTTTAGACAAAGGCTTAAGCTGATCTACTAAAGTTGGTATTAACGATTCTCCATATTCCAAATAAAATTCTGAAAAATTTAACTGTCTTTCTTGTAAAGACTGATTTGGAAATAGGGCATTTTGAATTTCAATAATACGAATTACATGATCTTTAAGTTTACGCTTCTGAGCTTTTAAAAGCCGTTGTTCTAAATGATCTAATCCTTTTATTTGTTTAATCTCTTGAGCTTTTACCGCTCCTAGAAAAGATTTATCCGTTTGTTCTGCTAATTCAAAAAGATATTTAAACTGATTTTGAAGTTGTTCTTTTTGAAAACTAAAATCTATATCAATATTTGAGATTGCTCTAATTTTTTTATTAATAAGTGTATTCTGCTCTAAAAAGAGATGTGAAATTTTAAGATCTAATTTATCTATTTTTTCTAATTGCTTCTCTGTAATCAACAGTGCCGAATTACGTAATAATAACATTGGAAAAGTTACATCAATAGCTTCAAAATAGGCTTTAAGTTCAAACCAATAAGCTAATTCACCCCCTCCACCGATATAACAAAGGTTAGGCAAAATCACTTCTTGATACAAAGGTCTACAGACCACATTAGGAGAAAAACGTTCTGGGTGGTTCTCAAGCTCTCCTAAAATTTCCTCTTGGGTAAAAATAAGCTTGGTATCGTTAATAAAATAGGACCCTTCATGTTCTATTATCCGTTCCCGAACGCCATCAATCAAATAGAAATAATTTATCTCTCTTGGGTTTACTTGAATGCCATAATTTTCAGGCATCGTATTTATCTTATCTATTGTTTCAGTAACTTTATGAAAAGAAGTTCTTTCTAATAAATCGGACTTTACATACGGAATTAATAGTTTTTTTAACGCTGAATCATCTCCATCAACAATAACCAACCCGTAAGCCTTAAATAATTCGTTCGCCAGATAACGTGTTGCATCGGTTAGGTTATTATGCTTTAAATAAGCTTCAGAAAATAAGTTCTTTAAAAACTCTGCATTGGTACTACCGCCAAGCTCTGCTGCCAAAGTATCACTAACTGCCTGTAAACCATCTGTATTCAACCGTCCAACACCTCCAGCTGCTTCTTTATTCCATTGAATTTTTTTACCCTTGAGATTAAAGTAGTTTATTTCTTCAAAATCATGATCCTCTGTTGCCATCCAATAAATAGGAACAAAATTATTAGTGGGATATTTTTTCTTTAATTCAGACGTAAGATTAATGACTGCTATTATTTTATACAAAAAATAAAGAGGTCCTGTGAATAAATTTAATTGATGACCAGTAACTATAGTAAATGTATTTTCATCGTTCAACGATGTAATATGGGTCATGGTTGCCTTACTAGCAGATACATTTTCATACTGACTATGCAAAGCATCACAAAGAACTTTCCTATTATTTTTAGGAAAATTTTTCTGTTTTTCTTCAATTTGATATTGAAAATTTTCAAGATTAGGAAACCGATTATAAAAGGGCTTAAGCGCTTCTTTTTCATCTAAATAATCACCTATTAATTTCGAGAAATAACCAGTTTGTTTGAAGGGGATACCATCAATCTTCATATAAATATTTAAAAAACGTTGTAAATATAAAACTCTTGAAATTTATCAATACCTAAAAATACGTTAAGATGTCACAATCTAAAGCATAAAAAAGAAATTTAAATACACTACCTCGCCATTCCTTTTTTATTATTAGATTTGAGAGTAACCAAACTACATCCTATGAAAAAAGTTTTAGTCGCCTTATTGTTTATTTCTTACACGGCACTACATGCGCAGCAAATTAAATCTCCTTCAGAATTTTTGGGTTATGAATTGGGAACAGAATTTACGAGGCATCATGAAGTTGTAGCGTATTATACCTATTTAGCTAATAAAGTTGCCGATCGTGTACAACTACAATCGTATGGAAAAACAAACGAGAGACGGCCTTTACTACTAGCCTATGTATCTTCTGCAGATAATATACAAAACCTAGAAAACATACGCACTGAACATTTAAAGAGTACTACAGGAGAAGGAAATTCAGCTATTGCTATTGTTTGGTTAAGTTACAATGTTCATGGAAATGAAAGTGTAAGTACTGAGGCTTCTATGCAAACTATTTATGAGCTCTTAACCAATAAGTCGCAACTCTTAGAAAACACTGTTGTAATAATAGACCCATGTATTAATCCAGATGGGCGAGATAGATATGTGAATTGGTACAATGAAAATAGAAATACGCCAAATAATGTGGACCCTAACAGTAAGGAACACCATGAAGGCTGGTTAAATGGTCGAGCAAATCATTATATGTTCGATTTAAATAGAGATTGGGCCTGGTTAACACAAATAGAAAGTCAGCAGCGATTAAAAGTTTACAATACATGGCTACCCCATGTGCATGTAGATTTTCATGAACAAGGGGTAAACTCGCCATATTATTTTGCTCCAGCTGCAGAACCATACCATGAGGTAATCACAAATTTTCAACGTGATTTCCAAGTGACTATTGGTAAAAACCATGCAAAGTATTTTGATCAAAATGGCTGGTTTTATTTCACAAAAGAAGTGTTTGATTTACTGTACCCAAGTTATGGAGACACCTATCCTTTATACAATGGCGCCATAGGAATGACTTACGAACAAGGAGGAAGCGGACGTGCTGGTTTAGGTATTATTACAAGTATTGGAGACACCCTAACACTAAAAGATAGAATTGCACACCACTTTACTACAGGGATATCAACGGTAGAAGTCGCTGCTGGTAATTCTAAAAAATTGAATGATGAATTTAAAAAGTTCTATACCAATAAAAACTTCAAGTATAAAAGTTATGTTTTAAAAGGTGATACCGATAAGTTGGCTGCATTAACAGCGTTATTAGAACAACATGAAATCGATTATGGGTGGTCAACAGGGGCAACCGTAAAAGGGTTTGATTATAAATCTGGTAAAATTAAAAGCTCAAAAAACGATAATACATCTTTGGTTGTTTCAACTGACCAAATAAAAGGTACTTTGGTAAAAGTATTATTTGAACCTAATGCAAAACTAAGTGATTCATTAACCTATGATATTACAGCATGGTCATTACCATATGCCTATGGTTTAGATGCCATTGCTTCTGAAACCATTGTGCCAATTAGCAATTCAAGTGATAAGGTAACGGCAATTTATGGTGGTGGTGCTATTGATAAAACTACAAATGCAGTTGCTTATCTTACGGATTGGAATAGTATGAAAGATGCCCGATTTTTGGCAGCTTTATTAAAACAAAATATCAAAGTACGCTATACGCAAAAACCATTTACTTTAGATGGGATAAAATATGAAAGAGGTAGTTTGATCATTACTAAATCTGATAATAAGAATAAGAAAGATTTTGTTGAAAAATTAAGGAATATAGCACAACAACACAATACCCCTTTAAATTCCACTTCAACTGGTTTTGTTGATCGTGGTAATGATTTTGGCTCAGGTTCTGTTGGCATGATAAAAAACAGTAAGATTGCTGTTTTATCTGGCGAACCCACGAGCACACTGCGATTCGGAGAAATATGGCACTTTTTTGAGCAACAACTTCAGTTCCCTGTTACTGTTTTGCACGATTCTAAGTTAAGCGCAACCGAATTAGAAGATTATGGTATTTTAATTTTACCTGATGGTTGGTATGGAAGCTTTTTAGATAGTGATAAACAAAAAGATTTAAAAGAATGGGTTAGAAATGGCGGTAAATTAATTGCTATGGGAGGAGCTATAAAGGGTTTAGAAGGTAAAGACGGGTTCGCAATAAAATCTAAAGAGACCAAAAAAGATTCTACCGAAGTTCTAGATTTAAATACGTATGAAGAATCTGAACGTGATGGAATTAAAAATTTAATCACTGGTGCCATCTTCCAAACAAAAGTGGACAACACACACCCGCTAGCCTATGGGTATGATGATAGTTATTTTACGCTTAAATTAGGTAGTGATTCCTATGATTATTTAAAAAAAGGTTCTGTTGCTTATCTGGAAAACAATCCTAAACCAGTTGCTGGTTTTGCAGGTAGCGAGGCACAAAAGCAAATTGCAAAAACGTTAGTTTTTGGTGTTGAAGATTATGGTCGTGGACAAGTAATCTATATGGTAGACAATCCTCTTTTCAGAGGTTTCTGGGAAAATGGAAAATTATTTTTTGCCAATGCCTTATTCATGGTGAATTAATATTTTATCAAAAAAAAATACGTATCATAACATAAAAAAAATTATACTAATGAAAGATCTATGTCATGCGAATGACAAAATCACAGGAACTAGACTAGCTTTAACCTAGCCTACAAAAACATTAATACTATACCACATAAAAAAGAGCGTTGCATTTGCAACGCTCTTTCTATATATACAAAAACAAATTTTTAATACTTTACATTATCCATATGCGCTTCTTCCCCTTCTTTATTAATTAGTTTTACTTCATCAAAGCCCATTAATTTAAACTGTGCAAATTGCGTAGCTGCATCACCAACAACTAAATAAGCCATTTTTGATTCATCTAATAATTTATTTGCTAAGGCTTTATGCTGCTCTAAAGTCATGTTCTTAATTATTTCTTCTTCTTTCTCGATATAGTTAGCATCTAAGCCATATTCACTCATTTCTTGTAACATTCCTAACAATGATCCTTGAGTTTCAAAACGACGAGCATTAGATTTAATTAAAGCATTTTTAGTAAATTCTAGATCTTCTTCTGATATACCTTCTTTGTATTTCTTAATCTCATCTTTAAAAATACCTACAGATTCTCCCGTTGTATTTGTTCGTACGCTAGAAGATGCCGTAAAAGTTCCTGGTATTTTACTACCACTGAATCCTGATCGTGCTCCATAAGTATAGCCTTTTTCTTCTCTAAGTATCAAGTTTACATTTCCTGAAAAAGAACCTCCTAATTTATAGTTCATTACCTCAGCAGGAAAGAAATCTTTATCGGTTCTTGATAAACCGATATTTCCTATACTGATAACCGACTGCTTAGCATCGGGGATATCAACAAAATACAATGAAGATTTATCTCTATTATTTGCTATTGGATATTCAGGAATACTCACCTCTTTGGCTGCCCAATCAGCTTCCAATCCTTTTAAAGTTGTTAAAACCTGGTCTTTATTAATCTTACCTACTACATGAATTGTACTTATAGAAGGAGAGAAATTTTTAGTATAAAACGATTTTAAATCATCAATAGTGATGGCCTCTACAGATGCTACCGTTCCACTTGTTGGGTAACTGAAAATATGGTTTTCACCATATAGCAACTTACTATACACTCTATCAGCAACAACATTAGGATTCGCATCAGAGCGTTTGATACCATTGATCGTACTGGTTTTAATTCGTGCAAACTCTTCTTCATCCCAACGAGGTTCTAATAAAATTTCTTTTACTAATGCAATCGTCTTATCAAAATTACGAACTAAGGTATTTCCACGTATTGTAATTGCTTCATCGCTGGTGTACATGTTTATACTAGCGCCTAACATTTCAATTTCTTCTTCTAACTGCTCAGGAGTTTTATTTTTTGTTCCCTCCATCATGATATCAGTCATTAAATTGGCAACTCCGTTTTTATTCATATCATCTAAAAGATGTCCACCATCAATACGGATACTAAAATTTACTGTAGGAATTTCATTCTGTTCAATCCCATAAACCTTCATTCCGTTTGCTAAATCCGATGTCCAACTTGTTGGAACATTTAAACTGGGAGAAGCACCTTGTTGTGGTTCTCTTGAGCGGTCTATCTTAGAAGGTGTTTTTACAATTTCTTCTTTTGTTTCTTCAATAACAGCAGCTACATTTTCTTTTATCTCTTCTTCAACTACAGGTGCTTTAGTAGAGTTTTCTGCAATTAAATCCATTTGACCCTTAGGCACAAAACTCGTGATTACATAAGGTTTATCTTTGATGTAGGTATCATACACCCGCATTACATCCTCTTTCGTTACTTTTTTGATGTTTTCAATATCCTTTTCAATAAACCCAGGATCACCCGTAAATGTATTATACCGAGCTAATTGAAATGATTTTCCCAAAACACTACTGATGCCGTTATAAAAACCAGTTTCAAGACCTGCTTTTATTCTTTCGATATCACGATCTGTAGCTCCATCTTTCTCGAACATAGCAAAGGCTTCGAACATACCTTTTTCAATATCATTAAGGCTCTTTCCGCTATTCGCAGTCACCGTAACATGAAATTCACCTGCTAATACTTGAGAGTTATTATACGCATATGATCTTGATGTTAGTTCTTTTTCCTTTTCTAAAACCTTATACATAGGTGCTTTTTTTCCGCTAGATAAAAGCTCAGCTAAAAAATCTAATGCATAAGCGTCGTCTGTATATTGATACGTTGTTGGCCATACCATATTTAATTGAGCTGTATTGGCAAAATTATCTTCATGATACAAGCGCACAGTTTCAGCAATGGTAACTGGTTGAGGCTTCAAAGGCGCAACCTCTCCTCGTTTTTTTATTTCTCCAAAATATTTTTCTACTAAAGCTTTAGCATCTGCCGTTTCAAAATCACCAGCTAGTACTAAAGTTGCATTATTTGGACCGTAATATTTATTATAGAACTCTTTTACATCTTCAACGGTAGCATTCTGTAAATCTTCTAATTCTCCAATTACTTGCCAGTTGTATGGGTGACCTTCTGGATAAATATTTTTATCCAAGACCCAATTTTCATGCCCGTAAGGATTGTTATCTACACGTTGTCTTTTTTCATTTTGAACAACCTCTTGCTGGTTATTAAATGCAGCTTCGGTAACGGTATTAATTAAATATCCCATTCTATCACTTTCTAACCACAACACAGTTTCCATAGCATTTTTTGGAACTACTTCATAATAGATAGTACCATCTTTCCAAGTCCCTCCATTTAAAGTTCCTCCTGCATCTTGAATTTTTTTAAAAAACTGATCTTGAGGTACATTTTCAGATTCTTGAAACAACATATGTTCAAATAAATGTGCAAAACCCGTTCTTCCAGTTTTTTCGCGATTGGAGCCTACATTATATTGTATAGCAACAGATACAATTGGGTCACTTTTATCTTGATGCAAGATAACATCGAGCCCATTTTCAAGTTCATATTTTTCAAATTCAACAGAAAGAGAGGTACTTTCAGGAGCCTCTTGTTTTGTTTTACAGGAAGTAAAACTAAGGGTAGCTACAAAAGCTACTAGTAAAGAATGTTTAAACAGTTTTTTTGTTATCATTTTAATAGTTTTTTTTAGTCGTTCTAAATATACAACTGCCAATTTTTAAAAAACATAAAAATCTGTTAAATCAGAATGGAAATGATTGACAACGGGATAGTTAATACTCCAAAAGTTACTTAAATAAACTAAAGAATATTGGAACTAAAAAAGCGAACCCATATGAATTCGCTTTTTGTTTATAATATAAAACTATATTTTACTTCGCCACATTCACGGCTCTTGTCTCTCTAATAACTGTAACTTTTACTTGCCCAGGATACGTCATGTCCGTCTGAATTTTTTGGGATATTTCAAAAGAAAGCTCTGCTGCTTTATCGTCTGTTACTTTTTCACTTTCAACAATTACACGTAGTTCTCTACCTGCTTGAATGGCATATGCTTTTTGAACACCTCCAAAACCAAAAGCTATATCTTCTAAATCTTTTAAACGTTGAATATAAGAATCTAAAACTTGTCTTCTAGCTCCAGGTCTGGCACCACTAATTGCATCACAAACCTGAACAATTGGTGCTATTAAATTCTTCATTTCAATCTCATCATGGTGCGCACCAATAGCATTACATACATCTGGTTTCTCACCATATTTTTCTGCCCATTGCATTCCTAAAATAGCATGCGGAGTTTCCATTTCTGCTTCTGAATTAGGAACCTTTCCTATATCATGAAGTAAACCTGCTCTTTTTGCCATTTTAACGTTTAGCCCAAGTTCTGCTGCCATTACGCCACACAACTTAGCCACTTCTCTTGAGTGTTGTAGTAAATTTTGTCCATAAGAAGAACGATACTTCATTCTACCAACTGCTCTAATAAGTTCTGGATGTAAACCATTAATTCCTAAATCTATAACAGTACGCTTTCCTATTTCAACAATTTCTTGTTCTATTTGCTTTTCGGTCTTTTTTACAATTTCTTCAATTCGTGCTGGATGAATTCTTCCATCAGTAACTAATTTATGTAATGATAATCGAGCTACTTCTCTACGAACAGAATCGAAACAAGAAAGAATAATTGCCTCTGGTGTATCATCTACAACAATTTCAACACCTGTTGCGGCCTCCAATGCTCTAATATTACGACCTTCACGACCAATAATTCTACCCTTAACATCATCAGACTCTAAATTAAAAACAGAAACACAATTCTCAACGGCCTCTTCAGTTCCAATACGCTGAATAGTATTTATTATAATTTTTTTAGCTTCTTGTTGTGCTGTAAGTTTTGCTTCTTCCATTGTCGTTTGCATGTACGACATCGCATCAGACTTCGCTGTTTCTTTTAAAGACTCTAACAACTGAGACTTTGCATCATCAGCTGATAAGCCTGAAATTACTTCTAATTGTTGAACTTGATTTTTATGAAGTTTATCTAACTCCGATTGCTTTTTTTCAAAAAACTCACTTCGATAATCGACCTCCTTAATTTTTTCCTCTAATTGGTCGCTAAGCTTTTTGTTTTTAGCTAATTCGCTACTTATCTGAGATTCTTTGTCTCTTGTTCTTTTTTCCGCCTCTGCAATTTTTTTATCTTTTCCGATAATAACCTTCTCGTGCTCTGCTTTTAATTCTAAGAACTTCTCTTTTGCCTGAAATATTTTATCTTTTTTTATATTCTCTCCTTCTACATTAGCGTCTTTAACGACTCTTTCCGCCTCCCTTTTCGCATTCGATATGGTCTTAGAGGCTTTCCCTTTTTCCATAAATTTAGCAATTGCAAAACCTATTGCTAATCCAACTATTACTGCTATTATTCCTATTGCTGTACTATCCATAATTTAAACTATTTATATAAAAAACCCACATTGGGTCGAGTTTTGTACAAACTCCAAAAAAACAGGTTTAGGGCTAACAAATTGCTCAAGGATCCTATTAAAAACAAGGCCTGCTTTTACAATCTAAACTCACCCTTTTCAAACAATTTAACGTTGAGTTTGTCAAAAATAATTACCAATGTGGGTAGTAACTTAATGTATATTCAAGAACGTATTCAATCTATTTAACACCTAACTTATCCGAAACCAATTCATCCAACGCCTTTAATCTAGCGGTTACTTCTGTGGTATCTTCCATTTGTTCAATACTACGTTGTTCTATTTTAGAAGCAAATTGTAAAGCGCACATGGCCAATACATCTTGTTTATCTCGAACTGCGTAATTTTTCTCAAAATTCTTTGCAAGCTGCTCTATATTTTTTGCTGCTTTACGTAAACCTTCTTCTTGGCTAGGATCTATCGTTAACGGATATACCCTGTCTGCAATTGAAAGTTTTATTTTGAGCTTTTCTGCCATTGTATTGTAACCTAATTATTCAGATAATTGTGAGATACAATGATCTAACTCTCTGATTAATGTATTTATTTTAAGCTTAGCTTCGGTCTTATTTGTATTACTACCCAGCATCGAATTTGCGAGTTTCAGAGAATTATATTTATCCTCCCAAGCAATAAGTGAACCTGTAGCATCATCATTATTATTCTTAACGACCGTAAGTTCTTCTTCCAATTTAGTATTCAATTGCTGCAATATTTCTATTTTATGCAACAACTTACTTATTTTGTTTTCTAAAGAATCTACTATTTCTACTAATTCACTCATGTGCAAACATCAATGCATTTTACACAAAGTTAACACACATCTGAAGACTTCCCAATTCTTTTTTCATTATTCTTTTTTAAATGTTTTAATCCTATGAAAATTGTCATTTAAATGCTCATTTATAAACTATTAATTGTTTTTAAATTTTAAATTGGATTAATTACTTTCGCACTTCAAGTAATCATGATTATGAAAAAAGCCATATTTGGTTTCCTACTGCTATTTCTAACAGCGGCTATAGCTCAAGAAACTTTTCCACAAGATGCATTTAGACCACCGTTAGACATTCCTCTTGTTTTAGCTGGGACCTTTGGAGAATTGCGGAGTAATCATTTTCATTCGGGCATTGATATAAAAACGCAACAACGCGAAGGTTTAAAAACATATGCTATCGCCGATGGGATGGTTACTCGTATCAAAGTATCATTATGGGGATACGGAAAAGTTATTTATGTTGCTCATCCCAATGGATTTACTTCGGTTTATGGGCACCTCCAAAAATTCTCACCAAAAATTGAAGCGTACGTCAATAACGTGCAATATGATAAAAGGTCTTTCGAAATAGAAGTTTTCCCAGATTTTGGAGAAATAAAATTAGAAAAAGGCGAATTAATAGCCTATACAGGAAATACTGGAGGTTCTTCTGGACCACATCTTCATTTTGAAATACGAAATAGCGTATCCGAAAAGCCTACAAATCCGTTGTTATATGGCTTTGATGTTAAAGATGCCACAGATCCCGTTTTGCAGAATTTATATGCCTATCCTTTAGGAAAAAACAGCAAAGTAAACCAGAGTAACAACATAGTAGAGCTTAAATTTTCAAAACAAAATGATGGTTCCTTTTTGGCAGATAAAGTCTATGCCTCTGGCACTATTGGCTTTGGTATAAATTCTTTTGACCGGCAAGATATGGCTGCAAACAAGAATGGTTTATATGCTGTTGAACAGTTGGTAAATGGTAAAATTTACACCTCATACAATTTAGAATCTTTTTCATTTGGAGAAACTAGATACATTAATACACTAATAGATTATGAGTATTTTGGCAAGTATCACCAAAGAATTCAACAGTTATTTAGAACGCCACGCAATAACATGAGCATCTACAAAGAAGTATATAATGATGGTAAAATTGAGATTGCGGAAGGATTAAGTTATTCTGTTGAAATTCGTATGAAAGATATTCGCAATAACACCACCAAAGTGATTATACCTATTGAAGGTAAAAATCAAGAATTAAAGATTATAAAGGATGAAGAAAAAACAGAAAATTATTTAATTGCTAAAAAACCAAATACATATGACTTAGGGATAGCGCAAGTTTATTTCCCCGCAAATACATTTTACTCTGATTTTTATATTGATTTAAAAAAAGGAAATGACACGGTATCAATTCATAATAGCACAGTGCCCGCCCATCAAAATTTCACGATTACATTTGACATCTCCAGCTACCCAAAAGAAGATTTAAAACAACTTTTCATTGCGCGATTAGATAGTGAATTACAACCTAATTATACTTCAACCTACAAAAGAGGGACAACATTTTCAACACGAACAAGAAACCTTGGCACCTATACCCTTGCAATGGATACGATTGCCCCAAAAGTGCATGCCAACAATTTTAAAGAGAAGCAATGGCTAAGTAATTATAAGTATTTAAGCCTTCAAATAACTGATGATTTAAGTGGTATAGACACCTACTCCGCAACCTTAAATGGGCAATGGATTTTAATGGAATATGAGCCTAAAAGAAATACACTTACCTATAATTTCGATTCAAAAAGTACAGATCAAAAACAAAACGAACTAGAAGTTACCGTTACAGATAATGTTGGGAATAGCACTATCTTTAAGAGTTCTTTCTTTAGAAAATAAATTTTGAAGTGCATTAAACTCTTTTTTATACTGCTATTTCCCACTTTTATAATGGCTCAAAATGCTATTATTACTGGGGTAATATTAGATACAAACAACATCCCTCTGGCCCATGTAAATATTAGCTCAGGATTTAATGGCACCACATCAGATATAAACGGCTTTTACATATTAGAAATAACCGCTGATAAAGAAGTTTCGATAACCTTTTCACATATTGGACACCAAAATGTCATTCTTGAAAAAGTACTCCTTTCCACAAATGAAAGTTTTGAATTCAACCCCGTACTTAAAACCAATATCACTCAGATTGATGGAATTACGGTAACGGCAACAGGCGAAAAGAATGTTACTGGAATTACAAACATAAACCCTGAACTTATTCGCTTAATTCCTGGAGCAAATGCAGGAGTTGAAAACATTTTAAAATTACTACCTAGCGTTTCTTCCAATAATGAACTTAGCACACAATACAGTGTTCGTGGTGGTAATTATGATGAAAATCTTGTTTATGTAAATGAAATTGAAATCTACCGCCCTTTTTTAATTAGAGCAGGTCAACAAGAAAGTTTGAGTTTTGTAAATAGCGATATGGTTCAAAATGTAAAATTTTCTTCCGGGGGGTTTCAAGCCAAATATGGTGACAAACTATCGTCAGTATTAGCTATTAGTTATAAAAATCCTGTTTCTTTTGGGCTTAAAATAGAGGCTAGTTTACTTGGAGCAAGTACTACTTTAGAATCCATCAGTAAAAACAAAAAATTAAGTACTATCTCAGGTATTCGCTATAGGGATAATAGTCTGCTAATTAATAGCCAAGAAACCACCACGAATATCAAACCAAGAGTGTTTGATTTTCAAACCTATGAAGCCTACCAGTTTTCAAAAAAAATCAATCTTGGGTTTCTTGGCTCTATTTCACTCAACAATTATATCAACGAGCCCCAAACCCGAAAAACTAATTTTGGAACCATCAATGAACCCAAATCACTTTCTATATTTTATGCTGGTAAAGAAAACAACCAATACAATACTGCCCTAGGAGCCGTAAAGGCAACGTATCATGTAAATGATAAAGTTATTTTAAAACTAATTCCTTCTATTTATCATACGATAGAAGAAGAATCATCCGATATAATTGCACAATATGAATTAGGTGAAGTGGATACTAATTTAGGAGATGTAAATAATATAAAAAAATTAGGAACTCAGTTCAATAGAGCCAGAAATACCTTAGATGCATTAATTTTTAATCTAGCACATAAAGGAAAATATACCAAAGATAAAAGCGTCATAGATTGGGGAATAAAATATACGCACGAAGATATTCGTGATCAATTACGAGAATCGGAGTTCTTAGATTCCATTGGCTTTTTTGTACGACCACCATTAGCAGAATTTATAAACAACCAACCCGCAGTAGCTTTTGAAGCACCCCTAGAAGCTTTAGAAAGCATAAACGCAACAAACTATGTAACAACAAATAGGTATAGCTCCTTTATTCAGTTTAGCAAACAAACGCAATGGAATACGCATGAAATTTATTTTAATTTAGGTATTCGAAGCCAACACTGGATTGCATCTAAAAAAAATGGATTTAAAAATGGGCAAACAGTAATAAGTCCAAGAGGGCAATTTTCCATAAAACCAGATTGGGAAAAAGATATGGTTTTTAAATTTGCAACTGGAATATATCATCAGCCACCTTTTTACAGAGAACTACGTGATGCTACAGGTAATGTAAATACAGCTGTTAAAGCACAAAAATCTATTCATACCGTTTTAAGTAACGAATACAGCTTTAGGCTGTGGGAAAGTCCGTTTAAATTAATTAGCGAAGTCTATTATAAAGATTTATCACATGTGAATACGTATACTATAGAAGATGTTCGTATTCGATATGTGGCCGATAATAATGCTACGGCTTATGCCTATGGCGCAGAATTTAGAATGAATGGTGCTTTTGTTCCTGGAACAGAATCATGGGTAAGCATAGGCTATTTAAAGACCGAGGAAAACAGTAATAATCGTGGTCATATTGCTAGACCTACTGATCAACGTTTAAATGTCGGAATTCTATTTCAAGATTATATCCCTACAATTCCGGATATAAAAATGTATTTAAACTTGGTTTACAACACAGGAGTACCAGGTGGTTCACCCAATTATACCGACCCATATATATATCAAAACAGATTACGTGATTATAAGCGTGCAGATTTAGGAATTTCCTATACTTTTGTAGGCGAGAACAGAAGAGCATCAAAAAATAGTTGGTTAAAAGGATTTAAAGAACTTTCAGGTGGTTTTGAAATTTTTAATATGTTCAACAATCAAAATTCTATTACAAATACTTGGGTAAGAGATATTGATACGAAACAACAATTTGCAGTGCCTAATTATTTAACAAGCCGAATTTTAAATCTTAAAATTCGGATGAGATTCTAGAAAAAATGAAAATGAAAAAATTAACTGTACTTCTTTTATTAGTATCAACAACGCTGGCTTTTGCTCAAAAAGATATTTATGAAAGTCCAAAATTTGACGAATTATCTAAAGATCATAAAGAGCTAGCCATATTACCATTTTTTACTCATTTAGATTTAAAAGAATCCCTATCAAAAGAAGCGAAAAAAGCCTTGGAGCAAAAAGAAGGCTATGCCGTTCAGGATGCGCTTGAAATTTATTTTTCACAACCTAAAAAGAAGAAAAAATTTACTGTAGAGTTTCAAAACACAAAAAACACAAATGCTCTACTTGCTCAAAATAATATTACCTATGAAAACATTGATATTTATAGTATGAAAGATTTGTGTAAAATCTTAGATGTTGATGGTATCATTAGTGGCAATACTGATCTTAATATATTACTCTCCGATGGGATTCCTTCAGAATTTAGTTTTATTGACTATCTATTAGGTGATGCTAATTATGGCAGAATCGGTATTAAAATTAGCGATGGCTATACCGGAAAACTTTTATGGAGGTATGAAAAGAAAATCAATAAAAAATCAGGCAAAAATACGCAAGATTTAATTGATTTAATGATGAAACAAGCCACTAAAAAGTTTCCTTATGATAGAGAAAGAATTAAAAACAAAAAGAAGAATTAATTCTCTGAAAATAGCTTTAACTCATTAATTACATAATCCAATTCTTCTTTAGTCGTATATTTTGAAAATGAAAAACGTATTGATGGTTTTTTCATTTCTTCAGCATTTAGAATTTCGGTTAAAACATGAGATCCCAAATCACTGCCCGACTGGCAAGCACTACCTTTTGAGCAAGCAATACCTTTTATATCTAGTTGAAATAATAACATTAATGATTTTTTCTCATCAAACGGCAGCCTAACATTTACCAAAGTATAGGTGCTTTTTTCTAAATCTCCAGAATACCCATTAAAGGCTACACCCGGAAGTACTTCTTTAAGCTTTTGAATAAAATAAGTTTTTAAATCTAAAACATAAGATTTCTCCTCTTCTAGATTTTCGTAAGCAGCAACAAATGCCTCTTCTAATCCAACAATATTATGAAAGGCTTCGGTACCCGCTCTAAATCCACGTTCCTGAGAACCACCTGTAAGAATAGGCTTTAAGCCTGAATTTCTTTTGATATAAGCAAATCCAATTCCTTTAGGTCCATGAAATTTATGAGCAGCAGCCGTTAAGAAATCAGCTTTTGTTTTTTGAACATCAAATGCGTAATGCCCTAATGATTGTACGGTATCTGAATGAAACAATGTATTGTAGTTTTTACATAATGCACTAATGGCATCGATATCTATAATATTTCCGATTTCATTATTCACATGCATTAAACTCACCAATTTCTTTGAATCGTCTTGCTGCAACAATTCTTCTATATGTGATAGTTTGGGATTTCCAAATTCGTCTAAGTCAACATATTTAACTTGAATTCCAAATTCATTCTCAAGCTCCTCTACCGTATGCAAAACTGCATGATGTTCAATTTTAGAGGTAATAATAGTTGTCACTTTTAAATCGCGCACAACACATCTCAAAATCATATTATCAGCTTCCGTACCACCAGATGTGAAAATTATTTCTGAAGGGTGTGCATTCAAATATTTTGCAATTGTCTTTCTTGTTTTTTCTATCGCAGTCTTTGCAGAACGACCAAAACTATGTGTTGAAGAAGGATTACCATAACATTGCGCTAAAGCCTCCTGCATTTTTTCTATTACAGAAGATCTAACTTGAGTTGTAGCGGCATTATCTAAATAGACTTTTTGCATAGTATTTGGAATAATTAAAAGTCACAAAATTAATGGAATTAAAGTTAATTTTTCACAAATTGAAGATAAACCTCTAGGAATATCGAACTGAAATCTTGTAAATTTGAATAGCCTTTGTAGCGTGCATTTAAAAAACTATTTTTACACCTTATAAAAATCTAAAAAATAGATGAATAAATTATTCAGTATTATACTATGCCTATTATTTTTTTCCTGTGATGATGGTGATTTACAGATAGAAACGCTAGATTTTGACGATGTTGATGTACAAACCTGTGATGCTATTAACATAACAGAAGCATCGATACTTTATAAAATAAACGATGATGAAGCGTTAATACTAAGCCTTGCAGCAAATGTTCTCATACAAGAAGTAGGAACAATAGAATTTGATATAACAGCTACTAGTGCTACAAAACTTATCTATCGGATTTTTTCAGATACTGCTACTACAAGTTACTTCTGTGCTGCTGTTCCTCCTATTACTCCTACCGTTATTGATGAAATTATTGCATCAAAAGGAACAATAATTATTACCACTACAGCTACAGGAACTGTAGATACTCCCACCTATTCACACAAGATCGAATTTTTAGAAATTACTTTGGAAACTGCTCAAGATCAAAGAATTACTGATTTAACTATAAATGATTTTGGTACTATAACTACCAATTAAACATTCTGAAAAATATAAACTTCCGTCGCTCCTAAGCCATATTTCTGATAATCAGCATCATAATGCTTTACATTTTCATATCGACCGAAAAGATAACGAAGTTCTTCTTTTAAGACACCTTCACCCACTCCATGAATAAATACAACCTTTTGGATCCGTTTACTAATGGCAAAGTCTAATTGCCGTTTTGCCGTATCTAATTGAATATTTAAAATATCGTAATTAGACATTCCTCTGTTAGAGGAAACCAATTGATGAATATGAAGGTCTACCTCCATTTTAGGAGCACTTCGTTCTTTTGGTTTTACTACTTGTTTATTTTTTCGTTTACCAAGTGCTTTTTCCGATTTTATCTTTGCAACCTCAAAATTAGAAACCGTCAAATCTCTATTCTCAAAAGTTTTGATGATTTCGGATGGTGCATAAATGAGTAAAAAACCATCATCACTTTCCACGGTAATTGCACTACCCTTTATTTCTTTTATTACACCAGTAATAGTGTCATCCATAGCTTCTACCCTATCACCAACATTAAAATGCATACTTAATCATCTTTAGGTTCTTCATTCGTCGCAGTCCAAGAGGTACTTACTTGATACACGCCAAACATCAAAAAAATAATTCCAACAGCCAAAGCATATTCTTTCTCGATATAACTACTTCCAAAGCCCATAATTAATGCCCCTAGTATAATTAGAATAAAATAAATGAATTGTTTTATTTTCATTGGTCAAAATTAATAGTATTTTTCGGCAAAATAATTGAATTTTCATCAAAATGCGTCTAGCAGTATTTTTTTTACATATAGAAGACTATATGCTTCCCTGTTTTAGTAAGAAAATATTTGGTCTTGATTGCCCTGGTTGCGGTATTCAACGCGCTGTTGCATTGATATTTCAAGGAGACTTTATTGCTGCTTTTAAAATGTACCCTGCAATTTATGCACTTCTACTTTTATTGGGATTTTTACTCGTAGATAATTTTTATCCAATGAAGTTCGCCAACAAAATAATCATAACTTTAACCACAATTACAGTAGTCTTAATACTTATTAATTATATTTTAAAATTTTTATAACTAAACCTTTAAACTTATGGAACAACAAAAATTACCAAATTCAACCATGATTATCGTATTAGGCATATTTGGATATCTATGCTGCTGTTTTGCAGGCCTCGGTATCATACCTTCTGGGATTGCATTTTTCATGGCTAACAAATCACAGAAAATGTATGAGGCAGATCCAGAAGCATATGACAATTATAGTCAAATTAAAACTGGTAAAATAGTAGCTTTAATAGCGCTGATTTTAAATGCTTTAATCGTAATTCGATATGTTTATTTATTCTCGACTGGTGGTTTTGAAATTTTTCAAGAGCAATATGATGAAATGATGAGACAAATTGAGGCTGGGCAATAATACAATTAAAAATGAACCAAGAAACTTTACCAGGCGCAAGTAATGCACTCACTTACGGCATATTATCTATAGTATTGACACTATTCTGTTGTGGACCTTTTGGGGCTATTTTTAGCTTTTTAGGTATTTCTAGTGCTAAAAAGGCGGAGCGCATATACCAAGAAAGTAACGGGCAATATACAGGTTATGAAAATGCCAAAACTGGCAAAATCCTATCTTATGTTGGTCTTGGTATTGCTGCGATTTATCTTTTATTCACAATTTTATATTTTGGTGCAATTGCAGCCATAATCATTGCTGCAGCTTCAGAAGGAGGATATTAACAGACTAATTTAATTTCAAAAAAATCCCCGAAGTAGTACTTTGGGGATTTTTTATTTTATACAAAATGCGTATTATTAAAATTGTTTTAAAGTCTTTGTTATAATTGATACACAATCTAATAATTGCACTTTATTCATTACCAAAGGAGGCGCAAAACGAATTATGTTTCCATGCGTTGGCTTAGCTAGCAATCCGTTTTCTTTTAAAGCCATACAAATATCCCAAGCCGTTGAACTTTCTTCTGTATCATTGATTAAAATTGCATTTAACAATCCCTTACCACGAACAGCATTTACGATTTCACATGTTGGAATAAACTTATTTAATTCCTCTCTAAACAATTCTCCTAAATCAAAGGCGTTTTGAGCTAATTTTTCATCTTTAACAACTTCAAGGGCAGCGATCCCAACTACTGCTGCTATAGGATTTCCGCCAAAAGTACTACCATGATTCCCAGGTTGTATTACCCCCATGATGGTATCATTAGCCAAAACTGCAGATACTGGATACGCACCTCCTGATAGCGCCTTTCCTAAAATTAGGATATCTGGCTTCACCTCCGGTATTCCAGAACAATGCTTATCTGTACAACTACAGTTACCACAAGTAGCTAGCAAACGACCTGTTCTAGCAATTCCTGTTTGCACTTCGTCTGCAATAAATAATACATTATACTTTTCGCAAAGTTTTTTTGCACCTTTTAAATAACCCTCAGATGGCACATAAACTCCTGCTTCTCCTTGAATTGGTTCTACTAAGAAACCAGCTATATTCTGATTCTTTTCTAAAACCTCTTCTAAAGCTTTTAAGTTATTGTATTCGATTTTAAGGAATCCGCCTGTATAAGGTCCAAAATTGTTCCGAGCAACAGCATCATTAGAAAATGAAATGATGGTCGTAGTCCGTCCATGAAAATTATTTTCACATACCACTATCTCTGCTTGATTCTCCGGAATTCCTTTAATTTCATACGCCCATTTTCTACAGATTTTTAAAGCCGTCTCCACAGCCTCTGCACCTGTATTCATTGGAAGTACTTTGTCAAACTTAAAAGTGTCGGTGACATACTTTTCATACTTCCCTAAAACATCATTATAAAATGCTCTTGAGGTCAAGGTCAACGTTTGTGCTTGATTAATCATTGCACCGACTATTTTCGGATGACAATGCCCTTGATTTACAGCCGAATAAGCCGACAAAAAATCGTAATACTTTTTACCTTCAACATCCCAAACAAATACACCTTCTCCTTTGTTTAAGACTACAGGTAAAGGATGATAGTTGTGAGCTCCGTGTTTTTCTTCTAATGCAATTGCATCCTGAGAAGTCATTCTTTCTAAAATAGCCATTCTAATAAAATTATATTGTGAATAAAATAACCATTCCTCCTCTACCTTTATCCTCTCGAAGTTTCGAAAATTCAGCGTGGGAGAGAAATCACCCCTAGAAACTGCAAATTAGTAAATTAGTAAACGATATTATAATTTTTTTCCAAAACTCATTTTTCACCTTATAAAGTCTTAAACTTATATACAATTATCTAAAAACATTCTATTTTTGCGACATGCGTAAAAAAAGTAATAGAACGGTTTTTGAAAATGTAACCGTAGTAGATGCAGGAGCGAAAGGTAAAACTATTGGAAAGGCTCCTGATGGTCGGGTAATTTTCTTAACAAATACGGTACCTGGAGATGTTGTAGATGTACAAACCACAAAAAAACGTAAGGCCTATTTTGAGGGTGTGGCCATTAATTTTCATTCCCTATCTGATAAAAGAGTAACACCTGTTTGTGAGCATTTTGGTACTTGTGGGGGATGTAAATGGCAAGATATGGGCTATGAACATCAACTTTTTTACAAGCAAAAAGAAGTTGAAAATAATTTAAAACGAATTGGTCATCTTGAACTTCCCGAAATAACTCCAATTCTAGGCTCAAAAAAACAATATTTCTATAGAAATAAAATGGAGTTTTCGTTTTCAGATAGCCGTTGGCTAACCTTAGATGAAATAAATTCTAAAGACGAAATTAACAATAGAAACGCCTTAGGCTTTCATATTCCAGGAATGTGGGATAAGATTCTCGATATTAAAAAATGTCATTTACAGCAGGACCCCTCTAATGCTATTCGATTAGAAACTAAGGATTTTTCAATAAAAAATGGACTATCATTCTTTAATCCTAGAAATCAATATGGACTATTACGCACCATGATGATTAGAACTTCATCTACGGGAGAGCTTATGGTTTTAATACAATTTTTTGAAAATGATAAGGAAAAAAGAGAATTATTATTAAACCATCTTGCAGAAAAATTTCCAGAGATTACCGCATTATTATACGTTATCAATTCAAAACAGAATGATACAATTTACGATCAAGAAGTGGTTTGCTTTTCTGGTCGTGACCATATTTTTGAAGAAATGGAAGGGCTGAAATTTAAAATAAATGCCAAGTCTTTTTATCAGACTAATTCCAACCAAGCATTCGAATTATATAAAATCACTAGAGATTTTGCTGGTTTAACTGGTGATGAGTTGGTGTATGATCTGTATACAGGAACTGGAACCATTGCTCAATTCGTCGCAAAAAAAGCAAAGAAAGTGGTAGGTATTGAATCTGTACCTGAAGCCATTGAAGCGGCAAAAGCTAATGCTATTTTGAACAATATTGAAAACACTGCATTTTTTGCAGGGGATATGAAGAATATTTTCAATCCTGAATTTATTGCGGAAAATGGGACTCCCGACATCATAATTACTGATCCGCCAAGAGATGGTATGCACAAAGACGTAGTAGAACAAATTATAGCAATAGCACCTAAAAAAATAGTTTATGTGAGTTGTAATAGTGCAACTCAGGCACGTGATCTTGAAATGATGAACGACCTCTATAAAATCACAAAAAGCCAAGCTGTAGACATGTTTCCACAAACACATCATGTTGAAAATGTTGTACTTTTGGAAAAACGATAAATTTTAAGTTTTAGAAATATCCTTATGAAAAAACTGAATTATCTACTACTTATTTTTCTTGCTTTAGTAGCTTTTTATGCCTGTGAGAAAGATGATATCTGTGTTGATGGGAATACCCCTTTGCTTGTGATACGTTTTTATGATATTGACAATCCTGAAACATTAAAAACACCTTCAAATCTTGTGGTTAAAGGCCAATTAACCGATGGAACATACGGAGCTACTATCGCAAATACTTCGGTTGATTCTATTCAAATTCCGCTACGAAATGAAGCCTTAAGTACTGTATACAGCCTAGCAACTAATACTACTACTGACGTTACCAATGCTAATGAAGATATTATAACCTTTAATTACACGACTAAAGAAGTTTTTATTTCAAGAGCTTGTGGATTTATTAATAATTATGAAAATCTAGCTACTGAATTAACTACTGATACTGATAATTGGATAAAAGAAATTAAAATTGACACCACTGTCATTGCTAACCAAAACGCTGCCCATGTCAAAATATACCATTAGCCTTTACCTTCTTTTTGTTGTTTTTATTGGATGGTCACAGCGTACACCTATAGATCTTCAACCGAAAGATACTGTTCAAAAAACAGATAGGTATGGCATTCGGGTTGGTGTAGATTTAAGCAAAATAATACTAACCGCTTTAGATTCGGCTTATACTGGATTTGAAATCGTTGGTGATTATCGACTTACTCCTAACTTATACCTCGCAGCTGAGCTTGGAAATGAAAAAAAAACCAAACAAGAAGATTTGTATAATTTCACTACTTCCGGAAGCTATTTGAAATTAGGAGTTGACTATAACACCTATGAAAATTGGTTTGGAATGAGCAATTTAATTCATATTGGAGGTAGATATGCCGTTAGTAGCTTCAGTCAAACCTTAAATAATTATCAGATTTTTAGTACTGAAAGGTATTTTGAGGATGTAGCCTTCGCTAATGGTTCGGATATTCCGGAGGAATTTAGTTCTTTAAATGCGTCATGGTTAGAAGCCGTTTTAGGAACAAAAGTAGAATTATTTTCTAATATTTATTTAGGAGCCAGTGTTAGAATAGGACTTTTAATCACTAATAAAGAAGATGATCGTTTTCCTAATCTTTGGATTCCAGGATTTAATAAAGTGACGGATAACAGTAAATTTGGAACCAGCTACAACTACTCCTTAAGCTACCTAATTCCACTTTATAAAAAGAAAAAAATAGTTAGGAAAAAATTCGTGGATGAAGGCGCACAGCAAAACCAAAATCCTCCACCACCTAAAAACTAAATTATAGTTCTTTAAAACCTTTAAAGAAAATCCATTTCATTACTAATTTAAAGTCTTTCTTTAACTTAATAACGGCAAATTTAGGAGCGAATAGTGTAGCTATTACTGCAGATAAAACAGCTTTCAGCAAGGTATTTATGGCAAAATAATCCATCACAAAATACCTAAGAACTATAAAAAGAAATGCAAATCCTAAAAAATTAAATAGCATTGCCTTATGTTTTAATGACATAACTATTTAGTCTTGGTTATTGTATTTCGCTTTTTTACTGCCCTCATACATCACATATTTTACAAATCTAGATTCTAAATGGGCATTAAAAACTTTTATTTTTCTTGAAGGTCGTAAACCTACATATTTTAAAGCTTCCAAATTTGAGGTAATCAACCAAGCATCTGTTCCAGGATAGTGTTGTTTAAGGGTATCTCCAATATTTTTATAAAACTCTTCCATTTCTATATTTAAACGCTCCCCGTATGGTGGGTTAAATACGATATGTAATGGGCTGTCTACTGTTTTTTCTGTTTCAAAAAAGTCAAAAAGACCAACTTGAATGTATTCTGATAAATTTGCATTCTCAATATTATCCTTAGCTTTTTGTATGGCAGAAGGCGCTTTATCATAACCCGCTATTTTGAAATGAAATTCACGTGTTTTATTTAAGCAACTCTCTACTATTTTATCAAATAACTCTTCGTCATAATCTGGCCATTTTTCAAAGGCAAATTCTTTTCTATTTATATTCACTGGTATATTACAAGCTATCATTGCTGCTTCAGTCAAAATAGTTCCACTACCACACATAGGGTCTAAAAAATCACATTGGCCATCCCATCCACTCAATAACAACAAACCTGCTGCTAACACCTCGTTTATAGGAGCAATATTAGTAGCAGTCTTATACCCTCTTTGGTGTAATGATCTACCTGATGTATCTAAAGCCACATTACAATGATCTTTTTGAATATGGATATTAATTCTTATATCTGGAAACTTAATATCTACATTTGGTCGTTCGCCATCCGTATCTCTAAATTTATCTACAATAGCATCTTTTACTTTTTGAGAGACATATAAAGAATGTGAAAAATGATCTGAATTAATCGTTGTATCTATTGCAAACGTTGTGTAAGGCGAAAGGTAATCTGTCCAATCAAAAGCATATATTTTTTTATACAAATCATCTTCTCCTGTAACCGTAAAGGAATGTATAGGTTTAACTATTTTAATAGCTGTGCGTAAACATAAATTAGCTTTATACATAAAACCTGTATCTCCTTCAAAACTAACACTACGAACACCCTCCTGAATATTCATTGCTCCAAGCTTTCTAAGCTCTTTTGCCAAAACCTCTTCAAAACCAAACATGGTCTTAGCAACCATTTTAAAATTATTCTCCATAAGTATCTAAAACAATACCACAAAAATACATTAATTTTATACCCTAAGGTTACGATTTACAATAAACATAACAACCAAACATGACCTATTTATTACCTATACTTGCAGTATTACTGAGCTTCGGATTCGTTTTAATTGCAAAACCTAAAAAAAAAGAAGGACTAAAGTTATTACTTGCTTTTAGTGGTGCTTTTTTACTAGCATTGACCATTTTTGAACTCTTCCCTGAAATTTACACCAATTCAGATCCTAAAACTGTAGGCGTATTTGTAATGTTGGGAATATTCCTTCAAATATTTTTAGAATTCTTCTCAAAAGGTGCAGAACACGGTCATGTACATATAGATAGTGAAAGAAAAGAATTCCCTTGGCTTTTATTTATAAGCTTATCCATTCATTCGATACTTGAAGGAGTACCTATTGAAAATCACCATACCATTTTATATGGTATTCTTGTACATAAAATACCTATTGCTATAATTCTAAGTATATTTTTACTAGGGTCTAAATTGAAATTAAGAAATGCATTTTTGTTTATCTTCTTATTTTCCATTATGACTCCTTTAGGCACCTATTTAACTGCGAATTTTGAATTTATTTTGAAATATTCTGAGCAACTGACGGCAGTAGCAATAGGTGTGTTTCTTCATATTTCAACCGTTATTTTGTTTGAAAGTTCAGAAGGACATAAATTTAATTTGAGAAAATTATTGGTTATTCTCATTGGTATTTTAATTGCTTATTACTTATAAATGTTTAGTAAAGAGGAAGCTAAAAAACTACGTCAAGATTTTTGGATATCTTTTGGTAAATCATACCCCAGAAATTGGATTTTATATAATACCAAGATCAAGGATTTTTCTTTAAAATTTCATTTTGATACCTCAAAAGCGATGATTTCTATGGATATAGAAAACAAAGATTTAGAAAAAAGAATTGAGCTTTGGGAAAAGTTGATTTCCTTAAAATCTGTTTTAAAAAATGATTATGTCCCAAATATAATTTTTGAAGAGTACAGCTACTTAGAAAATCAGACAGAAATATCAAGAATTTACGTTGAAAAGGGTGGGGTTTCCATTCACAATAAAAATTCATGGCAAGAAACCATGATTTTTTTGAATGAAACTATGCAAAAATTTGAGGCTTTTTTTACTGATTTTGAGGATGTGCTTGCATCATAAGCTGCAATCATTGCTATATTCTTAATTTAACAAGTGATATCTGTCTTTTTTAAGCAGATATATTTACTTTTTGTCTAAATTATTAAAGTTATAGTTTAAATTTCATTTATTTTTAATAAAAAATAAATCCCAAATGATCAACCACTACCAAAGATTTATATTCCTTTTATGTATTGTATTTTTGAACTCGTGCGCCTCAGATTCCGAAAATAAAGAAGAACCTGATATTGTTGCGCCAGTCATAGCGTTTTCAATTGGAGGTTTTCCGAATACAACTACAACTCCAATTGTAGTGAGCAATAAAATTGAAATTAGTGTAGATGCTCAAGATGAAGGAGGAATTTCTAAAATTGAAGCATTTATTAATGGTGATAAGATGGGAGAAGATCTTACGGCTCCATACACCATTAGTATTGACATATCAACATTTACTTCTAAGATTGCAGGTTCAAATAAGTATAAAGATTATATCTTAAAAGTGACTGCTACTGATAAAACTGGCAACACTTCTTCTAAAGAACAAGCCATTTACATCGATAATGAATTACCTTCAATTTCAGAAGTTTCATTACTGGAAAACAAAATAATTAATGGTGATGCGAACGAAGTTACTTTTCTTGTAACTGATAATCAAGAAATAAGTTCCATAACTGTTTTTTTAAATGATACTTCTCTTTCAATAATTGAAGGAGACACCTTAAAAGTAAATATCCCAACATCAAATTTAACCGATGGGATCAATATATTAAAAATTGAAGCTACAGATAGTGCAGAAAATACAGCTAGTTATACCGTAAATTTTATTTCTGATAATACGGGTCCTGAAATAAGTGTTGAGAACCTTATAGAAGGAATGATAATTGATGAAAGTTTTTTGTTCACCCCAAATATTACTGACATCTATTCTGAAATAGATAGCGTCCAAATATCAATAAATGACAGCATCGTATTACATGATTTATTTACCAACGGAATAAATTACACACTTGATCCGGAAAATTTTCCAATTGGCGAAAATTTAATAACTATTAATGTGAGTGATCAAGTAGGTAACAAAACCATACTTGATATTACGCAATTAATTCATCGGAGATTATTAAAAATAACTTTTGAAAATGAAACTATAAATCCAGGTTATGCTAAGTTTTATGTTTTTGCTTCTGATTCAAACGGAGAATTATTAGACATTAAAGAGGCCTCTATTTCAACTACTGAATTGATTCTGAATACAACTACCGACATTAATCTTACAACTGAGTTCATGGTGACCTTTGCTGGATTCTTAAGTGGTTATGGTGATTTCAGCATTCTTTCTACTATTCAAAATATTACTAGAGATAATCTAAAAATCATCAATCTTAAAACTCCTAAAAAAGAGTATGTTGTTTCTAATTTAGAATTCCATGTTGTTAATAATCCAACTGATTATGGAATAGACGGTTATGGTTCTTTTTATAACGCAAGCTACTTTCCAGATAGCGATGCTTTACATTTTGAAACAAGAGAAGTAGCCAATTCAAATATTGATCATTCAGATAAAGTTTACCTTAAAAGCTACAATTACAATAACTACACTTACAGTTATATGCTATTAGACTTTCCACTTGCGGAAGACATGGTAATTGACTATTCACAATTTATTTCTGATGGTGTGGAAAACCGTTTTTATAATGCCCCATTTACTACAGGTGATAATGGCAAATCAACTTCATTAAATCTTTTTGGTTATTTGAATGAAACTGACTTTAATAATGACTCAAGTCACTTGCTTTGGAATGAAGGCAGAGGATTAGAATCTAATTTTGATTCAAGCAATGGTATATTATATAGTCTTGACACCCAGTTTTCATTCTATCGTTATGAATTACAATTAGAAGATTATTTCACCAAAAGAATTGGTGCTCCATTAGATTACTACTCATACCCTGATTGGAGTATTGATTTTAATCAAAATGGAAATACCATAGAAATTATTTCAACAGGATTAGAACATACTAATGGAAATATATTTTTGGAAAATTCAGAAGGGGTTGATAAAATATACAGATGGAATCTATTATTTAATAGTCAAACGACATCCAATATAATTCTTCCAAAATTACCAAACGAATTAAGCTCTTGGAACATAAACGATGTCTATAATTCAAATACCATAGAAATTCAACAAGTTGAATTAAAAAGATATGAGGGAATAAATAGTTATGAAGAATATTTACAGAATTCTATTAAACCTAATTTAAATAGTCGTAAAACTTCTGATTTTATAGAATCTATTTTTAATAACCCTAGGTATAATATACATAGAGACACTGAAGATTTATTTGTAATATTTTAAAAGTCTCCTAAAAATAAGCTCAACGTATAAATTAAAGCAAATTACTACACTTATTTTATATGATTTTGCATTTTAGAAAAGGAAATCTAAATTATTATTAAACCACATCTAAATAAATAAACAGCCAATGACAAACACTTCCACCTAAAACAAATAGGTGCCATATAAAATGATTGTAGGGTATTTTTTTTATGGCATAGAATAAGATGCCAATCGTATAAAATGCACCCCCCAGCATTAGTAGTGTTATCCCTACACTAGAACTATGGTTCCATAAGTTTTGAAAATCAAAGACGATCAACCAACCCATTATTAGATATAGGAGAAGCGACAATATTTCGTATTTTCCAGTGAAAAATAGTTTTAAAATAGTACCAAATAAGGCAATACTCCATACGATACCAAAAATCAACCAACCATTTCCATTAATTAGAGTGATTAACGCCACTGGAGTATAAGTTCCTGCAATTAAAAAGTAAATACTTATGTGATCTAAAATTCTAAATTTTCTTTTGAGACTCGGATTTGCTATAGCATGGTAAGCTGTTGAAGCAGAGTACAACAACACTATAGAAAAGGTATAAATTAAAATTCCCATCAAAGCATAGTCACTTCTATTTGAATTTTGATTTAAAAGTAGAAACAGACCTATTATTCCCAATATAATACCTAAAGCATGTGATATGGTATTGAGTAATTCTTCTTTTTTATATGCTGATATCTGCCCCATAATTCATTTTAACAAAATAGAATATTCTTCAAAAATAAGCAACTAATTAGTTTTACAATCCAAACATCTGTAAACAAAAAAAGTCCTCAATATTTCTATTGAGGACTTAATTT
>TARA_R110002050_G_scaffold300276_1_pt1 | contig 63774 bp, 54 predicted proteins | sample TARA_R110002050 | Tara Oceans TARA_R110002050 (sample SAMEA4396988) | marine metagenome | biome: Polar Biome; feature: [DCM] deep chlorophyll maximum layer (ENVO:01000326); material: water (ENVO:00002006), including particulate matter (ENVO:01000060) such as... | depth 25 m
TGTTTTAGCTAATTAAGATACGGAATTTATATTAATAAGTCAAAATAATTATATCAACCTTTCTTACTTAGTAGAAAAGATTAGACTCCATGGTTTGTTGATTAATAGAACTTTTAAAGACTTCTATCATACGTTTGGCAATACCTGTCCAACCAAAATTACGACGCGCAAAACGAGCCCCTTCAACAGAAAGTTCATTTCGCATTTTAGGATATAAAAGCGGCATAGCCATCATAGCTCCAAACTCAACAGGTCTATGTGGATCTGCAAACAAAGCTTGATTACCAAAATCAATTAAATCATACAAACCACCATGAACGGTAATAACACTTGGTGTCCCACAAGCCATAGCTTCAATAGCAACCATTCCAAAAGGTTCATATCGAGAAGGCATAGCAAAAATGTTAGCAGACCTATATACATTTGCTAAATCTTCATCGGCTATATAATTTTTCCATTTTATTTTATCCATTACACCCAGTTCAGTTGCCAACTTCTTAAGGGTTGCAACACCTTCATCATCTTGTTCAGATTGATCACTTCCAATAGCCGCCACTAATCGAGCTTCAGGGCAAAGATCAAAAACAGTTGGTAAGGCTTTAATTAAAAGATCATACCCTTTATTATGTGCCATTCTACCTAAAGTTAAAATATCTGTAGGATGAATATCATACTTAACACGAATTTTATCATTTTCTTTTGAAGGTACTGGAAAAAAACGATTTTCGTCAATTCCAGGAGGAATCATGGTACAATTTTTTGGTAAAACATCATATTGCTTAGTCAACAAATCTACTTGAGGCAAGGTTGTAGCAATGACATGATTACACATTTGATAGACAAAATATTCTTTTCTAATACGTTCTTTAAAACGATAGGTTTTCTCCATAACCTTTTCATCCATATCACTTCCCATAGTATGCTGTTTCCACCAACCAACGGAATGTGGTGTATGCACATGCGATACTCCTAATTCTTCAGCAATCTTTTGTCCTGCCCAACCTGCATCCCAATAATGAGAATAAACAACATCGTACTTTTTACCGTCTTTTTTAATTGCTGCTAAACAATTGGTAACAAACTTTTTTAAGTGGTCATGCATATCTTCTTTTCGGATAAACTTTTTTCCTCCAAAAGGAATACGCCATACACTGTAATTATCATCAACATGGTCGTACTCAGGTTGATCTTCAAATTGACGTGTTACTAAATCTACTTTTTTTCCAAGTCTACTAAAGCGTTCGGCAAGTTCTAAAACATAAACTACTTGTCCTCCAGTATCCGGTTTTCCAAATTCGGCATTAGCTCCTACATATCCATGTAAAGAGATCATCAATATTGATTTCATAGTTTTATATTTTAGTTAATTTATTAATTATTCGTAAATCATTACAAGCAGATATATACTGAGCAGCAGACCAAGCCTGATACGCTTTACCCATGGCTTTACCTGTTGTGCCATGTGCCCACTCTGTAAATTCCCATTCCTCAGTTAATCCTTCTTTATTTATTTGAGCTAATTTGTATAACTCTGAAATAGCAACATCTCTAAGTCCTAATTTATTAATATACTTCACCCAAAACCCTCCTACAAAAGGCCAAATACCGCCATTATGATAATGGTTTGGAAGATTCAATAAATTAACGGTATAGTATGGTTTCCAGTCTGGATCTCCAGGAGTTACAACAGGATACACATTAGAAACAGGATAAGGATCGTTAACCCCTACACCTAGCATAAACTTAAAAGTTTGATGTGCTTTTTCAGCATCAACAGCGCCGTGTAAAAATGCTAACACATTACCAAATACATCACAACGCCAACTAAAATCGAATGGTGTTGTTTGTGCTATTAAATAAGGTGTATCTCCTAAAGTAAACTGACGTTCGGCAAAAGACACCGATTGAAACAATTTTTGCTGTGTTGATGGCCAAAAATTTTGTAATATTTCCTTTTTAATAACTTGAGACCACCTTATATGTTCTCCAGCTTCTTCGTAATTGCCTAACATTTCTAACATACGCCCAAAACATACATTAGCACGATACCAAAGAATTTCATCATAAAGGATATTATAACTTCCTCCAAATAAATCGGTCCAATCACCTGCTTCAGGAATTTCTAATAAGGCATCATTATTACTATCATGCGCTCCTAACCAACGCATGGTTTCTTTGATATCTGAAATATATTTCCGAAGAAATTTTATATCCTTTGTAACATTAACATATTCGTAAAAAGCAATCACGACCCAAATACCACTATCAATAGAACAGATACCTCCTACTCCAGAATAATCTGGAGCATTATCTTTTATACGTACATTAGATGGTATTTGTCCATTACGAGAAATATGCTCAAATAACGTAATTAACGTTTGACGTTGACATTGATGAATTTCTTTATCATTTATAAGCGATAAGGACCCTATGACTGTAATAGCTCCATCCCTAGCCCAAACACTATGATAGTTTTCATCAGTACCGTTTGGCACATTATCTTTTATAGAACATGCCGAAAATCCTAAAGGGGTTATATTTTTTCTTAATGCTTCAACAGCTTTATCATAACCTTCTCTTATTAATTCTAATTTTTCATTATCATCTTCTTCAGCTATATTATTTAATTCCTTCTGAATAATATAATCATCCGTATGATTGTCTTCATTTGTTATTTTTGCATCTTCAGGCAATATGCCATAATATATAAGTCCTTCTATAACGCCATCTCCATGATCTCCCTCGGCATGATACATCTCTCTATGCTTTGTAAACCTATAAAGTTCTTCATGAGCATTGGCTACTACAATGCCTCTAACATCATCTATATCGAACATAGCTGAATCGTTTCCGCTATCTCCAGCTACGACAACATTATTAGCCTTTAAATCTAGTTTTTTAAGCAACCACTGTAGGGCATTTCCTTTGTTAGCCCATTTAGGAAGAATATCTAAAAATTTTTCTCCAGAATACACAACGTTAATATGCATATTTGCATTTGCAAAATCTTGTTCTATACTAGATATTAATGCTTGAGTAGCATCATGAAAAAAGTAGCTTCTTTTATATGAATGTTGAAACTTAGTTGGTTGCTCACTAATTGGGTGATCTATACTTTGTATAACTGCCTCAACCCTTTCTAAATCCCAGCCATCATCTAGCACATCGTTAAACTCTTTAACAATACATTTGCTATTAAAATCGTAAATAAGGGTTCCTACACCAGCTATGATATAATCTGGTTTTGGTAAAACGCCTTTTTTTATAAGATTAAGAACATCGTCTATTAATCGGCCTGTATTATAAGTAAGCAAAACATCCGTTTTTGTTTTGTATTTATTCCAGATTTTAGGGAAGTTACTTTTTAAGGTGTGAAAATCAATTAGTGTATTATCAATATCAAAAGACAAAATTTTGATAGGACTTTTTTGCATAAGATTTATATCCATAATTTAAGAAAAAGCTTAAGTGTTTTGTTAACTAATTTTAGAAGTAAAATATCCTAACAAAACTGTTTGTTTGCTTAAGATACAGAAAAAATAACGAACTAAACCCTTATAAACAGACTTAAAAGGCTATAAAAATATTTTTACTATAATAAAAATATCACATACTCAAAAATGAATATTTAAAAATATAAACCACTTAAAAAATGAATATGAAAATTGCAAAAACAAGGTTAAATGTTACTAATAAAACAAAAACGCATAACCAAAATAATTCAATTATGCGCTAATAATGTAAAAATAGTGATACTTAATAAGTATCTAAATACCACTTATAAAACTTCCATATGGATCTTTAAATTGAAGGCCTTCTGCAAAACGATGTTTACTTAATTGTTTAAATTCCACTAAAGCCCAAAGCACAAATTCTTTTACAAAATAGTTATCTTCTTTTGCTAAATTGGGTTGATATTTACCCAGTAAATCATCTAATGGTGTTATAGCATCTAATAAGCTTTTATATTCTTTATCGCGTAAGTCATCTAACAATTCAAAACCTTCTTTCTGATTAAAAAACCAAGATACAATATCATCATAAGGACTTTCTTCATCTTGCTTTTTTAGTTTTTCAAACTTTGGAAAAAATTCTGGAAACAAACTTTTAACAGCCTCACCTATTAAATTATAAGCTACAACTGCTGCTCCCTCCTGTTCACCTTCGTAAACCAATTCTACTTTCCCTGTAATAGATGGAATGATACCAACAAAATCACTTAAACGTAACATTGTTGTTTCATCACCCGAAATGAGCGCACGCCTTTCTGCTGTACTTAATAAGTTTTCTAATGCCGTAATACTTAACCTGGCACTAACACCACTTTTAGCATCTACAAATTCATTATCACGTGCTTCAAAAACAATTTGTTCTAATAAATCTCTTGCTAAATCTGGGACTATAACCTTTTGCTTTTGACTTTCAACTAATCGAGCTTCTTGTTCTGTAATGAGTCTAGCGGTTTCTATATCTACTGGATAATGCGTTAGTATTTGCGAGCCAATTCTATCTTTTAAAGGCGTTACAATGCTACCTCTATTAGTATAATCTTCTGGGTTTGCTGTGAATAAAAATTGAATATCTAATGGCAACCTCAACTTAAACCCTCTAATTTGAATATCGCCTTCCTGCAAAATATTAAATAAAGCGACTTGAATTCTTGCTTGTAAATCGGGCAACTCATTAATAACAAAAATACAACGATTTGCTCTTGGAATCATACCATAATGAATCACACGATCATCGGCATAACTCAACTTTAAATTAGCTGCTTTAATGGGATCTACATCTCCAATAATATCGGCAACCGTTACATCAGGGGTTGCTAACTTCTCAGCAAAACGTTCGCTTCTATGTAACCAATAAATGGGTGTTTCATCACCTTTTTCCTTAATTAATTCTATAGCGTAACGCGAAATAGGTTTTAAAGGATCATCATTAATTTCGGAACCTTCAACAACAGGAATATACTCATCTAATAAATTCAACATTAACCGTGCAAGTCTTGTTTTTGCTTGTCCTCGTAACCCTAATAAATTAATATTATGTCGTGATAAAATGGCTCGTTCTAATTCAGGAATCACGGTATTTTCATAACCATGAACCCCTTCAAAAGTGGTTTCTTTATTTTTTATTTTCTGAATTAAATTATCTCTTAATTCGTCTTTTATAGATTTTGATTGATACTCTGATGATTTTAATTCGCCTAAAGTTTTTATATTTTCCATTTTTCCTCTCCCTAGTCCTCTCCAAAGGAGAGGGAACTGTTGCGGGTTTTTTATGTTGAACTTTTCTTGATTTGTAACTCCTTCCCTTCGGGGGAGGCTGGGTGGGGATTACCCCCTTATTCTTTTTTTTCTGTTTGTTTCGTAATCTTCAAAAATCATTTCTCCCAAACCTTTAAGTCCTGTATAAAATGCTTTTCCTTGATTTGCATACGTAAACTCTCTAACAAATTGCATTAAGTAATTATCTTTTGCAATCATGAATGTGGTAATAGGTATATGCAAACGACGTGCTTGTTGTGCCATCGCATAACACTTGTTAACGATATGGGTATCTAAACCATTACTATTTTTGTAATACTCGCCACTAGGTAAACGCAAGCAACTTGGTTTACCATCGGTAATCATAAAAATTTGTTTGTTGGTATTTCGTTTACGTCTTAATAAATCCATTGCTAATTGCAATCCTGCAACTGTGTTGGTATGATAGGGTCCTACTTTTAAATAGGGCAAATCTTTAATTTCTATTTGCCATGCATCATTACCAAATACTAAAATATCTAAGGTGTCTTTTGGATAGCGGCTTGTAATAAGTTCTGCTAGAGCCATGGCTACCTTTTTTGCTGGTGTTATGCGATCTTCACCATAAAGAATCATACTGTGACTAATATCAATCATTAACACCGTACTCATTTGAGATTTATGCATGGTATCTTCTACAACCAAATCTTCTTCAGACAGACTAAAATCACCAATACCATTACTTATCTGAGCATTTTTTAAACTTTCTGTTATCGATACTTTATCTAAAGCATCTCCAAATTGATAAGCTCTAAAATCGCCTGTATGTTCATCGCCTAACCCGGGGCTTTTACTTTTATGATTGCCTTGTCCGCTTCGTTTTATTTTTCCGAAAATATGATCTAAAGCTTGTTGGCGAATAGCACGTTCTGTTTTTGCAGTAATAACAATATCTCCATGTCCGTCTGGATCTATTTCTTCTTTTATAAACCCTTTATTCTTTAAATCTTCAATAAAATCGTCTATGGTATATTCGGCAGTGGTAAGTTTATATTCTTTATCTAACTCGCGTAACCAATCTATGGCTTCATCAAAATCGCCTGAGGTATGTGTTATTAATTCTTTGAAAATCTCAAAAAAGGTATCAAATGGAGACTGATATGGTACTTCATATTTTTTGAATACGAAACCTTTTCTAAACGTTTTATTATTTTTCATAGCTGTATAAAAATACAATATTCTTATACAAGATATAAATTAATACAATTGGATTTTTCTATTGCGCTAAAAGAATAATAGATAAACGCTACTCTACACGTTTCAAACCTTCTAAATCTTCTATTTTTATTTGCTTTCCAATAGTAGAGATAAGGCCTTCTTTTTTAAATTGGGATAATACACGAATAGCAGATTCGGTTGCAGTACCTACAATATTAGCAAAATCTTCACGTGATAATAAAATACTTAATGTTTTATCTGGATTTATGCCAAAGCTATCATGAATATAAACTAATGTTTCCGCTAATCGTTGGCGCACTGTTTTTTGGGCCATATTAACTATAATATTATCAGCTTCTTTTAAATCTTGAGCCATATCTTTTAACACATCAAATGAAAATTTAGAATTGCTTTGTAAATCACTAATAATTTCATTTTTAGGTATAAAACAAACTTCCATGTCGTTTAAAGCCATGGCTTGTAAATTTGAAGGCTCTTCTGTAATAAGCGATCTTTGACCTAACAACTGTCCTTTTACAACCATTTTAACTATCTGATCCTTTCCATTTTCACTTAATTTCGATAGTTTACAAATACCATTTCTAACACAATAAACACCATTTATAATTTCGCCTTCTTCAAAAAGAATTTCACCTTTTTTAACAAGCCTAGATGTTTTACAACCAGAAATACGTATTAATTCTTCTTTATTTAAAGATTTAAGCGAATTAAATTGTTTAATTATGCATTGTTCACACTTTCCCATAACTAATTTGATGTTTTATAAAACTAACTAAAATTCACTGTTTAGAATATTTCTTTAATGTAAAACTAAAAAAGGAATATCGGTATAATAACTTATTTTTGGAGCTGTAGGATGAAATAATATTTTTTGAAAGTAATTTAAATTTTTAGCCAACATTGTAATTAGATTTATATTTCTACTTTCAACAAATTTCTGTATGGCGTCTTCAACATGATTATTGGTTAAAAAGTGGAAACTATGCTCATTATTATTAAAATAATCAGCTAGAAACTCTTTATTTCTTTGTTGATCTTCGTTTAGCTCAACCCCGTTTTTCTTAATATTTAAAACCCTAACTGCTGCATGGCTTGATTCAATAATATCAACCATGGGCTGTAATGTTTCGGTTTGATAGAAAAACGAAAAATCTGTTGGAAACGCAATCTCTTTCAAGTTTACATATTTGGCATTTTCTGGTACAACTAATGTTGTACATTTTACTTTTGTAATAACATTTCCTGTGTTACTTCCAATAGCAAGTTTATTAAATCCTGATGCACCTCGGGTTCCCATCACTATAAAATCAATCTTTTTTTCTACAACCTGCTTTCTAATGGAATTAATAATATAATTATTATCCATAATAGGATAAAATTTATGTTCTGAATTTAAGTGCGCTCTTTTATGTATTCGCTTTATAGTTTGTTGTAAACGTTTTTTTGAAGAACTTTTCAAAACACTCGAAACTGTATTATCATCAAAAACAGGAATATCTTCATGATATGTTGAAACATCTGAAGTATTAACGTGTAATATATAAAAATTACAGGTTGATTTACTGAAAAAACGGAGTGCATACTCAATGGCATTCCATGCGTTTTCAGAAAAATCAGTGGGTATTAAAATATTCTTCATGCCTGTTTACTTGTAAAAAGCAAAAATAAATGCATGATGGTTAACGAAATATGACCAATATCATAAATCGCCTATATTTCAATAAATTAGTTAACTTGTTGTAATTTATTTAAATCTAAAATTTTAATATTCCTTCCTTCTATTTCAATAATGCCACTATCTTTAAAACTTGAAAGGGTTCTAATTAAGCTTTCTGTTGCAATTCCCGCTACACTTGCTAAATCATTTCGTGAAATTCTAATCACATCTTGTGGGTTTCTATTAAGTTTTGCCGCAAATTTTAATATGGTGTTTGCTGTTCTTTTTTTAACAGAGCTATACGCCATTTGCAATAAATGTTCTTTTACATCGGTAAGATCATCAGTTAATAACTGAATAAGTTCCAAAGTAACTTTATGGTTATTTTCAAGGACTTCTTTTAATTGATTTTTAGAAATACCAATTAAAATCGTGTCTTTTATAGCTGTTGTAGTTTCTTGATATACTGTGTTTTGAGTAAATGAGGTATACCCAAATAAATCATCTTCTTTATATAAGGCTGTTGTAAGATCCTTTCCTTGTTCGTCTAGTTTATGAGACTTCACTAAGCCTTTAGAAATTAAATAAATATAATTTGAGTTTTGGCCTTCTTCATAAACAACATCGCCGTGAGTACATTCAACTATTTTACCATTATCATCAAAAAAATTCTTTAAATCATTAAGTGTTCTAATGTCATCTTCATCAGAAACAATCTCCTCTTTTTCTTCACTTATATCTTTTAAAATAGCAGCTTTTGCCAACCTACTTTCTATAGCACTGATAAGCTCCTCTTCTTCAAAAGGTTTGGTTATATAATCATCGGCGCCTAAATCCATGCCTTTTCTAACATCTCTCCGCTCTGTTTTTGCCGATAAAAATATAAAAGGAATGTGTTTAGTACTTTCGTTATTAGCCAATGCCTCAAGAACACCATACCCATCAAGTTCTGGCATCATAATATCACAAATAACAATATTAGGTAAATATTTTATTGCTGTTTCTGAACCAATTTTTCCATTGGGCGCCGTTATAACCTCATAATTAGATAGTTCTAACAGTTCTGCTGTATTCTCTCTTAAAACGACATCATCTTCTATCAGTAATATTTTTTTCATCTGTTTATTTTTATTTGCTTTTAATGGTCAGATGTAACATCCATATAATCATCTCTAGATATAATTATATTTTAGCTATGAATGTTTCATTATTTGGCGTTATTTTGTAATATAATTGTAAACGTACTTCCTTTATTTTCTTCACTTACAAAACTAATGGTGCCTCCTAAGTTTTCTAAATGGTTTTTAACAATATTTAGTCCAATACCTGTTCCTTGTGCAAGTAAGGCGTTTTCCGCCCTAAAATAACGATTGAATATACTTTTTTGATCTTTAAGAGGAATGCCTATACCATTGTCTTTTATCTTAAAAGTTGTATAGGTTTCGTCTTGTTTTATATCTATATCTACAATCGTATTTTCTGAAGAATACTTTATGGCGTTATTTACTAAATTGGATAATGCTAATTCTACAATTTTCTCATCTTGATGCAAAGACATATCATCTATATTCTCAGGATAATTTATTTTCTGACCATCTTTTAAAAGCATATTAGTATTATAAACAACTTCATTTACCACTTTACTTAATTTAAAAGTAGTTATCTTATAATTCATTTTCCCTGTTTCTAATTTTTCAATAGACAAAAAGTCATTTAATATATTATTAAGATAATGCACTTTATCTGAAATTGTTTTTATATGCTTATCTCTTCTTTCTTGCTGTTCTGTTAATTTATATTTACTTAACAACATGGAAGAGGTTAAAATCCCACTTAATGGCGTTTTAAATTCGTGAGAGACCAACGATAAAAATTTTGTTTTTAATTCATTAAGTTCTTTTTCTCTTTTAAGCGCATTACTTATTTTATTTTGAGCCTCAATACGTTTCTTAATTTCTGTATCACGATCAATATTTACTATTTTTAATTTTTCAACAGTATTACTTAACTCATTGGTTCGTTCCTGTACTTTCTTTTCTAGCTTTGTATTTAATTCTAATAATTCTAGTTCTTGTTGTTTACGTATTGATATATCTATAACCAAAGTCATTATAAAAGTATCTCCATTAATTTCTAATGGATTTAAACCTGCTTCTACAGGAAATATTGAGCCATTTTTATGGGCACCATACAAATCTCTACCACGTCCCATTTTTCTACTCTCTTTATTCTTCATAAAACCATCAAAATGGGCGCCATGATTTGAATGATACGTTTTGGGGATTAAAACATTAAGATCTTGGTTATATAGTTCTTCTTTAGTATAACCAAACATAGTCTCAGAAGACTTATTTGTTGCTACAATTTTCTGGTGCTTATCTACTACAATAACGCCTTCAGAAACAGCCTCAAAAAGCACATTAAAAGTATTATGATCATTTCGAAACATTAGAAAATAAGATTTTGAGGTTTAAAAAACAGTACCAAAATTGTAAATATCATTTCTTTATTAAAAGACAGAAGTGGGTTAAAGTACAGATTTCTAAATAGTTTCCATTGTCTCATATTAAATATTCTTGTTTTGTAAAATTAAGTAAAACATGACAAATATCATATTTAAAAGCACATCTTTTTTTACTTTTGATTCAGGTATAAATGAGCAAGTAATAATGAGTAAAAACACATGTTTTCACTGTGGTTTAGATGTAACTTCTGCAAAAATCACATTTGATGATAAGGCATTCTGTTGTAATGGTTGCAAAACCGTTTATCAGATTTTTTCTGAAAACGACTTAAGTTGCTACTACGATTTACAAGCTGCACCTGGAGCAACACCTAAAGACATTGAAGGTAAATACAATTTTTTAGAAAACACAAAAATAATAGAACAACTATTAGAGTTTAACAATGCCACGACACAAATAGTAACGCTATACATTCCGCATATTCATTGTAGTTCTTGCATTTGGGTTTTAGAAAACTTAAATAAATTACATCCTGATATTAGCTCATCAATAGTCAATTTTGGAAAAAAGACGGTTCGAATCAATTTCAACATTGATCAATTATCATTAAAAGAACTCGTTATTTTATTAAGTAGTATTGGCTACGAACCCTTTATAAGCTTAGACGATTATAGCGTTGGCAACAAACACATAAACAGAACGTTAATTTACAAATTGGGCGTCGCTGGTTTTGCCTTTGGCAATGTGATGTTTTTATCGTTTCCTGAATACTTTCAAGTCAACGAATTTTGGTTAGAACAGTTTAAACCGCTTTTTAGATGGCTCATGTTTGCCTTTTCATTACCTGTTGTTTTTTATTCAGCACAAGATTATTTTATTTCTGCATACAAAGGATTACGAACTCATATTCTAAATATTGACGTCCCCATCGTTATAGGTGTTACCGTACTATTTACAAGAAGTACAGCCGAAATTATTTTAAATACCGGCTCTGGTTTTTTTGATAGCCTAACAGGACTCATTTTCTTTTTATTACTAGGGAAATTTTTCCAACAGAAAACCTACACTTTCTTATCTTTTGAACGTGATTACAAATCGTATTTCCCTATAGGAATTACCAAAATAACAAATGATAACAATGAAGAATCTATTCAAGTTTATGATATTAAAAAAAGAGACCGCCTTCTAATTAGAAATGAAGAATTAATTCCTGTTGATTGTATTTTAATTAAAGGAAGTGCTCGCATAGATTATAGTTTTGTTACAGGCGAATCTAAAACTGTTTCAAAACAATCTGGCGACAAACTATTTGCTGGAGGAAAGCAATTGTATGGAAGCATTGAAGTGGATGTTTTAAAATCGGTAGAACAAAGTTACTTAACCCAACTTTGGAGTAACGACGTCTTTAAAAAGGACAAAGAGCTATCGTTTACAAACATTACAAACAAAATTAGCAAACGTTTTACTGTTATTGTTTTATCAATAGCTTTTTTAGCAACTTCATTTTGGTTATTAAAAGATTCTAGTAAAGCATTAAACGTATTCACATCTGTTTTAATTATTGCTTGTCCATGTGCCATTGCATTAGCGGCACCATTTACTTTAGGAAATATTTTGCGCATTTTAGGAAAGAAAAAATTCTATCTTAAAAACGCGAGTGTTATTGAACAACTATCAAAAATAAACACCATCATTTTTGATAAAACAGGAACCATTACCGCAAATAAAGAAACGACAATAAATTATGAAGGATTAGAATTATCTGAAGACGAAGAGTCTTTACTCAAAAGCACTTTAAGAGGTTCAAACCATCCTTTAAGCAGATCGCTTTACCAGCTTTTAAACCAGCATGACATTGTAACTTTAGACAGTTATGAAGAACACTTAGGAGAAGGTATTACAGCATCTTATAAAAACGAAAATATTAAAGTAGGATCGGCTTCTTTTATTGGACATTCAGCTTATACAGCAACATTAAACACTTCAGTTCATATAAGCACCAACAACACCTACAAAGGCAAGTTCACCTTTTATAACACTTACAGAAAAGGTTTATCTCAATTATTCAATACCCTTAAAAAAGAGTTTGATTTGGTGATTCTTTCTGGTGATAATTCTGGTGAAAAAGATAATCTTACTAAACTATTACCTACAAAAACAAAGCTGCTTTTCAACCAAAAACCAGAAGATAAGCTTGAATATATAAAATACCATCAAAGTGAAGGTGCTAATGTATTAATGATTGGCGATGGCCTAAATGATGCAGGTGCACTTGCACAAAGTAATGTGGGTATTGCTATTTCAGAAAACGTGAATGTTTTTTCCCCAGCTTGTGATGCTATTTTAGACGCTTCAAAATTTAATCAATTATACAATTATATAAAAATTTCAAAGTCGGCTATAAAAATAATAAAATGGAGTTTTTTACTCTCATTTATTTATAACATCATTGGGCTTTATTTTGCTGTCACAGGACAATTAGCTCCAGTAATTGCAGCCATATTAATGCCTTTAAGTTCTATTAGCATTGTTGCTTTTACAACAATAGCAACTAATATTTTAGGCAGAAAATTAGAGTGAAAAAAGAAATATGACTAAAGTCATATTTTAAAAAATGATATGAAAGTAATTTTGAACTATAACTTCAAGTAGGTATGAGTGTTATTTATGTATTACTAACAATAAGTATTATTGTTGCTGTTATTTTTTTTATAGCATTTATTATCGCTGTAAAAAAAGGACAGTATGACGATAGCTATACGCCATCTGTTCGCATGCTATTTGAAGACGAACTTGTTAAAGAGACTTCAAAAAAAACAATACTAACCAAAAAAGATTAATAACTATAACTATGGAAATGCAACAGTTTCATTACGATAATAAAATCGTTAAAAATTTCATATACGCCACCATCCTTTGGGGCGTTGTGGGCATGCTTGTGGGCTTACTACTAGCCTTCATGTTTTTATTCCCAAACTTAACCGATGGTATTTCTTGGTTAAGTTTTGGTAGATTACGCCCATTACACACCAATGCCGTTATTTTCGCCTTTGTAGGTAATGCCATTTTTGCAGGTATATACTACTCTACTCAGCGCTTATTAAAAGCAAGAATGTTTAACGACACTCTTAGTAAAATTAATTTCTGGGGATGGCAACTTATTATCGTTGGAGCAGCTATAACGTTACCATTGGGCTTTTCAACATCTAAAGAATACGCCGAATTAGAGTGGCCATTCGATATTGCAATAGCACTTATTTGGGTGGTTTTTGGATGGAACTTAATTGGCACCATTTTAAAAAGAAGACAACGCCATTTATATGTTGCTATTTGGTTTTACATTGCCACTTTTGTTACTGTTGCAGTACTACACATATTTAATAGTTTAGAGTTACCAGTAAGTGCCTTAAAAAGCTACTCGGTATATGCTGGTGTACAAGATGCCTTAGTACAGTGGTGGTACGGACACAATGCCGTAGCATTCTTTTTAACAACACCTTTTTTAGGACTGATGTATTACTTTGTTCCTAAAGCAGCAAACAGACCTGTATATTCATATAGATTATCTATTGTTCACTTTTGGTCATTAATATTTATATATATTTGGGCAGGACCTCACCACTTATTATACACAGCTTTACCAGAATGGGCTCAAAATTTAGGAGTCGCATTTTCTATCATGCTTTTAATGCCATCTTGGGGTGGTATGATAAATGGTTTATTAACACTTCGTGGTGCTTGGGATAAAGTAAGAACAGATCCCGTGTTAAAATTCATGGTCGTAGCCATTACAGGTTATGGTATGGCAACTTTTGAAGGCCCTACGTTATCTCTTAAAAATGTAAACGCCATTGCGCACTTTACCGATTGGATTATTGCACACGTACACGTTGGAGCCTTAGCATGGAATGGCTTTATGACCTTTGGTATGATTTATTATTTAGTACCAAAACTATTTAAAACAAAACTATATTCTTTGGGCTTGGCAAATCTTCACTTCTGGATTGGCACCTTAGGTATCATTATGTATGCTTTACCAATGTATGTTGCTGGATTTACACAAGCAAGTATGTGGAAACAATTTAATCCTGATGGCACACTAACCTATGGTAACTTTTTAGAAACTGTTACAGAAATAATGCCTATGTATTGGATGCGAGCTATTGGTGGTACATTATTCCTTGTAGGTATGTTAATTTTGGTTTACAATATTATTGCAACCATAAGACAAGGTAGCAAAGTTGAAAATGAATTAGCCGAAGCTCCAGCTTTAGAACGCGTTACTAAAAAACGTACTTCTGGAGAAGGTTGGCACACTTGGATAGAACGTAGACCCATTCAATTAACACTATTAGCAACAGTAGCTATTTTAATTGGTGGTGTTGTACAAATTATACCAACCATTATGGTGAAATCTAATATTCCAACTATAGCGAGTGTAAAACCATACACACCATTAGAACTAGAAGGTCGCGATATTTACATACGCGAAGGCTGTGTTGGATGTCATTCACAAATGATTCGTCCTTTTAGAAGCGAGGTAGAACGTTATGGTGAATATTCTAAAGCTGGTGAGTTTGTTTACGATCATCCATTCCTTTGGGGAAGTAAACGTACGGGGCCAGACTTACACAGAATTGGTAATAAATATTCAGACAACTGGCACTTTAACCATATGTACGATCCACAAAGCACCTCATCAGGTTCAATCATGCCACGGTACCCTTGGTTAATTAAAAACGAATTGGATAAATCTCTAACTGAAACTAAAATGAAAGCGATGGTATCATTAGGTGTTCCATATTCTGAAGAAGAAATAACTAATGCACAGGCTAATATGTTAGCTCAAGGAACACAAATTGAAGAAAACCTATATACCGATCCTGATTTTGCAAACTCTTATGAAGCTGATAAAAAATATGTTACTGAAAACGATGGTTCTTTTGTAGAGATGAAAAACAGAGAAATAGTTGCCGTTATAGCTTATTTACAACGACTTGGCACCGATATTAAAGTAGAATCAACACAAAACTAAAATTAACCATAAAATTTATAACTATGTTGAAATTTGCAAAAAACTATATGGAGAGTATTACGGGTATTGAAATTTACCCAATAATATCTCTTCTCATCTTTTTTACATTTTTTGTAGTACTCTTTTTATGGGTATTCACTGCTAAAAAAGACTATATAAAAACCGTAAGTAACATTCCTTTAGACAACCAAAACGACGATATATTATGAGAAATTTAATCCCATCTTGGATTCGTGTTCCTATAGCATTTTTTGTTATTTTCGGAGCTGTAGAATTCTTTATAGATTCTGGTAAAAAGCCCGCCTTTATTGAATACCCTGTAGTATTACTATTTTTATTTTTAGTACTCCTTATATTAATAGCCATTGAAGCCATTGTTGGTGCATTAGAAAATGTGATGCTTCATAAATTAGATGAAGAAGCTAAAGCACGATTTTTAGCAGAAAAAGAAAAGTCGTTTAAATTTACATGGTTTTCAAATATTTACAAAAAACTTGCAGGTGTAGATAAACCAATAGAAGAAGAGCATGAAATTATTTTAGATCATAACTACGATGGCATTAAAGAATTAGATAACAACTTGCCACCTTGGTGGGTCTATTCATTTTATATTTCTATTGTTTTTGCTGCAGTTTACTTATTAAGATTTCATGTCTTTAATGGTGAAAACCAATATGATGAATTAGAAACAGAATTAGCAGATGCAAAAATAGCTATTGATACTTACAAAAAAACAGCTAAAAATTTAGTAGATGTTAACACGGTTACATTATTAACAGAAGCTTCAGACCTAAGTGCTGGTAAAACAACTTTTGAGACCAACTGCGTTGCATGCCATATGGCAGATGGCGGTGGCGGTATTGGTCCAAATTTAACTGACAAACACTGGATTTTAGGAGGTGATATTAAAAGTGTATTTAAAACGGTTTCTGAAGGTGGGCGTTCTGGAAAAGGTATGATTGCTTGGAAACAACAACTAAAACCACTAGAAATAGCACAAGTAGCTAGTTATGTTTTAACATTTCAAGGCACAACTCCTGCAAACCCTAAAGCACCAGAAGGTGATCTTTGGGCTAATGAAAACATAGAAACTACTACTAAAATAAAGACCCTAGAATCAAATTAGTTAGCTGTTAACTAACAACACAAGTACATAGAGCCAAGAATTAACACGATTAATAGCAAAAAACAATAGTTAGTTCTTGGTTCTTATTTTAAAACCCAAATAAATGGAAACGCCAGAAAACGAAACATTTAGAGACTCTATTGGCACTATTACAAAAGACGGCAAACGTGCTTGGGTTTTTCCTAAAAAACCAAGCGGAAAATTCTATGAATACAGAAAATGGGTTAGCTATGCGCTATTGGCTTTTTTATTATTATCACCATTTATAAAAGTTAACGGCAATCAGTTTTTAATGTTCAATGTTTTAGAACGTCGTTTTAATATTTTTGGTTTTCCGTTTTGGCCACAAGATTTTCATTTGTTTGTTATTTCAATGATTATAGGTGTCATCTTCATCACATTTTTTACAGTAGCTTTTGGTAGAATCTTTTGCGGTTGGATTTGTCCGCAAACCATTTTTATGGAAATGGTTTTTAGACGTATTGAATATTGGATTGAAGGCGACAGAGGTAAACAAATTAGGCTATCCAAACAACCTTGGAATGCAGAAAAAATAAGAAAAAAAGGATTAAAATTAGTTATATTCCTTATCATCTCATTCATTATTGCTAATGTATTTTTAGCTTACTTGATTGGAAGTGATAAACTAATTCAATATATAACAGACGGTCCTTTTAGCCATGTAAGCAATCTTATTTCTTTACTTATTTTTACTGCTATTTTTTATTTTGTATTTGCTTGGTTTAGAGAACAAGTTTGTGTTATTGCTTGTCCTTATGGACGTTTACAAGGTGTTTTATTAGACAACAAATCAATTATTGTAGCCTACGACCATAAACGTGGTGAAACTGAAAATGGCAGAAAAAAATTCAGAAAAAACGAAGACAGAGAAGCTTTAGGACATGGCGATTGTATAGATTGCTCTCAATGTGTACATGTTTGTCCAACAGGTATAGATATTAGAAATGGTACACAACTAGAGTGCGTAAATTGTACTGCTTGTATTGACGAATGCGACAGCATTATGGAAAGCATCAATTTACCAAAGGGACTCATTAGATATGCTAGTGAAGACAATATTGAAAAAAAATCGCCTTTTAAATTAACCGCTAGATTGAAAGGTTACATTGCTGTACTAGCAATTTTAATAGGCTTACTAACAGGCATGTTGTTTTTACGAAATGATGTTGAAGCCAATGTTTTAAGATTACCTGGGCAATTATACGAGCATAAAGAAAATAATATTATAAGTAATGTGTTTACATATAAATTAGTTAACAAAACAACTAAAGAAATTGACAATGTAAGCTTAAAACTTTTATCGCATCAAGGCACTTTAAAATTGGTTTCTACTAGCGATAATTTTGTAGTTCCTGGTCAAGGCATTGCTAAAGGAACTTTATTTATTGAAATAAATAATTCGGCATTATCTGGCGATAGAAATAAGATTAAAATAGGTGTTTACCAAAACGGTAAACTTATTGAAACTACTACAGCTAATTTTTTAGGACCTAGGAGTTATAGATAGTTAGCAGTATCCTGCAAGGTTTCAAAAACCTTGGTATAAAAAACAACTAAAAAAGATTACCTCTACGAGGGAATAAAAAAACATATAAATTATGAAATTTAATTGGGGAACAGGAATTGTACTTGCATTCATCGGGTTTATAAGCTTTATCATGTATTTTATTATTACCATGAATGTAGATAAAAAATATAGTCATGATTTAGTATCTGAAGATTATTACGCTGATGAATTAGCGTATCAAGACGATATTAACAAACTAACAAACGCAAATAATTTAAACCAAAATATTAGTTACAAAAAATCAGCTGAGGGACTAATTATTAATTTTCCAGACGATATTGACTATAAAAAAATTACAGGAAAAGTGTTCCTATATAGACCATCTAACAAACAGTTAGATTTTGATACTGCTATTTCATTATCTAAACCTTATTTGCTCATACCTGACAATCGTTTGGTAGATGGTCGATGGAACATTAAAATAGATTGGAAATTAAATAACCAATCTTATTTATACAAAGAAACAATAAATTATTAATATGCTAATTTCGGCATTTGTTTTAGGGCTATTAGGAAGTTTTCACTGCATTGGTATGTGTGGATCTATTGCTTTTATGCTTCCGGTAGATAGAACAAATGCAATCAAAAAAATATCTCAAATTACTATTTACCATTTTGGTAGACTTTTAGCTTATAGTATTATTGGTTTAGTTTTTGGACTCATAGGAAAGAGTCTCTACATTTTTGGGTTTCAACAGCAACTATCTATCGCTATTGGATTTTTAATGATATTAGTTGTTTTAATACCACAACAAACCTTTAATAAATTTAATTTCTCTAAACCTATTTACAAACTTATAAGTAAAGTAAAATCTGCATTAGGGCAAGCTTTAAAGCGAAAAACAGCAGACACCTTTCTAACCATTGGATTTCTTAATGGTTTTTTACCCTGCGGATTAGTTTATATGGCTGTTTTTGCTGCTATTGCAGGAGGTAATGCCTTAAGCGGAAGTTTATATATGGCTGTTTTTGGATTAGGCACCATCCCTTTAATGACTACTGCTATTTATTTAAGTAACTTTTTAAAAGGTAGTGCTAGACAAAAACTACAAAAAGCCATTCCTGTTTTTGTAGTTATTATTGGCTTACTATTTATTCTTCGTGGTTTGGGTCTTGGTATTCCTTATATCTCCCCTGCTCCTGTTCATGATATGATTACTGGTGATATAAATTGCCACTAAACACAGATATCTCTTTTTCAACACAATAATTGATTTAAACGAAAGTTCTATTTACCGTTATTTTGAAAACAAGCATAAATATCATGTTTCTTTAAAACAAAAGCGAACTTATTTAATGTACTAGCCATATCAATACAATAAAAAAAGGAGCTCGTTTTTTAAAAGCTCCTTTTTCAAAATTAGTCACTACAAACATTAAAAACCACTAAATCTTAAACGTTATAACTGGTAGTGTTGCATGATTAGCAACATCTTCTCCTACACTGCCTTCAAAAAAATGTGCAAGTCCTTTTTTACCATGTGTTGGTATCGCAATAATATCTGCTCCAATTTTATTTGAAAAGCTTAAAATACCATCTTCAATACTATAATCAGACACATAATGCACATCTTTCATTCTATCTAAATTACCTTCTGCTTTGGTAAAGAAATTAACAACACGTCTTTCTATTTCTATAGAGCTTTTAAATTTATCATTAGGAAGGTTTACATATACAAAGTACATTTTAGATCCTATTTTACTAAACATATTAACAGCATTAATGTAAGGTTTAATACATTCTTCAGAAAAATCACAGGCAAACGTAACTACTTCAAAATTAATTTGATTCACATTATTTTTTACAACTAAAACAGGAATATCTGCATTTCTAACAACACGTTCTGTGTTAGAACCGACAAAGATATCTTTAACACCACTAGTGCCATGAGACCCCATTACAATAAGATCTGCACCATGTTTTTCAGCAACCTCATTAACTTCACTAAAAACCTTAAAATGCTTTATTATAGGTGTTACTTTTATATCTTTTAAACAATCCTTATTAAGGAATTTTTCGAATTTTTGTTCAGATAACGCTATAAAGAAAGCCGCTTTTTCATTTTGAAGTCCCTCTGAAGCAGTATACATTAAATCAGACATTTCTAACATATGTAGCGCTAGAATCTCTGCTTTGTACTTTTTAGCTAATTTAGCTGCTGTTTCTAAGGCATATTCTGAATATTCAGAAAAATCGATAGGTACAATAATTTTTTTCATCTGTTTATAATTTATTTTTTAGATTCACCCATTCGTGAGAATGACATTTTTAACGGTAACATTAATTTTAAAATCAATGAATTATTGTTCAATTATACAGTCATTGAAAACAACTGTGTATCGGGTTGCTTACGTTGTAATAATAAATCGAAAGCCATACATATATTTCTAACAAATGGCTGCCCCTTTGTTGTTACCTCGATAGTGTTAGATTTTATAACGAGTAATCCGTCTTTTTCCATTTCTTTTAACCTAGCAGTAACTTCTGGAAGCTCCTTAAAATATAAGGAATCATCATACCAGCTCGTTTTAAATTGACACATTAAACTAAGGATATGCTTTCTTACAATTAAATCTTCTTCATTTAAAATATGTCCTCTATAAACAGGTAATATATTTTCATTTAATAACTGATAATAATCCTCTATACTTTTTTCGTTTTGTGCAAACCCATACCAACTATCACTTATTGCAGATACCCCTAAACCAATCATAGCTTGTGTTTTTGAGGCGGTATACCCCATAAAATTTCTATGCAAATTACCTTGCTCCATAGATTGATACAAGCTATCTGTTTTTAACGCAAAATGATCCATTCCAACTTCGATATAACCAACTTTAGCAAGCCTTTTTTTACCTATTTCATATTGCTTTCTTTTAAGTTCTGGCGCTGGTAAATCATCATCATTAAAACCACGCTGCCCATTTCCTTTAATCCATGGCACATGGGCATAACTATAAAATGCTAATCTATCTGGAAGTAATGCTTTTGTTTTTAAAATAGTCTCTTCAACATGCTCTAAAGTTTGAAATGGTAGTCCAAAAATAATATCATGACCTACTGATGTATACCCAATTTCTCTTGCTAATTCTGTAGCCCGTTTTACATTTTCAAAAGGCTGTATTCTATGTATGGCTTTTTGCACCGTTTCATTATAATCTTGCACACCATAACTTACACGCCTAAAACCAACATTATAAAGTGCTTCTAAATGCTCCCGAGTTGTATTATTAGGATGCCCTTCAAAGCTAAATTCATAATTATCAGCTAATTCAGAATCTCTTAAAATGCCTTTAATTAATTTTTCTAAATTTTCTGGACTAAAAAAAGTAGGTGTACCACCACCTAGATGTAACTCCTTAATAACGAGTTTTTCATCAAACAATTCTAAATATAATTGCCACTCTTTTAAAACAGCATTTATATACGGACTTTCTACATTATGCTGCTTAGTTATTCGCTTATTACAACCACAAAACGTACATAAACTTTCGCAATATGGTAAATGAATGTATAAACTAATCCCCTCTTTTGTATTGCTCTCTTTAATTGATTTTTTTAAAGATTGTCTCCAATTATGCAAAGAAAAAGTCTCTTGATTCCAATACGGAACTGTTGGATAGCTCGTATAACGAGGCCCTGCTATATTGTATTTACTAACTAACGAACTTGACATACCTAACTTTTATATTCAAAATTATGGTTATGCTTTTGTTAAAAATATGACATATGTCATATTGAAAATTTGCTATCCGTAGATTATTACATAACTTTACAATAAATAAAAATTAAAAAAAATGAAAAGAATACCTATTCTGGCAATTGCCCTAATATTAAGCATTACCGCCTGTAAAAACGAAAAAAAATCATCCGAAACTGATGCCGTAACTGAAACAGGATCTTCAGAAAAATTTATTGTAAAACCCGAAGCTACTAATGTAAAATGGATTGCCTATAAAACAACAGATAAAAAACCTGTTGGTGGCGAATTTAAAATTTTAAAATTTGAAAACAAAACAGGAGCAACACCTCAAGAAGCTTTAAATAATTTAAAATTCTCTATTCCTGTTAGTGGTTTATTTACCAATGACGCTACTAATACAAGAGACGCTAAAATAAAAACCTCTTTCTTCGGAGCTATGTTAGATACAGATCTTTTAACTGGCACAATTAAAGTTAACAATAACGTTTATTCTGCAAGTATTACGATGAATGGTGTGACTCACGATTTACCATTAGAAGTAACCATAATAGAAGGAAGACGTGTTACTATGACAGGCACTATGAATCTTAAAGACTGGAATGCTTTAGATGCTTTAGAATCATTAAACAAAGTATGTTTTGATTTACATAAAGGTCTTGATGGTGTTAGTAAAACATGGGATGATGTCGCTATTGAAGTGAATACCTTTTTACGTAAAAATTAATTATTTTAAATAATAATAAAAATTTAAACCAAATTTAAGCTGCTTTAACGAGCAGCTTTTTTATTTTTATAAACTAAATAAACCAAACTTATGAATCCATCAGCTTCGGGTTGGATAAACAAATTACTTAAAGAAGTAAGCGAAAATGATTTATTATTTAATAATAACGAAGAATCATTTTATGATGCTTTAAGAAATTGTGGTTTTATTTATGGCAGTAACATAGAAGTTATTGGAACTATAATAGACAAAAAAGATTTTTCAGAAGAAGAGCTTTGTAAAATTAATTTATGTCTTGCTTTTTTACACACACACCATAACTCTGGAACTAAAACAACATTTACCGATAGTGTTATAGGATTTTACACTGACATTAACGAACTTAAACTATCATTTTTTCAAGGATTAATAGGAGGTAAAAAATCTAGCGAACAGTTAGAAAAAATATTATATAAACGTATTCAAATAGATGACAATTTTTTAACCAAAAGCTTTAACTACTTTATTATAAACGCACTACTTTATATGGATGTTTTGGCATATAAAGAGTATTTAAAAAACGAATCTATCACCGTAGAGTACTTAAAAAACTTAGAAGCTGTTATTGCTTCTATTTCTTTAGACGTTTTAAATTCAAAAGAAACTAAAAACCAATATGACGATAGTTTAATTAAACTTTTTGAATCATCTTTAAGATATCAAAACAATAACAATACCGATTATAATAAGGCCATATCATTTATTAAACTCCCCCAAGAAGCACATTATATTTTAGACATTGCTTGTATGGCATCTTGGAGTGATAGAATTATTGACCAAAACGAACAGCGTTTTTTATTAAAACTAGGTTCCGATTTAAAATTGAACAGTAACCAAATAAATAAATCAATAATAACGGTTAATGAGTTTTATACCGTAAACAAAAACAATATTGCCCTATTAGGTTCTAAAAACATTGTACAGAGTTTTTATAACAACTCTAGTAAAATGGTAATTAAGCTAATTACCAGAAACAGTAAACGCCTGTACCAAGAATTAAAAGACAGCAAAGAACTTATGGTACTTATATCGCAATCTACCATTAGAGACTTAAATGTTGAAGAACAAAAAAAAGTACAAGAACAACTTTTAGACATATTTAAATCTATCCCTAGTCTCGCAATTTTCTTATTACCAGGCGGCGCATTATTACTGCCTTTGGTAGTTAAATTCATTCCTAAATTATTACCATCGGCTTTTGATGAAAATAGAATTGAAGATTAAAAAATATGTTTTCTGTTTTTTTTAGTTAGATTTACAAATATCTAACCAACCAAAAACAGTTCTTTATTTATGAAATCGTATTCTATAGAAGAAATTAACACCATGCTTAACGGTGTGTTAATTGGCTATACCAATAGGCAAATTGAAGGTCCGGAACAATTGGGAAAAGCCAAAAACAACCAAATTACTTTTATAGGAAGTACAAAATATGTAAAACAATGGGCAAGTTCAAATGCTTGTGCAGCTATAATAAATGATAATTTAAATGTAGAACCAGGCGAAAACAAAGCCTTAATAAAGGTGAAAAATGCCGATTTAGCAATGGCTAAAATATTAGAGTTATTCACCCTTCCTGCCCCTATATTTGATACGGATATTCACCCAACAGCAGTTATTCATTATACCGCTAAAATTGGTAGTGGTTGTAAAATTGGTGCAAATTGCTACATCGGGAAAGATGTAGAATTAGGAAACAACGTTATTTTATACCCTAATGTGTGTGTGTTTGATGAAACTAGTATTGGTAATAATACAATTGTTTGGTCTGGTACCGTAATTAGAGAACGTTGCATCATTGGTAGTCATTGTATTTTCCATACCAATGTAAGTATTGGTGCCGATGGCTTTGGATACAGATCAAGTGATGACGGTAAAGGTTTGGTAAAAATACCTCAAATAGGAAATGTTATTATTGGGCATTATGTAGAAATTGGCGCAAACTCATGTGTAGACAGAGCAAAATTCAGTTCTACAATAATTGGCGATGGCTGTAAAATAGACAATCTTGTACAAATAGCGCATAATAGTATTATGGGGCGCTCATGCATCATGGCAGGACATAGTGGACTTGCAGGTTCTGTTACTTTAGGCGATGGTGTTATTATAGGTGGAAGTGCCTCTATTAAAGACCACACAACCATACATTCTGGTGCTACAGTTGGTGCTGGCTCTGGTGTTGTTGGCGATGTTGCTGCTGGAAAAACGGTTTTAGGATATCCTGCACAAGATGCCAGAGACATGCTTAAACAATGGGTAGCAGTGAGACGCTTTATGAAAAGCCAATAAATTGAGCTAAGAGTTATTTGACTTTTTTATAATTAAAATACCTTTCGACTATACTCGTGGTGACACTTAACAATAAAACATATAAGCGCTTTATAAACAGATAGTTGCACCAAAATTTAGATTAATAACTAAATATAAAATTAACACCATTTAGTTATAATGGTAAAAACCAAATAGCTATTCTATTTCAAAAAGATTATGAAATACATCTTCATTTAAAAAAACGAATTTCTCTATATCCTTTAAGACATAATTTTGCCATACATTTACTTCAAAACGGAACAGATATTAGATACATACAAACCTTATTAGGACATAGCAACCCTAAAACTACCATGATTTATACGCTTGTAAGCGAAACTAGTATTAGAAATATAAAAAATCCCTTTGATACTATATAAAATATTATTAAATTTCATTTTTATATGATTTTATTTACAAACAAAAACAAGTTGTGTGTAATTTTAATTTATGATACTAGAATATTTAGCACAAAAAACCTTAGACGAGATTTATTCTAAAATCAAAAGGGTATATAATGATAATAATTATAAAATAGAGTTTTCTAAATCTGATTTAGAGAATTCTTTAGATCATCATTTAAACTTTATAAGAAATTGGTCTGAGCAAATTTCATTTAAGGATTTAAGTAAAAATAAAAAGCTAGATAAAGTATATATAGACTTAGACTTGTACTTAATTCCTTTAAAGTTACAAATGGATGAGTCTGAAAAAGCTAAGATTATTCCTTTAAATGAAATCTTGAATAGAAGCGATAATCACTTGGTAATTCTTGGACAACCAGGTGCTGGAAAAACAACTTCTATGAAAAAAGTTTGTCAATTATGTCTATTTGATTCAGAAAAAGTAACTTATAATTTTCCGATATATTTTGCTTTAAGAGATTTACCTAGAAACTCTAGTAGTCTGTATGAATATATTCTAAAATCATTTGGAATTGTAGTCATAAATAATGAGGGTGATAAAGTTAGTCACGAGTTCTACGAAAAAATAATATCAAATTTATTAGATGATTTCAATGCTATTGTAATATTAGATGGGTTTGATGAACTTCCTTTCGATTTAAAAAGTAATGTATCTAGAGATATTAGAAAATTATCTCTTCTTTTAAATAAATCCAAAATTTGCGTTACATCTAGAACAGGCGACTTTGATATTAATATTGAAAATTCTAATGTATATGAAATTAAAGAGTTGTCTTCTTTTCAAGTTGAAAAATTTGTTGAAAAATGGCTTGGTAAGGAGGACGCTATAAGTTTTTTAAAGCAATTGAGTGATTCACCTTTTGCAGATACCACCATAAGACCTTTGAATCTTTCTCATCTTTGTGCCATATATGAAAGAATTGGCAAAATTCCTGACAAACCTAAAACTGTTTATAAAAAAATTGTTAATCTATTGCTGGAAGAATGGGACGAACAAAGAGAAATTAGGAGAAATTCTATCTACTCAAATTTTGAAGTTGATAGGAAAAGAGAGTTTTTGAGTAATTTATCTTTTATCCTTACCACAAAATACGATACAACTCGTTTCGACTCAAGTATAATTAAACGAATATATTTAGATTATCTTTATGAAAATTTTGCTCTACCAAAAGAAGAAGTTAGATTAGTCATCAGTGAACTTGAGGATCACACAGGTTTATTTTTTCAATCTTCATACAATGAATACGAATTTTCACATAAGTCTGTTCAAGAATTTTTATGTGCTGAATACATTGTGTCTCTTCCTAAAATACCTTCGAATTATAATTTAATTGCGAAAATCCCTAATGAAATGGCGATCGCAACATCTATTTCTTCTAACCCAACATTATTTTTTTCAAGCCTTATTTTAGAAACAATATTTAAACAAAAGTGGTTTGATGTTCGTACAATTGAATCAATATCCTTCGAGGATAAAATTCTTGTAAATAGAGTTTATAAAGATTTTTTGGAAATTTTTCTAAACAGAATTATGGTAGAGAAAGTTGATTTTAACTCTTCACCTTTATTAGGTGTTACCTTACTTTATTTATATACTATACTAAATAGTGTAAATGATAAAAATATATCTAATTCTTTGAGAAGTTTAATGTTTGATTTTCTTAGGATTAAACCTGTAAACAGATCTATTAGTTTCTTAACTAATTACTATGAAATAAGAGATAGTGCCAGAACTAAAAAGCAACAACTTATAATAAAAGAAGATACAGAAATAGAATATATGAAGTTGCCTAAATATTTGAATTTTCAATGGGACTTTTTAGACCAATAAACTACACACTTAAAAAGTATATAAAAAATAGCTATTTTTAGCTTAACCAAAGTTAGTTACTCGTTTGCTAGCTTCTGATTTTCCTTCGAAAAATCCTCGCACTCAAACACGCAACTTTTCTATATAGATAAACGTTCGGGGTAATTTTGACAAACCACAAACCACAAACCACAAACCAAATGATAAAATTCTTTATAAAAATCAGATAATAAATGAACTCAAAAGTCGACAAATATCTTGATAATCTTAACAAATGGCAAAAGGAATTAACAAAACTGCGTAATTTAATTACTGATTGTGGATTGACCGAAGAATACAAATGGATGCATCCTTGCTACACTTACAAAGGTGTGAACATTGTTCTAATTCACGAATTTAAAGATTACTGTGCGATTCTTTTCCACAAAGGAGCTTTGTTAAACGACTCAAAAAATATATTAGTCCAACAAACAGAAAATACTCAATCTGCTCGACAAATTCGATTTTCAGATATATCAAAAATTGAAGACCTTAAGTCAACTATCAAGGAATACATATACGAAGCTATTGAGGTAGAAAAAGCAGGACTGAAAGTAAAGAAGAAAAAAACATCTGACTTTGAAATAGTAGAAGAACTAAAGTTAAAGTTCAAAGAAAATTCCGATTTTGAAAATGCCTTTAAAAACCTAACAGAAGGAAGACAAAGAGGTTATCTTTTACATTTTTCTCAACCTAAACAAGCAAAAACCCGAATATCAAGAATTAAAAAAAATACAGAAAGAATTTTCGAGGGATATGGTTTAAATGATTGCACATGTGGGTTATCGAAACGAAAGCCAAATTGTGATGGTTCTCATAAACAATTAAAAAAGTAAAAAAACATTGGCAGCAAACTAAAATTGAATGAACGAAAACGAAAGAATTAAACAAGTAATTATTGACTTTGTAAAAGGTGGAGATAATAGTGATCTCGAACTTTTAGATAAAGTGCTTCACAAAGATTTTCGAGTTACAAATAACGGATTTATGGAAACTTTGGGTGTTACCATAATTGATAAAAAGGAATATTTGAATAAGATTAAAAGTGGCGTTTTTGGTGGCCTACCAAGAAAAATGAAAATTGAGAAATTCGATCAATCTGGAATTATCGCTTCAATAAAATTACGGATTGAAAGTTCTAAAAACGATTTTATTTCATACAATTCACTTGTTTTAGATACGGACAACGAATGGAAAATAATCAATAACCTTGCAGTTGTAACCGCAAAAAAACAGGATTAAAAATTAAAACAAAAAATGCTTAACAACAAAGAACCAAGTTAAAACTAGTCATCAATCAAACCTAATAGCCTTTACAGGAGATATTTTAGTAATAATATACGATGGCACTAAAAGCATTATTAAACACAACATGAGGGTTCCTAAGTTTAAAGCAAACACATAACCAAAACTTATATAAACAGGTGCTTCTGTAACGTAATACACACTTGGGTCTAACGGAAATAACTTAAAATATTTTTGAGCAAACAATAAACCTAAGCCTAAAATATTCCCCCATAATAATCCTAAAAAAATAAGGTAAGATGCATTATATAAAAACAGCTTTCTAATACTCCAATTATTACTTCCTAAAGCTTTTAATATGCCAATCATTTGCGTACGCTCTAGTATTAAAACGAGTAATGCCGTTATCATGTTTATACCTGCAACCAAAATCATAATACCAATAATACCGTAAATGTTTTTATCAAATATTTTTATCCACTCAAAAATGGATGCATATTTTTCACTTACTATTTGGGTATTAAAAGTAGAAGGTGTCTGCTGGTAAATTTCAATACCTTTTCTTTGTAAATTATCAAAATCATCCACAAACACTTCAAAATTTCCTATTTGATTGTCTTCCCATTTATTAATACGTTGAATATGTCTAATATTTCCAATTAAAAATTGTTTATCTAAATCTTGAAAACCAGAATTATAAATACCAACAATATTAAAAGTAATGATATTAGGTAATTTTTCTGTATCAGCTTTTAAAAATACCATTTGAAAGGTATCATTAATCTTAAAACCTAATCGGTTAGCTAAATATTGAGATATTAAAACCTCCTCACTCCATTTTTTTTCAAAAGTTGGTAGCCTTCCTTCAATTAAAAACTCTTTAAAGTATTTCCAATCATAATCGGTTCCAACGCCTTTTAAAACGGCACCTTCAAAATCTGTTTCTGTACGAATAACTCCAAATTTAGTAGCCACCGCTTGAATATGAGTTATACCTTCAACTGATTTAAATTCCGGATAAAACTCTTGTTCTTTAGAAATAGGAAATAAGCTTTCTTGAGAATTATTACTATCGTAATTTGAAATAATAACATCACCATTAAACGCCACTACTTTATCACGTATTTTTTGCTGTAAACCAATACCTGTTGCAATAGCAATCATCATGACCACAATACCAATGGCAATTGCTGCAATACCAATTTTTATTATTGGTGCCGATATGCTACTTTTATACGCTTTACTACCAATAATGCGTTTAGCTATAAAAAACTCGTAATTCAATTTATATAATGAGGTTTAATGTTTTCAAAAATACAGTTTTATTATTTGTTTTAGTAATGATTTCTTGTGCAAACTTATCGAAGTCGGAAGCTAGAAATCAGAAATCCGAAGTTACTAAACAAAATGATCTTCTGAATCAAGCTAAGAACGACAGTACTATTATAGTTGGAGTGAATCAAATGGAATCTTATTTACCTTTACTAAAAGGAAAACGGGTTGGGATTGTGGCGAATCAAACGAGTGTTATTTTTAAAAATGGAATAGATTCTATTCTTTTAATTGATCCAGAAACAAGTGAAGTAGAATTAGAAAAGATAGTAAACCATAACACACATCTAGTTGATTCCCTAATATCACTAAACATTAATATAAAAACAGTATTTGCTCCTGAACATGGCTTTAGAGGAACTGCTGATGCTGGAGAACATGTAAAAGATGGCATAGATACTAAAACTCAATTACCTATAGTTTCGCTTTATGGAAAAAACAAAAAACCATCGCCAGAACAACTTAAAAACATAGACCTTATCATTTTTGATGTTCAAGATGTTGGTGCTCGTTTTTACACGTATATTTCATCATTACATTATGTTATGGAAGCTTGTGCTGAAGCTAATATCCCTGTAATTATTCTTGACAGACCAAACCCTAACGGACATTATATTGATGGTCCTATTTTAGAAATGGAACATACAAGTTTTGTAGGTATGCATCCTATACCTGTAGTTCACGGAATGACTATTGGTGAATATGCACAAATGATTAATGGCGAAAAATGGTTAGAAAATGGCATACAATGTGAATTAAAAGTAATTCCTTTAAAAAATTACAATCACAACCTTAGCTATAGTTTACCAATATATCCATCTCCTAATTTACCAAACGACAAATCTATTAACTTGTATCCTAGTTTATGTTTTTTTGAAGGCACCAATGTAAGTGCTGGCAGAGGCACAAAGTTTCCTTTTCAAATTTTTGGAAGTCCGTTTTTGAATCCTGAATTATATAATTTTGAATTTACTCCTCAACCTAATTTTGGCTCAAAATATCCAAAACATCAAAATAAATTATGCTACGGAAAAAATTTAATCTCAACAAAAAATCTAAAGACTTTAAATTTAAAATGGCTGATTGAAGCTTATAATAATACTAAAAATAAAACTGAATTTTTCAATGCCTTCTTCACCAAATTAGCTGGCACAAAAAAACTACAAGAACAAATTGAAGCTGGTTTAACAGAATCTGAAATTAAAGCAACATGGCAAGAAGGATTAAAAAACTTTAAAAAAACAAGCGCTAAATATTTAATTTATAAATAGATTTTTAAACTTTTATCCGTTTTTTCATCTCCTCAACAATATTAAAAGCCGCTGGACAAATAGCCACATTTTTTAATGTTAAGTTAGAAATTTGCTGAAACTTTTTTCTATCGGTATGCGGAAATTCTCTGCACGCTTTTGGCCTTACTTCGTAAATAGAACAATAATTATCAGCTCCTAAAAAAGTACATGGTACACTTTGCAACACATAATCATTTTCTTCATCAATACGCAAATACTGACTTATAAATTGCTGTGTTTTCATTCTAAAATGTTTCGCAATTCTATCTACATCTTTATCGGTAAATAAAGGCCCTGTAGTTTTACAACAGTTGGCACATTTTAAACAATCGGTACGCTCAAATTCTTCTTCATGCAAGTCTTCCATTACATAATCTAAATTTTTAGGCGGTTTCTTTTTTAGCTTCTCGAAGAATTTTTTGTTTTCGTTATGCTTATCTTTGGCGAGCTTTGGAAGATTATTTATGATGTCTTGCATAGCACAAAAATAGAACTTTTCATGATTCTTTTTATTATTTCACAAAGTTTCACAGAGAATTTCGCAGAGTTCCTCTGAGTATAAATAGTTTTGATTTATGAAAACAACATGAATTTCACTGTTTTATCAAAACTGACACGTATTATACTCTGTGTCTTTCCGTGTAAACTCAGTGCACCTCTGTGTAAAATAAAATTTCAATTTATGAGATTTCCGTTTTTGCGGAAATGAAAAAATAGCATTATTAATGAAAGACCTTTTCGGAAACGCCTTATTAGATTATCAAAACGGACTTTATACTGAAGACATTATCACATCTACAAGTATTTCTGATGACGATGCATTACCACTCCCCTATTTATTTCGTGGTTTTAAAGACATGCCTAAGTTAGAACAGAAAGCGTTAAAACTAGCAAAAGGTAGTGTTTTAGATGTTGGTTGTGGAGCAGGGAGTCATAGTTTATATTTACAAGAAAAAGGCTTAAAAATTAAAGCGATTGACATCTCGAAAGGTGCTATTGAAGTAGCAAAACAACGTGGTGTTTTGAATGCTGAAGTGAAAAACATTTTAGATGAAACAGATACCTTTGACACCATTTTATTACTGATGAATGGCACAGGTATCTTTCAAGAATTATCTCAAGTTTCAAAATACTTAACGCATTTAAAAAGTCTGTTAAAACCTAACGGACAAATTTTAATGGATTCATCCGATATTAAATACATGTACGAAGATGAAGATGGCGGCGTTTGGATGGATACCAATACTACTTATTATGGCGAACTTGATTATTTCCTTTCGTATAAAGGTGAAAAAGAAACGCCTATGAAATGGTTGTATTTAGATTTTAATACGTTGAAACTCGCCTGTGAAACCGTTGGATTAAAATGTGAGTTGGTTATGGAAGGGGAACATTTTGATTATTTGGCTAGATTGAGTTAAATCTATAATGCCCAATTATTTTAAAACTAAACAAGCAATCTTCTAAAACTTGACCACCACCAATATTATGGACTACTAAATATCGTTTTCCATCATTCGATTTCTTATTAACCACAATACCAATATGAGTAATGGCTCCACCTAAATTCCAGCAAACTACATCTCCTGGTTTATAATTATTTGGACTTTTAGTTATTGGCTTCCCTGCACCTTGTCTTTTAAAATAAGTCATTAAATTCGGTACACGCCTGTGGTCTATATTTTTATCCGTTGATTTTAATCCCCATATTTTTGGATACAGATTAAAATTTGCTTTCATATCTTGATGTACTTCCTTTTGCAAATCAATACCTAATTTTCTATAAGCTCTAACCACCACATCTGTACAAACACCTTTATTAGAAGGCACATCTCCGTTTGGGTAATCAATTGAAAAGTAACTAGGGTCGTAAGTAACCTTTTGCTTTGTTAATTCTAAAGCAGCATCAGAAAGTGTTAGCTGTTCGGTAATATTTTGAGCTTCAATAAAACTGAAGCAAAAAATAAAGAAAATAAAAAGTAGTTTTTGCATAACACACTTGTATTCCTTTTAAAAGATTCCCGCCTACGCAGAAATAACAAAAAGAGTCTATTTAAAAATCAAACTTAAAAGTAGCACCCGCTAAAAATTGAATACTTTGCACTGGGAAATTTTGCCAGCGTTGATAACCTTCATTAGCTATATTATTCGCTTTAACAAATACTGAAATTTGATCGTTAATATGATAACCAACATGTGCATTGGCATCAAAATAGCTATCTAAAGTAACAGTAAATGGTGTTGTTGCTATAAATGGGTCGTTTAAAAAGAATTGATCTTTTCGCTCACCAATATAGAATAAGTTAGCACCTGCAAACCAATGTTCGTCTATTTGATAATCTAAAAACACAGAAGTTTTTAAATCTGGTAAATTCCAAGCTTCCGTTTCATTATCGGAAGAATAACTAAAATATTCAGCTTTTAATCCTAATTTGAAGTTTCGGTTAACATCCACATTTATTTCTCCTGCGACTCCAAACGTATCTAAATCATCATATACAATTCCAAAAGAGTTTCCATAAGTATAATTTTCACCGTTGGCTATAATATCATTATTTTTATATAATGCTTTATTTCTATCTGCCATATAACGCCCACTAACATTATAACTCATATTGCTAGACAATTTTCCTTTTAAACCTACATAAGCATTGTATAATTGGTCCGTTGGTGTTATAAATAATGTTGGTGAAACAAACTGATTCTCTGTAGCAAATCCGTGATACGAATTCTGAATTAAATCGCCTTGAATACCTCCGTAAGCGATTAATACATCATTTACTAATCTGTAAGTCGCCGTAATGTTTGGATATATATAAAACTTGCTCTCACCTGATTCTTTATCGTTTAAATAATAAGCAGAAACCCCAAGATTAACCGTTAAATCATCTTCTTTCATTTGGTAGGTTGGAGATATTCCAACTTGGAAATTACCATAATTTAATTCTTCATCTGTAAAATAATTTCTATCAAACGTACCGCCTAAATAATCTAATTTTATATCCGTTGATATTTCTTCGCCATTTACAGGAACATCTACAGTTGCTTTTGCTATAAACCTATTTTCTCCAGAACCTTGATTATCTCCAAAACGTCTAAAAAAGAAACTACCAGAATTAATATAAGTATCTTCAAAACTAACATCGCCACCAAAATGCGCATTAAAAAATGAACGATCTACTTCAATGCCATCTGTTTGAACTTGCGGAATCATAGATTGTGGTACACCGTACCAATTATACATTTGATGCTGAAATCCAGCTTCTACATTCCAAGATAAATCGCGTAAACGCGACGCATAATTCACATTAATTTTTGAGTTTGAAAAGTTATCATCAAAAGACAAACCTTCAATACCTCCGGCAGAAGAATGATGACTTAAATAGCCTCCAACACTTTCGTTTCTGCTAATTGCATGATTTAAATAGACTTCACCTAAAATAGTTGTATAGGTTCCTACGCCCAAAGTAGCATAATTATCATATAATTTTATAGGTTTTGCTTTTTCAACAACCGCCGCTTTTCCTTTTGCAGGCGTAAACGTTGATGCTACTGGAAACGAAAATATATTATATTTAATGTCCTTTTTTGTTTCTGTTGTTTCATCTTCTAAAGATGGAATTTCTTTCACCTTAAAAGCATCTGAAATTGATGGTGTATAAGGCTTAACAACGTCTATTACGCCTGTATTAATCGTATCGTTTTCTCGACTTTGTGAAAAAACAGTTGTTACACTTAATGTAATTACTGCTAATAATATTTGTTTTATGTGCTTACGCATACTTTTATATTTACGATTCTTTTTTGATTAACTCTTTGTCCTTCCCGCGAAGGCGGGAATCCACATTATAATAATTTAAGTTTCATTTTATAAGATTCCTGCCTTCGCAGGAATGACAGTTTAACTCGAACTAACAACTAATTCCCTTCGGGTTGAATAGACGAATTTGTTTTAGCCTCTTCCGTTTTTATTTTGCTCAATTCTTCTTTAGCTTCTTCAACAACATCATCAAACTCCTTGAAGTTTTCAATAACACTTTCTAAAATATAAGTGGCTTGAAACGCATCATTTAAAGCATAAAAATTCTTAGCCATTAATACTAAACCTTTAGCGCTATAATATTTGTAACCTGAAAAATCTTTAGCTAATTTTTGTACCGATTTATTAGATGCTTCATGTTTACCTTCCTTGTTCTTAAAATAGGCATTGTAATATAAAGCTTCAGCTGCTGTTTCGCCTGTGGCAATTTTTTCAACTTCTGCAAAAGCGACTTTTGCTCTATTTTCATTTCCTGTTTTTATAGCAGAACGCGCAATAATAATATGTGCATCACTTTTAATTTTATTATCAATTTTTGAATTTTTCAATACCTTTTCTGCATAAGAAACTGCATTATCATAATTCTCTAATTGATAATTTGCTTTCATTAAATTAGATTGTGCAAATACCACATTCTGCGGAAAATTTGCTTCTTCTTCTAACATTTTCAATAAAGGAATCGCTTCATTCCAACTTTTAGATTCTAAATAAAACTGAGATAAACGTGATAATGCTTCCTCAGAATATTCACTTCTTGAAGTTTCTACAACATACCTATAATGTGGCGCCGCATTTGCTAATAGGTTTTGTTTATAATACAATTGTGCTACATAAAAATGAGCCTGTAAAGCGTGTATTCCATTAGGAAACTCATTTAAATAACCGTTAAATTGTTTGATAGCTTTATCGGTATTATTATCTAAATATTGTTTTTCGGCTGCTTCATAAGTGGCATTATCTAAATCGGCATCGGTAACCTCCACATAATCTAAAGTGCGTACCCAAGCCGCATAATCGTCTACACGACCTAAATCGATATAAATTAAACGTGCTGTAGCAACTGCTTGAACCGCTTCTGGAGTCCCAGGATAATCGCCTGCTACCTTTTTAAATTTAGTTAATGCGCTTTCATTTTTACTGCCATTATAATAAACCAATCCTTGACGCAACAACGCTTTTGGCACAAAAGAACTCATTTTGTACTCGCTACTTAAACGATTATAAACCTGCATCGCTTTATCTGTTTGGTTAGATTTTACATAAGAATTTCCTAACTCATACATGGCATCATCTCGTAATTTAGAATTTGGGTATTTTGAAATAAAGGCGTCTAACTCTTTTATTTTATTTGAAGATTGCCCTGCATATCCAATACTTATTGCTTTTTGAAAAAACGCATAATCCGATTCTATTTCGCTTAGTTTAATGGCATTTTCGTAAGCATTAATAGCATTTTTATATTCGCTTGATACGAAATAAGCATCCCCTAATCTTAAATACGCATCATTCAACCTTACCTTATCCTCTTTTTTATTGGAAATAAATTGATTGAAATACTGAGTTGCTTGTGGGTAGTTTTTTAATTTGAAATACGTGTAAGCTAAATTATAGTCTACATTTTCCATTTCAGGAGTTGATGCTGATTCTGGTTGTTGTTGAAACTTTTTAAAGCCAACTAAAGCATCATCATAATTAGTTAAATTATAATCGACTTCTGCTTTCCAAAAGGTTGCTCGTGCTGTATATTTTGGATCTCTTGGTTCGTTTAAAGACCCATCAAAAAGTGATTCTGCTTCTAAATACTGATTTTCATTATACAATTCAATACCTCTATAAAATGCTACTTTTTGATAAGCGACTTTATTTTCAAAACTATTTTTTCCTTTTAATAATTTTAAAGCTTCTTTATAGTTTTTTGATGTAATATAAGAATCAATTAAAAGGGTTTCAATTTCTTCTTTATAATTCGTATTCGGATATTTTTCTAAATAACCAGCTAATACTTGAGGAGCCGATCGATATGGGTTTCCAATTTCATAACTAATCTTAGCATAGTTTAACCAAGCATCTTCTTGAATTTTTAAATCGAAATCCATTTGAGACGCATTTCTAAAGGCATTTAGAGCTTCTTGCTTTTTATCTACATTTATATAACTCTCGCCTAAATGATAATAAGCATTTTGGGCAATAGAATTATTACCTCCAATTATTTTATTGAATTCTGAAATAGCATTTTCAAAATCGCCTTGTTTATAATGTGCATAACCTAGTTGATAATAATCTGTATTATTCCATTTTCCTGTTCTATCTCTTTTTCCTTTCTGACCTTTATATGCCGTTAAAAATGGAATAGCTTCAGCATATTGCTTTAAATTGAAATAACTTTCGCCTATAATTTTAGAAAGCTCAGACACTTCGGCTTCATCACTAGTTTCTAACCGCTCTTTAGCAAGCGCAATGGCTTTTTCAAAATTCCCTAATTTAAAATTTAAATCGGCTTGATAGTACGATAGTTTTTCTTTGTAACGTTCTTGGTCGCTTACTTGATCGAAATACTCATTAGCTTGATCATAATCATCGCCTTCATAAGCCATAAAACCAATATAATATTTAGCTTGCGAGCCATATTCTTGAGAGTTTTCAACTTTACTCAAATACTTTTTAGCATCTTTATATTGCTTTGTTGAAAATGCCGTATAACCATTGTTAAAATAAAATTTTTGCTTTTCTTTTTTACCTAATGCATTTTCATCTACTTTATCATACCATTTTCTGGCATATGCATATTTACCATTTGTAAAATAATAATCGGCCACATCTACAAATGCAGTATTACGCTTAGTACTTGTAGGATAGTCTTCTACAAAACTCTCGACCAATCCATCGGCATTTTGCTGGTTTAAACGTACAGCACAATTTGCAATATAATAAGCACAATCCGATTGTAAAACGTCTTCTTTAGCTGTTTTTTGAACGCTTCCAAACAACGATTGAGCCGCAAGATATTGTTGATTATTATAAAGGGATAACGCCTTTTGGTAATCCACTAAATTACTGGTGTATGTGGCAGATTGTTGTGCTATAATTTGAAAACTAAAACTTATAGCCAGTACTAATAAGACAATATTTTTTTTAGTCATTAATGATTCATTTTTTAATTTGATGTTCAAAGATAAATATAAGGTTTTAGATTCCCACCTTTACGGGAATGACAATTTCAATTGAAATCAAGATACAAACATCTTGAAGAATTATTTTATCTATAACGAAATAATCGTGCCATAATTATAAACCGAGTTATTAAATGTTAAAAAGATAGAAATCAGAAGTTCGAAGATTGAGGTTTTAAAAGTATAACTTAAACTTTTCTGTTTTAATTTTTAACTTTTAACTATTAATAATACATTTACAACACTTAATATCTCAAAATAATTTATGTCAAGAATAATCACCTTAGATGACTTTATTGAAACTTACACTAAATTAAATCAACGAGGTTTAGGTTTTATTTCCTCAAAATTTAATTTTAATGAGATTAAACGAGCAAAAACGGCATTCAACCATATAGATACAAAATCAGCCAATTGGTGGATAATACCTAAGATTAAAGAAAGATGGAATTTATTAATTACTGGAGATAAAAATATTGGTCCCGAAGAGTTTACTATAAATACGTTTTTAAAAGACAAACAAAATTTAAAAATGTTATCGTTGGGAAGTGGTTCTTGCACATCAGAATTAAAATTCTCTATGCATAGTGTTTTTGATGAAATATTATGTACTGACATTGCAGAAAAGCCTCTAATTGAAGCTGAAAAAATTTCAAAGAAAAAAAATCTAAATAATATTAAATTTAAAATACAAGATGCTAATAACTTTTCATTTCCTGAAAATTATTATGACATTGTTTATTTTAAAGCGTCACTCCATCATTTTAAAAATGTTGAATCCCTTCTTTCAAAGCATATAAATAAAACCTTAAAAAAAGACGGCATTCTAATTATTGATGAGTTTGTAGGACCTACAAGATTTCAATTCCCAAAAGAACAAATAAAATCAATTAACGAAGCTATTCAGTTAATACCAAAAAAATTCAGAAAACGCTATAAACTAAATTTATACAAGAATAAAATTTACGGTTCTGGCTTAATTAGAATGATTCTTGCTGATCCTTCTGAATGTATCGATTCTGAAAATATTCTCCCTTCTATTCATAAACATTACAAAACCGTTTACGAAGCAGGGTATGGTGGTAATATTATTAAAATGGCTCTTAAAGATTTAGCACATCATTTTATAGAACTCAATGAAGAAAAAGAAAATGTTTTAAATAATTTATTTCATTTTGAAAACGAATACTTAAAAACCCATCCAAGTGATTTTGTTTTTGGTATTTATAAGCCAAATATTACATCATTCTAAAAACATTAATTTAAATTTATGTCAAACCCTATTTTACAATTAAAAAACGCATCCATTTTTCAAGGTGAAAGTCTGGTACTTTCTAATGTAAATGTAAAAATTAACAAAGGTGATTTTGTTTACTTAATTGGAAAAACTGGTACAGGTAAAAGTAGTTTTATGAAAACGCTTTATGGTGATTTACCTTTAACTGAAGGTGAGGGACATATCGTTGATTTTGATTTAAAACATCTAAAAGAAAAAGAGATTCCGTTTTTAAGACGAAAATTAGGTGTTGTTTTTCAAGACTTTAAATTACTAACAGACAGAACTATAAACGATAATTTATTATTTGTTTTAAAAGCCACAGGCTGGAAAGACAAAACCGAAATGGATACGCGCGTTGAAGAAGTGCTTACCAAAGTAGACATGAAAACTAAAGGTTTTAAATACCCGCATGAGCTTTCTGGTGGCGAACAACAACGCATTGCCATTGCTAGAGCATTACTTAATAACCCTGAACTTATTCTTGCCGATGAACCTACAGGAAATCTAGACCCACAAACCAGTGTAGAGGTTATGGAAGTATTGCAAGACATTAATAAAAATGGCAACACTATTTTAATGGCTACTCATGATTATGCTTTACTTTTAAAATACCCAAGCAAAACTTTAAAGTGTGATGAGAATGCGGTTTATGAGGTTGTGCAACGGAAAGGGTAAATCTTTACAAAATTTTAAAAGATGACTGGATTAAGCATTTGTATTCCTGTTTACAATTTTAATTGTATAAATTCTGTTAAGATTCTCATTGAACAAATACAAAAGCTATACTTAAAAGCCGAAATCCTAGTTATTGATGATGCTTCAACTATTAAATTAAATAATTTAGCTAGTTTTAAAAACCAAAACTATACCTACGAAAGGTTAGCAATAAATATTGGAAGAGCAAAAATCAGAAATCTTTTAGTAAAAAAAGCAAAATTTAATTATATCCTTTTTATTGATGGTGATTCTGGTATTCCTAAAAATTTTATTGAAAATTATGTGCCTATAATTAAAAAACAACCTGACACTATAATTTGTGGAGGAAGAATTCATTTTAAGCCACTAATAAGAAAAAAGAAATTAAGATATAATTATGGAACTAAGTTTGAAGAGAAACTATCTTTAATTAGAAACCAGAGACCTTATCACAGTTTCATGACCAATAATTTTGTATCTCCAAAACGTATTTTAGAAAAAACCCCTTTTAATGAAGAACTTACAAAATATGGCCATGAGGACACTTTTTTTGGTTATGATTTAAAGAAAAATAATGTAAATATAATTCACATGGATAACCCTATAATCCACCTTGATATTGATACCAATAAAGAATATATAAAAAAAATAAAGTGCAGTATTGAAAATCTTATTTTACTTAAATCTAAGTGTCCTGAATTTGTAGAACATAGCAAGTTATTAACTTTAATCACAAACTATTCGATATTAAGACTTAAAGCAACAAAAAAAAGTTCTAACTTTTTATCTAAATTCTTTGAGATAATTACAAAACAGACAAGCAGCACTTATAGTTTCCAATTATTCAAACTTTTTTATACTATTTCATTTTATAAATAAATGAACTCAAACAACAAACCTTTCTTCTCAGTTGTAATTCCGTTATACAACAAAGAGGATTATATTGAAGACACTTTAAAAAGCGTATTAAATCAGACCTTTCAAGATTTTGAGATTATTATTGTAAATGATGGCAGTACTGATAGAAGTCTTGAAACAGTAAAATCTTTCAGCGATAAAAAAATTATTATTTTAAATCAAGAGAATCGTGGTTTAAGTGCTTCTAGAAATATTGGTATAAAAACATCCAAAAGTAAATTTATAGCATTTTTAGATGCCGATGATTTATGGATGGAAAATTTCTTGGAGACAATATATTGGTTAATTAATAAGCATAGTGATTATTATATTTTCGCAACAAATGTTAAGTTTCTAACACCACAAAAAAAACCTGATTTAATTGTTACAAAATTAGATACAAACTACAAATCTATTATAACTAATTATTTCAAACCACCTAATTGCGTTTTAAATTTCAGTTCCTTTGTTACAAATAAAACTGTTTTCGAAAAAGTTGGTTATTTTAATGAAACCATTAATTATGGGGAAGAAGATGATTTTTATATTAGGTGCTTTAATACTTATCATTTAATTTATTATAACGATTTTAAAGCCTATTATCGAATAGGTCTAAAAGACCAATTAACTACACCAAATAAAAATTTTAAACGAAAAATACCTGATTACGACAGTTATCTAAAAAACAATAAAAACCCTGATTTAAAAAAATATATAGATCATGTTCATTACAAATTAGTCGTTCTATTTAAAATGGAAAAAAATTATAAGCTTGTTAAATTATACAAAAGCAAAATCAACCCTTCTAATTTATCATTGTTAAAAAAGATAAAATTTTATTTACCTACAACAGGGTTTTACTTTATAAAATCTATTTATTTATACTTAAAACAAAGACTAAATTTACTAATTCAACATTAATTCATCAATATATTTTTTCCATTGTTGACCTATTTCTTGCATAGAAAATCGTTCTAAACCATTTAAACAATTTACTTTACAAAAATTATACAAATTAATATTTACAATCATTTCATTCATTGAATTTGTAAGCTCCTTAAAGTTTTGGTTTTCAACCAACAATCCATTTTGTCTATGTGAAACTATCTCACTTGGTCCAGAATTACAATCAAATGATACTACTGGAGTCATACAAGCTAGAGATTCTATCAAAACCCTGGGAAAACCCTCATTTTTACTTGATAATATTAAAAACTTTGCTTGTTTAAAATAAACAAAAGGGTTTTCTTGAAAAGGGAATATTATAACCTTACCCTTTAAATTTAAAGTATCTATTTTTCTAACTAGAAAATCTCTTTCAGCTCCATTACCAATGATGTAAAGCTTAATATCTCTTTCTGGCAAAATTGAAACATTATAAGCTTCAATAAGCTTATCAAACTGTTTATTAGCATCTAATCTTCCTACGGCAACTACATACTCATCGAGTATAGACTTTTCCAAATTAAATTTACTATTAATAAAATCTATATCAATAGGATTATAAATTGTATTTATATTAGAAAAACCATAATAATCTCCAATCTTTTTTTGAATTTTATATGACACCGTATTTATTCCTGCATAATTTTTATATAAATAAAATGAAAATGTTTTAGGATTCGGTAAATACCAGCTTAAATTAAAACTTCTTACCATATTTATCACCTTAGTGTTAAATACCATTGTATTGAGCAAAAATTCTCTTAATGAAACCGTTTTCATTCTAAAATCTAGTATTAAATCAAATTTATTCTCTTTAATTTCGTTTTGAAGTTTTCTATATCGATAAAATTTATTTATTACTGTATTAGCCCCTCGTATATGTTTTCCCAAATTAATAAGTCTTGCTTTGTAAGGGTAAGTAATATTATCATAAAGTGTAATTATTACTACTTCGTAATTTAAATTTGACAAGATAATAGATAATAGACCAGCAGATCTCTCTGCTCCTCCTCCATCTAATTCTTCAATAAGTAGACAAATTTTAATCATTTATTTTTCTTTTGATTTAAAATATTTAAAATCTACGCTATCTTGAACAATACGTTTTCTAGCTTTGAAACTCTTACTAAAAACACTTCTACTTTTTTCTAATAATTCACTCTCAATACCCATAAAATGAGTTAAACTATGAGAAAAATCATCTAACATATAAGCCCTAGATTCGTCAATAATAAAATCATTTGGTTTTTCAAAAGTTGGAGACATATATACTAAAAAAGGCACCTCGTACATTGTCGAAGTCGGCTTATCTGAAAAATGTCCAAAATAATTTGAAACATCAAATAACTCTTCTCCGTGATCTGAAAAATACAAAACTGCACTTTTCTCATCTTTCTTACTGACTATTTTTACTATTTCTGCAACAATAGAATCGTTATACAAAATTGCATTATCATATTGATCAATCATTTTATTCTTAACGCTTTTATTTTCAGATGAAAACTTATTAAATTCTATTGGATATCTTTTCTTATAATCATAATGACTTCCTATCAGATGAAGAAAAATTACTTTTTTACCTTTAACAAGTAATTTTTCTTCTAAAATTGGTAATAACACTTCATCATATGAGGTATTATGCCTAAAATCATTATAACTTAAAAATAAACTTTCATTAGCTGCAGATGCTAATCTAGAAACCAAATTATCATAAAGCCCTACAGGCCGTTGATTTGACAACCAAAACACCTCATATCCAGCATTTTTAAGATAATTTATAACAGGAACTGTTACTTCAGAGTTTTCATAATTAGCTAAAGTAAAAATATCATATATTGATGCTGTAGTATAAACGTGAGAACTTATAACATTCTTATAAATTATCAAGGATTCGGATAATGTATTCAGCCTTGGTGTAGTATTTCTGGGATAACCATAAATCCCCATATGCTTACTCGTTGTTGACTCCCCTACAATCACAACAATAGCATCATTTTCTGTAACTAATTTTGTTTTAATATCTATTTTTTCATTATTAAAATCACTAAAGGCCTTTAGCTGCTTCTGATATTGATAATAAGATTTAAACGTAACATAAGGTAAATTCCATTTAATTAAATTACTGTACTTCAAAACAGATAAAATTATCAAAATAATTATTGAGCTATAAACCAAACCTTTAGTTTTAAACTTAGCTTGTTTATTAACTTTCTTAGAAAAAGATCCAAACAGCGGAATAAAAAACAATAACAACCAGTTTAAACTATGTTTATAATAAACTGAACTAAACTCACTAACCTCTCCATAATGAGTGTTAAACATTACATATACATAAGCAGCATTTAATCTTGTCTGAAATAAAAGATAAAGTCCTGTTTCAATAAACAAAAAAGCATAATACAATATTATAACTAAATTAACCAATCTTCTTCCAAATTTTAAAACAGCTAATTGATTAATTACTAAAAGAACAATAAATAAAAACAAAATATTTTCAAGCAAGTTTGGAAAACTTGAAAACCCCCATTCTTGGAGAGTTATTTCTAAAACAAAAGCTAATAGTAATGGGTAAGTTAATAAAACGACACTTTTTTTCCAATTGATATTTAAATAGCTCATCATTCTATACATCTATTTTTTTTGTTATAGTACTGAAGAATAAATATAATTACTACTAACAAATAAATTAAATAGCTAACAGCATATGACCTTGCTACTCCCACCAAACCATATACATCAATAAAACAATAACTCAAGCAATAATATAATAGATTTAACACCCCGTTTGAAATCAAATATGCTTTAAACATAAGTTTTGCATGAAATTGTTTTACTAAAGCTATTGCCAACACACTAATAAAATCTCCTATAAGTTGCCAAAAAAATAATATTGAAGTTGGCAAAAATTCTTCGGTTAAAAACAACTTTAACAAAAAATAGCGTAAAAAATAAATGAGTATAAAAGAGATTAAAAGTAATGGAATAATTAATATATAAAACCCTTTAATTTCCTTTTTGAAAACTTTAAAATCATTTATTTTTGATAATCGTGGTAATAAGTAAAAAGATGTCAAACTTATAAAAAACATCAAGTAGAAAGATGATATTCTATTCATAGCTTCCCAATAACCAGCTTCTTGAATGCTCAACTTTTCAATTATAAGATTTCTTATCAGTAAAAATGTAATCGAAACTATTACAGCGGAATAAATAGACATCAAAAAATAAATATTCATTTTTTTAAGTACTTTAAAAGAAAACAACTTAAACTTAAAAATATTAAAAATATTTTTTTTTTCTTCTCCTAAAACAAACAGACTAAGTATAAAAACAATTACCGGCCCTAAAATTACTCCCAGCAAAGCCCCTGTTAATTGATGATCTATAACCAAAATTACAATTACCAGCATATTCACTATACTAAAAATTGAATTAATTATAACCAACTTCTTATATCGCTCTAAACCATTGAGAATGTATACAATAATAAAATTAAATGATAAAAAAGGTAAGCCAATAGCTAAAATTTTGATAGCATTGTTATAATCTTCCGATTTAAACAAATATATACTCCAAGTTTTAGAAAACATCCATAAAATAATTCCAATAAGTAAAGCCAAACCTAAACTTAACTGAAATATAGTGGTCGTAATTTTATTTTTATCTCTGTTTTTATGACTAAATTCTGAAATATAACGAACCGTACCATTTTGATACCCCGTTGCAGTAAAACTTAAAACTAACTGAGTAAAATTTTTAAAATTCCCTAATAAAGCTAGTCCTGTCGGACCTAAAAAAGAGGCTACAACTTTTGAAGTAATTATTCCACAAAACATCTTTAAAACGACTATAATAGCATTAAAAAATGAAGCCTTAAAAAGGAGATTAGAATTTAAAAATCTAAGTTTCATTGAAAATTATCACAAAATTACAATATTAGTCTTTACTCCTTTTTGTAAACTAAAAAAAGTATAGAATAAATTCTATATTTATAGATTAAATTATTAGCATAAAAGCCTAACTATTCCTTCTCACTATCCACCCCAAAAAGTGAACTTCCAAATATAAGTAAGATAATACCATAATACATGACATAACTCACAAAATGAGCAACTACAGCTCCTTTAGCACTATCAAATAAATCAATAAAATAAATACTTGTAGTATATAAAATTATAATTAAAAATGCCTCAGTTAATATATAATGCCAAAACATCTTTTTTGCTAAAAACTGATAAGCTATAACCGTTGATAATACTTTAACAAAATCTCCCAACAACTGCCATAAAAACAAATCTTCAACAGGTTTAAACTCATCGGTAAAAATCAAACTTACAATTAATGATCTTAATAAATATATTAGCAATAACCCAATAAGTAAAATAGGGATTATCGTTTTATAAAAACTAAGGACCTCTTTTCTAAATTCTTTAACGGTATCAATTTCAGAAAACCTTGGTAAAATATATAGTGCCATTAATGAACTAACTAACATCAGATAATATTTAGATACTCTCGTTATAGCTTCCCAAAAACCTGCATCTTTATGACTAACGCTTTCAATAATATGCATTCTTATAGCAATAGCGATAATTGGCAGTAAAACAGCAGTAAAAAGAGCCATAAGAGAATAAGAGCTCATCCTTTTCAAAAAACTTAAACTAACATTATTAACCTTTATTAAAGGAACTAAAGAACGCCTGTTAATAATACCAACTAAGGTTATTAAAAATATTAATGACTCTGCAATAACAACAGATATTAATGCACCTTCAATCGCATTTTGATAAATTAAAAGGAGCGCAACAGACACACTTAATATTTGCCCTATAATATTAATAATGATAAGTATCTTATACTTAGAAAACCCATTCATTATTGAAAATGAAAACATATTTAAAGCATAAAAAGGCAAAACAATAGCAAATATTTTAATAACATATGCATAATTGTTATAAGAAGGAAATATTAGATTATTAATTAAATCAGCATTAAAATAACAGGAAAAAGACACAATAATGGTTGATATAAAACCAACATAAAACACTGTAGATATGGCTTTACTTAGACCTAAAGCATTATTCTTAAAATCTGAAACATATTTTACAAAACCATTATAAAAACCAAGAACAGCTATGGTTTGAAAAGAGCTTACAAAATTTTGCAAGTTTCCTATTAATGCTAATCCAACAGGTCCTATAAAAACAGCTATCGCTTTTGAAGTTAATAACCCTGCAATTAATCTAGTTAATACAGAAGCCGTTTGTAACGATGTAACTTTAATTAAAACGTTATTATTTATATAATCTATTAATTTTTTCAATTAATATTTATTTTACTTGTTGTTTAAAAACCTGAAAGAATAAATGTTTAATAATAACGATGCTTTAAATAATTTATTCTTTTTAAGAGGATTCAAATATACAAAATCATTTTACGCATCTGCATTAACTCCTTAATACTAAAATAATACTATTTTTTTAACAAGTAATAAATATTAATGCTGAGTATAGCAAAATTTGTAATAATGATAGGTTTTGATATAGGGGCTAACAAAAGGCCATAAAACACAAATAGTAAACATCCTAGGGAGTTTACTATTCGCAATTTTATAACAGATTTCATTAAGAATGATATTAAAACAACTGCCGTAGCAATATACCCAATCCATTCTACCCAGGAAATTCCTAAGAATTCCATGTCCATTTTATATTGATTTGTTACGTTTTCTATCTACTTCAGATAACCAAACTTTACGTAAACGTAAGTGATTTGGTGTAACTTCAACATATTCATCTTTTTGAATATATTCTAAAGCTTCTTCTAAACTAAATTTAATTGCAGGTACAATTTTCGCTTTATCATCTGCTCCAGAAGAACGTACATTACTTTGCTTTTTAGCTTTAGTAATATTGATATTCATATCGTCTTGACGAGAGTTTTCACCAATAACTTGACCTTCATATATATTCTCACCTGGCTCTACGAAAAACTTACCTCTATCTTGCAATTTATCAATAGAATAAGGTATTGCTGTTCCGTTTTCCATAGATACTAAAGATCCAGAAATACGTCCTGGAATAGCACCTTTTAATGGTTGGTATTCTTTAAAACGGTGTGCCATAATTGCTTCACCAGCAGTTGCTGTTAGTAATTGGTTACGTAAACCAATAATACCGCGAGAAGGAATCATGAATTCACAAATCATACGATCTCCTTTAGCCTCCATGCTTAGCATTTCACCTTTACGTAAGGTAACAAACTCTACAGCTCTACCAGAAACCGTTTCTGGAAGGTCAATAGTTAACTCTTCAATTGGCTCACATTTAACACCATCAATTTCTTTAATGATTACTTGTGGTTGTCCAATTTGAAGCTCGTAACCTTCACGACGCATGGTTTCTATCAAAACCGATAAGTGCAATACACCACGACCAAAAACCATAAATTTATCTGCACTACCTGTTTCACCTAAACGAAGCGCTAAGTTTTTTTCTAATTCTCTTTCTAAACGATCTTTAATATGTCTAGAAGTAACAAACTTTCCATCTTTTCCAAAGAAAGGCGAATCGTTAATTGTAAACAACATACTCATTGTAGGTTCATCTATAGCAATAGATTTTAAACCTTCTGGGTTTTCTAAATCAGAAACGGTATCTCCAATTTCAAAACCTTCAACACCAACAAGTGCACATATATCTCCAGTTTGAACGCTTTCTACTTTCTTGCGCCCTAATCCTTCAAAAATAAAGACTTCTTTAATTCTACTTTTAGTAATTGTTCCATCTCTTTTTACTAGAGCAATTTGTTGACCTTCTACAATGTTTCCTCTTTGTACGCGACCAATCGCTATACGACCAGTGAAAGAAGAGAAATCTAAAGATGTAATTAACATTTGAGTTGTTCCTTCTTTAAAAACAGGCGTAGGAACATGCTCTATTACCATATCTAATAATGGTTCGATGTTATCGGTTTCATTTTTCCAATCGTCACTCATCCAGTTATTCTTAGCTGAACCGTAAACTGTTGGAAAATCTAACTGCCATTCTTCTGCACCTAATTCGAACATTAAATCGAATACTTTTTCATGTACTTCATCAGGCGTACAGTTTTCTTTATCAACTTTATTAATAACCACACATGGTTTCAACCCTAAGTCAATCGCTTTTTGTAATACAAAACGCGTTTGTGGCATTGGTCCTTCAAAAGCATCTACTAATAATACAACACCATCTGCCATATTTAAAACACGCTCTACTTCTCCACCAAAATCGGCGTGACCAGGTGTATCAATAATATTGATTTTAGTGTCTTTATAAATAACAGAAACATTTTTAGAAGTAATTGTAATACCTCTTTCACGTTCTAGATCGTTATTATCAAGAATTAAATCTCCTGTATTTTCATTGTCACGGAATAAATGACAGTGATACATAATTTTATCAACCAAAGTAGTTTTACCGTGATCTACGTGTGCAATAATTGCAATGTTTATAATTTTAGCCATAATAGTGCCTTATTTTAAGCGTGCAAAGGTAACTATAAATAATGGATTAATAATATAATTAATTTTATTTAGGCTTCACCTTTTGTAGCTATTAAAAATCATACTAATAACAAACTTAAGTAACTAAGCTACAAAGAGTCGCGCTTTACTCATTCATATATTTTAAACTAAAGATTTATAAATGCAAACATGACACTACTTACACTCTTTTAGGAGTTGAAACAAACTGTTCAATCATTAATACAGGTATATCAATAATTTTAACGAATTCAATTAACTTTGAAACTAAAAATAATTCGGCATAAGTCGTATCTTTGCAGCCTAAATTTGTTGAAACAAAAGTTTATGAATCTTCAAGATATTCCAAAAATAAAACACACCAATTCAAACAACTTCTTTTTACTTTGTGGCCCTTGTGCTATTGAAGGTGAGGATATGGCGTTACGAATTGCAGAAAAAGTAGTTACAATTACTAATAAACTAGAAATTCCATACATTTTTAAAGGCAGTTTTAAAAAAGCAAACCGTAGTAGAATTGATAGCTTTACAGGTATTGGAGATGAAAAAGCTTTAAAAATTCTAAAAAAGGTTTCTGATACTTTTGATATTCCAACAGTTACAGATATTCATGAAATATCTGATGCATATTTAGCAGCACAATATGTTGATGTTTTACAAATTCCTGCCTTTTTAGTTCGACAAACCGATTTGGTCGTTGCTGCAGCTAAAACAGGTAAAGTGGTCAACTTAAAAAAAGGACAATTTATGAGTCCGGAAGCCATGAAACATGCTGTACAAAAAGTAAAAGATGCTGGTAGCGATAAAGCTTGGATAACCGATAGAGGCACTATGTTTGGTTACCAAGATATGATTGTAGATTTTCGTGGTATACCAACCATGCGTCAATATGCACCAACGGTTTTAGATGTTACACATTCTTTACAACAACCTAACCAAAGTGCTGGTGTTACAGGCGGTAGACCCGACATGATTGAAACCATTGCCAGGGCTGGTATTGTAAATAATGTAGATGGACTATTTATTGAAACTCATTTCAATCCTGAAAATGCAAAAAGTGATGGCGCTAATATGCTGCACTTAGATAATTTAGAACAACTACTTTCTAATTTAGTAGCCATTCGAAAAACTATAAATTCACTTTAATTATTACAAACTAAAATAGTTCACCCCTTTTCTTTAAGGAATGATTATTTACATCATCAAATAGCATTTCACAACAAATACAAGTATATGAAAGTATCCTTTTTAAAACCTATCGCATTTCTACTAATAATCATTTCAAGCCTAAATATTTTTGCTCAAGAAACTGAAGCCATAAAATACACCGCTTCAAACAAAGGAAAATTCTTTGTGAGTTGGGGAGGAAATAGAGAATCTTTTTCAAGATCTGATATTCATTTTAAAGGTGAAAATTACGATTTCACCATTAAAGATGCTTCTGCTCATGATAAACCTAAAGGCTGGCATGTAGACTATATAAATCCTAGTAGAATTACTATTCCGCAAACTAACGTGAAGATTGGTTATTTTATTTCTGACAAATACACTGTTTCACTTGGTGTAGACCACATGAAATATGTGATGAATAGAAACTTAACCAAATCTGTTGATGGTTTTATTAACCTCCCTTTAACTGAATCTGGAAGTCAATACAATGGCACCTATAACAACGAAGATTTTCTTGTATCTGAAGATTTTTTACTATTTGAACATACTAATGGGTTAAATTATGTTTACGCTGAATTTTCAAGGTATGATGACATTTCTAAGTTGTTTAATTTACCAAACACAGATAAGTTTCAAATAAATATTACTGAAGGTATTGCGGGCGGTATTTTATATCCAAAAACAAATACAACACTACTACAAAAAGACAGGTATGATGAATTTCATTTAGCAGGTTACGGTGTATCACTACACGCAGGCTTAAACTTCACATTCTTTAAACACTTCTTTTTACAGTTAGATATGAAAGGAGGCTATATTAATATGCCAGATATTAGAACCACAAGTAATACCGCAGAAAGTGCTTCGCAGCATTTTATGTATTTACAGCGTGTTATTGCTTTTGGTGGTATTTTTAAAATTTAGTTTTCTATACTTGAACGACATGTTTTAGGTGTTTTATTATAAAACCTTTTAAATGCTGCACTAAAATGGGTTGCATTTTTATAACCTACATCTTCTGCTATTTGATAAATTGGTAATTCTGTGTTTTGTAAGAGTTGCTTAGATTTTATCATTTTTTGATTTAAATAATACTGACTTATTGTGGTATTAAAAACTCTTTTAAATTCTACTTTTAAAACACTATCACTTACACCCAATTTCATTGCTAACTCAGATACTGAATAATTTTTATTTAAATTTTCATTTAAAAAATGTTTTAATTTAAATAGTTTTTTTAACGACTTTTGATTTATCAAACTTAACTTATTAGCACTAAAATTTTTATAATTTTCAATTTGTAAGGCAGTAATTTCAAGCACCTTTGCTTCTAAAAAAATTCTTTGTACTAAACCTTCTCCATACTCCATTTCTAAAGCATCTAAAACAGAAAACATATGATGGGGTATTGGTAAAATAAAATCTTGATTCGTTTTTTCCTTAAATTCATGTACTTCATTTAAGTCATGCTTAGACAAAAAAGCATCCGAAACTTCTATTCTTATTTCTTTGAAAGGCTTATTTTCATACACCTTTATCTCACCTTTAAACTTTTTAACATAAGTCATTATAGACTCTTTATCTTCATACGTTTTTTCGTTATTCAAACCTTTCAACTTCAAAAGAACTTCTCCTTTTACAAGAAAAGACAAGACAAACGCATCCATTTTTAATTCATTATAGAAAACAAAATCTGAACTAAAAATAAAATTACTGATAGTTACTTTAACACCTTCAAAATAAAATTCAATAATATTACCTTGACCAAAATCTGGCAAAATTAAGTACTCTATTCTTAATAAACCACAACGTTCTTCTCGTTTTATTTCTTTAGACACATATGACTTCAAGGTTAAATTTAGCTCTGTTAAATCTACCCTTTCTAGCTTTGTATTTTCACGTCTTTTTTTTATCAAATCCCGTCATTTATTTATTAAAAAATCATTCTATTTTTGTACCAAAACTTATTTAGACTAAATACAAATAACAAAAATATGATAAATAAATTAATCCTCTCAATAACTCTACTCTTTTCTACAGTCTTTATTTATGGACAGCAAGGCAACGTAAAAGGAAGTGTACTCTCAAATCAAGGAAAAACTATTGAAAACGTGAATGTTTTAATTGAAAAAACAGATCATGGTACCTACACAAATAACTTAGGTAAATTTTCAATTAAAAATATTAAAACGGGGTCTTACACACTTAAAATCTCTTTTGTTGGCTACAAGCCTCAAAAAATTTCAATAAGAATTAAAGATAATGAAACAACAAATCTACCTGCTATTCTTTTAATTGAGAATGAAGAAGCTTTAAACGAAGTTGTTGTTAACGGAACTAGAGAAAACAAATATACAGAACGAAATACGTCTCCATCACTTCGTTTAAAAGGAGAACTCATAAAACAACCGCAAAACATCCAAGTAATTAGTAGCGATTTACTAATAGATCAACAAGTCACAAGTATCATGGATGGTGTTATTAGAAATGTAAGTGGTGTTACTATGCTAGAACATTGGGGTAATTTTGCCCGTGTAAACATGAGAGGTTTTAGACTTCCTGCTTTTAGAAATGGTGTAAACATACAAGATACATGGGGTCCATTATCAGAAGACATGAATACCGTAGACCGAATAGAATTTGTAAAAGGTCCTGCTGGGTTTATGATGTCTGCAGGAGAACCTGGAGGATTTTATAATGTGGTTACTAAAAAACCAACCGAAGAGTCTATTGCTCAAATCTCATTATCTGGAGGTAGCAATGATTTCTATAGAGGTACTTTAGACTTAGGCGGAAAACTAACCGAAAACGGCAAATTACTCTATCGTTTTAATGGTATGTATCAAACTTCAGATACTCATAGAGGAGATGAAGATGCACAGCGTTATGGCATAGCTCCTAGTTTAACATATAATTTTACTGATAAAACATCTATAACAACAGAATTAAACCTTCAACAAGCAGAAAGCTTTATTGGTAGTGCTTATGTTTTTGCTCCATCTGATAGTGGTTATGGTAGTTTAGATCGAGATTTTAAATTTACTGATACAAATTACCCTAAAACAGACATTCAAGAATTAACCATATTTACCAATTTAAAACATGAATTTTCAAAGAATTGGAGTTTTGAAACTCAATTTGCTTTACTAAGATATGAACAAGAAGGAAATTCAACTTGGTTATGGAATTTCGAAAATACTGGTGATGCCACTCGTTATGTAAGTATTTGGGATGCATTATCAAATGGAAAATATTTTCAAACTTATCTTTATGGAAACTTCAACACTTTTAATATTAGCCATAACGTTTTAGCTGGTTTTGATTATAGCCAAAAGGAATATTGGGCAGATTGGAGTCAAACCATTGTTATAGATATAAATCAACCTTTCAATATTTACAATCCAGTTTACGGCAATACTGAAACCCCTGTATTTAACAGGTCACAAAAAGTAAGAGATAGATTAGGTATCCATAATACAGGTTTTACTGTAAGAGCTTTTTATGCACAAGATGAAATAGGTTTTTTACAAAATAAAATTAGATTAACATTAGCAGCAAGACATACTGAACTTGTAACACTTGGAAAAATTAAAACAGATAAAAAATTCACTCCAAGAGTCGGTTTAAGTGCAGACATATTACCAAACCTTACAGCTTTTGCTCTTTATGATCAATCATTTTTAGGGCAAACAGGAGTAAGTGAATCTGGAGACTATTTTGATCCTGTTGAAGCTAACGATATAGAGGGCGGATTGAAAACCACATTGTTAAATGGACGTTTAAAAGCTTCTTTAGGAGTTTACCAAATAACAAAAGAAAACGTGTTGGTTACAGATCCTGAAAACATTAATTTTTCAATTCAACTAGGCGAAATACAATCAAAAGGTATTGAATTTGATTTGCAAGGTGAAATTACTCCAGAGCTAAATATTGTATTTAATTATGCAAATACAAATGTTGAAATAACAAAAGACACAAACCCTGACAATATTGGAAATAGAGTTGCTGGTCATGCAAAACATATGACTAACGGTTGGCTTAACTATAATTTTGTAAATACATCTAAATTAAAAGGTTTTGGAGCATCAATAGGCTACCAATACCAAGTAGACCGTTCAGCTTGGGCTTGGGGAGCAGACAACCAAAGTGATTTACCTGATTATTTCAGATTAGACGGAGGACTATCTTGGAAAAATAAGAAAGTACGTGTACAGCTTAACATCAACAATATTCTTGATGAATATTTATACTCGGGATCTAATTACGGTAGCTATTTATACTGGCAATCAGAACCTGGTATTAATGGAAGATTTACTGTTACTTATAAATTCTAACACTCTTTTCTAAATTTAATAAAAAGAAACTAATCACAATAAAAATGATAAAAAAATTAATATTTCTAACAACTTTTATTTTTTCGATATATAGTTATGCGCAAACAGGCACTATTAATGGAAAAGTAACAGATAATTATGGAACTCCCCTTTTAGGCGTTAATGTTATTATAAAAAACACAACAAAAGGAGCACAAACCAATTTTGATGGTGATTTTACATTAAACAATGTAGGCGTTGGTGAACAAACTTTAAAAGTATCCTTTTTAGGGTATAAAACTAACGAACTTGTAATTAGTGTTAATAAAAACAGTATAAACAGTTTAGAGCCTATAGTACTTTTTGAAGGTAATGAAATCTTACAAGAAGTAGTCATTGAAGCCGAAAGAACAAATAAGTTTGCTAGAAAACAAACAGCATATGTTTCTAAACTTCCTTTAAAGGATATTGAAAACACTCAGGTATATAGTACTATTACAACCGAATTATTAGAATCTCAGGTAGTCACTAATTTTCAAGATGCTTTAAAAAACGCGGTTGGTATTGAACAATTATGGACCTCTACAGGTCGTGGAGGTGATGGTGCCGGTTTTTATTCTTTAAGAGGTTTTTATACGCAACCAAAACTAGTTAATGGTGTTCCTGGTTTAACAAACGGTACTATTAATGCTGCAAATATTGAACGTATTGAAGTTGTTAAAGGCCCATCTGCTACCCTTTTTGGAAGTACGGTAACATCGTATGGCGGATTAATTAATGTAGTAACTAAAAAGCCTTACAAAGGACACGGCGGACAATTATCTTTTTCTTCTGGAACCTATGGTTTAAATACTATTACTGGCGATTTTAATACGTCGCTTGATGAAGAAAACAATATTTATTTCAGATTAAACTCATCATACCACACCGAAGATAGTTTTCAAGATGCAGGTTTTAAAAAATCATTTTTTGTAGCGCCTTCATTATCTTATCAAGTAAACAACAAATTATCGTTCTCTTTTTATAGTGAAATTTCTAGTTCTGAAAAAACAAACCCTACTATGCTTTTTTTAAGTAGAGGAGCTACCATGCAACAAACATCATTAGAAGCATTAGGCTATAATAACAAATTAAGCTTTACGAGTAACGCTTTAACTTTAGAAAACCCGACTGCTAATTACAGAGTAGAAATGGATTATAAAATTTCTAACTCATGGAACTCTCAAACGATTCTATCTAAAAGTCATACTTCTACAAGTGGATATTATACTTATTTATATGATCTTGCAGGTGCAGGTACTTTTTCTCGTTATTTAAATAAGCAAAATGCGTCTTCTCAAACTACCGATATTCAACAAAACTTTATAGGTGATTTTAAATTAGGTGATTTTAGAAATAGAATGGTTATAGGCATAGATTATTACAACTTAACAACAACCGATAATAGTAGTACATATGCATACTATGGTTCGATAACACCAGATGGTCAAACTATTGAAAGTAGATTTCCACTAACAACGGCTGGGGTTGATGCTGCTTTGGCTGGTAGCACAGTAAATAACCAAAAAACGAAAAGTCATGTTTATAGTTCTTATATATCTAATGTAATTAATTTCACACCAGCTTTATCTGCAATGGCTAGTGTACGTTTTGACTTATTTGATGAAGAAGGAGATTTAACTAACACCGAAGATGATTATGATCAATTTGCTATTTCTCCTAAGATTGGATTAATGTATCAACCCGTTTTAGATAAACTTTCTGTTTTCGCAAACTATCAAAATGGCTTTTCAAATATAGCACCAACACGTGTTGGTGATCCAAGTTCAAGCGAAGGTGAAGTTTTAAAAACATTTAATCCAGAACAAGCTAATCAAATAGAGTTCGGAATTAAAACAAACCTTCTAAAAAACAAGTTTAATGCTACTGTTAGTTATTACAATATTAAAGTATCAGATAAAGTAATGACTGATCCAGATGATCCTTTTAACAAAATTCAAGGAGGAGAAATTAAAAGTAAAGGTTTTGAGATAGAACTTAATGCAAATCCTATTAATGGATTAAATATTAAAGCTGGATTAAGTAACAACGATAGTGAAATCTCAAAATCTGATAGCGCTGATGCTATTGGAGAAAGACCTATTGATGCGGGACCCAAAACAATGTACAATTTTTGGGCAAACTATAAAATTCAACAAGGTTCATTAAAAGGTTTTGGAACAGGATTCGGTTTTAATGGTACTAGCGAAAGGGATCTTATAAATAAAAGTTATGCGCCTTCAGGAACGTTTACTCTACCAAGTTATACTATAGCAAACATGTCTCTTTTTTATGCTTCTAAAAAATATAGCGTTACTCTAAAATTAAATAACATGTTTAATAAAGAATATTACAACGGTTGGTCTACAGTAACACCACAACAACCAAGAGCATTAATAGCTAATTTTACTTATAAGTTTTAAATAAGTATTTTTTGAGTTTAGTTTAATTTTCATGAGGTCTTCTTAATAAAATAAGAAGGCTGCTTTTTATCATTTTAAATATTATACACACATGAAAAAAGCATTGTTAACATTAGTACTAATTGCATTTGCATCAACAAAATCATTTGCACACTATTTATGGCTTGAAACAAACCCTGATGGGCAAATAGGCATAGAACAAAATATAAAAGTTTACTTTGGAGAATACACCTATGGTCTTACTGAAAAAGTTAAAGGAGACGCTTTTTCTAATGTAAAAGATTTTACACTTTGGATTATTGACCAACAAGGCTATAAAACAAAGTTAGAAGTAACTCCTTTTGAAGATTATTATTTAGCAAAGTTTACGCCAACTTCAAACGGAACTTATACAGTAGCGCTTAACAACAATAATATTGATGTTATTGATTACACACAATACGATTTCGGTATTTTTAAAACACATTATCATTCTGTAACAAAAATACAAGTAGGAAAAAAGACTAACGAAACTGTTACTATAAATAAAAACGGAATAACAGTAAAGGATATTTCAAAAAACAAAGAAGACATTACACTTCAGGTTTTATTTAAAAACAAACCATTAGCTAAAAACGAATTAAAAGTTTTTGTAGCCGATTTATGGTCTAAAACATTAGAAACTGATGAAAACGGATTAGTATCATTCAAACTTCCTTGGAAAACAAAATACATCATTGAAACAACTACTAAAGAAGAAGTCCCTGGTGAATACAAAGGTGAAAAATATGAGTTCATCTGGCACTGTGTAACTTATAGCATTTTATAAAAAACGGTATGATTTCTACAGCTCTTTTAATTCTTTTTATTGTCTTTTATCTCTTTTATAGTACTTCTAAAAAAGCAGATAATAATCCAATATTTAATTTAGAAAAGTGGATTAATCAAAACGAGAAACTGTCCAAAATAATTGGTTTCATATTACTTTTAATGTCTTGCATTATGCTATGTTTCTTTTTAGGACTTGGAGTTGGCATATTTGTACTCATTATTAGTTTAATGGCAATTGGAAGTTTAATTGTTATACTAAAACCTCTAAAAATTTTCAAACATAAAACTATTTTAATCTGTTTTATCGTTTGTTTTTGTATTGAATTTTTATTTTCTAATCACCTTTAATATGCCCGCTAACCCAAAACATTTATCATCAAATCGGCAACGTTTTGCTAAATTATCTGCGGGTTTTTTAGGTGGTTATTTTGTAACAATAACGTTTCATATGGCTTTAGCATATTGGATAAATCACGTTAATGTTATTATTACATTGACTTATACAGGTTTTATACTTTGGGTAACATTAATGATTATTGCTTTTTTAGCAAAAAACGGATGGAAAATTTGGGGTATTTACCTTTTAGTTGGTATTATTTTTTCTTTCATTATTTATTTAAGTAAAATGTATAATCCCTTATTTTAATAATGAAAAACAGAAGCTACAATATCCTTTTTCACACACATACAGTTAGCGGTATTGTTATAAGTGTGGTATTATATATTATATTTTTTGCTGGGTCTTTTTCTTTTTTTAGAGATGAAATTGTTAATTGGCAACGTAACCAGTCCGTTGAAGTTACAGACGATATTCAACTAGACTTTAATGCTACTTTAAACTCTTTAAGCTCCAATTACAACTTATACGGAAGAGATGTTGAAATTAAAAAACATTATATAGAGCAACGTGTTGGTGTTTCCTTATCTGCATCAAAAGACACACTAACTAACAAAGAATCTAAAACAGCTGAATTCTTTTATTTAGATACTAAAAACTATTCTAAAAATTCTTATTTAGAATCCTATACACTTGGTGAGTTTCTATATAGGTTACACTTTTTAGCACAAGTACCCTACCCTATTGGGTATTATTTATCGGGCTTTATTGCTTTCTTTTTTCTGTTTGCCATTATTACGGGTGTTTTAATTCATTGGAAAAAAATAGTGTCAAACTTTTTCTTATTTAGACCTTTCGGAAAATTAAAAAACCTATGGACAGATGCACACACGAGTTTAGGCATTATTGGTTTACCATTTCAGTTTGTATATGCTGTTACGGGCGCTTTCTTTATGATTAAGTTACTATTAGTAGCTCCAAATATTATGGTTTTATATAATGGTGACCAATCTAAATTTTATGACGATTTAGAATATAGTCATCCTAATTACGAATTAGAATCAAACAGCTTAAAAACAGATTTTAACATAAACTCTTATGTTGAAAAAACAAAAAAAATATGGCAAGATTTTAATGTAACAGAAATGCATATTTTTAACTACGGAAATACCAATATGCACGTGCTAGTAAATGGTCATTTAAATTACAAAGACAAATTTACAGGTACTGGTGAGGCTATTTATAAAGTTAATTCTAACGAATTAATCTATAAAAAAGATCCTATTCAAAATACATCATACCTAGACGGTGTTAAAAACACATTATTTAGATTACACTTTGCAGATTATGGTGGTTATGCCTTAAAAATTCTAAGTTTTATTTTGGGTATTATTTCATGTTTTGTTATTATTTCTGGTGTCATGATTTGGTTAGTAGCACGAGACAAAAAAAACATCCCCGAAAAGAAAAGACGCTTTAATATGCGTGTGGTTAGAATATACTTAGCCGTTTGTTTAAGTATGTATCCTATTACAGCGGCTTCGTTTATTGCTGTAAAAATATTTCAACCTATAAGTCAATCGTTTATTTATAGTTTTTATTTTATTAGTTGGTTATTACTTTCTATCTTTTTTATTATAAAAAAAGACCTTCATTACATCAACAAATACACCTTACTTTCTGGAAGTATTTTGGGTTTATTGATTCCTATTACAAATGGTATAGCTACTAAAAATTGGATTTGGAAATCGTTTAGTAACAATCAATTTCAAATATTTTTTGTTGATGCTTTTTGGCTTGTTTTAGCATTAGTAACATTATGGATTTCTTTAAAACTGAAGAAAAAAACTAACTCTTAAATAAACCAAGCTTTTTTACTTTTACTAAGCAAAGTTGATGCTGCATGCAATAATTCAACAAAGTTTTCTTGATCTAAATCTTCTAAATTCTTTAGTTGAATTGAACGTACTTGTTTACGCTTATTTTCATTACGTAAAATTGGAAAGTCCTTTTCTAAAAGTACACCTTGAACAAAAGCAACATCAACATAATCCTTCCCTTTTAAAATATTTAAATAAATCATTGGCTTCTTATAACAATTATAAAACGGAATACCATAACTATACTTCTCCTCTACTTCCGGCAACGTCTTTAAAATTATACTTCTAACATAAAGCATGATAGATTGATGCGGTTCTTTTTGGCTTATAAAATAGTCGTCTACAGGTTTCATTATATAGCATTGATTTAAAAACAATTGTCAGTTCCAGTTTCCCCAGAGGAAAAGTATCGAGAACATTTTTATTTTCAAACTTAACAAAATTTTATGATGTATAATTGAAAAATAATTATTTACTTTGTATTTCAAAGTACTTTTATATGGAATCAAAAGATTATTTAAAAGACCTCAACGAGATTAAAGATTTAATGAATAAATCGTCTCGTTTTATTTCGCTTAGTGGTTTATCTGGAATACTTGCTGGAATTTATGCACTTATAGGAGCCACAGTTGCCTATTGGTTGGTAACACAATATAGCTATGGAACATTAATTCTTGATGGTAACATTTATAGATTAGTTATGCTAGATTTATGTCTAGTTGCATTTTTTAGTATTATTACTGGAATTGTACTAACCACTAGAAAAGCTAAAAAAAATAATGCTAAAATGTGGGATGCCACATCAAAAAGGTTAGTGATAAACTTTTTAATTCCATTAGTTGCTGGAGGGTTATACATTTTAATTATTTTAAGTAACGGAAAGTATGGACAAACGGGTGGATTAATGCTTATTTTTTATGGACTAGCTTTAGTAAACGCATCAAAATATAGTATTGGAGATATTCAATATTTAGGTTATACTGAAATTATATTAGGTCTTATTGCTACGTTATTACCTGGTTACGGATTTTGGCTTTGGGTTTTAGGTTTTGGAGTTATGCATATTCTTTATGGCACTTGGATGCATTTAAAATATGATAAAAAATAGTTCTCAGTATATTTGAATTTAAAAAAAGAGATTCCTGCCTTCGCAGGAATGACAAAATGAGTATTATAACCAATATAAATAAAGTATTCGATCATCGTATTAGATTGGGCATCATGTCTATTTTAATGGTGAATGAATATGCCGATTTTAATATGTTGAAAGAACTTTTAGGAGCCACCGATGGTAATTTAGCAAGCCATACAAAAGCCTTAGAAAATGCCGAATACATAAAAGTTGAAAAACAATTTATTGGCAGAAAACCAAACACCAGCTACTCTACCACAACACTAGGTAGAGCTGAATTTAAAAAGCATATTGATGCACTCGAAAAATTAATAAACAAACAATAGTTTCCTTCCTTCTAGGGAATGATAAAAAGAGAAACTATTTTTTTTAATCACTTACTTTGAATTTCAAAGTACTTTTAAATAATTCATCATGGAAAATATAAACAAACAAGAAAAAAACAAATTTGGAAATTGGTTAAAAACATCTATTACAGCACGCATGCTCATGGTTGGGTTTTTAACAATTGTATTATTAATTCCGTTATTTTTTATACAAGATTTAATTAGGGAGCGCTCTTTCAGACAAACAGAAGTTATTAACGAAATAAACCAGCAATGGGGAAACGAAGTGCTTATATATGGCTCTATTTTAAAAGTACCATATAAAACCTATAAAGAAAAAACAGTAACAGATAAAAAAACAAAACAAGTTTACACAGAGACTATTGAAGAAATACATAACGCCTATTTCTTTCCTGAAAACCTAAACATAAATTCAAACATAAATCCTGAAACAAAAAAACGTGGTATCTATACAACGGCTGTTTACAATAGTCAAATGACACTTACAGGCACTTATATAAAACCAGATTTTAATGATCTTGAAATTGATGACAAAGATATTTTATGGGATAAGGCTAAAATTATGATACAGTCATCAAATGTAAAAGGAGTTAATGAAGCTAGTTTAAAGTTAAATGAAAAAAGCTATGAATTAACATCAAAATATAACGGCAAAAAAAATTACAACTATAATGAAGTCGTACTTCATACACTTGAAACTAAAAACATAAACAAACTGCAATTAGACTTTTTAAAACCACTAACCTTCAACATTAAGTTTAATATAAAAGGAAGTGAACAAATAAGATTTATACCAACAGGTAGACAAACTGAAGCTCAAATAACTTCAAACTGGCAAACCGCTAACTTCTTTGGAGGATTCCTACCTTATAATGATAATAAAATAACAGAAGATGGTTTTAACGCTAAATGGAAAATATTAGATTTAAACCGTCCATTTTCACAACAACACTTTAATGGTATTCCAGATTTAAAAGAATTTGCATTTGGTGTAAATTTCATGATCCCTGTAGATGAATATCAAAAAAGTGAACGCTCAGCAAAATATGGCTTCTTAGTTATAGGGCTCACGTTTTTAGTGTTTTTCCTAATACAAACCCTTAGCAAAATAAACATTCACCCTTTTCAATATTTAATGATTGGTTTGGCACTTACCATGTTTTACACGCTTTTAGTATCAATTTCCGAGCATAGTAACTTTTTAAAAGCCTATTTAATTGCGGGTATATCAGTTATCACTCTTATTACATTGTATTCAAAGTCTATTTTAAAAACAATGAAGTTCCCCATATTTATTGGACTGTCATTAACAGCTTTATACTCATTTATTTACGTAATCATTCAGTTAGAAAATTATGCTCTTTTAGTAGGCAGTATTGGGCTTTTCTTAATACTAACAACAGTTATGTATGTCTCTCGAAAAATAGATTGGAACAACGGTTAATTTTATTGGTTGGTTAGTGTGGGCGTTTCCCCCGAAAAAACGGGGGTCGCGCTTTCACTACTCGCTCCCTCCTTCGTCGGGGAGCTCAAACAAACCGTTCAATCGCTAACGCGAAATAAAACTCATGAATAATTTAATAAACACAAGTAAAGCAATAGCCTTTTTAAGTTTTATTATTGGCACCATATTATTTGTATTTCAATTATACTTTCATGGCTCATATAGATTAATTGAGTTATTAATTTAGTTTCCATACAATTTGTTTTTGTGT
>TARA_R110002050_G_scaffold104052_6_pt1 | contig 63678 bp, 58 predicted proteins | sample TARA_R110002050 | Tara Oceans TARA_R110002050 (sample SAMEA4396988) | marine metagenome | biome: Polar Biome; feature: [DCM] deep chlorophyll maximum layer (ENVO:01000326); material: water (ENVO:00002006), including particulate matter (ENVO:01000060) such as... | depth 25 m
GGAAAATTCTAATATACTTTATATACGAGTTTTAGTTGGATGTTGGATGTTTTGCTTACATTAAAAATAAATTATTTACTAATTTATATTTCAATGTTCGTGCCAAAGTTTACTCTAAAGTTACTTTTACATTAGAGAAACTAAGATTCCAATCGTCTGCTTCTTTTTTATGATCTAAAGCTATTTTTATTCCATTAAAATTTTGGTAGTTTTCAAACGTATTTACAAGTGTAGCTTCGGGTTGATTGCCTCTTCTAAAAGTCCATTCTTTAATGATATAATCGTCGTTATAAAATATATCATAAGCATCACCAGGGGTGTAGCCTCCTTCGTTAGGATATGTTAAAGTGATTTTATTTATTTGGGTTTTACTTATAGGTGCTTCGGTTTTAATAGGTTCTGAAATGGTTGTATTAGCATCCCAAACTAATTGAAAGGGAATTAATAACCAGAATTTATCATTAACAAAATTTTTGTCAGCATTTTGCGAAATACTATCTAGTGTTTTTCTGTTGTAATTTATAGTGTCAGTTTCTGTAATTAAAGTAACGTTGTTTGTTTTTGGTTTCCATGTCCAGTTTCTTTTTCCAAAAAAGGTGAATTGAATTTCAGACACCTGTTTCCAGTTTTCAAAACCATGTGCATTTGCTATTTTTTGAGCTACCAAAATTTCTTGTTCAACGATTACTTGTTCTTTTTTTTGTTTGCAGGAAAGATAAATAGTTGTTAAACAAATAATGACTAGTAATTTTTGCATAATTTAGAATTTTAGTAAAGATATAACTTGAAGATGGATACTAATAAAAAATATTTTGAAAGTCTTTATGATGTATTTTTCGATTTGGTTGAAACAGGAAAAGACATGTTTGTTACAAAAGATAAATTATATCCTTTGATTTTAAATTGAAGGAGATTAAGGTGTAGAATTGTTTGTTTGGTGTATGAAAAGCAATGTTTTAAAAGAGATTACATTTTGGTTAAACACCGATCCGAATTTTTAATTTGGCGGTTTTTGCAAATACGTATAAGCTTTTTGGAAAGCCCGAAATAGTTATGTTTTATACACACCTTGTGAGTAGTGATTGTTTTTTTAGTTGTTTATCACAGTATTATTTTTGTTTAGATAAATCTAAAATATTCAAATATTTAAATGTCAATATGACATTTGTTTAAGTAAAAAAATGACAATTACTCTGAAAGTTTGACATAAATATTCGAGATTTAAATATTTTTTTTGCTTAAAATACGATTCATTCAATTTGGTATTTTATTTGTAAATGTAATATAGAAATCAAAAAAGATTTCAAATTTGAAATAATGTTTAATTTAAATTTTTTAATTATGAGCAATTTAGTAAATGTTCCTAAAAATGGAAGTTTAGCAAACACAAATTCAAATGCAAACTTCCCAACTTTGTCAAATTGGTTGGATGACATTTTTAATAGAGATCTGCCCTCAGTGTTTACTTCAAATTTTAATACTGGAATTACTTTACCAAAAGTAAACATTAAAGAAACAGCCGATGCTTTTATTGTAGAAATGGCGGTTCCAGGTCTTAAAAAATCAGATTTTCATCTTGACCTTGACAATCAAGTTTTATCAATTTCCACAGAGACAAAGGAAGAAAACGAACATAAAGAAGAAAATTATACTCGTAGAGAGTTTGGTTACTCTTCGTTCAAAAGAACCTTTACTCTACCAGAAAGTATAAATGATGAAAAAATTGATGCTAACTATAAAGAGGGGATTCTAAGTATTCTTTTACCGAAAAAAGAAGAGGCAAAACAAAAACCTGCTAGAAGCATTAAAGTTTCATAATTGTATCACTAAATTTTAGAGTAAATTATTGAGGATGAGGCTGGTTTTTAGCCTCATCCTCAATAATCAATTTTTAATTATTTAATATGATATTGTTATGCCAAGAAAGTTTAAACCTGGGGATTGGGTAAAAGTTAAAAGAAAACTTAATGCTCCAGAAATGCAAGTCCTCAAATATGTTTCAAAAAAAGATTCAATATTTGGTTTGGTTGATAATGACAGTTATTTGGAATGTGTTTGGTATAAAAGTGGTGAACGAAAATCTGAAGTGTTCCACCAAAATAAACTGATTAAAATGATAGAAACTGGTGGTTTGTTCAAAACATTTTTAACAAACCCTAAATTAAGTTTAACTTAAAATATAAAGTGATGAAAAAATATATTTTATTATTTATGGTTGGCTTGTTAAGTACTAGTTGTAACGGACAAAAAAATGAAATAAAAAATACGGAAACAAAAGAAAGTGAAGGAAAGTTAGTTGAACAGCCTAAAGGTTCTTGGAAAGTTGATAAAGAATTTGATGAAAACGGAAATTTAATTAGATATGACAGTCTTTATTCTTGGTCTTCCAATAAGAAGTATAATAACCTCTCATCGTCAGAGCGTGATAGCGTGATACAATCTTATAAATCAAGATTTTTTACAAACTTTTCGAGATTTGAAAATCAAGGATTTGAAGATGTTTTTTCTCAAGATTCTCTTTTTAGCAAACGTTTTTTTAATGATGATTTTTTTGGAAGTGATTTTGGTACAGAAATAATGGATATTGACAAAATAAGACAACAAATAATAGCAAGACAGAAGAGGTTTTTAGAAAAATATCAATCAGAATTCATAAAACCTGAAGACGAAAACTAAATAGTTTTCGTCTTTCTTTTTTTCTTTCTTCTTGTGAGTTTTGTTCTAGCATTACACACAATTACGTTGATATAAAATCGTTTTTAATATTTTTATATAGGACGCTAAACGACTTAGTTCGATAGAATTTCTTATAAGATTAAGGTTTAAATTCAGAAAAAATACTATTTACGAAACTTAAAGGTTTTTTAGTGATCTGCTTTTAAAACTTCAGGCATTTTAGCTTTAAACTTATTTAATCTCGGGATAGAAACATTTCTTATGTAACTGTTGTTTGGGTGTAGGCGTTCGTAGTTTTGATGGTAATCTTCGGCTTTCCAAAATTTTTGAAACGGATAGACTTCTGCTGCTATTTTTGCATTCAGTTTTTTAGCTAAGGCTTCTTTCTTCTTTAAAATGATTTGTTTTTGTGTGTCGTTTTGGTAGAATATAATAGAGCGGTATTGCGAACCTCTATCATTACCTTGTCCGTTAACCTGTGTTATATTTTGCGATGCAAAATAAACATCTACTAAGGTTTCAAAGCTTATTACTTTTGGGTCGTAAATGATTTCTACAGCTTCTGCGTGCCCTGTTTTTCCAGTGTTGCTAGTCTCGTAGGTTGGTTTTTTTGTATGTCCGCCAGAATAACCCGAAATAGACTCTTCTACGCCTTTTACGCTTTCGAAAATAGCTTCTACACACCAAAAGCATCCGCTAGCAAAATAGGCTTTGGCTTTTCCGTTTGTAATGGGTGCTTGAACGGGTTCTGCATTTATTACTGCTTCTTGTTTTTTATTTGTTTGTGCGGAGTTTTGACAACTGAAAAAGAGAGCTAATGCTAATAATGGGATGATGCGTTTCATGTGTTTTGTTTTTCTTAATAGACGGATAAAAGTATGAAACCTTAAATTGTTTTGTGTAAAAGTTTCTTATGCTCATTTTGCCTTGATGGGAAACCCTTTTACTGAACTCAGGATAAACCAAGCCAAAAAAACAAATCAATCTTAGGAAATTCCTGCGGATCGTTCACTTTCAGAATTATGCGCTTAAAGCTTCGCTTTGCGACTTCATTCTTTCGTTTACTATTTTTTTAGATTGATGATTCCGACACGGTCGGAATTTGGGTGTTGATATTTGCTGAGGTTTTTTTTATCTGCTTATGTTTTTTTTGTTAACTGCGTTAGGGATTGAAACGGCATTCTTTTTATGTTGGGTTTCTGCCTTTTCAGGAATGACAAAATAAAAAGATATAGTGGAAAGCTCGACCTGTTCCTGATCTTAATTCAGGATAAAGGTAATGCCCAAATTATTAGGCATAAAAAAAGCCTTCAAATAAAGAAGGCTCTTAATTTTATGTTTTAAAATGGATTATAGTTTAGAAAACATTTTCTCCATTTTTGCTTTTTGTTCTTCAGCTAAAGCAGCATCTACTAAAATTCTACCACTGTGCTCATCTGTAATTACTTTCTTGCGAGAAGCAATTTCAACTTGTACTTGTGGTGGAATAGTAAAGAAAGATCCTCCAGAAGCACCTCTTTCAATTGGTACAACTGCTAAACCATTTTTAACGTTTTTACGAATACGGTTATAAGCAGCTACTAAACGCTCTTCAAGTTGGGTTTTGTAATCCTCAGATTTTCCAATTAAAGCTTGCTCTTCTTTTTCTGTTTCAGCTAAAATAGCATCTAATTCACTTTTTTTGTGCTTTAAATGATTTTCACGCTCTTTTAAACGCTCTTTAGTTCCAGAAATAACTTCTTTTTTCTGTTCTATTTGAGCTTTAAATTCTTTAATGTGTTTGTCGGCTAATTCAATTTCTAATTCTTGAAATTCAACCTCTTTAGTTAAAGAATTAAATTCTCTGTTATTTCTAACATTTTTTTGTTGTTCGCTATACTTTTTAATTAAAGTTTTAGCTTCTTCAATTAGGTTTTTCTTACCAATGATATCGTTGTCTGTAACCTCTAAACTTGCAACAAGTTTTTCTAATCGCATATTTAATCCAGCAACTTCATCTTCTAAATCGCGAACTTCTAAAGGAAGTTCTCCACGTACATTTCTAATTTCATCAATACGAGAATCGATGAGTTGTAAATCGTAAAGCGCTCTTAAACGCTCTTCTACAGTTGCTTCTTTCTTTTTAGCCATACTTTAAAAATACTTAACAGGATTTGTATTTGTCTCTGATAAAATGATGGCAAAATTAGTAATTTTTTTTGTAAGATACGCTACTAAAAGGTTTTTTGTGAACTGCTCACTTTCATAATGCCCTATATCAGCTAAAAGAATACTGTTTTCGGCTATAAAAAAATCGTGATATTTTAAATCGGCAGTTATAAATACATCAGCACCAGATGCTTTAGCTGCTTCAATAGCAAAATTTCCTGAGCCTCCTAAAACGGCAATTTTCTTTACTTTTTTATTTAGAAATGAGGAATGCCTAATGAGCGGTGTGTTCATTTTAGTTTTTAAATGATTTAGAAACGATAATTCGTCCATAGGTGTTGGTAATTCGCCAATCATTCCCATGCCTATGTTCTGATTTTTGTTTTCTATAGTGGTTATTTCATAAGCCACTTCTTCATAAGAATGCGACTTAAATAATGTTTGAATGACTTGACTTTCTATATGTTTTGGAAACGTTATTGATATTTTTGTTTCAGCTTCAATATGTGTTGTTCCTTTTTCTCCTTTTGTTGGATTTGAGTTTTCGTTGCCATTATAGGTTCCATAGCCTTCTACATTAAAACTGCAATTTTTATAATTGCCAATGCTTCCTGCTCCAGTATTAAATAAAGATGTACGTAATTGTTCTGCTTCTTCTTTAGGAACGTAGGTGGTTAGTTTTTTTATGGTTTCGCTTTGCGGAATGAGTATATGTTTATTTACTAATTTTAACTGATTGCAAATCATGTCGTTTACACCTTGTAAAGCATTGTCTAAAGCGGTGTGCATACTGTAAATAGCAATATCGTGTTTAATGGCTTTTATAACAACCCGCTCAACATAATTTTTACCTGTCAGTTTTTTTAAGCCTTTAAAAATAATAGGGTGGAAGCTAACTATTAGATTGCAATTTTTTTTAATGGCTTCGTCTACAACAGCTTCAAGGGTATCTAAAGTAACTAGCACGCCTGTTACTTTTGCGTTTTTATTACCTACTAAAAGCCCAACGTTGTCAAAACTTTCGGCGTATGATAATGGAGCAAGTTCTTCTAGGTGGTTAATTATATCTTGAACAATCATGAGTTATTTTGTTTGTATCAAAGATAAAATATTATACTCTCACAAGTAAATTTTTATTTTTTTAGCTGTCTAGTGTAATCTCAAATGATTTAAATATTGATTATATTCGAACCTTAGTATTTATAATCATTTTCGATTTGGTTTTGATGAAGTTAATTAGAAAAATATGTTTTCCGGTTATGCCTATTTATTATGCTATAACTAGTTTGCGAAATACATTATACGATTTAGGTTTGAAAAAATCGACTTCTTACCATTTTCCTGTTATTTGTGTTGGTAACCTAAGTGTTGGTGGCACAGGGAAAACACCCATGATTGAGTATTTAATTGAGTTGCTTAAAGATGATTACAAAGTAGCGACTTTAAGTAGAGGTTATAAACGGAAAACAAAAGGGTTTCAATTGGCTAACGAGTTTTCTAATGCGGAATCTTTAGGTGATGAGCCTTTTCAGTTTTATAATAAATTTAGAGAAGCTATTTTGGTTGCTGTCGATTCTAATAGACGTAACGGTATTGAAACGTTACAAAAACAGCATCATACTCCTGAAGTCATTTTACTTGATGATGCTTTTCAGCATAGAAAAGTAAAAGCAGGTTTTAATATATTACTTACTACGTATGCTAAGCCTTATTTTAAAGATGTTGTTTTACCATCTGGGAATTTAAGAGAACCAAGAAGTGGAGCAAAACGAGCAAACATTATTATTGTTACTAAATGTCCAAAAGGATTATTAGAAAACGAAAAACATAGTATTGTTAAGCAGATAAACCCAATGGAGCATCAGCATGTGTTTTTTAGTTCTATTGACTATGCGAATGAAGTTGTTTCTTTAGATTCGAGTATTAAAATTGAAGATTTAACCAACTTTACTTTGGTTACTGGTATTGCGAATTCGAAACCTTTAGTTGATTTTTTAAATGATAAAAACTTAAAATTTGAGCATTTAAATTTCAAAGATCATTATGAGTTTTCTCAGCAAGATATTGCAGCGTTAAATAAAAAAACAAGTATTGTAACTACAGAAAAAGATTTTATGAGGTTAAAACAATACGATTCATTAAAGGCTAAGTTGTTTTATTTACCAATAACTACGGTAATTGATAATAGCAGAGCATTTAATACATTAATTAAAACGTTTGCAAATTCTTAGGCAGACTTATTAGAATTACCAGCTAGGGCGTTATAAAGTTTTTTCTCAAATTCTTCTTGCTTAAATGGTTTTGGAATAATATCTGTAAAACCAGCTTCGTCAAATTCGTGCATTTTATCTTCAATAGTTACTGCGGTTAGTGCAAAAATGGTTAAATCTTTATTAAAAGCTCTAACTCGTTTGGTGGCTTCCATTCCGCTTATTCCTGGCATATGTATATCCATTAATATAATGTTGTAGTCGTTGGCTTTTATCATATCTACAGCGTCTTCACCATTATCAATAATATCACATTTGAGATTCATTTTAGTAAGAATCTTTTTTGTAATCATTTGATTTATTTTATTGTCTTCAACTACTAAAATCTTAACGTTTTCTAAGTCTAGTTCGTCTGCATTTCCACTAAAATATGTTACTTTCTTTTCTTTAGCTTCTTCAATAGATGTGTATTCTAAAGGTATTTCAAAATAAAAAGTAGTTCCTTTTTCTAATTCACTTTTAACGTAAATCTTACCTTTTAAAATGTCAATTAATCCTTTTACAATAGAAAGGCCTAAACCAGTACCTCCATATTTTCTGTTAATTTGAATTGAGCCTTGAGAAAAGCTTTCAAACATATTGTCCTGTTTTTCTTGGCTAATACCAATACCATTATCTTCAATTTCAAATCGAAGGGTATACGTGCTATCTTTTTGTTCTATTTTATATATTCTAATCCAAATATCTCCATCTTTAGTAAACTTAATAGAGTTGCCAATAAGGTTAATAAGGATTTGAGAAATTTTTAATTGATCGGCAATAAAGTTTTCTGGTAAATCTTTATCGTATTCAAAGTGAAGTTTAACATTATTACCTTGTGCTGAATTATTTAAAGCAAGAATAATATTGTTTATTTTCTTTTTTAAGTTGAATGATTCTGGATCTATATCTACTTTATTAGCTTCAATTTTGTTAATTTGAAGAATGTCATTAATAAATGTTAAAAGGTAGTCGCCTGAAAATTTCAATGATTTTAAGTGTTGAATTTGTTCAGGCTTAGGGTTTTCTTCTAGCAACATATTACTTAAGCCTGTTACAGCATAAAGAGGTGTACGTAATTCATGTGTAACTGTAGACAAGAAATTAGCCTTAGTTTTTGATGCTAATTCTGCTTTTTCTTTAGCAATAATAAGTTCTCCATTTTTTTTATGAAGCATATTATTGGTTTTTAGCCTTATGTTATTGTTCTTGTAAAGTGATAAGGTTAAAAGTGATAAAATAGTAATTAACGCAACGCTTAATATAGATATTAAAGTGTTGAGGTTTTTATCTCCTTCTGCTTCTTCTAGTTTTTCTTCTGCCTTTTTATTTTTCTCAATTTCACTATCCAGTTTATTTTGTATTTCACTGTTTGTTGATGAATAAGCCGATTTTAGGTTTCTTAAAGAATCAGAAAGTTTTATATGTAATTTTAAGTATTCAGTAGATTTTTCATAGTTCTCAATACTTTGGTTAATATTACTAAGTACTAAATAACTTTCATCGAGTATGTCTGCAAAATTGTTTTCTTTAGCTATTTGTAAACCTTCGTTAGCATAAATTAATGCTCTTTCATTATCATTTAATTTACTATAAATGATGCCTTGTTTTACAAGCGCTTTACTTTGGGTTTTTAAAACATCTGTTTTTTTTGCAAGTGCTAAAGATTGATCGATTATAGACCTGGCTTTCCTATAATTTTTTAGAAGCATATAGGTTTTTCCTTCTTCAAGAAGTGTTTCTGCTAATTTTTTTTCTAAACCTTCTTGTTGGAAAAGATTTCTAGCAGATTTAAAATAATCTGCAGCTTGTGAGTAGTCTTTTTTGCTAACGTATACTTCGCCTAAAGTTTTGTAAGAATCGGCTAAATTAGCATCGTCTTTTATAGTTCTTTGAATTTCAATAGACGTGTTAAGTGATGTGATTGCATTATCACTTTCATTATTTATAAGCTGTAGTCTGGCTTTGAAAGTATATATAATTCCTAAACTATTTTTATTGTCTAGTTTTTCAGCCAAGTTTAAGGCTTCATTTAAATTATTTTGTGCTTCTAAATAATTATAATTTTCTAAAGCAGATTGAGCTTCTTCAATACGAAAGTTAATCTTACCTTGAAGTATTTCTGGGTCATTATCTATTGATTTTTGAGCAGAAATACTGAGGGTTAATAACAGTATTGCTATATATATGTAGTTTCTGATTTGGGTCATTTCATTAAATCTTACCGACAAATATAATTATTTTATCGATAAAACACACTTTTTTTCCGACAAATTACATATTAAGTCAATTATTCTTGAAGAATACCCTGTTTCATTATCATACCAGCCAATAATTTTCACCATATTGCCAATAACAGATGTCATGCCAGAATCAAAAATACAAGAGTGTGTGTTTCCAACAATATCAATGGATACAATGGGGTCTTCGGTATATTCTATAATGCCTTTATATTGTTTTGCAGATGCTTTTTTAAAAGCATCATTTATATCGTCAATAGAAACGGCTTTTTTTACATTAAATGTAATGTCTGTTAAAGAGCCATTTATAACAGGTACTCTAATACCACAGCCACCTATAACGTTAGATAACTCTGGGAATATTTTTGTAAGCGCTTTTGCAGCTCCTGTTGTTGTAGGAACAATAGATTGGCTAGCAGCTCTAGAGCGACGCAAATCTCGATGTGGTTGGTCGTGTAAGCTTTGGTCGGTTGTATAGGAGTGAACAGTTGTTATGTATGCTTGATTAATGCCGCAAAGTTTATTAATGATATCAATCATTGGTGCTGCATTATTAGTTGTGCAAGATGCATTAGAAATAATACTTTCTGTACCATCTATACTTTGGTCATTTACGCCTAAAACAATAGTTTTAATGTCATCATCTAAAGAGGGAACGCTTAATATAACTTGTTTTGTGCCGTTTGTAATATGGTTTTGTAAATCTGAAACTGTTTTAAATTTTCCTGTGGCTTCAATTACAAAATCAACATCAAAAGGTTTCCAATTAATATCCTTAGGGTGATTTTTGTTTAATAATGGAATGTTTTTGTTATTTACAATAATGCAATCATCATTATTTGTAACGGTTCCGTTGAATATACCATGAACACTATCGTATTTTAATAAATGACTTAGGGTTCTTGCATCTGCTAAATCATTTATTGCAACAACTTGAATGTTTGAGTGATTTTGAATTAATCTAAAAACACATCGGCCTATTCTGCCAAAACCATTAATAGCTATGCGAATCATGGTTAATTGATGTGTTTTTGAGCTTTATAAGAAGAACGTACAAGCGCACTACTTTCTACATGACGAAAACCTAATTCTAAACCAATATTTTCGTATTCTTTAAATTGATCAGGGTTTATAAAATGTTTTACTGGTAAATGTTTTTTACTTGGTTGTAAGTATTGACCAATAGTAACAATATCAACATCGTTTGCTTTTAAATCATGAAGGGTTTCAATAACTTCTTCTCTCGTTTCTCCTAGTCCAAGCATAATGCCAGATTTTGTACGACGTTGACCTTGTTGTTTTAAATATTTTAAAACCCCCATGCTTCGGTCGTATTTTGCTTGAATTCTCACTTCTCTGCTTAATCTTCTAACGGTTTCAATATTATGAGACACAACTTCTGGAGCTACATCAATAATTCTATCTATGTGCTGCTCTACGCCTTGGAAGTCTGGAATTAAAGTTTCAAGTGTTGTTTCAGGGTTCATTCTACGAACAGCTTTTACAGTTTCTGCCCACATAATACTTCCCATATCTTTTAAATCATCTCTATCAACACTTGTTAATACGGCATGTTTAATTTTCATTAATTTAATAGAGCGTCCTACTTTTTCGGGTTCATCCCAATCTACGGTTTCAGGTCGCCCTGTTTTTACGCCACAAAACCCACAAGAACGCGTGCAAACATTTCCTAAAATCATAAAGGTTGCAGTGCCTTCTCCCCAGCACTCACCCATATTGGGACAACTACCAGACGTGCAAATAGTATTTAGTTTGTATTTGTCTACTAAGCCTCTTAGTTCTGTGTATTTTTTTCCAGTAGGAAGTTTAACTCGAAGCCATTTTGGTTTAGCTTGACGCTCAGGTAATATATTGGAAACTGTATCTTTATTCATGCGATTAAAATAATGTAGCAAAGGTACAAAGTATTCTTTTAATTTTTTTTTATAAAGTGATGAGATACCAAATACTAAATACAATTAAAAAAATAATTCCTAACCAACTTACAAATATGAGTTTTTTTTGAAGGTTGCCATTCTTTAGGAGTGTGTTTACTCGAAATTAAGGCGTAGTTAATTATAGCAAAAAACGGCGCAGTGATAAACGATAAAATAGTAGCTACTTTAATTAATAGCCCCATTTCAGAAGCTAAAAACAAAAAGATACTAACAGTACCAATAGATAATAATGTAATCCAGAAATTATAATTAAATTTTGAAGACTTTTTAAATAATAACTGCGTGGTTTTGGCCATAGCTCTTGGAGATGCATCTAAAGTTGTTAGTGTGGTGCTAAACATGGTTGTGAATGCGGCGACGCCAATAATAATATATGCCCAATTGCCTAAATTGGCAGTGTAGATGTTTATTAATTGACTAGAAAAAACACCAGCCGAATTGCTAAATGTTTCTCCGCTGTTAAACATAACCAAAGCTCCTAGCATTAAAAAGCCTATACCTAAAATGATGGTACTTAAATAGCCTACATTAAAGTCAAATAATATGGATTTCGGATTGTGTTGTTTTGTGTTTTTATTTTTTTCTACACACCATAACGATTGCCATATAGAAACATCTAAAGGCGCAGGCATCCAGCCCATAAAAGCAATTAAAAAAGCAATTTCTAAGTTATTGTTGGGTAATATTTGTTGAAAAGAAATAGGAGTAGAGTTCTGATTTAATGCAATGAATACGGCTATAACGGTGCTTACTGTAAGCGTTGTAACAATTATTTTCATCAATCTATCAAGTAATTTGAATTTCCCAAGCATTAAAATTGAAATGCATACTGTTAGAATAACTACAGTCCATATTTCTAAATTAAAAATATCTCCAAAAAGTGTAAAGGCTATACCTGCTGTTACAATAGTTACAGCAGTTTGAATAGTAAACATGGTCGCAAAATTGAGTATGTAATAGATTACTAAAACACTTTTACCTAATTTGTTATAGCCTTCTAATAAACTTTCTCCTGTAGCAGCAGCATATCTTGGCCCAAATTGAAAAAAAGGGTATTTAAATATATTTACTAAAATTAATGCCCAAAGTAATCCCATGCCAAAATCGGCTCCAGCTCTAGTAGATTGTACTAAATGTGATACGCCAATGGCAGCACCTGCAAACAATAAACCTGGTCCAAGGCTTTTAAGTTTAGAAATCATTTTACTTTTTCTGAATAATTTCTGCTAACAGTTTTTTTGCGCGTAACAGTTTTACTTTAATATTATTCATAGGTTCTTTAAGTTGAAAAGAAATCTCTTTATAACTTAATTCCTGAAAATAGCGAAGGTTAATGACTTCTTGATAATGTGGTTTTAGTTTTTTAATATCGCGTAACAATTTTGCTAAATGCTGTTCGGTTATAATTTCATCTTCAGGTGATGGAGATTCATCTAGAATTTGATAAATCGATTTGTCATCATTAGAAACAATTTCAGAGATAGAATTTTTTTTCATTCTCATCAAATCTATATGAATGTTTTTTGAAATAGTAATTAACCATGTTTTAAACTTGTAATTATCATTGAAAGTTTCAATTCTATCAAAAGCTTTAGAAAAGGTTTGAATGGTTATATCTTCGGCGTCATTTTCATTTTGAATACGCTTTAATTGAAATCCGTAAACATCATCCCAATAAGTATCTAATAAAAAATTAAATGCTTTTTGGTCGTTGGCTTTTGCACGTTTAATAGCTTCTTCTATTTCCAAAAATTAGGTTTTGATGTAAGATTGTTTATAAAGATAGTTAATTGTGTTATAATTAAGAAAACTTCTAAAAAAGGAAGCCAAATTAGAAGGTCTGTTTCATTTAGCTTTTTTGATGAAAACCCGATAATTAAGTATTGGAATATAAATCTGAATAAAAATAATCCTAATACAAATTGCCAGTTATAAGTTGATGTAAAAAGAACAATTGATAATACCCAAAATAAAAAATTTGAACTATAGAATAAAGTTAATAATACTTTATGTTTTAATTTATAATGTTTAGCCGCAGAAACATGGCGTCTTTTTTGTTTAAACCAATTTTTAAAAGATGTTTTAGGTATAGATTCTGTAAAACTTTCTTTAGAAAAAGCAATAGCTGTATTGTTTTTAGTAGCTACTTGGTTTATAAATAAATCATCATCGCCAGAGCGAACTTTTATATGATTTACAAACCCGTTAGCATCAAAAAACGCTTTTTTTGTGTAAGCTAAATTTCGACCAACACCCATATATGGTAAGCCTATTTTTGCAAAAGAAAAGTATTGAATAGCAGTTATTAATGTTTCAAACCGAATAAGTTTATTTAAGAAAGAGTTTTTAATTTTTGAATAAGATCCGTATCCTAAAACAATTGTTTTTTCATTATTAAATTGAGAGTTCATTTCTGTAATCCAATATTTAGAAACAGGTTTGCAATCGGCATCAGTAAATAGAAGATATTCGTTTTTTGATGCTTTTATACCAAGTGTTAAAGCGTATTTTTTATTTCCCCAGAAGGCTTCAATATTTTTTACATTAACAATTTTAATGTTCGGATGTTGTTTTGCGAAGTGCTCCATAACATCAAGCGTATTATCACTAGAAGCATCGTTAATTAAAATAATTTCAAAATCAGGGTAATCTTGAGAAATTATAGAGGGTAAAAAGTTTTTTAGATTTTCAGCTTCGTTTTTAGCACAAATTATAACTGAAATAGGTGTGTTTTTTGATGAGCATTTGCTAAGCTTAAGGAACGCGAATTTTCCGAAGAAAATAAAATAAAATAAGCCTTGAATAAAAACTACAACAACGAAGGTGTAGAATATAAAACCAAGTATACTCATAAAAAATTATGAGTGTTGAGGTTCGTTACAATCATTAAATTGATCTGGTGTTTTTCCGCAAAAACCACAGGCTTCCCCTTCTTTGTTTAGTATAGGGTTTTGGCTAGCACAGGTTCCTGAAAATTTACCGTCTTTTTTTGCCCAAATTTTAATAGCAATACCACTAATTCCTATGGCTAATAAAACGATTGTAATTAAAAGAAGTTTCATGTGTTTATAATTATTGTTTTTTGTCGGTCACATGTAGCATTCATTTAAACATTTTCTTAGATATCGAAAATTTAGTTATGAATGTTTCATTTGTTTAAATTTTAAACAAAGATAATGCTTTTAGTTAAAAAGGAAATTAGGTTATAGGGTAGAAATTTAGGTGACTAATTATTTTTTCATGTGTCTTATTGGTAATTATTTGTAAATTAACATTCTAACCAATTAAATTATTTATTTATGAAAAAATTATTTGCAGAATTTTTCGGAACGTTTTGGCTTGTTTTTGGAGGCTGTGGTAGTGCCGTTTTTGCAGCAGGTTATCCAGACTTAGGGATTGGATTTGTAGGAGTAGCTTTGGCATTTGGTCTTACCGTTTTAACTATGGCTTATGCTGTAGGTCATATTTCCGGTGGACATTTTAACCCAGCTGTATCTTTAGGGCTATGGGCAGGGGGTAAGTTTGAAGCTAAAGATTTATTGGGCTATATTGTTGCTCAGTTAATAGGAGCAGTTGCTGCTGCTGGAGCTTTATACTTAATACTGACTAATAAATCGGATTTTGTTACTATTGGTGGTTTTGCGGCTAATGGTTATGGTGAATTATCACCTGATGGCTATTCTATGACTGCAGCACTAATTGCAGAGTTTTTATTAACCATGTTTTTCTTATTAATTATTTTAGGAAGTACAAATGCTAGAGCACCTAAAGGATTTGCTCCAATTGCTATTGGTTTAGGGTTAACATTAATACATTTAATTAGTATTCCTATTACAAATACGTCTGTTAATCCAGCGCGTTCTACAAGTCAAGCTTTATTTGCAGGAGGAGATTTTACAGCACAACTGTGGTTGTTTTGGGTAGCGCCTATTGCAGGTGCTATTGTAGCAGGGTTTATTCATAAAGCCTTGTTTGATAAAGAATAAAACAAGAATAGTTATAGCATAAAAAAGCCTCATTTTTAATGATAAAATGAGGCTTTTTTTGAGTTAGTATCTTCTACTGTAAATCTATTTCAGCTACTGTATGATCTAAAGAAGCTGTTGAATTTCCTCCTTTAGGTTCTATAGTAATGTTTAAAGCTAATGCATTTTCTGTATAAGGGATTACTTTTAGCTGTCTGTCTGTTTCGCTTAAAATACCTAGACTAACCATTTTACCTTGTAACTCTGCCCATATTTGGTAGCATTGCTCTTCGGGTAGTCGCGGTAAAGAAACCACATCAATCATCGATGTTTTTTCTTTAGGATTTATGTAGGCAACCGTTTTTAAGTTTTTTGCACGATTATTACCTTGCATAATGTACTTGTATGTGTTAGGGTCATTAAGCTCTTTAAATTGTTGCATAATGTTGTCTAACTTTTTATTATTCATTTCTATATCACTTCGTAAATCAAAAATTTCATCTACAACCACTTGGTTTTCACTAGATAATTTTTTGTTTTGAGAGTAAAATGAATATGCAGTACCTGCAAAAATTAAGGCAGCCATACTTGCAGCTATACTAAATTTATACCAAGTTTTTTGTTTGTAAGATGTGCGCATTTTAACAACTGGTGCCTCGTCAAGTTCATCTAAAATATTATTTAAGATGCTTTTAGGAGCTTCAACGGCATTACTTTTAGCAACTATTTCTAAGTTGTATTGCAATGTATTGTATGAATTCTGTACTTCTGGGTATTTTGAAATATAAGACTCAACCATTTCTGTTTCGGTAGAAGTAGTTTTATCTAGTAGATATTTTTCTAATAGGCCAGAACTTAAAAAAGTATTTATTTTCTCATTCATGACTTTGTTTATTAAGGGTTGTAAATTTTTTTCAATTCTCTTAGCCCAATTTTTAATCTCGATTTTATAGTACCCAGTGGAATATTTAATTCATCACTGGCTTCTTGTTGTGTCATGCCCTCAAAAAAGAGTGCGTTAATTACTATTTGATATTTTTCATCTAAGCTACTTAGATGCTTTTTTATATCTAAAACATCTTCGTTTAAAGCGTTCGATGTTATTTTATATACGTTTGAAGTTTCCATTTGGACTTCTTTACCGTTTTTGTTCTTTAAAGACCTTGTTTTGTCTATAGCAGTATTGTATGCAATTCGGTATAACCAAGTGAACAATTTAGCTTTACTAGCATCGTATTTTTTAGCGTAACGCCATATTTTTACAAAACTTTCCTGTAGTACATCTTGTGCCGTGTCATCGTCAGTTATTATTTTTTTTATAACACCAAATAAAGAGTCGGCATAGTTTTCATACAATAACGTTATGGCTTTTTTATCACCACGTTCTAATAAATAAACTATTTCTTTTTCTATAGCTGAAATCAAGATAATGTTGGTTTAGTATATGTTTTATTCTGATACATAATTGCACCAAAGTTAGAAATTTCTTTTATATTATAAGATATTTACTTCTGCTTCAATAGATATATTAAAAAGACGCTTAACCGTTTTTTGTATTAATTTTGAGAGTTTTAAAATATCTTGACCTTTTGCATTTCCATAATTTACAAGCACTAAGGCTTGTTTTGCATGTACACCATAGTCTCCAAAACGCTTTCCTTTAAAGCCTGATTTTTCAATAAGCCAACCAGCAGGAACTTTTACTTCATTATCAGAAATAGGATAGCAAGGGATATCTTTAAAGTTTTTAGCCAAAACATTGAATTGTGATTTTGAAATCACTGGATTTTTAAAGAAACTTCCACTATTGCCAATGTCTTTAGGGTTTGGTAATTTACTTTCTCTTATAGCTATAACTGCTTTTGAAACATCTTGAATAGTAGGGTTTTTAATTCCAGTTTCCTTTAATTCTGAAGCAATATCTCCATAATTAATATTTAATTTATGATTTTGTTTTGTAAGCTTGAAGGTAACACTAGTTATAATATATTTACCTTTAGCTTCTTGTTTAAAAATAGAATTTCTGTAACCAAAATTACAATCAACTTTATTAAAAGATTCTATTTTACTGGTTTCTAATGAAAGTGCTTCGCATGAAACAAAATGGTCTTTTAACTCTACACCGTAAGCACCAATGTTTTGAATGGGAGCAGTTCCTACGTTCCCAGGAATTAAAGACATGTTTTCAAGACCTCCAAAATCGTTTTTTAAACACCATAAAATAAATTCGTGCCAATTTTCACCAGCATTTGCTTTAATTAGGGCAAAATCTTCATCTTCAGAAACCTTAGTAATCCCTTTTAAATTAAGATGAATAACTAAAGCTTCTTGGTTTTTGGTTAGTAGCATATTACTGCCGCCACCTAAAATAAGTTTATTAGGATAGTTTTTAAGAGTTAAAATTTTTTTTAAACTGTTTATGCTAGAAACTGAAACAAAATAATCTGCTGTAGCATCAATGCCAAAGGTATTGTATGGTTTTAAAGATATGTTCTCCTTGATTTGCACTAATCTTTATATACTTTTAAAGCTTCTTTTAAAATATTTACAGCTTTTATTAGTTTTTCTTTATTAAGTACGTAAGCAATACGTATTTGGTTTAAACCAATACCAGGTGTTGAGTAAAAACCACCAGCAGGAGCAACCATAACGGTCTCACCATCAACATCAAAATCCTCTAAAAGCCATTGGGCAAAATTATCAGAATTTTTTATTGGTAATTCTACCATGCAATAAAAGGCGCCTTTAGGTTTTGCAATTTTTATACCATCAATTTTTTGTAATTCTGTAATTAAAGTGTCACGTCTTTCAACATATTCTTTTATAACATCATCAAAATAACTTTGAGGCGTATCTAAAGCAGCTTTACTTGCAATTTGAGCGTATGTAGGCGGACTTAAACGTGCTTGTGCATACTTTAAAACTGTTTGCATAACAATTTTGTTTTTTGATACAAGACATCCAATCCTTGCTCCACACATACTGTAACGTTTAGAAACAGAGTCTATTATAATGGTGTGTTCTTCTAGGTCTTCTAGTTGCATTACAGAAAAATGTTTGTTACCATCGTAAACAAATTCACGATACACTTCGTCTGCAATTAAAAATAAGTCATGCTTTTTTGCTATAGCCCCCAGTTGTTTAATCTCTTCTTCAGAATATAAATAACCAGTTGGGTTTCCAGGATTACAAATTAATATAGCTCTGGTTTTAGGTGTAATTAGTTTTTCAAATGTTTCAACAGATGGTAATGCAAAATTATCATCAATACTACATATTGCCGGAACCACTTTAACACCAGTAGTTACTGAAAATGCTATATAATTAGCATAAAATGGTTCAGAAATAATCACTTCGTCACCAGGATCTATAATACTACTAAATAAAAACAAAAGAGCTTCACTAGCACCTACAGTAACAATAATATCTTCATGAGACACTATAATATCGTTTTTTTTGTAATAACCAGCAAGCTTTGTTCTGTAGGATTCAGAACCTTGAGATCTTGAATACGAAAGTATTTCTACATCATTATTTTTTACAGCTTCTAGAACAATTTCAGGTGTTTTTATATCGGGTTGACCAATATTTAAATGATAAATAAATTTACCGTTTTTCACAGCTTGTTCTGCAAAAGGAACTAGTTTACGAATAGGAGATTCGGGCATTAAGTGCCCTTTTTTTGATATTGTTGGCATGCATTTGATTTAAGCTGCAAATATGACGAAATTATCTTAAAGTTTTTTTAAAAAGCAGCTATAAATGAGAAGAATACTCTGAAAATTTGTAAATTGATAGTATATAAATTGAATAATGAAAAAGTTTTTTATTATTATATTCTTGGTTTTTTGTGTGAATAATTTGAGTTTTTCTCAGCATAAATTTATACTTCAAAATAAAAAACAATCAGATAAAATTAGATTTAAATTAATTAATAATTTAATAGTTGTTCCTGTAGAAATTAATGGGGTTACTTTATCTTTTTTATTAGATACTGGAGTTAGTAAACCAATTATATTTAATTTTTTAAATGTATCTGATAGTTTAAAAATAAAAGATACCGAAAAGATTTATTTACGAGGATTGGGCGGAGGTGATGCCGTAGAAGCATTAAAATCTAAAAATAATACTTTTAAAATTGGTAATGCTATTAAATTAAATCAGGAATTATATGCCGTATTAGGGATGAATTTAAATTTTAGTTCAAGATTAGGAGTTCCCGTTCATGGTATAATAGGTTATGATTTATTTAAAGATTTGATAGTAGAAATAAATTATAATTATAAATATTTAAGATTTACAAACCCCGAAAAGTTTGAATATAAAAATTGTAGAAATTGTGAATATTTAAATTTAGAATTCTATAATAATAAACCATATGTTAATGCTGAAGTTATAATTAAAGAAAAACAGATACCTGTTAAATTGTTAATCGATTCAGGAGGTAGTGATGCATTGTGGTTGTTTGAAGATGATTCTTTAGGAATCATATCAAGTAACAGGTTTTTTTATGATTTTTTAGGACATAGTTTAAGCGGAAGTGTTTATGGAAAACGCTCAAAAGTTGATGCCTTATTATTAAAAAATTTTGAAATTAAGAATCCTAATGTGGCTTTTCCAGAAGCTTTATCGGTAGCATTTACTAAACATATTAAAGATAGAAATGGGAGTCTAGCGGGCAATATATTAAAAAGATTTAATGTTATTGTAGATTATCAAAAAGCTATAGTAACACTTAAAAAAAATAGTCATTTTAAAGAAAAGTTTAATTATAATAAAAGTGGTATTGAGTTAGAATATGATGGTGTAAGATTGGTGAAAGAAAAAGAGAATTCAAGTTTTGCAAAAAAGTCAGGTATTAAACAAAACGATGTAGTTTTTAATAGTACAAAAAATGTTATTGATACTCAATATAAATTAATTTTAAAGCCTTCATTTACAATTGTAGAACTAAGAAAAGAATCTCCTGCTGAAATAGCGGGTTTATTAATAGGAGATATTGTTTTGTCAATTAATGGTAAATCAACATATAATTATAAAATGCAGCAAATAATGCGCATATTTTATGATAAAGTAGGGAAGCGTATTAAGTTAAAAGTAGAAAGGAATGGCAAGATATTAACGTTTGACTTTAAATTAGAAGATGTTTTTAAATAGAAAAGGCCTAAACATCATGTTTAAGCCTTTTCTATTTAATTGTTTATGTAATTTATTGTTGTACTATACTTTTATCCTTCTTTTCTAAGATGCTTTCCTTAGCAGAATCAACAACTAAACCTTTTATTTTTAATGCGACTGTAGGTGTTTCTGCATTAGAAATAACAGTAATTGTTTTTCTAATTGGGTTTACTCTGTTGGTGTCATATTTAACTTGTATTTCTCCAGTTTTTCCTGGTAATATTGGGTCTTTAGACCATTTAGGAATTGTACAGCCACAGCTAGATGTAACTTTAGATATTATTAAAGGGGCTGCGCCTGTGTTAGTGAATTCAAAAACACGTTTACCATCAGAACCTTTTTCAATAGTTCCATAATCAATAGTATCTGATTTAAATTCAATTTTTGCTACTTTGTCTTGAGCATTCAAGCTAAAACTTATTAATCCGATAAATAAAATTGTAATTAATTGTTTCATATTTTTATTGTTTGTGTTTTGTTTTCTAATTTTTGACCTCCAATATTTAATGTTTTTAACAGCTAAATGTTAGAGTAATTCTTTACTAAGATATATCAAACATACTTACTTTTTCTACAACACGCAAAAAAATTAGGTGTAATGCATGTTTGTTAACATATGCAATTCGGCTAAATGTACGTGTAACTTTTGTTTATCTTCTTTATTAAATTGTTAAAATTTGAAATCCTTAGTGTTTATTAAAAACAAAATTTTTAGTAATGCTCATTTCACAACAAAAGAAATATAAGTACTTTTGCACATCAATGTTCAAAAACTATTCCAAAGCATGCAAATTCCATCAAAATATGATGCAAATCAGGTAGAAAGTAAATGGTACAACTACTGGATGAAACATAATTATTTTCATTCAACACCAGATGAAAGAGAGTCATATACTATTGTTATACCGCCACCAAATGTAACGGGAGTACTACATATGGGGCATATGCTTAATAATACCATTCAAGATGTATTAATTCGTCGTGCGCGTTTACAAGGTAAAAATGCATGTTGGGTACCAGGAACAGATCATGCATCTATTGCTACAGAAGCTAAGGTTGTTGCTAAGTTAAAAGAACAGGGAATTGATAAAAACGATTTAACACGAGATGAGTTTTTAAAACACGCTTGGGAGTGGACACACGAGTATGGTGGTGTTATTTTAGAGCAACTTAAAAAGCTAGGGTGTTCTTGCGATTGGGATAGAACCAAGTTCACTATGGACGACGACATGTCTGAAGCTGTTATTAAGGTGTTTGTAGATTTGCATAACAAAGGGTTGATTTATCGTGGTTACCGTATGGTGAACTGGGATCCTGAGGCTAAAACGACTTTATCTGATGAAGAAGTTATTCATGAAGAACGCCAAGGGAATTTATACTATATTAACTATAAGGTCCTAAATGCAGATGGTTCCATTCCTTTGGAGGAGTTAGAGGAGGAATACTTAACCATTGCAACAACACGTCCTGAGACTATTTTTGGAGATACAGCAATTTGTATAAATCCAGAAGACGAACGTTTTGCTCACTTACGTGGAAAAAAAGCCATTGTGCCAATTTGTGGTAGAGTTATTCCTATTATTGAAGATGAATATGTAGATCTTGAATTTGGAACAGGTTGCTTAAAAGTGACGCCTGCACACGACGAAAATGATAAGAATTTAGGAGATAAGCATCAATTAGAAGTTGTAGATATTTTTAATGAAGATGCTAGTTTAAATAGCTTCGGAATGCATTATGAAGGTAAAGATCGTTTTGTTGTTCGTAAAGAAATTGCCAAAGAATTAGAAGCATCAGGTGTTTTAGTTAAAACAGAAACACATATAAATAAAGTAGGAACTTCAGAAAGAACTAAAGCTGTTATTGAGCCTAGACTTTCAGATCAATGGTTTCTTAAAATGGAAGAGTTGGTAAAGCCTGCTATTGAATCTGTTTTAGGTGAAAATGCCGAAATTAAATTATTTCCAAAGAAATTTGAAAATACTTACCGCCATTGGATGACAAATATTCGCGATTGGAATATTTCGCGTCAACTCCTTTGGGGACAACAAATTCCAGCCTATTATTATGGCGATGGAAAAGAGGATTTTGTAGTAGCCGAAACCATAGAAGAAGCTGTAGAGTTAGCTAATAAAAAACGTAATGTCACACTGAGCGCAGTCGAAGTGCCTTTGACTAAAGATGATTTAAAACAAGAAACAGATGCGTTAGATACTTGGTTCTCTTCATGGTTATGGCCTATGAGTGTGTTTGATGGTATTCGAAATCCAGAAAATGAAGACATAAAATATTACTACCCTACAAACGATTTAGTAACCGGTCCAGATATTCTTTTCTTTTGGGTAGCACGTATGATTATTGCAGGATACGAGTATAAAGATGAAAAGCCTTTTGAAAATGTGTATCTAACAGGTTTAGTTCGCGATAAGCAACGTCGAAAAATGAGTAAAAGTTTAGGGAATTCTCCTGATGCTTTAAAACTTATTGAGCAATATAGTGCCGATGGGGTTCGTGTTGGTTTGCTATTGAGTTCTGCTGCTGGAAACGATTTAATGTTTGACGAAACCCTTTGTCAACAAGGAAAAGCATTCGGAAACAAAATATGGAATGCCTTTAGATTGATTCAAGGTTGGGAGATTGATGAAACCATACCGCAACCAGAAACATCAAAAGTAGGTTTAGAGTGGTATGAAGCTAAGTTTCAAAAAGCTTTAGTAGAGATTGAAGATCATTTTAGTAAATACAGATTAAGTGATGCTTTAATGTCTATTTACAAGTTAATCATGGACGATTTTTCATCATGGTTATTAGAAATTATCAAGCCAACGTATCAAAAACCTATTGATGCAAAAACTTATAAATCGGTTATTGAAGCTTTTGAGAATAATCTTAAAGTCTTACATCCATTTATGCCATTTTTATCAGAAGATATCTGGCAATATATTTCAGAAAGAACACCAGAAGACGCATTAATTATTGCTAAATGGCCAGAAGTTAAAGCTATAAATGAAACATTGATTACTGAATTTGAATTTGCTTCTGAAGTCATTTCAGGAATTAGAAACATTCGTAAACAAAAGAATATTGCTTTTAAAGATGCTATAGGGTTTTTTGTAATAAACAATGAAAAATCTAAAACGACTTTTAATGGTGTTATTGCTAAATTAGGAAACCTTGAAAGTATAGAAGATACTTCAGAAGCTATTGAAGGCGCTTTAACGTTTAGAGTAAAATCTAACGAATACTTTGTGCCTATGGCAGGAAGTATAGATGTTCAAGCTGAAATTAAAAAACTTACTGAAGAGCTGAGTTATACTGAAGGCTTTTTAAAATCGGTACAAAAGAAATTATCTAACGAGCGTTTTGTTGCAGGTGCACCTGAGCAAGTTATTTCTAACGAACGTAAAAAAGAAGCGGATGCTTTGGCTAAGATTGAAACGTTAAAGGCTAGTTTGGTTAGTTTAGGGTAAGGTTTTGGAAAAGGCCGTTTAACATGTTTATGATTAGTGGCGTGATTAAAGCGAGTAAGTTAGCAAATAAATTACAGATAAAACGGCTTTTCTGAGCGATTGACTCGCTTTTGAAAATTCTGATTTTATTGGTTTTATAAATAGAAAGTTTGTCATTAATTTTTTGTTGGTATTTAAGATATTTAGGAAACATTACTGTCATTTCCAAAAGCCCAATTGCAATTATAGTGATTATAAAATTTTATAATTTGAATATAATAGAAAAAGCAAACCAACCATTACCGAAATAATTCCAATTATTCCTGCAAAAAGATATAATGTTTTTTTGCTATTTAAGAATGCGATTATCAAATCCATAATTGTTGGTTTATTTTTCAATTGTGCTATTATATCCAAGTTACAATATCGTTAAAATTTCTTCTTGATTTCGCATGAGGTGGTTCTTCTTTTCTATAACCGAAAGCGACCATAAAAGATAATCCATATTTATCAGTATCTACTCCAAATTTTTCTCTTAATAAAGTCTCTGCTTTTTCTTGATGAAATCCTTCAATTGGGCAACTGTCTATCCCGTTTAAAGCACCAGCAGTCATCATATTTCCTAACGTAATATAAGTCTGCTTTGAAGCCCAATCAAATAATTTTTTGTCTGTATCTAAATCAAAATCATTTTCTTGAAATTCTCTGTAAAATTTTGAATACATTTCAATGACATCTTCTGGAAATTGTTTTACTTCTTTCATCATATTCATTATATAATTTGAATCCCATTTCGTCATTGGCGCTTTCATACTTAATCCTAAAATAAAGTGACTTGCAGTATCTAACTTCAGAGGTGCTCCCCAAGCTACTGGTTTTAATAGTTCTCGTAATTCTTGGTTTTGAACTACAACAAAATGCCAAGGTTCAAATCCAAATGAACTTGGAGATAAATTGGCAGTTTGTAGAATAAAATTTATATCGTCATTAGATAGCTTTTTAGTTGAATCAAATTCTTTTGTTGCGTGTCTAAATTGAAATGCATTTATAATGTCTTTTTTTGAAATATTTGGTGTGTTCATTTTTAATTTTTTATTACTATAGTTTTTATAGTTGCAAAAGTAAGTATAGTATTTTACCTTTGCAATAACGGTCAAAAAGGATAGTATAATTTTTATTCGAAATATGTATAAATTTAATGGAAAGGAATACCCTTGTTGTACGAGTTTAACAATGGGAATAATAGGAGGTAAATGGAAGACAGTAATTTTGTTTTATTTGATAGATGGTGAATTACGCTATAACGAGTTAAGAAAAGAAATGCCTACTGTTACTGAAAGAACATTAAGTTTGCAATTAAAGACATTAGAAGAAGATGGAATAATCAAAAGAACGGTTTATACTTCAAAACCACCTCTAAAAGTGGAATATTCCTTAACTGAATTCGGAAAAACTTTAATTCCATTAATACAATCTATTGCTAATTGGGGTGTTTTTGCGGTTGAGAATCATTCAGATTAAGTTTTCGTTTAGCTTTTAGAAAATAAATTTTTGTGTTATTGACGATGTTTGTTTTAATGTTTTATATCAGACGTAAAACAAAATCAGGAAAAATTTCTGATAAAGTCAAGTGTGAGAAAGTGAAAAATGAAGTGTTTCTATTCCTATATAAAAGGAGCTTCAAAACTCTTTTTCATCATTTTGTTGGCCTTGTGTAACGGTTACTGATGTTCAATACTTATGCCTCCTTTTAGATTTACAATATTTTTATTGAATCCATTTTTATTTAAAATTTCTATGGCAATTTTACTTCTGACGCCTGATTTACAATACACTAAAAGATTTTTGTTTTGTGGAACTTCATTAAGTCTTTTATTGAGTTTGTTTAAAGGGATGTGAAGGCTGTCAATATGGTAATTATTGCGTTCGGTAAGTGTTCTTACGTCTAGTACGTTATATTTTAATTTATTTTGCTCGTAGTCTTGAAAAGTAATTTCTGTTATTTCTTTTGTGATACCACAGAAGCCTTCGTAATTATCATCTAATTTTTGGATTGATATATCCATGTTTTTTTCAAAACTTAAAATGAGTTGTTTCGAAGAAAGCGCATTAAATGTTAGGATTTTCCCTGAGAGTACATCGCCAACTTCTAATATTATTTTTAGAACTTCATTAGCTTGTAAACTCCCTATAATTCCGGGTAACACACCTAGAACACCAATTTCGGAACAATTAGGTACTTCATTAGGTTTTGGAGGATTAGGATATAAACATCTATAGGTGGGGCCATTTTTATAGTTAAAAACAGATACCTGTCCTTCAAACTTAAATATAGATCCAAAAACTAGTGGTTTATTGGTTAATATAGCTGCATCATTCACTAAATACCGTGTTGGGAAATTATCACTGCCATCTATAATAATATCATATTTAGAAAATAAGTCTATAGCAGTTTTTGATGTTACCTTTTTTAAATGAACCTCGAATTTAATAAATGGATTTAACCTTGATAATTTATTAGCTGCTACTTCTGTTTTAAACTGTCCTAAATCATCATGCGTATATAAAACCTGTCTTTGTAAATTACTTTTGTCAATGGTGTCATGATCTACAATACCAATAGTTCCAATACCTGCAGCTGTTAAATATTGTAAAATAGGGCAGCCTAAACCACCTGCCCCAATAACTAAAATTTTAGAGTTTTTTAATTTTAATTGCCCAGATTTGCCTATTTCATCTAAAATTAAATGGCGGTTATATTGTTGCTCTTCTTCTGTAGATAAATTCATTATTCCCAATTATTTGACCAATCTTTCCAAACAACTTCTAAGCCTTGGTTTTTTAGCATGGCAGAAACTTCCTCGGTAGAACGCTCATCTGAAATTTCAAACTGTTCTAAAGATTCTGGAGCAACAGCATAACCTCCAGGATTGGTTTTAGATTCTGCACTTATAGATGTGATGCCTAGATTCACAATATTATTTCTAAATACGTCACTTTCACGAGTAGAAATAGACAACTCTACATCTTCATCTAGTAATCTGAATGCACATATTAATTGTACCAAATCTGGGTCTGTCATTTCTACTTTAGGCTCCAAACCTCCTGAGTGAGGCCTAAGCCTAGGGAAGGATATTGAGTATTTTGTTTTCCAATAGGTTTTCTGTAAATATTTTAAATGTAAGGCTGTAAAGAAACTATCGGCTCTCCAATCTTCTAAACCAAATAGAGATCCTAAGCCAATTTTATGAATGCCTGCTTTACCCAGTCTATCTGGAGTGTCAAGTCTGAAATCAAAGTTTGATTTCTTGCCTTTAGGATGGTGTTTTTTATATTCATTTCTATTATAGGTTTCTTGATACACCAAAACAGCAAATAGACCACTGTCTATTAATTGCTCATATTCATTTTGGAGTAAGGGCTGAACTTCAATTGTAATATTTGAAAAATGAGAGCGGATCAATTTTAATGCCTTGTTAATATAATCTACACCAACTGTTTTATTGGCCTCACCGGTAACTAAAAGAATGTGATCGAATCCTTTTGATTTTATGTATGCAATTTCTTTTAGAATCTCTGCATCTGTTAAGGTTCTACGCGGAATTTTATTGGTCATACTAAAGCCACAATAGGTGCAAATGTTTTGACACTCATTACTTAAATACATAGGTGAATACATCTGTATGGTATTCCCAAAACGCTTTTTAGTCAATTGCCTACTTAATTGAGCCATTTGCTCTAAATAGGGTTTTGCAGCAGGAGAAATTAAGGCTTTAAAATCTTCTAAATCACGTTTTGAATTTCTTAATGCACGCAAAACATCAGCATCTGTTTTAGAAAATATACTTTGTAGGGTGTCATCCCAATTGTAAGTGTTAAATATGTTTTTGAAATTACTCATATAGGTATCTTAATTCAAAAAACTAGTTAATGGACTGCTAGCTTCTGCTTTTTTATGCACTTGTGGGGCTAACTTCGCTTTGTATGCTATTCGACCAGCTTCTACAGCCATTTTAAATGCTATAGCCATTTCTACTGGATTTTGAGATACAGCAATTGCGGTATTTACTAACACAGCATCAGCACCTAATTCCATAGCGTAAGCGGCATGTGAAGGTGCGCCTATACCTGCATCAACTATAACGGGTACATTACTTTGGTCTATAATAATTTCTAAAAAATCCTGTGTTTTTAATCCTTTATTACTACCAATAGGAGCTCCTAAAGGCATGACACATTGTGTTCCAACGTCTTCTAATCGTTTACATAAAACAGGGTCGGCATGAATGTAAGGCATGACTACAAAACCTAATTTAACAAGCTCTTCAGCTGCTTTTAAGGTTTCAATCGGGTCTGGTAATAAATATTTTGGGTCTGGATGAATTTCTAGTTTAATCCAATTTGTTTCTAAGGCTTCACGGGATAGTTGTGCGGCAAAAACGGCTTCTTTAGCATTTCGAACACCAGAAGTATTGGGTAATAAATTAATTCTTGGATGATCTAAATGTGTTAACAGGTTATCCTGTTTATCTTGGACATCAACACGTTTTAATGCTACTGTTATTAATTCACTTTCTGAGGCTAATAATGCTTCCTTCATTAATTTAGACGAACTAAACTTTCCGGTTCCTGTAAACAATCTTGAGCAAAACGTTTTATCTGCTATTTGTAATTTATCATTCATAATAAAAGTAACTTTTGCGAAAGGTTTTTTTTTATTTTTCTTCAGGTTTCCAACGTTGTTCTTGAGTTGTTCCTCCGTTTATTAATTCTTTAAATTTTGAAACACTATTGAAATCGCGTGTAATTTCTCCTGAAACTGCTATGCCATATACCCCAGTAATCATAACATCTAGAACATCATTTAATGTTATTCCTCCAATGGCTATAATTGGGACATCGGTTTTTAATGTTGAGAGTATTGCTGAATATCCTTTTTCTCCCAATACAGGGCTTAAATTATCTTTTGTATCCGTAAATCGAAAAGGACCTAATCCTATATAATTTACTTTTTTATCAATAAGTGTTTGGCAATCTTCTAAAGTATTAGCTGTACCTCCTATAATTTGCCAAGAAGCTAATGTTTTTCTAGCAATTGTTGGGCAAGTATCTAATTGACCTAAATGAACACCATCGGCCTTAACCTCTGCAGCTATTTTATAATAATCGTTGATGATTAAACGTGTTTGGAAATGTTCAGTAATTTCTCTAGCTTTCTTAGCTGTTTCTAAAACTGTTTTATTATCAAATGTTTTTAAACGCAACTGGACTAATTCTGCTCCTGCAGCACAAGCACTATGAATATTCTCTAAATGTTCTTGAGGCGTTGCTCCTTGCGATATGTAATGTAATTTAGTTATTATCATATTATTTTTTTGAATGAAAGCCTAATAATGATTTATTAGAACTTAAAAATTTTTCGGTGTATTGCTTACCTTTTATACAGGCTTTCAATATAGGGAGGTCTAATGCTAAATAGCTCGCTATAGCAGAAGATAAAACACAACCGCTACCATGTTTTTCTGAGCAGTTAGTTTCCTCTGGATTTAAAACAAACTCTTTTTTATTTGTAAGATAAAGTATGTCTTGTCCTAATTTTTCGGGACTATGTCCTCCTTTTAAAAATAGATTTGTTTTTGATTGAATATAAGCTATTGTTTCTTCTCTGTTTTTTTCTAGATATAATTGTTGAATTTCATTGTAATTAGGAGTTAATAGATAAATTTTAGATAATATTTTGTCTAAATTTTCTATGTTATCGGAATGAAAATTAAATTCTGAACTAGACTTTAAAATAGGATCTAAAACAATTTTAATTCCCGGATTTAGTTCAAGTAATCCATTAATTATAATAGATAATGTTTTCCAGTTTTCTACAATACCAATTTTAACATAGTTAATTTTAAATCGCTTAAACAATACTTCTAGTTGATTTAAAATAACGGCTATTGGCATCCAATGGCAGGCTTTTAACTCTAAGTCATTTTGAATGGTATTCGCTGTACAAACTGCTAAACCATAGCATTTCAAAGTCTCAAATGTTTTGATATCAGCAGTTAATCCTGCTCCATTAGAAGGGTCGAAACCTGCAATAGTTAATATGTTTGGTCTTTCTTTCAAATTCTTATAGCACTGTGAACTGTTTTCAATTCTACAAAACTCTTTATGGGATTATTTGTATTCCATACAGCACCTAAAACACCAATACCTTTAAAGCCTAATTTAAAAGTTTCAAGAATGGTATTTGTATTAATACCGCCCATACCTATAATTAGTTTATCGATATGGTTTACATCGAAACCTCTGCCTGGGTATCCTATTTTAGAAATAGAAGAAAATACGGGACTTAATAAATGATAATCGAACTCGAACTCACAATTGGCTAATTCCTTTGGTTCATGAAAAGAAGAACTTATGGTTTTTCCGAACATGTTTAAGCTTTTAAAATATTGTCCAGGATTATCTATGTGATCTACACGTTTTTGTTCTTGAAAGTGAATGCCTTTTAAATTATAGGTGTTAATGAGTTCATGAAAATAATGCACTACAATTCTATTGTGATATTGTTTGTCTATTTGATTTAAATAATCACAATGATCGTCGTAGTTTTTATGTGGTTTTCTAAAATGATAGTATTGTAAACCTTCTTGAAATAACTGATTAAGTATTTCAATTTCGTTTGGAATATCATTTTCAGGTGCTATTACGATTATCATTTTTTTGAGTTAGGGATTGCAGTGAAAATCCTTTTGTTTTTTTTAAATAAAAAGGAACTTTAAAAACTAGTTTCTACTTTTATTATGGATTCCTGCCTTGGCATGAATAACAAAAATAAAAGATTGTAACGGAAAGCTCGCCCACGCTTTTTTTTAAAAGCGCGGGAACTTCCTATTAATTATTTTACAAATATACTTCAGATCCTTTATCTTTAAACTCTTTCGATTTTTCTTTGAAGCCTTTTGCAATAACTTCGTTATCTACAATGTCGTTTTCGGCAGCAAAATCTCTAACTTCTTGAGAAATTTTCATTGAACAGAATTTTGGACCACACATAGAACAAAAATGTGCAATTTTAGCGCCTTCCGCAGGTAGTGTTTCATCATGATATTCTCGAGCACGTTCTGGGTCTAAGCCTAAATTAAATTGGTCTTCCCAACGGAACTCGAAACGTGCCATACTTAGAGCATTATCTCTGTGTTGTGAACCTGGATGTCCTTTTGCTAAATCGGCTGCGTGGGCTGCCAATTTGTAGGTTACAACACCAACTCGAACATCTTCTTTATTGGGTAAGCCTAAGTGTTCTTTGGGTGTTACGTAGCACAACATGGCGCAACCGTACCAACCAATCATGGCGGCTCCAATACCAGATGTTATGTGGTCGTAACCTGGAGCGATATCTGTGGTTAGCGGGCCTAAGGTGTAAAAGGGAGCTTCGTCACAAACTTCAATTTGTTTCTCCATGTTTTCCTTAATCATGTGCATAGGCACGTGACCTGGGCCTTCAATAAAACATTGCACTTCATGTTTACGAGCTATTTGTGTTAACTCGCCTAATGTTTCAAGTTCTGCAAATTGAGCTTCATCATTAGCATCGGCAACAGAGCCTGGACGTAAACCATCTCCTAGAGAGAAAGCTACATCGTAAGATTTTAAAATTTCACAAATATCTTCAAAATGCGTGTATAAAAAGCTTTCTTTGTGATGTGCCAAACACCATTTAGCCATGATAGAACCTCCACGAGAAACAATTCCGGTAACACGTTTAGCTGTCATAGGAACGTAACGCAGTAATACACCTGCGTGAATGGTGAAATAATCTACGCCCTGTTCGGCTTGTTCTATTAGAGTATCACGAAAAATTTCCCAAGTTAAATCTTCGGCAACGCCATTTACTTTTTCTAATGCTTGATAAATGGGTACGGTACCCACAGGAACTGGAGAATTACGTACAATCCATTCGCGTGTTTCATGAATATTTTCTCCAGTAGAGAGATCCATAATATTATCTGCACCCCAACGACAAGCCCAAACGGCTTTTTCTACTTCTTCTTCAATAGATGAGGTTGTGGCAGAGTTGCCAATGTTAGCATTTATTTTTACCAAGAAATTTCTACCTAGAATCATAGGTTCCGCTTCTGGGTGATTTATGTTTGATGGAATTACCGCACGACCTCTAGCGACTTCTGAACGTACAAATTCGGGCGTGATTTTATCAGGAATAGAAGCTCCAAAGTGTTCGCCTTGGTGTTGTTTTCTAATTTCGGTCATCTCATCTATTCGTTGATTTTCTCGAATAGCAATGTATTCCATTTCTGGAGTAATAATTCCTTTTTTAGCGTAATGTAGTTGGGTTACGTTTTGTCCTTTTTTAGCACGTAAAGGCTTTTTAAGCAGTGAAAAACGCATGTGGTCTAAACTTTTGTCGTTTAAACGCTCGTTACAATATTTAGAAGAAAACCCGCTTAATTGTTCAACATCTCCACGATTTTTAATCCAATTTTCACGAACTCTTTCAATGCCTGCATGGATGTTTATGTTTTTGTTTGGATCTGTATACGGTCCAGACGTATCGTAAACAGTTATAGGTTCGTTTGGAGTTTTATTTTTCGTCATCGAATCGGTCGTGTCGCTTAAATAAATTTCACGCATGGCTACTCTAATTTGTGGATGAATTTCCCCTTTTACGTAAATTTTTTTCGAATTAGGAAAAGGGTTTCTTGTGATTCCGTCTTGTTTTGGGGCAGTATCTTTTTTCTTCATTGTTTATTTATTTGTTAGCTTGTAACTGTTAATAAATTATGTTTGAATTCCGTATAAATGGCAGCTCTTGAAAAGGCTATTTTAACCACCTTGTGTCGCTTTAATAATTAAAATCTCATCAGCTTCATTAAGTGTTTGAGTTTTCCATTTTGCCTTTGTTATGATTTTTAGATTTACAGCAAGCGCAATGCCGTTAGTAGATATTTCTAACTGGTTAAGAATACTTTCTAATGAGCTATCTGACTTAAATTGATGGCGGGTGTTGTTTACTTTTATGTTTATCATATAAAATAGTTTTGGAGACTAAAATGATTTTAGTCAAACAATTTTGTAAACGATAAAAGATTTTGGAATTTGAAAAAAGAGCAGTTTTTAAACTGATAACTTTTCCCTCCGTTGGTGTTAACCAAATCAGGTTCTAAGGATATTTCTCAAACTAATTATAAAAATAATTAATTACTCCTAAAGTTTACAATAACAAATATATGAAAAAAACAAGTTGATTTTTATAAGTAGGTCTTTAATAAAGAAGAAAAATGTTGTTATTTTTTTATTGTTAAGAAGCCTGTGTGTCAAATACTTTACAGTATTCTACTGTTACCAATGCTAAGATAGGGTTTAGTATAGATGAATTTTATCGATTTTTAATCGGATTTAGGTAATATTTCTGATAAAATCAAATGGAAAAATGTCTTAAAGCATGATATTAGAAGAGCAAAAGGAAGTGTTCTTACTCTCTATACAAAAAGTAATTGTTTACTAAATCTATATAATTTTGTTTAGCTTCATCTTCACTAACGTTTTTAGCTTGAAACAAGGCATTGGTTTTAAAAGCATTAATTATGGGTTCTTTGCTTTTAGGCCTGCCATAATCGTTAGTGGCTTTTTTGTAGTAAGCATAAAGCTTTAATAACGTATCAGCAGGAAAAGGTTCGGTATGTGCATTAACTCGCTTTACAGCTTCTTTAAATTCTATGTCTAGTTCTTCTCTACTCATTAACTTCTGCAATAATACTTTCTCCACCTTTAACTTTTTGGTTTAGTGTTACTTTAATTTTGGTATCTAAGGGTAAAAACAAATCGACTCTAGAACCAAATTTTATAAAACCAGAATCGGTTCCTTGTGTGGCTTTATCATTTTGTTTTGCATAATTTACAATACGCCTTGCTAAAGCACCAGCTATTTGTCTGTACAAGACTTTGCCGTAAGTTTCGTTTTCTAAAACTACTGTAGTACGTTCGTTTTCTTCACTAGCTTTAGGGTGCCATGCTACTAAATATTTACCTGGGTGGTATTTACTAAATATAACGTGACCGCCAATAGGGTAACGTGTAACGTGAACATTTATTGGAGACATAAACACACTAACTTGTAGTCTTTTTTCTTTAAAATATTCTTTTTCAAAGACTTCTTCAATAACTACAACTTTACCATCTACAGGCGAAACCACTTGTTTGTCGTTTAAAACAGTATGCCGTTTAGGGTTTCTGAAAAACTGAAGAATGAGTATTAAGAATACTAGTAAAGTAATCATAATAAGGGTTTGCAACCATTTAATAGAGATATAAGTATCTACTAATAAAAAGGAAGTAACCACTAAAGCAAATGTTATAAATATAATTTTATGTCCTTCTTTATGAAACATAGTGTAAAATTCTTAAAAATAAATATATAAATGGCGCTGCAAAAATAATACTATCTAAGCGGTCTAACAACCCACCATGACCTGGCATTATAACACCGCTATCTTTAACTTTAGCTTGTCTTTTAAATTTTGATTCTATTAAATCTCCTAAGGTTCCAAATACACTAATAATAATACTTAGTATGAGCCAATTTGTGAAATTTAAAGTCTGCGTGAAGGTAGCAATAAAATAGCTTGCAATACAAGAAAAAAGTAAGCCTCCAAGAAAACCTTCTACTGTTTTTTTAGGTGATATTTTTTCAAAAAGCTTTTGTTTGCCAAAATTTTTACCAATTAAATAAGCAAACGAATCGTTAACCCAAACAAGTATAAAAGCACCTAATAATATATTAGGATTGTAAGATTCATAATAATTTGCTGTTAAAATTAAAAACACAAATGCTGTTGATAAATAGAAGGTCGTAAGGACAAAGCGTTTAGAGCTAAAAAGAGGCGTTCTTTTTTCTGAAAACAAATCTTTAATTAAAAATAACTCTACAAATATGCTAAATACCATAAGTATTTGAGTGATCTCATCTAAACCTTTATTTGTTTTTAGAATTAATTGCCAATACCCAAAAACAGCAAAAAGTATTATAAAAATAATGTTAGGGATAAAGCTTTTTAGCTGAATTAATTTTTGAAACTCGTTGATACTTATTAATCCGAAAACAAAAAAGATTGCAATTAGTGCATATTTGTTTTGTAAACCTAGAATTAATAATGTAATGTAAAGTAAACCCGAAAGGGATCGTATAAGAATTTCTTTCATCTTATAGGTCTTCTAAAAGTAATAGGTATAAGTTTTTAGCGCTGCTACCATAACTTAAGAAATCTTTATCATCGCAAGATTTAAAGTGTTTAATAGTGGTAATGTTTGTTGGTATTTTTTCTTTATTATTAGATTTTATACCTCGCAGACCTTCGCCAATAGTTTCTGTAATTTGGCTAGTAGTTGCAAATACAATAAAATTTACAGGAAGTTCTGGAAGCTTTTTTTCGAATATTTGTTTTGAAGAGATAAGTAACGAGCCATCATTAGCAATTAAGTTTTCGCAGGTGGTTAATAAAAAAGTAGAATCACTTATTTTTTTAGTTGTTTTTAAATTTGAATTTTTAAATTTATTTTCAAGATTGTTATCTAACAATAATACTTTTTTTTCTTCCCAGCTATTTTCTTCAATGATGTTTTCTAAATTCTGAAATATTTCGTTTAAATTTTCACAATACAAGAACTTACCGCCATTAGATTTAAAGTTTATGGTAAACCTTTCATCTATAGGTAGTTTTATTTCGGGCATGTATTTGCCTCTATCATCTGATTTTAGTTCTTCGTCAAATCGATCAGATTTGGAACCAAATATTTTTCTAAAAAGACTCATTTAGTTACCTGCTATTAACTGAATTCTCTAGGAATTTATCAAATATAAAAAATCTTAAATTAACGATGCCGTTAATTTAAGATTTTTACTAAAAGCTTAACAAAATATCTAAATATTTTATTCTTCTTCCTCTGTATTTTTATCTACTTCTGTACTCTCGTCTAATTCTTTTTGAAATGTACGTTCGCCAAATATTTTTTCAAGGTTATCTTTAAAAATAACTTCTTTTTCAAGAAGAACTTCTGCAAGTTGGGTTAGTTTATCTTTATTTTTTTCAAGAAGTGTAATAGCTCTTTGATATTGTTTTTCTATAATATCAGAAATTTCTCTATCAATTAATTCTGCTGTTTGTTCGCTATAAGGCTTTGTAAAACCGTATTCGCTTTGTCCAGAATCGTAATAGGTAATGTTGCCAATTTTATCGCTAAGTCCATAAATAGTAACCATGGCTCTAGCTTGTTTGGTGACTTTTTCTAAATCGCTTAATGCACCTGTAGAAATTTCATTAAATATAACTTTCTCTGCAGCACGACCACCTAAGGCAGCACACATTTCATCTAGCATTTGCTCTGGTCTAACAATTAGGCGTTCTTCGGGCAAATACCATGCGGCACCTAAAGAGCGTCCACGTGGTACAATAGTAACTTTTACTAATGGTGCAGCGTGTTCTAGCATCCAACTTACAGTAGCATGTCCAGCTTCGTGATAAGCCACTGCTTTTTTCTCGCTTGGTGTAATTATTTTGTTTTTCTTTTCTAATCCACCAATAATTCTATCGACAGCATCAAGAAAATCTTGTTTGTCCACCGCTTTTTTACCGTTTCTAGCAGCAATTAAAGCTGCCTCGTTACAAACATTAGCAATGTCTGCTCCAGAAAAACCTGGTGTTTGTTTTGAAAGAAAATCGGTATCTAAATCTTTTGCCTTTTTTAGAGGTCTTAAATGGACTTCAAAAATTTCTTTACGTTCACGAATGTCTGGTAAGTCAACAAAAATTTGTCTATCAAAACGACCAGCACGCATTAATGCTTTGTCTAAAATGTCAGCTCTATTGGTAGCAGCAACTACAATAACGTTTGTATTGGTGCCAAAACCATCCATTTCTGTTAGTAATTGATTAAGGGTATTTTCACGCTCATCATTACTTCCTGACATGGCATTTTTTCCTCTAGCACGCCCAATAGCATCAATTTCATCTATAAAAATAATAGATGGTGATTTTTCTTTAGCTTGTTTAAACAAATCTCTAACACGAGATGCTCCAACACCAACAAACATTTCAACAAAATCAGATCCTGATAATGAAAAGAAAGGTACTTTGGCTTCACCAGCAACGGCTCTAGCTAATAAGGTTTTACCAGTTCCTGGAGGTCCTACAAGTAGGGCTCCTTTTGGTATTTTTCCACCAAGTGTTGTGTATTTTTCAGGAAACTTTAAGAAATCCACAATCTCTTGTACTTCTTCTTTTGCGCCTTCTAAACCTGCAACATCTTTAAAAGTTGTTTTTACTTCAGTGTTTTGATCAAAAAGTTTTGCTTTAGATTTTCCAATATTAAAAATCTGACCACCAGCACCTCCGCCAGCACCTCCAGACATACGGCGCATAATAAAGATCCAAACACCGATAAGTAAAATAAAAGGTAGAATCCCCATTAATAGGTTGCCCCATTCATTAGTTTCTGTTCCAAATATTATAGGGGTTTGGGTTGCTTGCTCCTTTTTAATTTCGTCTAACTTATTTTGAAAAATGGCAAGATCACCAAATTGAAAACTATAGTTTGGTAATTTATTTACAGTCGGAATAAATGTTTTAGATATAGAGCCTTTATGAATTTCTTTTGCCTCAGCATCATCAGTTAAATAAACTTTAGCGACATGTGTGTTTGTTATTACTTCAACTTTTTTTACATCACCATCTTCTAAATATTTAAAAAAGTCTGAAGATGTAATTTTATTTCCTTCTTCGTAACCACTATTGCTAAATAATTGAAACCCTAAGAAAAGAGCTATTAAAATACCATAAATCCAGTATGGACTAAATTTTGGTTTATTGTCTTTTATATTTTTTTTGTCTTTTGCCATGTTTCTTTTTTAGTAACTCGTTTCTATAACAGTGGTTTTTGCATCACCCCAAAGGCTCTCAATATCGTAATATTCTCTAATGTGTTTTTGAAAAACGTGTACTACTACATTAACATAATCTATTAATACCCATTCAGAATTTTCTAAACCTTCTGTATGCCAAGGATTATCTTTAAGTTCTTTACTAACTTTTTTTTGTATTGAATTAACTATGGCGTTTACCTGCGTATTTGAAGTTCCCTCGCAAACAATAAAATAATCACAAACGGTGTTTTCAATCTCTCTTAAATCTAAAATATTTATTTCTTTGCCTTTTACATCTTCTATACCACTAATTATAACTGATATAAGTTGATCTGCGTTTATTTCTTGTTTCGCCATTAATTTTATTTAATTTGTGCAAAGTTATTATTTTTTTAGTTCTTTATACTTTAAAATAATCATAAGATTTTATAGTATCTAAATAACCTCGTACATGCCTATAATCAAACTTAATGCCATCGACTCTACAAATAACTATTTGCGGAAGCTTATTAGTGAAACAGATGTTGCCGATTATACAGTTGTAATGGCCAAAAAGCAAACACAAGGTAGAGGGCAAATGGGCACGGTTTGGGATTCTGATAATGGTAAGAACCTTATGTTTAGTGTCTTTAAAGATTTAAACATGTATGATGTTGAATATCCTTTCTATATTAGTATGGCTATTTCTTTAGCGATTCTAAAGGCTTTTAAAACGTTAAATATTCCAGATTTACGTATTAAATGGCCGAACGACATTTTGTCAGCAGATAAGAAGGTTTGTGGTATTTTGATTGAAAATGTCATAAAAAATAAGCTAAACTCAACAATTATTGGTATTGGTATTAATGCAAACCAAACTGAATTTAAAGATCTTCCTAAAGCTTCGTCTTTAAAAAAGATAACTGGAGTTCATTACAATTTAGATGAAATTTTAAAGCTTGTTATTAAGTATACAAAAGAATATTCGTCTCTTTTACAGGCAGGGAAATATGATTTTGTAAAAAAAGAGTATGAAACCAATTTGTTTAGAAAAAATAAACCCTCAACATTTAAGGATGTTGAAGGTGCTTTGTTCTCTGGATTTATAAAAGGCGTAACAAAATATGGTAAGCTACAAGTGATTTTAGAAGACGAAATTGTAAAAAAATTCGATCTTAAAGAAATTACATTGCTTTATTAAATAGCTTTAGGAATACTGGTTGCCAGTGTTTCAATAAATTTAGTAATAGGGCCTTTAATCATCATTGCCATCATTGGATTAAAGTTACCAGTAAATTCTAATTGGACTTCGCTTGACGTTTCATTAATTTTAATAATGTTTCCAACTAATGAGAAATCTATTTTTCCACCAGCAGCACCCAAAACAATTTTATTGGGAGGTATCATTTTTTTCTTTTTTAGAATGATTTCTGGCATACCTTTTAATGCAAATAAAAACTTATCATCATCTAAGACTTCAAATTTGCTAATGTTTTCGGGCATTAAAGATTCAAAATTTTTAATATCAGCTAAAAAATCAAAAACTTCTTGAGGTGATTTGCTAACGTTTATTTTTGGAGATTCTAAATTCATAATCTTGTTAATTTGTTATATAACTGTATTGCAATATGTTTAATATATCAAATAGCGTTCCATTCACTTGGGTTAGAATTCCATTCAGATAAAGTCTCTAATTCTTTTTTAGAAATATAATTAGTATCCAAGGCTTGCTCTAATAAATTTTCGTAGTTACTTAAGGTGTTTAAAGTAACGCCTTCGTTTTTAAAGTTTTCTGTAGCTACATCAAATCCATAAGTAAAAATAGCAACCATACCTTTTACATTTATGTTAGCTTCTTTTAAAGCTCTTACAGCATTTAAACTACTTTTTCCTGTACTAATAAGATCTTCTACAACAACTACATTTTGACCACTTTCAATAAAACCTTCAATTTGGTTTTTACGTCCGTGTCCTTTAGCATCTGGCCTTACATAAATAAACGGTAAGTTTAAATACTCAGCAACTAACATACCAATACCTATAGCGCCAGTAGCAACGCCAGCAATAACATCTGGTTTTCCATATTGGTTTTCAATATGTTTAGCCATAGTTTCGCGAACATAATTACGAATTGGTGGATAAGATAATATAATACGGTTATCGCAATAAATAGGAGATTTCCATCCAGAAGCCCATGTAAATGGGGCTTTTGGGCTTAGTTTTATAGCATTTACTTGTAATAAAACTTCAGCAGTTTTTTTGGCAGTTTCTTTGTTAAAAATCATAGATACAAAATTACACAATAAATTAGTTTTATGTAAGTGTTGATTCTTAATAAAAATATTTTTTTCAACATTTACTAGATTGTCACTAAAAATGATATTTTTACCAAAACGAAATTGTTAAATACGAATTATGTATAAAGTTTTTGTTGGAGATAAGCCTATTGTCTTAACAACCGTAGTTGAAGAAGAAACTAATTTTAAAAATTATTTACTTGATTCAGTTAATATTGGGAAAGTTATTAGAGAATTAAATAATACTTCATTAGAAGAAGTTCGACTTATTCATAAAAATGAAGAAAAACTATTAAAAAAGTTTTTAAAGAAATTACCTAACGTTATAGCTGGTGGAGGTAAAGCTTATAATGATAATAATGAGATTTTATTCATTTATCGAAATGATAAGTGGGATTTACCTAAAGGAAAAGTAGAGGGTAATGAAACTATTGAAAAAACGGCAATTCGTGAAGTTACAGAAGAAACGGGTGTTTCTGGATTAGAAATAATAAAACCTCTAAATACAACGTATCATATTTTTAAACGCAATGGGAAACATAAAATTAAAGTGACCTATTGGTTTGAAATGAAAACGAGTTTTAAAGGTAATTTATATGCTCAAGAGGAAGAGGGGATTACTAAAGTTGAGTGGCTTAATGAAGCACAGGTTAGCAAAGCATTAGAGAATTCTTATGCTAACATTAAGTTGCTGGTTTGATTTTGTGTAAAAAAAATAAAAGAAAACACATCGAGAAAATTAAGTGTACCTTTGCAGCTTAATAAAAACGAGGTGGTTTGTTTACTTAATAAATTGTCATCTCATAGACCCTAAAAAGGTTTTACCAAACAATTTATATGTCATTTAAATCATTAGGCTTATCTGAAGCCTTGCTAAAAGCTATTAGCAAAAAAGGATACACAACACCATCTCCAATTCAAGAAAAAGCAATTCCTCCTATTTTAGAAGGAAAAGATGTTTTAGCATCTGCTCAAACTGGTACAGGAAAAACAGCAGGTTTTACATTGCCTCTTTTACATATACTTTCTGAAACACCGAAAGAAAAATACAGGCCTATTCGTGCTTTAATTTTAACACCAACACGAGAGTTAGCAGCGCAAGTGTATGCTAATGTTAGAGAATATAGTGAGTTTTTAAATTTACGAAGTGCTGTAATTTTTGGTGGTGTTAATCAAAAACCACAAGTCGCAACCATTCGTCAAGGTATTGATGTTTTAGTAGCAACTCCAGGACGTTTATTAGATTTACAAAATCAAGGATTATTATCACTTAAACGTGTTGAGATTTTTGTTTTAGATGAAGCCGATCGTATGTTAGATATGGGATTTTTACGCGATATAGAACGTGTTATTAAATCGATGCCAGAAAAACGACAAAATTTAATGTTTTCTGCTACATTTTCTAAAGATATAAAGAAGTTAGCTCATGGTATTTTAAATCATCCTGTACAGGTTGAAGCAACTCCAGAAAACACAACGGTTGATGCTATTACTCAAAAAGTATATAGAGTTGCAAAAGGTTTAAAAACCGATTTAATTATTAAATTAATTTCTGAAGGCAATTGGAAACAGGTTTTAGTATTTACGCGTACCAAACATGGCGCTAATAAGCTTTGTGAAAAAATGGATAAGTCGGGTATTACTGCTGCTGCCATACATGGAAACAAAAGTCAAGGAGCAAGAACAAAAGCATTATCTGGTTTTAAAAGTGGACGTGTTCGTGTGTTAGTAGCAACTGATATTGCTGCTCGTGGATTAGATATTCCGTTATTGCCACACGTTATAAATTTTGAATTGCCTAATATTTCTGAAGATTATGTGCATAGAATAGGAAGAACCGGTAGAGCAGGAGCCAGTGGTGAAGCTTTGTCTTTGGTAAGTGCAGATGAAACTACTTTTTTGAGAGATATTGAAAAGTTAATTGAAATGAAACTACCTGTTGAAATTGTGGAAGGTTTTGAACCAGATCCTAATGCTTCAACAGAACCTGTAAAACAAGGACAAGGGAGACAAAATAGGAGTTCAAGAAATTCTAATAGTTCTCGTGGTTCTAATAATAGTTCAAACAAGAATAATAATTCGAGACTTCCAAAACGTAATACGGATAGACGTAATTAAGATCATGCAAAAGGTTTTAAAAGATAAAATTGTTGAAGTTTGCAATAAGAAAATTGCACAGAAAGGAACAAACGTTGGTTTGTCTTTCTATGCTTTTTTTGCGAATAAAAATGATAATCCAGAGTTGCTTATGGAAGCAGCCACTTGGTGGATTAAAACCCATAAATTAGACCATTTTGAAAAGGCAGTAAAAATTAAAAATCTTGTAAATGGAATCTCAACCAAATAATCCGTTACACGGTATAAAGCTTGAACAAATTATTAATGATTTGGTAGCGCATTACGGTTGGGAATATATGAGTTACAACATAAAAATTAAATGTTTTACAGATAATCCTTCTGTAAAATCTAGTTTAAAATTTTTACGCAGAATGCCTTGGGCAAGAACTAAGGTTGAGAATATGTATTTGAAAATGTTGAAGAATAATAGTAAGTAGTTTAAAAAATAGTTTCTTATAATAAATGGACACTAACTTTTGATTAAGTATCCAATGGAGCATTTTTTACACATTCTTGGTTTAGCAATTCATTACATTCAAGTGATATTAGAAAGTGCAAAAAAAACACTGAAAAACTTAACGTTTAACAGTGTTTTTTTATTTATAGATAATAGATTTTAATGAGTGATAAAAAATATTTTATTTTTGTTCTTTATAATCAATCCAAACCTTCATTTTTCCAACTCCTCTATTAGACCAAGCATAATAAGGAATGGCTTTTAGTTTGTTATTTTGAATAGTATTTACACCTTCTAAAAGATTGTTTTCTTTAGTGACTTTAAACGTGTCATTTGAAGTGATACCTATAGCATCAAAGTTGTCTTTATTATCAATTTCTTCGATAGCATATACAATTGGCCCGTATTCTAGAGCTACTTTTTCTTTGTTTTCTTCAACTTCAGTGCTTGTAATTACTTCTTTAACTTCCATTGGGAAATTAAGTTCTATAGTATCGTTTAGTTTCCAAGTTCGTGAAATTTTAAAATACCCGTTCTCTTCTTTTACTGGTGTTATTTCTCCATTTATTTTTATTGTAGCTTTTGATGTTGAGGTGTTTAAATAGCTATATAAATCACCAGGTAAAACATCATTTCTAACCCAACCTGGAATGCGTAACTTGACACCAAATTCCGATTCCTTTTCTGGGTTAATGGTAAGCATAACCTGTCCATTCCATGGGTATTCTGTTTTTTGTGAAATTTGAATTTTGTTATTTTCTAAATCTATATTAGCATCGTTAGATGCATATAAATTCACATAAATATCGGTGTTTGTTTTAGAATAAATTAAACCAGGTAAAGAGGGGATAAAGCGGATAACATTTGTTGGGCAACATGAACAGTCGAACCAATCTTTTCTAGTACAAGCACCTTGGTTAAATTCATAAACACCATCAGACTCTAATGCATTTGGATAAAAAAATTGTTTTCCATCTAAGGATAGTCCTGATATTAATCCATTGTAAAGCGTACGTTCTATAACATCAAAATACTTCACATCTCCAGAAAGGCTATGTAAACGATGATTCCAATATACATCACCAATAGATGCGCAAGTTTCGTTATAGGCTGTTAAATTTGGTAATTCATAATTTTCGCCAAAAGCTTCACCTTTGTGTTTTGCTCCAATACCGCCAGTGATATACATTTTTTTATTCACCATATTTTCCCAAAGGTTGTTTACAGCTTTATGATATGCTGTATCTTGTTTGATAGCTGCTATATCTGTCATTGCTGCATACATATAAACGGCTCTAACGGCATGTCCTACAACTTCTTCTTGTTTTACAACTGGAATATGATCCTGTGAGTAATCGCCAAATAAATCATGATTTTCTGGATTGCCTCTATTGTCTAAAAAGTATTTAGCAAGATCTAAATAGCCTTCATTTTTTGTTATTTGATATAGTTTAAGTAATCCTGTTTCTATAATTTGGTGTCCTGGAACTGCTTTAATTTGACCTTCCTTATCTCCAAATGTTTTTACCATTAAATCGGCGTTTTTTATGGCGATATCTAAAAAATTTCTTTTACTTGTGGCTTCATAGTGCACTGCTGCTGCTTCATACATATGGCCTGCATTATACAATTCATGACTCATAAACAACGACTCCCATCTTTTTCCTTCAATAACATCTACCCATGTAGCTGGTGGTTTTGCAGGATTAATTGTTCTCCAAGTGGTTAAATAACCATCTGTTTCTTGTCCTGTTTTTACAATGCCTATTAAGGAATCTAATAATTTTTCTAATGGAGCATTAGGAGCACTAATAAGTGAATTTGATGCGCCTTCTATTATTTTATAAACATCGGAGTCATCAAAAGGCATTACTCCTTTTACTGTGCCTTCCATTTTACCTCCTGCAATTAAAAAATTATCAAAGCGGCCTTCTTCTTCACATTTCTTTATAGCATAATCAATTGTTTTTTCTTGAACCCTCTTTATTATAGGTAACCAGAATTCATCTGTTAATTTTACATGTTGAATGTTTACAGGTGAAATAGCATAACCCGTCTTGTCTTCTGTTTTTATAGCAGTATTGGCTGTTTCTTTACAACTATAAAAGATGATAAGCCCTATTACCGATAGTAATAAAAGTGTTTTTTTCATGATTGTTTATTTTAGTTATTTATTTTAAAGTTTTAAGGTTTTTTACTATAAAATCACCAACATCTTGTCCTTGTTTTAAGCCTTCTGTAATGGCCATGTCGTAATGAATTCCTCCGTATAGTCTAGAAATAGCAGCTTCTTCAGAAGCTTCTATAAACGAATTAAATGATCGGGTTGGTAATCCATATTCCATTTCGGTTGTATCATTAAAACTGAAATTATCTCCAAATAAATTTGTTAAAACTATAGCTGCTGCTCCAGAAATAACAGAATGCCCACTTGTATATTCTGGAAATGGAGGTGTTTGTAAAAAAGGAATCCAGTCTTCATCAATATACTTGTTAATGACTGTTTCTGGTCTAACTACCAAAGTCTTCCATTTTTGGTCCCAGCAACTAATAAATCCATCAAAGAGAGCGAGCGATACATTGGTATATGCATTTACTGTTTCTCCAAATGTGCTTTTTTCCTTTTTAGTTGCTATTGATGTAATTCCTATCCAATGTCCTCCTGGTGTTATTTTTTTTGTTGCAAACATAGCATGCCCTTGATGGTGAGAAATGTATGGATTACAATCCCAAAATTTCGCTATTTCTGGGTTTCCATTATTTTCTTTTCCACCTACTTTGTAAACTTCCATTAATTGTTTCATAAACGGACTTCCTTCAGTAAGATCGAAAGTAATAGGGGCTTTTGGTATAAATTGGTCTGCACTTTTTAAAACTAATGTTCTAATTTTATTCCAATGTGGTTCTATGCCTTGCATGTAATCAGGTGGGGTGGGTTTCCAATATTTTGGTTCTTCCTGAATAGTGTATTTTGGATAGGTTCTCGTTTGCTTATATAAATCGTCGTCTGCCCATTCTAATATATGTTTAGCAACTTCATTGCCATATGCTATTGATGTCTTTAATATTTTTTTAGGTAAACCAGCTTCCTTTAATTCTTCATATGTTTTTTCTTGAAACGCTATTAGCTTTTCTTCTGAAAAAATAAGCTTTTTGCTTATGACCAAAAAAGCATGTAAGGCCGCCAAATTATAGTTGATGTTTTTATTTGATGCTTCTGGAATAGCACCCAACCCTTTTAGTTGACCTACCAAACTATTGTATTTCTCTGGATTTCCTTTTTGAACAATCATGTAAGACGCTACACTTGGATACATATATACCCTTGAGGCTACTGGTGGAGAAAAAATATCGTAAACGATAACATCTGATAATTTTTTCACTGCAGAGCGGAATAATTCTGGATCTTTTAATTGCGCTTCGTAAGCTTTGTTTTCTTTACAGCTTATAAAAAATGAGGCAAAAAGGCCTATTAAAACATAACAATATGTCTTTTTTATAAATCTGCCTTTTAAAATGTGCTTATAGTCTAACATCTTTTTGTTTTTAGTTCTATTTAAATATTTTAATACCTCCATCGTTTCTAGTTACCAAAATCCAATTTTCATTTCCAACCTTTAATGCTTTAATATCTCTGCTTTCGCCTTGTATTGAAAATCCGCTAAACCTTGGTTCTATATAACTAAAATCGCCTTTAGTGTTACCTGATAAAAAGCTTCCATATGATGCGTCATATCTTCCAATGGCAGGTGTATTGCCATAAAAATTACCAACTGCAAGTATATCCATAAATCCATCTTTATTAAAATCTTTAGTTAAAAAGCCATATACTGGAGCTAGTTGTACTTCAGTAGGAAGTGGTTGTATTGTTGTAAATATATCATTGTCATTTAAAAGTATTGCAGAACTAAATATTTCTGCCTTTTTTATTTCAGCTGAATTTAAATCTGTTTCTGAAAATACATTGTTTAGTGTATGACCTGCAAATAACGCATAACTATTATAGCGATTTCTAATTTGTGGCATTTGCTTTTTTAATTCATCTAATCCATTAAATAGCCATGATTTTCCGTGTTTGTTGTATGCTATCAAGGGGTCGATGGTTCCATTTTGATCCCAATCTTTAATTATAAGTTGTATGGGGTTGTTTTCTGATGTTTTTAAGTCTGAATTTTCTCCTGCATTACCTATAAGATAATCGGTGTCTCCATCATTATCTATATCGCTTGCATATATTGTATTCCACCAACCTGATGATTTTTTAAGTTCTTTTTTTTCTATACGGTTGGTTTTAAACTTTAAAAAGGATATTGGCATCCATTCCCCAACTACAATAAGTTCTTTGTTTTTAAAATTCCAAACGGCATCTGTAACCATACCTAATGCTTTTAATGCTTTAGAATATTCTGAAACATCTATTGAGAACTTTCCATAACCGTCATTCCATAATAAATAACTGTCTGGCGATACGCCATATTTAGAATATACAGATCGTGATCCTATAAATAAATCTTTAAAACCATTTCCATTAAAATCGGCTGCTACAACACAAGATCCATTGTCTTCTATTTTTGGTAGTTGTTCAGACTTTTCGAAGGTGCCATCACCCAAATTAAAGTACAATCGGTCTTGATTAGATTTTCCTTTTTTTGATTGTGCTCCGCCGCTTACTACATATAAATCCTGATCGCCATCACTGTCAGCATCAAAAAATATAGCATCGGTATCTTCTTTATCTTTATCAAGTTCTAGTGCTTTTATTACTTGCTTTTCAAAAAGGTAGACTCCTTTAATATTCCTTTGAAAAAATATTTCGGAAGCTTGTCCCTTTGCCCCACCTACAAAGAAATCTTCCAAACCATCATTATTTATATCTGCCACAGTTATTTTAGGTCCTTCTGTAGATAATTTATGAGGCATTAACTGCTCATTATTAAAATCTACAAATGGATTTTCTTTATGTTTGAAATTGGAAAGAACGCTATCTTTTACAGTTTTAAATAATTTGTTGTTTTTTATGTTTTTGGTTAACGGATTTTTTGCTTTGTTATATTTTAATTTAAGTAGTTTATTGGGTTGAATGTTTGTCAAAACTTGTTCTTTACCATCGTACCATTTTACCTTTATCGTATCAATTATTTTTGCTTGTCCTAAACCAAAATTTAGTGTAAAATCTGAAGATGAAATCCATCCTCTAGCAGGGTTTAATTCTTGAACTATTGTTTGTGCTCCAATTTGAATTTCTACGCGCGTTCCAATTCCATTTCTATTCTTTTTATTGCCTTCTAAAGCAACTTTTAAATAGTTATTGGTAGTTGTCGCTTCTGAATTGTTTTTATAAATAGTACATAGCTCATTGAGGTTGTTTACAACTAAATCTAAATCTCCATCATTATCGAAGTCTGCATATGCAGCTCCGTTAGAACAGCCTTTAAGGCTCAACCCCCAAGATTGGGATACATTTTTAAATGCTAACTGCCCTAAATTTTTGTATGCATAATTACTAGCCTTACCATCGGGCATTAAATATGCAAGTTCTAAGGTTGATTTGTTGTTTACAACTTCTGTATTATAGGTGAAATTGATATAATCTAAATCGTTTGGTCTTCTAAGAATTCCATTTGTAATATATATATCTTTTAAGCCATCATTATCAAAATCTGCAAGTAAAACAGACCAACTCCAGTCTGTAGCATCTACTCCAGCTAGTTGCCCTACTTCACTAAATTGTGTTTTACTATCAAATAATTGCCCTCTGTTTAGTTGTAGCATATTTCTTGGGTATTGATAGGAGTAGCCAAAACTGCGTTTATAATTATATATTTCGTAAGTATCTGCACCAGCTGAACTTTTTCTTAGTACTTCATCTTCTGGTTTCATATCTAAGGTCATAATATCTATTAGACCATCATTATTTAAATCTGCGGCATCACTTCCCATTGAAAAGGTACTGGTATGTCCCATTGTTTCTTCTGCAGCTTCTTTAAATGTACCATTGCCATTATTATAATACACATAATCATTTTCATGAAAATCGTTAGATACATAAATATCTGGATAGCCATTATTATCTAAATCTGAGACAGATACAGATAACCCGTAGCCCATTGCACTGCCATAAATTCCAGCATTTTCGCTAACATCATTAAATTTAAAGTTATCATTTCTATATAGCCGGTCGCCTGCCAGACTATCTCGAATTAATCTTTTGTCGGATTTTCCATAAACATCTAATTCATGTACCGAATGGTTTAATTGATACATATCTAAATCACCATCTAAATCGAAATCGAAAAAAACCGCTTGTTGTGCATAGGTTTTTAATGCTAATCCATAAGTTTTGGCTTTATCTGTAAATGTTCCATCTCCATTATTAACAAATAATTGATTTCTACCTTTTAAGTTTTTTAAATTTGCAACCTGATTTACATAAATATCTAACCATCCGTCTTGATTAATATCTACAACGGTAGACCCCGTTGTCCAATATTCAGATCCTACTAGACCAGATACACCCGCTTCTTCTGTGACATCTTTAAATTTAAAATCTCCTTGATTTATATACAGTTTATTAGATAACTGGTTTGCTGTAAAAAAAATATCTGATAGTCCATCATTATTAAAATCACCTACAGAAACTCCTGCACCATTATGCGCATATAGATATTGATTTATATTAAATGATTCGTTTTCTATTATTGTATTGTTAAAATTTAAATGTGTATAATTAACAGGTAACTGTGAAAAAAGCGTTGTTTTATCCTTACAGCCTGTAAAAACAATGATTAAAGAAAAATATATAATCGTGTATTTTAATTTATTCATTATTTATGATTTGTAATGTTATTATTTGAAACAATTTCTAATGCTTGTGTTTTTTCATTGTTTCCAGCTACTAGAAGAATGTTTTTACGCCCTAGTTTTATGGGTTTTATATCTCGAATTTGTCCCTTTAAAGATAATCCCGTTTTATTGTTTTTTTCTGTATGAAATGCTCCTTTTCCATCACCTAGTAAACAAACTCCATAACTGGCATCGTATCTTCCTATTTCTGGTTTTACTTCAAATAAATTACCTGCAAGTAAAAGATCTAATGCTCCATCTTTATTAAAATCTTCTATGTGTATTGCATAGATTGGAGCAACTTGAGCTTCTTGAGGCAATGCTACCATAGTAAAATGTCCTTCTCCATTATTTATTAATACTGAACTTTGAAGATGCTTAACATCACTTATTAAAGAGGCATCTAACTGCTCTTTAGTAAATATGTCTGTTATTTTTTGTAATTTATAGTCTTCGTATTTTAAATATTTTTTTCGGAGGTAAGGTAATTGTGCGGTTAAATCGTGATTTAAGGCTAAAGGATAGGATGCATTACCGTTGTAGGTACAAACAATTTGCTCTATCGTACCATTTTGGTCATAGTCGTTTATATAGCATAAAATAGGTTTTTCTTTACTTGCTTTAAACCTACTGTTTAAACCATGATTTCCTAAAACAAAATCTTGATCGCCATCATTATCTAAATCTGCCGATGCGATTGTATTCCACCATCCAGTATAATCTGAGAGCCCTATATTTAGAGATGTGTTTATAAACCCTTTTGCTGTATTATGAAATACTTGAACTCCCATCCATTCTCCAACAACAACTAGATCGATGCATTTATCATTATCGAAGTCTGTCCAAATAGCATCTTTTATTAGTCCTAACTTTGTTAACCCGGGAGCTATTTTCTCTGTAATATTATTAAAATGTCCTTTGCCATCATTTTCAAGAATATAACCGTTTTGTGGTATGCCATACATGCGGTCTTTTAATCTAACACCTACAAATAAATCTTGATCACCATCATTATCAAAATCACTAGCTTTTACACAAGAGGTGCTTTCAAATTTTGATGTGGGTAGTAATTGATTGGATTTTAAAAATTCTCCTTTTCCGTTATTAAAATATAGTCGATCGCTTAAGGCTGAAGAACTGGAAGGATATTCATTGCCACCACTAACAACGTATAAGTCTAGATCGTTATCGTGATCTGCATCAAAAAAAAGAGCATCTACATCTTCCGATCTTTTATCTTTTTCTAATGCTAAACTTTGTTTGTAAATCAGCGATCCATTTGGTTTTTGTATAAAAAGCTTTCCTTCTTCTCCTTTTGCACCACATATAAACATATCGTCTAGTCCATCTCCATTTATATCGCCTACTGCCATTTTAGGACCTTCGGTAGAATTCATTTGAAAAGCCATACCGTCTTTATCAAAATCACTAAACCTATTTTCTTTATGAGTTAATTTGTCAGAAAGTGTTGCTGTTATATCTTTAAATTGAAAATTAGTGGTGTTTGTTGCATTTGAAAACAAACTTGACTCCTCTTGTTTTAAGGTGTTTGTTTCTGTTATAGATAATGTTTGATTGGATAATACTTCTTTTAAGATCGTCTTTTTACCTGTTGGCCAACGCACGATGATACTGTCTATTGGACTTTCTTTTTTAATACCAAATGACATAGAATAGTCTACAGAAGATTGAAAGCCTCTTGAAGGTATTTGCTCTAATGTTTGAAAATTATCGTTTTGAAACACAGATACTTTAGCACCAATAGCATGTGTGTTTTTATCTAATCCTCTAAGACTTATTTTTAAAAAGTTATGGTCTGGGTGTATTTTATTTACTTGATTTTGATACACAAAGGCATCCATATTTACATTATTTACTACCAAATCTAAATCTCCATCGTTATCTAAATCACCATAAGCTAATCCATTTGAAAATCCAGGAAAATCTAATCCCCAATTTTCTGTATTATCTGTAAATACTAGATTTGGGTTTCCTGAATAGGCTACATTAGATATGGGTTCTGATGGTATAATATCTATTAATTTTTTATAATCGACTCCTTTTTCTGAAATAATACCTCTTGCTACAACATCGTTAGAAATATAGCGAAGGTAATCTTGATTAAGAATATCTTGATAAATGCCATTTGTTACATAAAGATCCTTGTATCCATCTAAATCAAAATCCGCCATAACTGCTCCCCAGCTCCAATCTGTAGCTTCTATGCCACTAAGTCTTGATATTTCGCTAAATGTAATGTCATCTTTATTATAATGTCCATTGTTAAGTTGAAACATATTGCGTGTAAACTGATGATAATAGCCATTTTGAACATTATATTGATATTTACTCCATGTTTCAAAAGTCATAGAAGTTTTTAGTCTTGCTTCTTCTTTGGGAAGCATTTCTGTTACAAAGATATCTGGTAATCCATCATTGTTTGCATCGGCAATATCAACCCCCATAGACGCCATGCTTATAGATCGGGTTTGATTGGTGAGTTGTTCTCTAAAAGTACCATCTTGATTGTTCATATAGATATAATCACGTTCAAAAAAATCATTACACACATATATGTCTTCCCATCCATCTTGATCGAGGTCAGATACCATAACTCCTAATCCAAAACCAATAATACTTCCATAAATACCGGCAGATTCGCTTACATCTATAAAAACGTCATTATTGTTTTTATAGAGTTTATCTCCGCCATTAGGATCTCGCATTGTTCTTTCATTATTTTTCCTGTTAAAGGAACTAATGGCTCTAAATGAATTGTTTAGCATGTATACATCTAAATCTCCATCGTGGTCATAATCAAAAAAAGAGGCATGTGTTGATAAGCCAGCATCTGCTAATCCGTATTTGGAAGCACTTTCTATAAATGTATTATCGCCTTTATTTATAAAAAGTTCGTTTTCTTTTTCATCTCCATCTACATCTCCAGAGTTACACACATAAATATCTAACCACCCATCTCCATTTACATCGACCATATTAACTCCTGTAGACCAGGAATGTATACCGCCTACACCTGCGTATTCTGTAATGTCTTCAAACTTAAAATCCCCTTTGTTTAAATACAGTTTATTCGATTCTAAATTGGATGTGAAATAAATATCGGAAAGTCCGTCGTTATTTATATCTCCTATTGAAACACCTCCGCCATTATAATAATTTCTATAAGTAAATACATTAAATTCATTATTGTATTTTAATGTGTTTTTAAAGTCTATTCCTGTTTCTTTGTGAGTCATTAATTTAAACAGGGTAGTGCTGGTGTTTTTATCTGAATTATTAGTGCAACCTATTAAAAATAGCGTGATTATATTAAGGCTTATGTATTTGTAATAACTATTAATCATTTTTTTTTGCTTTTAATGTTGTTAAATCTACGTACCATAGATTTACCATTTGTTTAATAGCATCTGGAGTTATAGTAATTCTTTTATTTCCATCTACCATTACTTGTACATCTTCTTTGTAAAAAAAAGGACTTTTTATTTTAAAAACCTTGCCGTCATACCATGTATCTAGTAATTTTAAAACATCTAACATTAAACTATCTATTTCAAACTTACCATCTTTAAATTTGGCATTTTTATAATATATAGCGGCATTAAGTTCCGATATTTTTTCGTTTTTAAAATTGGGATAAAAATTTATAGCAGCTGGGTAATTTGTTCCTTCTATTTTACTTTCTACCCAACTCATATTTTTATTTCCACCTTGTTTAAATTTACCTTTTATATTCATATCAAAGCAATAGCTCCTAAAGGTGTCTTTGGACATTTGAAAATATAATCCCAAAAATAAACTGTCCTTTCTTATTGCTTTAGCTAATTCTGTTTTTTCAAATGCTTTATATTTTTGTTCTACAGATTCTTTGCACCCTACTAGTAAAACAATTAAAAGTAATAAGTAACTTATTTTATTGATGTTCTTAAGTGTCATTGCCTATTTAATTCTTCTTTAAAATTACTAGACTATCATTAATTCTGGAGAATAAAAACAAGTTGTCTTTTTTTGTTTTTACTTTTACAATATTCCGAATTTCGCCTTCTATATAAACACCTGACTGATTAGACTTCACATTTTTAAAATGCCCATTCCCAAGTCCTTTAAGTACAATACCCCGACTACCATCATGTATGCCAACTTCTGGTTTAGACCAATAGAAGTTTCCTCCAGAGATTATGTCTAAAATACCATCTGCATCAAAATCTTCGATTGCTATCGCGTACATTGGAGATAACTGTGCTTCAGTTGGGAGTGTTTTTTCTGTAAAAGTGCCGTTATTATTAATGAAACATGATGATGCTGTTGTTGTTACTTTTAATTTTAACGCTTCATTTATAAGTGTTTCTCCAAAAATATCTGATACAGTTTGCTCTTTATATGTATTAAATTTTAAATACTTTTTCTTTAATGAAGGAAGTTGTGAGACTAAATCGGTTCTACCGATTAAGGGGTATGCTTTTTTTCCTTTGTAAGTTGTTATAATATGTTCTGTTTTTCCATTTTTATCGAAATCATTAACATACATCTGCAAGGGTTTGGATAATGATGCTTTTAATCTTGTGTTTAGTCCATGATTGCCTGCTACAAAATCTATATCTCCATCTCCATCTATATCTGCAGCTTTAATAGTGTTCCATAATCCATTTGTGTTTTCTAGTCCTAATTTGGAAGTCACATTAGTAAACTTTCCATTGGTATTTTGAAATACCGATATAGGCATCCATTCGCCTACAATTATTAAATCTTGATCCTTATCACCATCATAATCTAACCAACATGCATCTGTAATTAACCCTATGCCTTCAAGTTCTGGTGCTAATGTTTCTGTTACATTTTTGAAAATGCCTTTTCCATTATTTTTTAAAAGGTATCCATTTCCTGGAACACCATATAAAAAGGGCTTAGCTCGTACGCCAACAAATACATCGATATCGCCATCGTTATCAAAATCGTTTGCAATAACACATGATGTGTTTTCGTAAATTCGAGTTGGAAGTATTTGATTTGACTTTGTAAATTTTCCTGAGCCATCATTATAATATAATCTATCTATTAGAGACGATGAACTAGATGGGAATTCGTTTCCGCCACTGCATACGTATAAATCTAAATCGCCATCGTTGTCGGCATCAAATAGTGCCGATCCTGTATCCTTACTTTGTCTGTCTAATATAAAGCTTTCTTGTATGCTTTTATGAAATACCCCTTTTCTATTTTGCATATATAATTGACCAGCTACATCTTTCTCACCACCAAAATAAACATCTTCTAACTGGTCGCCATTAACATCGCCTACACTAATACATAATCCTTCTGCAGATTGCATATAAAACAATAAGGCATCGCGATTAAAATCTATAAAAGCTGATTTTTTATTAAAATGTTTTAATCCTATATCCTTTACTTTGTTCAATAATGGTGCTGTGTTTTCTACCGCATTAGTGTTTTTAATTTTTGGGGTACTATTTTTAGCTGTTTTGGATTGTGAGATTTTTAAAAACTGATTTACTTTAACGTTTTTTAATACCAAATTTGTTAAATCTGGCCACTGAATTTTTAAAGAATCAATAGTCTGTAGCTTACCTAGTCCAAAATGCAACCTATTATCTACATTAGATTGATACCCACGCATAGGTGCTAGCTCTTGAAATATTTTTCTATCTCCACAATATGCTGTTACTTGAGCTCCTAACGCATTTTTATTTAATGCCTTGCCTTCTAACTGTACTATTAAAAAATGGTTTTCTGGTACTATGGTTTCTGAGTTGTTTCTGTAAATAAAAGATGGCATGTTAACATTATTTATTACCAAATCTAAATCACCATCATTATCTAAATCGCCGTATGCCGATCCATTAGAAAAACTGTCACAACCAAAGCCCCAATCGATAGATTGGTTTGTGAAGGTTAAATCTCCATTATTTTTATAGGCATAATTAGGAATAGGGTTTGAGGGAATACTGTCTATTAGTTTCTTTAAAAAATGTCCGCGTTCTTGTATTAATTTTTTTGTAGTTGAAGGGTCTGCGTAATAGTTTATATAATCTAAATCTGTAAGGTCCTTATAAATTCCATTGGCAACAAACACGTCCTTTAAACCATCATTATCTAAATCGGCAATTAAAGCACCCCAACTCCAATCTGTAGCTTCAACACCAGAAAACCTTGAAATCTCGCTCATAAAAACGTCTCCTTTTTTATTGGTATATCCTCTATTTAACTGCAATACATTTCTGGGAAACTGCTTATAGTACCCCGCATTGATATTGGCGTTGTACTTTTCCCAACTTTCAAAAATTGTTTTTGTTTTTAATCGACTTTCATCTTCTGGAAGCATTTCTGTTACAAAAATATCTGAAAAACCATCGTTGTTAATGTCCGCCATATCTGCACCCATAGATCCCATGCTAATCTCTCCTATCGTGTTTTCTAAAGCTTCTGTAAATGAGCCGTCTTTATTATTTAAGTAGAGGTAATCTTTTTCAAAAAAATCATTTGAGACAAAAATATCTTGCCAGCCATCTTTATTTATATCTCCTATTGTAACGCCTAAACCAAAACCAATTGCACTGCCATAAATTCCAGCACTTTCACTTACATCTGTAAAAGAACCGCCGTCATTTCTATATAATTTATTTCCACCATTAGGGTCGCGAACTAATCTTTGGTCTTTACTTAAATCGTAATTTCCAATAGATTTTATAGAGTTATTGAGTAAATACATATCTAAATCATTATCCTTATCAAAATCGAAAAAAGCGGCATGTGTAGACAGTCCATAATCTGCTATACGATACGTTTTTGCCATTTCTTTAAATACAGGGTAATTTCCGTTTTCACTTAAACCTTGGTTAATAAAAAGTTCATTATGTCTTTTATCGCCATCTGGTTTTCCTGATTTACAGATATAAATATCTAACCATTCATCACCATTAATATCTACAAGACTAACTCCTGTAGACCAAACACCTAGCGAGTTTAATTCGCATTGTTCTGTGTAGTCTTTAAATTTTAAATTGCCTTGATTTAAATACAATCTATTGGATACCATATTACCACAAAAAAACAAATCTGGTAATCCATCATTATTTAAATCGCCAATAGCCACACCTCCTCCATTATAAAAATTTCGGTATGTGTAGGTATTAAATGCTTCTGTATACGTTAAATTATTTGTGAAATCAACATGTGTATAAGCGGGTTCTAATAATGAGAATAATGTACCGTCTTTTGTATAACAATCCTGAATTAAGTCTTTGTCATTTTTGCATGAATAGGAGAGCAGTAAAAAAAATATGATGTAACTTTTAAATTCCATGTTTTTACTGTCAATTTAAAGAAAGATACAATAGGACACTTTAATGTATCTTATATTGTACCTTTCTTTATTATTAAGAATGTATTTTATTAAAAACTAGTAACCTGTATTCTGAGAAAGATTCGGGTTACCATTTAATTGATCTGTTGGTATTGGGAACACATTTTTATTAGGATCTGTTATTGTTTTTTCCCACCATTGGTTGTTAAACCTTCCAAAACGAACCATTATAGTACGTGCTTGAGCTTCAAAGGCCAATTCTCTTTGTATTTCATTATAAAGACTGTCTTCGGTTAAAGGAGAAATTTCACCTAATCCTGCACGTTCTCTTACTTGTCTTACTAGTTCTATAGCTTCTGCACTAGAATTATCCATTCTCCATAGTGCTTCTGCTCGCATTAGTAATATATCAGCATATCTAAATACAGGGAAATCATTATCCATAGCTAGGGCTAACCCATTTACAATTTCGTATTTACCAATACGGGAGCCAGATTGACTAAATGCTTTAGGACTTAACTCATTAATGAAAGGTGTAAATATTAATGGTGCTCCATCTGGATCTGAATTTCCTTGAGAATCTACTTCTATAGTTCCATTAGGGTCATTAATTGGGTCTCCTGCTGCTGTATATTGTTGTCCAACAATAAACATATCTTTACGTACATCTGCATCATCGAAAGAATTATAAAATTCTTCGAGTGCTGTATACCCATTCCATGGTCCGTCTGAAAGCCCATATGTTTCTTTGTTTAATGGGTGAAGTGTTCTCATATGCATATTAAATACACCACCACTAGTTGAAGAATGACTAATTACAAATATATTTTCGATAGAGCCTTCGTTACTAGAAGAAAAATTATCTAAATAAGCACCTTGTAAGGTGAACTTTCCACCATCAATAATAGATTGCGCCATATCTGATGCTTTTTGCCATTGAGATGTTCCTGTGTATGTTTCGGCGTTTAAGTATAGTCTGGTTAATAAACTCATTGCTGTCCAGCTGTTCATACGACTATAAGATTCTCCGCCTATATTTGAAGGTAATACGGTTATTAATTCTTCCAATTCACTTACCAAATAGGCATATACATCTGCCTTAGGTGTTCTAGATGGGCTTGCTTCAGCATCTGAAAATGAATTAACCAAAGGGATATCTCCCCAAAGATCCATAGCAGTGTACAAGTAAAAAACTCTTAATGCTCTTAATTCATTAACAGCATCTTCTACATCAGCAGAAGTTGCTTGAAACTCTTCTATAAGGCGGTTACAAGTAGAAAGTCCGCTAAAACACATATTCCAAGCATTGTTTATAAACCAAGCATTGTTTTCCCACTCGTGTTTATGTAATCGTGCCCAAATTCCTCCATCATCCCAAGGTCCAAATTTTGCTGGTGCAGCACTGGTTTCTGTAGAAAGTTCTTGTATTTCGAAATAGCCATTATTACCATAGCTATCTTTTAAAGGAGCATATGCTGTTAAAATGGCCGCTAATTGCGTATTTGTAGTTGTATATTCTGTTTCAGGTGTTAAATCACTATACAATTCGGTTTCCAAATCAGTACATGATACATTAACTACGAATATCCCTATTACAGCAAATACTATATTTAATTTTATCGTATTTTTCATTATTAATTGTTTTATAAGTTAGTTAAAATCCGATATTTAATCCTAAAGTTATTGTTCTCGTTCTAAAGTAAGAGTTACGATCATCAATACCTGGTGCTAAAGGTGAACCATAGGAATAATGAACTTCTGGGTCTACACCTGTATAACCAGATATAACAAAAAGATTTTGACCTGAAGCATACAGTCTAAAAGATTTTAATAATGAATCCTCTTTTAAATCAAAATTATAGCCAAGAGTAACATTGTCTAGTTTGAAAAAATCTGCTTTTTCTACATATGAGCTATTCCAATTTTCTCCTTCTGTTAATTCTGGTAGATAATATTTTGTTCTTACCGGATTATAATTATTTGATGCTGCTGGCGATTCGTAATATGCTCTGTTAATATTTACTAAACTGTGTCCGAAAGCACCACGAAACGCCATATTTAAATCGAAATTTTTATAGGTAAAAGCATTATTCCATGACAGTTCGAAATCTGGAAGACCATTACCTACAACTTTCCAATCTTCTTGATTTATAGTGTCATCACCATTTTGATCTGTAAGTATTCTTTTTCCATCATCTGTTAAGCCTTCAAAAATAGGTGCCATAATATCTCCTATTACTTCTCCTTCAGCAACTTTAATTACATTTACTCCATTAAGACCTGGAGGTCCTAGGTTTCCTAAAAAGACTCTTTCTGTTTCACCTGTTAGAGTAACTAACTCTGTATTATAGGTAGAGAATGTAACGTCTGTATTATATGTGAAATCATTATTTTGAATGGCAGTAAGACCTAAAGCAATTTCTAATCCGTTACTTTTTAATTCACCAATATTTAGTAATGTATTTGGATAAAAATTTGGTGGAACTGGCACACTCACAGATTGAAGTACATCTGTTGTGTTTCTAATATAATAATCTACAGAACCTCTTATTTTAGAGTTTAATATTCCAAAGTCTAAACCAATATTAGTTTCTGCTTTTTCTTCCCATTTTAAATCAGGGTTTGGGTTTGATGCAAAATTTACACCTTGTAAATATGTTGTTTCATTAAATAAGCTTCTTGCACCTCTAGATAGTCTAACACGATACTCATAATTTTGATTTGGTAAGTTTCCTGTTACACCATAGCCTGCTCTTAATTTTAAAACATCGAAAGGAGTTGTAAAGACTTTTGCAAAATTAATACCTCCACTTACTGAGTAAAAATTACCCCAACTATTATTTGGTCCAAATTTAGATGAACCTTCTCGTCTTAATGTTGCTGAAAGAAAATAGGTGTCATCGTAGTTAAACATGGCTCTTCCAAAGACAGAAATTAATCTAGATTCTTCTTTTTGACTAAACATTCCTGCTGCTGCATCACTACCTTCTGCAGTACCTAAACCTAGTTCTAAAGCATTACTTAGTAAATCGTCTGTTATAAAATTGGTATTAAATGCACTAAAGTTTTCAAACGTAAATTCTTGCCATGAGTACCCTCCTAAAAGATTTATTTTTAATTTACCTAAACTCTTTTCATAATTTCCGGTAATTTCAAATAATTCATTATTTCGATCTTCGGTAAATTTATTTGCTCTACCGTGTTGACCAGCAGCTGATGAAAATCTTGTTTTAGAACTGAAATATTGTGATCTTAAATCGCTTTCATATTGCATAGAATAAAAAGCACCAAGACTTAAGTTTTTACTAACCTCATAATCTACTCTTAAATTTCCTAGCATGGTTTTAAAAGTACCTTGGTCGTTTACTTCGTTAATTATACCATACGGGTTGTGGTATTCTGGTGAATTAGGTTCCCAATACCCATTTTCAGGATTATTATCGATATATATAGGAGCGGTAGGATCTGCTATAATTGCAAATCTCATTCCTTCATACGGAATAAATTGTGCATTTCTTTTAGTAATACCAATGTTAAAGGCTAAATTTAATCGATCGTTTACTAACTTTTGATTTAATCCAAACCTAGCATTTAATTGATCAAAACCACTTCCTACTGCAATTCCTTCTACATCACGATAGTTTACCGAAGCTCTATAGCTTCCCGTTTCGTTTCCATTGGAAACTGAAAGATTGTGCACTTGTGTAACTCCAGTTCTGGTAAGTAAATCTAACCAGTTTGTTTCGTATCCGTTATCAACACCTCCTGCTTCAATATATTGTTGAGGTGTAGAATTTTGTACAAATCTTGATACTTCCTCTAAGGCTACATAATTGTTGTATTCCAACCTTGCTGTACTTCCTTTTGCTTTTTTTGTTGTAACAAGTATTACTCCAGATGCACCTCTAGTACCATAAATAGCTGCGGCTGAACCATCTTTTAAAACTTCGATAGATTCAATATCGTTAGGATCTATTAGTTGTAATGAACCTCCTAGAACACCATCTATAACTATAAGTGGTTGTGAATTTGCTCCAAAAGTAGAAAGTCCTCTTAAACGAATATTAAACCCTGCATTGGGATCTGCTCCTGGTTTTACAATAGAAAGACCAGCAACCTTACCTTGTAATAATTGTGCTGGATCGTTAACGTTTCCTTTGTTGAATTTTTTGGATGTAACACTAACAACAGAGCTGGTTATTTCTCTTTTTTCTACTTTTCCATACCCTATACTTGTTACGGTAATTTCATCTAGAGCAGAAACATCTGGGTCTAGAACTATATTACGCAAACTATCGTTTTCTCCAATAGTTATTTCTCTAGAAATGTATCCTAAATAAGAATACACTAATATAGCTCCCTTAGAGACTATTATTGAATAATTTCCATCAAAATCTGACTGTGTTCCATTTGTAGTTCCTTTTTCAATAATATTAGCTCCAGGTAAAGGTAAACCTGTATTATCTGATATGAGTCCAGAAATTTCAATCCCATCTTGTGCGGCGCTTGTTGGGCTAATATTATGTTCCTTTATTATAATTGTATTTTTATTTGACAGTTCAAAGTCCAGGTAGCTAGGTAAAAGACTTTTATTTAGCAATTTCACCAATCCTATTTCTCCCTTTGTTAACTGAACTTTAGGGCTGTTTTTAAATAAATTTCTTGGATAAATAAAACGATAACCTGTTTGTTTATTTATTATTATAAATACATCATCTACAGATGCTAATTGATCTTGGGCAATTACTATTTTTTCTTGTGAAAAAGTGTTTTCGGGAGTAAGACTAAAAACGGTTGTACACAATAAGAAGAAAAATGCTCTCATAATAATGAATGGAGGCTTTTTTCGTGAAAACGAATGTGCCTTAATTAGTTTAATTTTCATAATTTAGCTTTGAATTAGTTAGACATTTGGTTTAATTAATTTAGTTAATAATAGGGGCGAAGTGATATACCGCAAAATTTAAAACTTCGTTCCCTTTTTATTTTAGTAAAATTCGGTTGTTTTTTATCTCATAATCTGTAATTATTCCAAGATTTTTTATGGTAGTAAGTATATCTTCAATCTTTTGGTTTTTACCTAAAACACCCATAAATTCTTCGTTTTCAGATTTTTTGTTAGAAAACATAACTTCAATATCATACCACCTAGATAATACATTCATAATTTCTTTTAATGTTTTGTTTTTAAAACTAAACACACCATCTCTCCATGAGATTTCATTATATACATCTATTTTTGTTATTGAAATTAAATTATTATTAACATTAAGTTTAGATTGTTGGTTAGGTAATAAATATTGGGTTGCTCCATTAACATTTAATTCTACTTTACCTTCTACTAAAGTTGTATATATATTTTGTTCGTCTTTATAGGCTTTTATATTAAACTCTGTTCCTAATACATTAATCTCTTGATTTTTATTATATACTTTAAAGTGATCGCCTTTATGAGCTGAACTTGGAGATACATCAAAATATGCTTCTCCATAAATGAGCTCTACTTTTCTGGTTTTACCTGCCTCAAAACTTATTGGGTATTTTAATTGAGATTCAGAATTTAACCATACTTGTGTGCCATCAGCTAGTTTAACATAAAACTGTCCTCCTCTTGGTATCGTTAAATAATTGTATTTTATAACAGTTGTTGCTTCTTCTTTGTTGTTCTTGTAGATAATTTTTTCTCCATTACTAATGGTATTACCTGTTTGAAAGGAAGCTCCTTTTTCTAATACTATATGAGTTCCGTCTTCTAATGTCAATGTCGCTTTATCAGTTCCTGGAACTATGCTATTAACAATTACTGGAGTACTAATAGGTAATTCTTTATTGAAAATAGTATCTTTAAACACGTATCCTGATGCTAATATTCCGACAACTATAGATGCTGCTGCATATTTTATTATGGTACTAAAGGTTTTCTTTTCTTGCCTAATACGTTTTTTTATATTTTTCTTTGCTTTTTCTATATCATATTGACTCATATTGATATTAATTAAGCCATTGGTTTTTATATAATCAAGAAACAAGTGTTCGTGTTTTGGATTTCCAATCCAGAGCTCTAACTGCCTTAAATCTTCAATATCAGCTACATTTGCTAAAAATTTAACAATTGTATTTTCTGTTTTTTTATCCATTCTTTAATTAATACTTTATACATATAACGAAGCTAAAATTGGAGTACCACCATTTATTTAAAAAAAAAAATTAAATTTGTTTCTATTTTAATCTATTTAGCTAATTGCAAAAGAATTTTTTTACTCAAAAAAAATTAATCAAAAACCTTAAAAAAGGAAATACAAGTGCATACACATATTTGGTAGATCTTTACTATAAAAAACTGTGTGATTACGCTACAAATCTAGCTAGAGATAACTTTAAATCTGAAGACATTGTTCAAAATGTAATGATAAAAATGTGGAGACAACGTGAAAAACTAGATCCAGATATATCTATAATGAATTACTTATACAAATCTGTTTACAATGAATTTATTGACCAATACAGAAAAGATATTGCTGTAAGCACATTAGAGAAAAAATATATTGAAGGCTTAGAGACTGTTTTTGAATTTAAAGAAGAAGATGAAACAAAGCGTCTTCTAAAACTTATGTATAATGGGATAAATCAACTTCCTCCTAGATGTAAAGAAACATTTCTATTAAGTAAACAGGACGGACTTACTTATATAGAGATTTCTGAATTTCAAAAAGTCTCGGTTAATACTGTTGAAAAACAAATGGTAAAAGCCTTTTCTATATTGCGAAAAACCCTTGGAGATAAAAAGGACACTATTTTATTTTTATTATTGACTTATTAATATAAATTCCGTATCTTAATTAGCTAAAA